>Ga0179591_1272547_pt1 | contig 14123 bp, 17 predicted proteins | sample CZOMad2_1_08_16f_FD_182891 | JGI IMG/M metagenome (GOLD analysis project Ga0179591, IMG submission 182891) | Vadose zone soil fungal communities from Angelo Coast Range Reserve, California, USA - CZOMad2_1_08_16fungal (PacBio error correction) | ecosystem: Environmental > Terrestrial > Soil >...
AAGAGAAGGAATATTGAAGGAGAAGAAGAGGTACTACTAATTAGAACCTCGGGGGGAAAAGGTCTCTGGTCCGGGGTGACCATCAAGAAGGAGAGTCTGAGGTGACGATCGTCAAAAATCGAATTCCCGCGCTTTCAAAAATCTCTCAAAAATAACTCGTCAGGAAAAAAACAACTGTGTCAGCAAGAAGTAAAAGGTTTGGGGGAGAAAAAAGAAAAAAAAGAAAGTTCGATCGCTGTCGAGGTATGGCATCACCTTAAAGAATCTGAAGGGGGATAACTCAACCTCGACCTGGCTGTTATTTCCACACAATACGATGAAAACCGGCCAGAGGGAGAAAGAATTAGGGGGACAGAAACTGAGCCTAAAGCCATAGGAGGCTTCCTGACCCGTCGCTGTTAGAAACCGGTGGAAAAAGGAGAAAAAGAGGGGCAAAAGGGAGAAGGGGCAAGGGGACGGGTGACAAAGCAGTAATTTTGCTCAAAGGAAGAGCGGCAAGGAACCGCCCCTCCTAAATAACGTTATAGAAAGAGGGGTCACGGAGGAGATTCAAGAATCGGACGGAGGGGGGGGAGGGGTATTGGCTAAAAAGCCCTGCGCAGGAAGCGCAAATGGAAAGCGGGAAGGAAGGTCCTTTTCTTCTGTTTAGCAAAACTCACGAGGTTGGGGAAAGTCTGGAAAAAAGAAAAAAGGAGTCGGGGGAGGAACAAGAAAAAGACATCAGGCTCACCTCAGGAGGCTTTTGAAAAAAAGCGGGCAAGGCTGCAATCCGCTTCAGAAACCCGAAAAGGAAAGTTTCAATCTCAAACAACAAGATTAAAAGAAAAAAAGAAAAAGGGGAAAAGTTCAGATTTGAGGCAGAGGCAACGGGTCCTGGACCGGGTTTGCATTCGGGTGAAGAAAAATGAGTTTTGAGGCGCTAGAGGCCTTCTTTTTGGGGGAAGGCCAAGAAAACTGGAAAAAGGGAAGTCAGCGCAAGCAAGGGAATGGGGGCTGACTGGAAAGGACCGGGTTGGAAACCAAAACAAACGTCAATATGGGTCCATGGAAGGAGGAGGAGTTCGAGAAGTCTCACAAAAAAATAAGAGGAAGGGAAAAACTAGGGTTAAGGATGACAGGGGGGGGACCGCAATCGGTCGTATTCGTCGAAGGGGGATGCCCGCTCTCTTTGAGAGGTACCATCCCAGAGGGTAAAAGGATTGGGGAAGGGAGGGAAGGAAAACTACGCTTGACGCTCCAGAGAACCCCGTAACCTGGATGGAAAAGGTCAGGAAGAAGGCCGCAAAATCATCGTACAGTTTATCCACTGAGAACCGTATCGGCAAGGAATGGGAGTCCAGGGAAGAGTGAGGGGGGGGGGGAAAGAGGTGAGAGAGGGGGGCGTATCTGTCAAAGGGTCAGATTCAGTTCAAGTGATGAAAAGAGGGGATGCCTACCGGAGAAGGGAGTAGAAAGAAAACCTTGGAGGGTCCTATATTCGAAACCGGGCAAAGTTGTCTCCGAAAGGAAGTGTTGGAGAGGATAGTGAGGAGAGGCAATCTGGGGGAGGGAGCTAAGAGGGGGAGGGGGCGGTCCTCAAAAGAATCTCCTTTTAAAGAACGGCGTGCGGAGGGAAGGAACGCTTCGAAGTAACGGACTTGGAAAAGTCATGGTTGACACTCGGGAAGGCGCAAGCGATCCTCTTCATTAAAGGACCATTGGGGAGGGAAAAGGCGGTGGAATAGGGGAAAAAAATTGCCAATTGGGGAGGTGATCGCCGAAAGGCCTGACGTCGGCCGCTGAACGTTGGGTACTGTGACGCGGGGATTGGCGGCCCCTCGTCAACGAACAACAAAAAGGAGGGGGTCGGAAGGGAAAGTAAGGGGGGGGTCAGAGTGACAGGGGGGTAGCGCTGAGAAAAGGGGGAGAAAAATGACATATATATCCTGATTAAGGCTCAGGGAAGATTGACAAGGCTGAAAACGATCCTCACATGTCCATAAGCAAGGGAGTGTACCCAAAAAAGAGGAGGGGGAACGCATATGGGGAAAGGGAGGGGGGCATCCGGTCGTAAGAGCAGAAAAGGAATAATGCTGGAAGCCTCCAGAATAAAGAGGATTCGGGAGAGAAAGAAACGCTCAACCACTGGGGGGGGGTCGAGTAGGACAGAAAAGACTCTTATAGGGGGGTGGACTGAGGGGTCACTGGGGAAATCAAGGGAGAATCAAAAAAGAGACATAGAGGGGGGGGGGTGGCGATTTATTGAGAAAGGAGTGGGGGAAAATCTCTTTCTTGGAAAATAGGTCTCGTTGGGATGGGAGAAAATCGCAGTGATGGAAAATTGGGAAGGGAAAAAATTAAAAAGGAGGAAAAAAAAAAGGAGGAAGAGGACGGCTTTACGAAGCGAGGGGTCGACTACGGCCATGAAAAAAGATCAAACATTAAAAGGGAGATATTACTACGAGGTTCTGATGGGGGAATCCTCTACGTATGGGGGGAAAGAGTACCAAAAGAGAAAGGGATTAAATAAAAAAGGGGGGAAGCTCACACCTAAGAGAAGAGGGTGAACCAGCAGAGAGTAATATCGATCGCCAATCAGGGGGGGATCTGAAGAAGGGGAATTTCCTTATTCTACAAACACAGAGCTTCCGCTAAAGGAAGGGAGAGGGTCCTCGGTGAAAGACACGGGGAGAGAAAAGCACCGGGAAAAAGAAAGAAAAAGGCCGGACGAAAAGGGGGTGAAAAAAAAACAGGATTTTTAAATCGACATCGCGTCGAGAGACAAGAAATCCCTTATTCTCGTGAGAACCTTCATAAAGACCGCTGGGAGCCAAATGAGGGAAAACCACACATGCAGGCGGTCACCGAGACTCCTCTAACAAGAAGGGGGGAAAAGTCGTTGGTAGGGAAGAAAAGACTTAGAAGGAAAGGGGGAGTAGGGAAAAGGATCGCTAAAGAGAAAAAGACAACACCGGCTGCAGGCGCAATCTTCAGGGGGGGAAGACAATATGGGGGAAAGGTGCACGCGAGAGACGGGGAGGGAAAGTTGGGGGGAGGGAGGGCGGGGACAGACCTTGTCATCCTTCAAAAACAACGCGACCTCACTTAGATCATGAGTTCATATGTCAAAAAGAATGACCTCGATGGAAAAAAACTACTGAAAGACGGGGAACAGCGAAACATCGGCAGGGGGACCGCGCCAGGTCGAGGGGTGGGGCCTCAGTGAGTGCTAAAGGAGCAAGAACCTGAAAACGGAAGTTCAGTCCGTCGAGGGGTAGGAAAGAAAAAAATCGTCTAAAATCAAATTACGGGTGTCTAGATTGTAAGAAAAAAAGGGAAATCAGAAGGTCGTGTGGGAAAGGCATTTCGGGGGGAGAAAAGACAGTAATCGTGATCAAAGTCAACTGAAATGTTCCATTCTCATTCCTAGCGTACAGGCTACCGAAGATGGGTACACTCTGGAAAGAAGAGGGGGGGTCAAGACCCGAACAGAAGCCGCTCTGGACGGGGCTTAGAGATCATCGGACTCCGGGAAGTTCCATCAAGGGATATCAGGAAGTGAGGGTCGGGGGGGGGGAGAAAACCAAGGGGGACAGCGAAAGAGCCCGGCTAAAGTGGGTACCTTACCCCTTTCGCAGGGTCGATCGTTCGAAGAGTCAAAAAAGGGGAGGGGAGCTGCCCGAAAAAGAAGAACTGGAACCGAGCGGGGTTTCATCAGCGCAAAAAGGAAGAGAAAAGACAACGGCAGTGGGAATCCGCTAGGGGAATCATGAGGAGAAAATTACGAGCAAGGTGAATGCAAAAATGACCCTTCCTGACCGTTCTGGTCGAAGGGTTACTCGGGGGCTCTAACTCTTATGAGAAGTGCAATTCCCCGGGGGAATGGAAAGGATTAAGGGAAGACACCTGAAAGAAGAATACTGGGGCGAGGACGTCACGATCCGAAAAGAATCAATCCAAAAAATTGGGTCGGGAGTAGGGGGAAGTGATTATTTTCCGAACTACTTCGGTCGGAAGAAAAGAATATATGAAAAATTGGAAAGGGAAAAGCAACAGAACGGAATACAGAGGGCAGTGCGCTTGGGATTCGACCTAGCGGGACTTCCCCATAACCAGAATTGACTACAGTCTTCTAAAAACATTTCGAACGAGGGGGAAGCTTGGGAAAGAGATCACCAGAAAGAGGGGGGTAAGAGAGGGAAAATAAGAGAAAAAACGGGAGAGGAAAAGAGATAGATTTCCGATACGGGAGTTTCTAATGCGTCTTAAGCACTTTAAAAGGGGGGGAACGTGCGGGAATTGATCCGAAGAAAAGAAGGGTGGGGGAAGGCCCCGGAAGAGCGCGTTCGGCCGTACACGCAAAGGCAAAATTTGGGGGTGTGCTGGTCATGTTTCGAAACATCAAAGACGTCAAGGATGGGGAACATGGACAAATAAAAAAAAAAAACTACAACCCTCCCACCCAAAGAAGAAAACATGCTTCACCTCAAAAAAAATGCAATTTCTCCGTAGGGGAGGCTCAAGGAAAAAAGAACTAAACACCCTCAGAAAGGATTAAAGGGAGGAGGAGATGTCAAGGGAGAGAAAGTCTGAGAGCGGTGAGATCCTCTCTCTTGGAATTAAGACCAAGCCGGGAAGCAAAGTGCTCTCATGCCCGCGTAAAGTGTCTCTCCAGAAGAAAGAGGACCCGTCTTACAATCGGGGAAGTGGGAAAATCCGAGGGGGAAACAAATGCTCAGAAGAGCTAGAAGTGAGGCAGTATTGTCGTTCAAGCGGTTTTAAATCTATGAGGGTGCAGAGAGAAATCCGCAGAGTTTGAGAAAAAAAACATTTAAAGGATAAAGACAAAGGAGTTCGACAAGGGAGCTAACTTGTCAGGGAGAGACACGGGCTTTGGACTCTTCCGATTATTGAGGCTTACGCTGGGGAGCCTATCGCCTCGGGTTAGATTCTCTTGGAGGGATCAAAGGAGAAGGAGGGGGATTATTCGGAGGGGAATTGGCGTCAAGGCCAGCGCCTTGGTCCCAGGGGGAGGGGAAAGGCCGGAGTCTTCTATCTTACATAATACCGGAAGGGGAAGAAGGGGAGAGAAAAGAAGGGGGAAGAGCATGAGACAAGGGAGGATGGGGACCGGTTAGACACTAAGAAAGCATTTCCTCGAGACTTTTCGGGAAAATCGCCCGAGGACTGAGGAATTTAGGGAAGGAAAAAGGCACATTTTGGAAAAATAGGAGGAGAAAGAACGCCGTGGCGCGGCACTGCCCGACCGGTGACAGAAAGAAAAGGCATTTGACCGAGGGGGGGGGGTGGGGGGGGGGGTCGGGTGAAAAAGGACATTCCCAGCGGAAGTCTTGGGAAAAGCTGTGAAGGTACAATTCTTGCACCGGGACAGACAGGTCAAAAAAGGGAAGACCTAGCGAGGTGAAAGAGTGAAATATGGTGGGAGCCAGGAGAGCTAGACTGAAACGGCAGGATCTAAAAAAGGAGTACCGGCTGAAAAGCCAGGCGGCTTCGGCATCATTCTTCAAGAACACGCGGAAACCAAGGAGGGGGCAGGCTGAAAAAGAGGATCTTTGGGGGGGGGGGGGGGGCTTTAGGGGGAAAAAAGGTCCGGGGGACTCAGAGGCGAGCGCGCATAAGGTATGATGGTGGTTCTGGGGGAGGGGTAACTCTTGTCTAGTAAAATCCGGAATTGGGAAATAAGGGGGGGGAGGGGGCCTTTCGAGATCAGGAGAGGGGGGGCTGGGGAAAAGGGGGGGAAGGTTAGCTAAAAAAAAAAAGGCTTTGAATGGGCTGGGTAAGACGAAAAAAAGATCGCTCAAACATGACGACGTTACTTAGGGTCACAATTCCTCTACGTAGGTTGAGCTAAGGAACACAATCTCTCGGAAACAAAAATATGATGAGAAGAGTGTCCGGAAAAAAAGAGGAAAGCAGAAGGAGAGAAGAAGGGCCCCTAAGAGAGCAAGAGGTCAGGTAGGGCGACAAAGCCATCGGAGTCGGGTAAGCCATACGACCTCGTTTAGAACACGTGTCAGCGGACCATTTCAAAATCACCCGAGAAAAAATAAGGAGGGGTTCAGGGGGGAGTCGAAGAGGGAGGAGAACAGAGGCAAAAAGCAATCCTATGCGCGTGCTCGAACGTCAGAAAAAAGGCTATTCCCCTAAGCGTCCCGTCCAGGAAAAAACAAACGAAGGGGGGAAGACGAAAGGGGTGGAGCGTTTTTCAGGGGGAAAGAAGGACGTGCTGCCGAAAGAAACTGGGCTGTAGGGGGCAAGAAGAGTCCCTTATATATCCGAGGAGCATTTCTTTCAAGGGATCTTGGAGGATAGAGGGGGAAAAAGAGACGAAAGTTGCGGACTGTCAAAAGCGGATCTTGCACAAGGTGTACACTTCACCCATCCTTCATCTCAGGGGATCTAATCCATTGGAAGGGACATCTCAAAACGAAAAGGTCAAAAGGGGGGAAGGTCACAGGGGTCAAAAATCAGGAAATTTTCAAGAGCCACGGTATCAGGTTTGGGATGGACGCCTGGGGAGGGAAATTCTCCCAGAGGAAATCAAAGGGACGGGGGGAGGGAAAAGGGAACTAAGAAGGGAGTACGCGAAAATATTCGGAAAAATTCTTTGTTGTCAAGATTGTGCAAACCACGAGAGGCAGGGGGGGGGTCAGGATTAAATCGTACAAATGACCCTGGGGACCTTCTCGAATGCCGGGACTACACTGGAAAGGAGGGTCGACTACAAGAAAAAAAAGGCTGGCCGGGAATTAGGGGACCTCACGCATCGATCTTCTCAGAATCAACAAGGGCCAAGAGCATTTGTCGGAAGAAAACCGAGGCGCTCTGGGAGCAAAATCACGGTCATCCGAACTTTGAGGGTTTTCGTTTACGATCCTAATCGCGGGATAAATATTGAAGAGAGGAGCACCGCCCTAAAAAAAGAAGAAAAAAAGAGAAACCGAAAAGTTTCCGAGAAAGTTCAAAAATATTTACTCCAAACGCCGACAGCCCTCTAAAACGGAAGGAGATGGGGAGCCATGACGCAGAACGGGTTCCGGCAATAGGGATTCCGCTTCTCGTTCATCCCTTTGACGGCTGGCGGAGGAGGAAAGCGTAAAAAAAAATGACAGGGGAAAAGGGGACAAAGGAGGGGGGAGGACAAGGGGGGGAGGGCAGCACCGCAAAAGGAGCGCGATACGTGCTATCAAGAGCCTCATTTTTTCTGGGGTTTTCAGTTTTCAGGGTCTTGGGAGAAGGACAAGGAGAGAAAGGGAATCGGGGAAGAGAAGGGGAAAAGCCTAGGAAGATGCCTGCTGGATGTTCGGAAAAAAAGGACGACTTACTAGAGACAACTGGATCTTTTCCTGTGAAGGAGGGGACCTCAAGGGGAGAACCATCACAAGGAAGATATCGGCGAAAACCAAGGGGGATGAAAGGTGACAACTAAACTTAATACGGGAAAATCCAATCACCTGGGGAAGAAGAGGGTGATCTATGGAAATAAACACCCCTGAAAGGAGGAGATTTTCCGGGAAAAAAAGTATGGAGTGCTTCAAGAAGGGGCCGTCCTTGGCCGGGGATTGTCAAAAGATTTTATTCCTATAGGCTTCCTTCTTGGTTGATGGGGGGAGCCCCGCGCCGAGACAGAATAAACATTGGAGGAGTCAAGGGGGGAGGGTCCTGTGGGGGAAACAGCAAGCAAGGTTGTCCATGCCCAGCTCAAAAACGACGTCTTCCTTGCTCTTAGGGAGTTCGGGCGAAAAGACCTAAACTGGATGAAAAGGTCGGGAAACGTCTCGAGGAAAGCGTATGCGTCGGGCGTTGGCAAAGGCCAGATTTTGAGAACTTGACCTCTTCTACGGGAAGCCGACCTTCGGAAAGGAGGGCGTTGAAAAACAGAAAGCAAAAAAGAAAAAGGAAGAAAAATCAAGGGTCAGGAATTAACCTCCGCAGACAAAGAATTTTCTCACTAGCAGGAGAGAAGTATCTTGCCGAGGTTGGAGGGAAGGGGGAAATCGGAAAATCAAGCTAGGAAGCGCGGGCGGAGTGACACTTTCAATGGCATCAAGGGATGAACCTCGCTTCCTATTGGCTAAAGCGAGAGACTAAGTTAAACTTGAATAAGTCCGATAGTATCAAGGGGGCTGTGTCTCCTAGGGGGCCCTCGGGGGAAAGTGAAAAAAAATGGAATCTAGGGGAGATTACAAGAGGCAAAGGTATGATTCGTTTAGGCTCAGAAATCAAACTTCCATACCTTTGAAAAACTTCATTCGGGGGTAGAGGAAAAGGGAGCGAAGGGGGAAGACCTGAAGGGTTTGGAAGAAACGAAAATTTCAAAGAATGGAAGCTGTACGTCACTACCTTTATGAAATGTCCTGAGGGTAGCGAAAAAAAAGAAAAAGGACGGCAGATGGGGAGGAGAGAGAAATTGATGCGTCCGCCTCGACTTTTATTGAGGGTCCTGCGACATTTGGGGGAAACTGGCGGGAGGTACACAAACTTAAAAGAAGGAGGTTCGAGCCGGGGGAACTCATGCCTTTGGCGCGAGGCTGTATCTGGGGGAGGGACATTATAGATCCCTGCGAGAGGTCTGTACGAGGAGGAGGTGACCAGCTACCCCGAGCCCTCATAAAAACGAGAGAGGGAAAATCTGGAAAGGACATAAAGTAGGGGGGCAGCAGTAAGAATCTGATCTACCTTGGAGAAAAGAATGGAATCCCTCAAAAACCTATGCTGGGAGAAAAGGAAATCATAAAAAGGGAAGGGTTATAAAAGAGGAGGAAGAAGGTGGTTGGGGGGGCGGGAGGGCGGCTTATGTGAATATACCCTTGGGCAAGGACTTTCTAATCACGCTAAGAAAGGGATTGCTGTGTTTCGAGTGGGTCATGGAGAGATCGGGAAAAATGAAGGGTTGGAAAGACGGGGAGAGAGAAATTGAGAGGGGCGTGGGAAAGGGGGGACAAGGAGTGGTGAGCGAAAAACGGACCGAGCAACTGAGGGGAAGGCTTTGTCAGGAATCACGGCCCTGAAGAGATCTCTCAAACAGGGGGGGGATATACTAACGAGGGGATGAGGGGAAAAGGAAAGACGTAGGGGGAAAACTCACAAAAAGGGGGGGGGGGGGGGGTAAAGAGGAGGGGTTCCGAGGAGAAAATACGGGAAGATTTGAAAAATCCTCGTCGGAGAAAGATGTTTATCGCTCTCTTTTCATACTTCTTAGACAAGAAGAAGGAGTAACGCCAGGAGAGAGGGGGTCTAGGAGGTTCAGAGGAAAAAGGGACCACGCAAAAGAGAAAGGATCGAAACGACGCGACAATTATTTCAAAAAAAGGGGGTCAGTCTCATCTCTTCGAACAACATGAAAAAAAATCAATCACACTGAGGAAGGAGGAAGGCACCGTTCCGAGAGGTCCAAAAGAGGAAAGCGAAAGAAGGAAAAAAAAAAAAGAAAGGCATGATGTGCAGAGAAAACGACTTTGGGGTGCGAAGTGGGATTCTGCTGAAAGGAGGTCCTAACTTATTTGGAGTAAGAAAGACTTATCTAAAAATTAGACAGAGGATCTTAAAAAAAAAGGGGTCAAGGTTTGAAAAAGCGATAGGCTCTTTTGAAAGCCTGCGGATCGGTGCCAGCCTTGGGAACGAAATCCGCCAAGTCATCGTCAAGTGCTCAGTATCATGTCAGGGATTTTCCCAAACAGCGAAACAGAGATTCAAAAGAATCTTCAAGCGAACGCGGTCATGGAAAGCCACTCTGTTTTTTCAACCGCCTAAGAGCCGTCAAAGTAGGGAGGAACATGAAAGCAGGGATCGAAAAAAGGAAGAAAAAATTGCTTCTCTGAAAATGATTGGGGGTCTCCTGTGAGAGAAAAACAACATTACATAAGGAGGAATTCAAGAGAAGGGGGAACCCTATCGGGTTTAGAAAAAAGGACGGGAGTTTCCGAAGACTATCTACTAAAAAAGAGACCTTAAGGCGGGAATGAAAAGATGAAAGGAAACAGCAAACGCAGCACCAGGGCGCAGGGTCCGCCTGTATCCGGTCAAGGGGAATATTTGTCAATCTCGAAAAACCGATCTCTAGGGAGAAAAAAGCAAGGAATCCGGGGCTGGGGGCAGGAGAAGGTGGCTTGACGAGCTTAAAAAGTAGCGCTTTCGAAAGGCCGTCTAGGTGGGGGGAAAAAACGTGAATGCAAACCTAAAAACCACAAAGCTATCACCGAGTCTTTCCGATACTTCCAAATGGAAGCCACAAAAGCACCGGCCAATCGACAGAACTGAACTGATGGGAGGGCGGAAAAGAGCTGAGAATGAAGCCGGCGGCTTGGACTTTGAATGACAAGGGGAGTCCCTTTGTACGGCGGGGAAGGGCTCGAAAAAAGAAGGGAAGAAGACCGTGCAAGGGACAGGGAGTTTAGGAAAAAGAAAAGGGGGGGGGAAGAACAGCCCGACAGAGAAGGGTAGAAGGATGACGTCACGATCCTGAGGGAGGTCACAGAAGAGGGGTTGGGAGGGGGGACGATGGGGAGGGGATTGAAGGTTGCTGAAATAAAAGAACGGGCATGAAAGGACGTAGGGAAAAGGGGGGGTACAAAGAAGAAAAGGGGGGGGAGGGGGACTGGGGAAACCATGACAAAATACTAACATCCTTGGAAGTAATCACTTGAATCTATAATTTCAGGGGCTTCAACAAAAAGAGAAAGAACTACTATCTTAGTAGAAAACTACTTGTGAAGGAAAGACTGAGGAAGGGAGGAAAAAAGGAGAAAAGGGAACTCATAGGAGTACGGAAATCTCGAAAACACGAGGAGGAAAGAGAGAGATGTTGGTCCGGTGAGTAAAAAAATGGAGGTTATCTTTCTGCCAATCTGGAGACGTCCTAAGGGGGGAACCGGAGTAGGGATTTGGAAAGATAGGTAAGGAGTGGGATGGGGAAGACCGCGCCGTCGAAGGGAGGGCCAAATTCATCGCAGGCAAATTTGCCTTTGATTTCCTGGTTGCTGAAAAAGAACTTCATAGTGTGGGGGAAAGAAAGCTAATAGAGGAACGATTAAAGTCCTTAAGAAGGGAAAGAAAAAAGAGCAAAAAAAATGGGGGGACGGATGAAAAACTGATCGTGACCGGCAGTGAGAATCGAAAGGATGTCTTCTGGCTTCTTGCAAGGATCTCTTGTTAGAAAATTCCTCCCAGAACGTCCAAGTCAAAGGTGAAGAAATTCCAGAAAAAGGGCATCCCAAGAAAGGGAAAAGGAAAAGAGGGTCAAGGTCCAGTAATGAAGACTGCAGTAAAAGTCTAATAGACAAAGGGTTCGCACTTCAATCCTGTCGAGAAAGGGAAGGAGTTCGGTAAGTGGATAAATCGTCTGTTAGAGGCGGAAATCCGCTCGGGGATCCGGTGCGTATCAGGTACAAGGCCTAGGGTCCCGTTTTATGACACGGAGGGTCTATTGGAGGATCAGGAGACGCAAGAGGAGAAAAAGAATAAGACCGTGGGTGGCCCTAAAGGGATTGGGGTTATTGATGTTACAAAGGAAGGCACTTCGACAGGGGAGGGAATATTCTTCATCGAAGAACTGTGAGGGTCAAATAGGAAAAGCAGGGGGCCCATCCAATAGCTTTGTCGGATAGGGAAATGAAATAACCTTCATTTTATCACGAGGGCGGGAGTGAGCCGATAAAAAGGACCAAAAGGACTGGGAGGGGGAAGAGGGGGCTGACATCAAAATCATTGTGGGGGGGGAAGGCCTCCTTGGCCTGAATCTTGCTAAGGAAGAACCTCGTAGGGAAAAGGGGGGGGGGATTTGAGAAGTCAGAAAAATTGGAACGAACTGCTGTAAAGCAAGGCTCTGCCCAAGGGACCGCTTTGCGGAGGGAAGGTGTGAAGATAAGACCTGGAAAGTAAAGGGGGAATCTACAATGAAAATTCGATGAGGAGGTGGCTGGGAATTGGGAAGGGGCAATTGGGACACACGAGATACGGGTCACCTAAATCAAGTCTCGTGGGGGGGGGAAAGGGGGAAAACATATTTTGCCAAAGTGTTATTCAGAGACTCTCCTAGAAGAGTCTCTCAAACGGGGATCGTGGCAGCCAAAAGGGTCGGAAGAAAGGAGGATAAAAAAAAAACACTGTCGTGTGGGAAGGCCAGGACCCCCGTCGCTGGGGTCTGGGGTTGGGGGAGGATTCTCTTATGGGGAATATCCGGACTGGGGGAAGAAACATTAAGGTCGAAGTCCAAAAGGGAGTTGGGGGATGCTGAAAGGGGAAAAAAGAAGGAGTTGAAAGAATTGCCCGGATTAAGCGATCATTCGCGTTCTGGAAGGGGGAAGGGAGGTTGTCTCTCAAAACAAAAAAAAAAAAAAAGTGCCCGCGCGAGAGGGGATGTTCAGGGGTACGGCAAGAATAGGAGGGAGACAAAAGCGATAGGAAAAGAGGTACAAAGGGGTCAAATGTCCTCGACGTAGTTGTGGGAGAGAGGACACAAAATAAACAAACTTAGTATGAGGAAAATGAAGAAAAGATTTGTGGTCCGATCAAGAAAAGACTTTATGAAGGGGAAAAAGGAGGAATCTAGAAAGGAAAAGAGTCTCGGGGGGAAAGACCGCAAGACAAGAGAGGAGGGAAAGGAAAGACTCCCGGTTTGGAGCACCCCTTTCAGCTGAACCATTTCAAGCACCCTCGAAAAGAGAGGGTATAACGTCACGGAATTTTCAACCAGAAAGCTAATGAGGGGAAGAAGAGGCCCAAAAGAATGAGGAAGGGCCGAAAATCAGGCGCGCAAAAGCAGAAATGGGAAACCCTTCGATTAACCCACCAAAAGAGATCCGCTCGGAAGGGGGGGCTAATAAAAGAATTGGGAGAGGGGCTTGCAAGGGGAAAAGGGGGGAGGGGAGTAAAGGTGGGGTTTCTGGAGGGTTGAAAAGGATCCCTGTAGAGAGCCGAGACAGATTAGAAGGGTCTTGCTGCCTCCAATATTAAGGTTGCACCTCTCGAAAGTTTGAAAAAAGGGGATGGATTATTCGGGAAATTCCAGCAGAAAAGGAAGGGAAAAGGGTCAGATTTCAAACAGCTCAGCAGTCAAAGTCCTGACCGTTAAATCTCAACGGGCACTCCAGCTTGGCCATGGGCCGGGGGGGGAACGGGGGGGCTTGTTTAAAAGAAAGGACAATTGGGAAAAAAAAGGGAGCTCATGAGCGCAGGGGGCGAGAGTTAAAAAGGCGGCTCGGGGGAAAGTGTTGGGAGAGGGGGTAAACCTCAGGACAAATCAAGGTGCTTTTATTAAGAAAAAACCAAGGCGGGGAGAAAGAATGGAAGGAAAGGGAAGGGGTATTGAAATAGGGAATGGAATAGGAAGGAGCAGACGACTCCTTCTGTGAAGGCGCTGGACAGGTTAGGAAAATACACTCCACAGAATAGAGCATGGGAGAGGGCTGGAGGGGGAGGGGACCCGAGAAGGGAGATTAGGCGCATCACCGAAGAGATCTTCTCACCGGACAGAAGATTAAGGGAGAAGGGGGGTGGGGGGGGGGAAAGGAGCCGGAAAACAAAGATCGCGGTCGGACCGAAGCAGAAACTCTGTTTAAAGGGAAATAGCCCGGCAGAAGAAAGAATAAAAGGGGTCAAAAGGAGGAGGGATGAAAAGAGAAAAGAAGAGGTAAAAAAAACGCCGCACCACAGGGACCGAAGGAAAGGCGCTTAGGAGTGGCGGAAATGAACGTGAGAAGGGAAGAAAGAAGAGGGAGACAGGTGGACAGGAGGGGCTGAAAGCGTAACGCTTATCGGTTAGAGCAACAGGCTTTGACCCTAGGTGAGTAATTTGGGTATCACAAGGGAGGGAGCCCAAGGGAAAAAAGCTAACGTGGAGAAACGATGAAAAAAAGAAAGCTTCATAAGCCAATGGTCGGTTCTGTGCTTTGGGTGCCGAAATCCCCGACGGGGCATGAATCTGAAGAGAGGGGGGTAAGGAGGGAAATTTACTGACGGGAGAGGGGGAAGGACAGAACGGAAAACACAACTTTCAGGGTGAAATGTCTTCGAATCGAGAAGGAAGAGGGGGGCGGCAAAGAAATGAACTAGGAAAAGAATTGAGGGAGGGGTTAAAACCAGCAAGGACGGCAATCCGCAGGCCGAGCCCTACGAAGATCGTA
>Ga0179591_1282016_pt1 | contig 14123 bp, 17 predicted proteins | sample CZOMad2_1_08_16f_FD_182891 | JGI IMG/M metagenome (GOLD analysis project Ga0179591, IMG submission 182891) | Vadose zone soil fungal communities from Angelo Coast Range Reserve, California, USA - CZOMad2_1_08_16fungal (PacBio error correction) | ecosystem: Environmental > Terrestrial > Soil >...
TAAAAAGCATCAAACTTAAGCGAAAGCAGAACTTTTCCAGGCTGAGGGGGTCTGAAAGGAAAGGGGGTGGAAAAAAAAAAAAACCATAAGAGAGACACGGTTGGGAAAAAAAAAGCACTATGGCAGGATACATCAAAAATCCAGGATGGCGCCACTTCAGGCAAAATTAAAAAAAAGAAAAAAAAAAAAAAAAAGAAAAACTAAGGGGGAGGGACTTGTGAACGAGATCTTGGGAGGGTCAGCAAAGTCCTACCTCGGGTCCCATCGTGGCATCAGGCTTAGGTCTTATGAAAGCCAGGAAGGAAGGGGGAAGAAGCCGAATGAATGTCGCCCAGGGGATTCAGATGTTTACAAGAATCTGTCTAATCTGAGAGCCCGGTTGAATCCTGACAACAGGAAGGCAAAGTGGTGTAACAATAAAATCTCCCAAGCGGGCAACGAAATTCGCCGCAGGGGTTAGCGCAGAAAAAAAAAAAAAAAACAGAGGACGGAAGGAAGGGGCCCTCAAGGCGTTAAAAAAAACGCATTATCATTTTATGGGCGATTTTACCATCAAAAAGGAAGGGAATTCCTTCGACAAAAGGGAGGGAAAACGCGTATCCGGTCGAGAAGATTTCTTGCTTAAGAACATGGGAAAGGTTAGTAAAAAGGAAATGGGTATTGCACCAGAGGGGGCTGCAGGGTCGAAAACACGAGAATCAAAGCCTTTGGCCCACGTTGGGATACTCACACTTCGCTTCCAGATAAAAAAAACCGAACATAAAGAGGGGAAAGGGTCTTGGGAAGTGGGCAGTTCACTGGGGTTACACTTTCCACGCACTCCCTCCACAGACAATCATTAAACCGTCTGCCCGTAAGCACCGGGGAAACCTCACGTCAGTAAAGACCAACTCAGCATCCCTTCAAAATGTCACATGTTCCTAATGATCCGGCGGGGGTGTAAACGAGAAGTAAGGCAGAGGGGTGGAGGGGGGAGATCACGGCAAAAAATCCGGCGTGAGACTTCACAAGAACGTAGAAGATCGTTAAAAGAAAAAAATATGAAGAGAGCCGAACAAAAACGGTTTCGTGGAAAAGAGTGTTAGCTTACCATTAACCAGGAGCAACCTTGGGAAAGTCCTAGAAAAGTTCAATGGGACCTGAACAAAGCAACACCATCGCCCCATCACAAACAAGAAAATTGCCACATCAATATCGAAGTTTGTAGACAGATCATTATGCAGGCAAACGAATTTAATTCAGGTATTTGGAAAACAAAGAAAAACAAAGATGGGAATCTATAAAAAGAACTTGGCGCTTTGTGTATTGCGCCCAGGAGGGGTCGGCAACGAAGGAAAAGGGGGGTGGGGACAAACCATTAAAGAAGGTGCTTAAAGGGGGGTGCCTATCCAAAGTACGCTCATAAAAGGAAAACGGCGAGGTGATAGCAAGTCATGTGAATTATTCTAAACCTTTTACAATAAGGGAAAAAAACAATCAGGTTTTGGTTTTTGGGGTTGGGGGGGGGGGGGCGGGGGAAGGGGAAAAAAAAGACCACGGGGCAAAAACCCCTGCGTGACAATTTTTCGAAACTTAGTCTTAAAAGTAAGCCACAGTGACCGCTTCCAGGGGGAAGAGGATGGAAAAAGGCACGAGGTAAAACGAAACAAAAAAAAAAGGGGGGAGGGGAGGAAGTAAAAGAAGAAAGAAGTTCAGGGCAAGCGATAGCGGCCCGGGCATCTGACACTTGGTTGAGAGAGGGAAAGAGGAGCAAACGCCGGTTACAACCCAAACGTTGAGGAGCTAAAAACATAGAAACCATTGGTCGGAATACGCAAAAAGGAGACGTCAGAGGCACTTGCAGGAACAACTTCACGAAAAAAACAACAGGGATGGTTCAGGAGGGGACGGGGGAGGGGGCCGGCGGGGGCAAAAAAACTGGGTAGTTGGGGTAAAGACAACCACCAAAGGGTGTTGCCCGTTTGGGTAAACAAAACTCATGGCTCCCTAGGGAAAAGGATGGTCCGGGCAAGCCTGAACAACTCACCTCTATTCCCTGTTACAAATAGGGAAGAAAGAGCACGCCCAGGGGCCGCAAACAGGGAAGTTGCTCGGGGTAAACAAACAATAAAACTTAACCCCCCTGTGCGGGAAAAAGGTATTAACAACGAAGGGGACATAAAGGGGGCAGGGGGGAAGACCACGGAAAGTTCAAACCATAACCTGGTGACGCCAGGTGAGAAGGGGTTTCTCATAGACTTGCTAATTGGGGGTGGGGAAGGTAAAAAAAAAGCTCCGATGCCGGAAGAAAAGGGACCTCGACTTGGATGAGGCAGAACGCCCAGCAGGAGTTCAAGGGAAAACGGTGGAAGGGGGGAAGGTGGGGTGGAATTCAGTATTGGACAATCAAGGTACGCGTCTCAGCCCGCTTTTTTCTAAGGGGGGGAAAGAACCAGAAAAAAAGGGGTGGGAATGTATTCACCAGAGGGAACTTGAAAAATGTCACGGTCAAAAGGGTGGTTCGACGGGGTGATCTCCAACAGGAATGTGGGGGGTGGGGACTGGTGGGAGCCTCAAGGGGAGGCCGACATCAGCCAATATCAAAAGTGAATAACATATGCATCGTATTGTGTAATACCAGCAAAAACATGGAAAAAGAATCAGCACGGTAAACGCCTCGGCGGGGAAAAAGGACCTGGGCCAGAAAGAACAGGTAAAACTGACAAAGGGCAAATAGGAAGCCAAGGGCCATGGGGGGTACCAATAAAAGGGAAATGGAGAAAAACGGTCGAAACGGAGCAATTTCCCCCATTCGCCGTTGGCAACAAGAATGGATCAAAAACATCCGGGGGAGCAATGGTGGGACGTTGAAAACGCCGAAAAAAAGTAAGCCTAATAAAAGAGAGGTAACCAGAGGTTGGCAGTCTCCAAGGATCAGAACAAGGCAGATTCTAAAAAGGGACTCGCCAGAAACACGCCGAAGGGGAACGAGCCACCGAAAAAAAAACGGTCATAAAATATGGGGAAATGCAGACTACCTCTGCATCGGGAGGTGGGGGAAAGAGGGACTTGTTAATGGTTGACCAGGCGGGAGCGTAGACTATCAGGGGACGACTGGCTTGGGTCGGGGTTTTGGGCAAAATTAGAAGAGACAGGGAGCCACGACCACCAGGGAAAAAAATTTGTCCTGAGCGCATTCATAGAGGAGGGAAAAGGGGTAAGGGAAACCAAAAAGGGGAAGATGCCGACCCCCAGCCATGGGAAGCCTGGCGGAACAAGGTAACGTGACTCAAGGAAGCCATAAAACGAGAGGGAAGCATTTTACGAAACAATCAGTGAAGGTTCCAGACAAACAGGATTACGTAGCGAAACATCGAAGCACGTGGGTTGGTAAGTCCAGCACCCAATATGCGCGAAATCCTGGTCAATCAATAGTCAATTGAAAAGAGGGATTGGCCAGGTAAAAAAAACCCAGGGGAAGAAAAATACCCGGGTGTCAAAGCTTCACCTCAGAAGAAACTGCTAGCAAGAACCGAACGGCAATACAATGGAAACAATTGTAAAACAATGCTAAAAAATCAAGTCCTCACGCCGGGGGGGAGACGGACAAGACTCGAGAACGATTTCGGGGGGCAGGCTTCTAGGACACATGCCCGGGGTCAGGCGTCATCCCTAAAAAACAGAAAACAGATCGGAGACAAAAGAGTGACCTCACTTACCCACTTTCCTATTATCATAAAAGGGAAACGGTATCTCTAAAAAGAAAAGGGCAAAAAAACGATAAACAAAAAAAAAGAAGAGAGTGAAGAGAGGGAAAAAAACTCGTGCTTTTCGGGGGAAACCCCGAGCTAGAGAAGAGACTATGGACCAACTCCCCACGAACAGAAACCGTTGTCAGAAACAAACGAAAACAGGAAGCGAGTGAAAGGGGATCCTCCTCTCATTAGCGGGGGGGGGTGACTGGAGGGAGACTAGGGGGGGGGACTACAAGGAAACAGGAACACCTTGAGGGGTCTCGCATGAGCTCTAAAAAACACAACAGTCCACAAAAGTAGAATAGAGATTAACCCATGAACTGGTCCGAAAAAGGCACGAGACAATGAAACAGCAGGAGACGCCATACAACAAAAGATATCGCCGTCAAGGGGGGACCAAACACCAAAAGGGGGAAATCCCCAAGGAGAGGGGCTCAACAAACGGCTCAGGAACCGCACCCTCCGCTACCTGTGGAGGGATTCATATAGGAATCTAAAAAAAAAACTGCAGCTAAAAGAGGCGGACCATGAGTGTTCAAAAATCGGGGAGAACGCCAGAAGAAAGAAAGGGGATGACAAACATCAAAACAGTTCTCTGCGAGGCAAGAGATGAAGCTCCGGAACCCGGCGGAAGCTGGGTCTAAGAAAAGCGAGTCTTGTCCATTAGGGGATAAGCTTATCAAAGTGGGAAGCGGAAATAGGGGGATCAATCTTTCGGGAGAGAGGAACGCCGGCAAGGCACATGGGACAAGAGATCCACGAAAGAATATCAGCCCACACTCGAATGTGTCAAGGCAAAAGGGGGAGAACATGAAGGATGATAGGAGCCTTGGCGGGAAGCAAAAAAAAAGGCGGGGGAACTGGGGGCGTGGGGGTTTGGGTTCCGACTATTTTGCGCAAAAGGAGAATCTTGAAGGAGTTAAGCAGCGCCTTTCCTGAGCGAACCGCGCGCACGGCAATGCGAAAGATTTGCGTGGGGTGCTTCTGGGCTGCGGCTGCAGACCGACGGTTTGAGACACAAGGCACGATAAAAAATAAACAACCACCAACCAGGAACAAGGGTCAGACACGTACTGCACTGAAAAAAAAAACCAGGCGCCACTCCTAAAAAAGGAAAGCCGCAATACATCGGGGAAAAACCTAGCTGGCAAAAGAAACTCATGTTGGACGGGGGCTAAAGAGTGGGGGAGGCTGGATCCCGCACTGCTTGTTACATAGGGGTACGGCCCAAAGAATTATAAGGAGGGGGAAGAAGTCAGACATTACACAGGGGTTTAATCAGTGGCGATCATAAACTGGACCAAATCATTGCTTCTGTGGACGAAAAAAGAACAAAGGGTAAAGGACGGAAAAAGCTCAACTCAAAGGGACAAAAAGCGGTCCAAGCGGAAAAGAGGAGGGGGGGGGGGAGCCATCAAGGGGAGGGCGGAAGAAATCAGTGTTCCCTCCTGGCCATGGGGGAAGAAAAAAAAATAAACAACGGAAGGGAACAGCGAGTCACAAGACTGGGATGAAAATGGTTAGCAACTATGACGAAGGCCAAAAAAAGGTGTTATCGGGGAGGGGGGGTCGCCAATAGGCGTGAGAAGGGGGCCGGAACAACGATTGGGGGGACAAAAAAAAAACATTTTTTTTGGAAGAAATCAAAAGCGCAGGACTAAGTCAAGAAAACCCCCCTAGGGGAAAAGCAATAAAACCGACTAAAACGGAAGGGCATGGGGCCTAAATGAGTCTAGGGGGGTGGGTCTGAAGTATGTTTCGGTGCGAAACGCAGGAGGGTTACTCGAGCAGGGAACGGCGGGTATTTGAGCAACGTGGCAAGAAAAAATATATTCAATTGTTAAGAAAGGGGCAGGGCAGGGCCAAAAATGCGGGAGCGAAAAAGACCAAAAACGGGGGTCCGTTGGGTGAAAGAAACCCGGGAACGTTCCGAAAGAAAGATTTTAAAGGGTGTCCAAAAAAAGGGGGGTGGCAACCATGTCGTTCACCCAAACGAAAACAAGAAAGAGGACCATGGCCCGGGAAAAAAACACCAAATCACAGAAGAGAAATCAACAGGGCCAACAATAAATCCACACTTAGGAAATTGAGGAAGGGGGTAAGGACAAATCAAGAAACATCGAAATATGTGTCGGGGAAAAAAAGGGCAATGGGAGGACTTAAATAAAAAAAATCGGAGGACAAGCAGCCCAAAGAATCACAACAGATGAAGGGGGAAAACAACGGAAAAGAAAGGTCAATAAAAAAGAACAGCAACAGTTTTTCATTGTTATCGCAGTGGTCAAGAACCAGATGCCCTGCACAATTTCACAGGGGATAAAAGAAAAAAAAAAGAAGGCACGCCTAAGCAAAAACTTTAATGGGGAAAAAGGGGTTGGCAAAGGCAAGCAGAAAACTGAAAAAAAAAAAATAAGTCGTGGGGGGGGGCGACCGGAGGCGCGGGATCCCGGGGAATGTGGAAAGGAAATTGGTCCCTTCAAACAACAAAAAAAGTGAGAATAATTGGGACGGTTTTGGAAAATCGGGGAGGGACGACCCCCGCAGGTGGGGGAAACACAACGCCCAAAAAAAGGGGGGACAAACTAAAATAATCAGCCCCAGAAAGCGCATATTGGGCCTAAAAGTATCGAACAATACTCCAAAGAAAAAGGACTCGCCGCTATTCCCGAACAAAGGGCCGGGAGCAGACGTTGTTCTTAAAAAAACAGGGGGAGAACCACGGAGGGAACGCACTAACGGCTAACCAAAAGCAAAACAGGACTCCGTAAGGTCTTGGACGGAGAGGTAAGTGGACGACATAAGTCAACCACAAAAAAAGGGGATGTCAGGAGGAAAAAAACAAAGAGAATATGCAAAACAAAGTTCAAGTTCAGACTGAGTCAACAGAAAGCTCTTAAACGTTGTTGCAAATATCCTCCGAACCCGCCGGGGGGAAAGGCCAGACATGCTGGTTTTGGAGGACACCACAAAAATATACGCCATGCACTAAAAAAGCAGCACTCTCTTCACTTAAATTAAACTGCGGAAGCAGAAGGGGGGTAACTGGGGATCAGGCTCTATGAAAAAAAAGCGCAGGGAAAAGAGGGGGGGTGAAAAAGAAAGGGTCCAACGCCAAGAGTTAAAAAAAGAGGTGTGGTACGGACGCCTTAAAAGGGGGGCCAAAAGGACTGAGGGAAAGCAGCGCTACCAGAACCCCCAAAACAGAAAAAATTTCTAAGCCAATGGACAAAAAGGCGGCGTGGTCAAAAAGAACCAAGAAAATGGCTATGGGGGAGACGTCTGACGTAAGCTTACCACTTATGGGTTCAACCAAAAAAAAAGCCGGCCTATTTCATATTGTGAAGCGGGGACTAGAGGGGACAACTGGGGGTCGTAAAACCCGCAAAACGAGCCCGGGGGGGAAGCAAAAACAGTCGCATGTCAAAAAAAGGCTCGTAAATCCACAACCGGAAGACCGGCTTCAATATGAAAAGGAATTTAATGGGTTTTAGGGAGGGGGTTATGGTCTGAAGAACGTACCCTTAACCATGGCTCTGAGTGTGTAGGTGAAAGACAAAAGAAAGAAAAAATGCAAAAGGCTGGGCATGGACTTACCGACTATCATGGCAATCGGAGGGTTCGTCCAGCCCCAACAAAAGTGTGAACTGGGAGCCACTGCGGTGCCACCGCAGAACGCCATAGAAAAAAGAAAGGAATAACAGACGGAAGAAGGGTGATCCAAAAAAAAGAAGCGTTTAAACTGAGGGAGGGGTAACGAACCCCGAAACATGGAAAAAGAACAGGTATGGAAATAAAAATGAAAAAAAGAAAAATGCGGGCCATAAAGTCGAATCCGTTCATGACAGAAAAAAAATGGCGAGATGACAAACACGGGGCCGACCAAATGTGAGTTCAACGATCTCAGGAAAAGAAGAGCACGCGCGGAAAAACAGCGTGTTCATCGGGGCAAAAGGCAAAAGCAGGAAATGAAGGAAATCGCAGGCTTAAAGACGTCACCGCGTAACCCAAAAAAAATGCACAACGAAGGGGGCCGGAAGGACCGTGGAGGGAAAAGAAGGACTTTGGAAGAAAGAGGCCATTGAGAGGAGGCTAATGGATGAGGCGTGGACGGGACCACGGGAGGCATTTGGGGGTTGTAAAAAAAGAAATAAAAGAAGGAAAAGACAACGAAAAAGAGATGCATAGCAGCGGTATTCGTCCTGAGGGGCAGGAGGAAGGGAACAAATCCGATCAAAAAAAAAAAAAAAAAAAAAGGTAGCCACGCAAAAAACCGAACGGGGAATTCCCCGCCAATCTTGGGGGAAACGCGTGGGGGGGGAAATGAGGAGGGGGCGCGCCGGGAGAGTATGGGGAGAAGAAGAGTGTTCAAAGAGTACAGAAAGTAACAAAAAAACCTAAAGAAAACAACACGGGTTGGGGGGCACCCCATAGGCGCAAAACAGAAGAGGGCAACGCCAAAAAGGTGGACGATTGGGCCCGAGAACAGCCAGCGAGACCACAGGGGTTGACAAGCAGTAGGGAGGGGAAAAAAGCCGCGCACTGATCAAAACGCCAAAATGGGGCCCCCACAGACCAAAGGACTCAAAACTAGCGCCAAAAAAAATGAAGCAAAGTGCACTCGGCCGAAGGTGCTAAGTTGAACTCCGTTTTCAACAGGGCCCGGCAGGACGTAAACCTCAGGGAGAAAAGAGAACTGCCAACGAAAAGATTCGGCGAAAAAATCCGCAATACGGAAAAAACAAGGCGCAGCCGCCACGGTCCGCCGCAAAAACGAAGGTACAAGCGGAAGAATAGTTGGGGACCGAACCATATGGCTCGGGGAGAATGGAAAGGAAACTAGGGTGAAAAGGGATGAACGGTCTAGTTTTTTTGTTGTCGACAAATCAAGGAACGGAGGGGTTGGCCAAAAGCCTGGGGACGTCGGATCGGAATTGGGGTGACGGGACGCCGAGAGGGTAGATGACCGGGGAAGTAGCGAAAGGTGGGTGCGAGGAAGCACACTGTTGTCCTGAAAAAAGAAGAAAAACAACACTGAGGAGGGAAAAAGAGAGAAGTCTACCCCAAAAGGTTTGGCCGAGCCAGAACACGGCAGTACAATGTAACCGCGCAAATAAAAAGAAGAGGCAGCCAGGGCAAAGGGAAAGGTAAGAAAGCGTCCAACCGGAGCCTCGCAACATCCAAAAGGGTCAAGGGGAATGGGTGCTATATTGAGGTAGAAATCTCTTTCCGAAAGCCAAGGACTTTGAAACCTGCGAGGGAAGTGGGAAAAGCGAACGAGCAAAGAGCGGAAACCAAGAATTTGAAAAAAAACGAGGGGGGAACGCTGACCACACCTCCGGGGAGGGAGGGGGGAGCTTGGCGGTCAGGAACTTTCACAATCCACGAAAGGGGGGGTGGTAAAGGCAAGGGACACGAAAAAAATTTGAGCCAGGGCGTGGGGGACGAAACAATGGGGAACCCTTGGGGGCCAAGGTGCATGGGGAAACTGGAAAAGACATCACTATGGTCGCCTAGGAGGACCCCCCCCAGGGAACTTCCACCGGGAAAAAAGGACGCTGAGCATAACGTTGGGATGTTATGAAATCAGCAAGGGGAGGGGGTCTACACGCAAAAACTTAGAACGCAGCCACCGTAAACCAGAGGTGACGCACGGTCCTGCTCAACCGCGTCTCACGGAATGAGAAAGCCGTTTTTTGGACGGGGACTGGAAGCTACGTGACAGGGTGGGTTTTACGGGCGTGGAAAACGCCCACACACATACCACAAGAGATGGGGGCGATCGAAAAAAGGGACGACTTGGTCTAGCTCGAAATCTAAAAACAACCTTTAGGGAGGAAAAAAAACAATGACCCGCAGGGGGGGACTATAAGTGGAGCGGAGCATTCCTGTGCCGGGGTGGGGAAGAGATGTGTTCAAAAAGGCTCTTGGGGTGTATTGATAGAAACCTAGCTTTTCTTCAACTCAAGAAAACATAAAGGAAAGCGGCAAAAAAGTTTCATTGGTCGGGTCCGGTCCCACTGGCACCAATCTTCCTGGGCCAAAAAAAAGGAAACATAAAAATGACCTATGTACGGAACGAGCCAAAAAAATCCAGAGGACGTGGGAGGAAACAGAAAGTGGAATGACGAAATTAAAACGCGCCCTAAGGTCCTCTCAGGGTAACTCAAAACCATGACACACCATAACTTGGCCTCAAAACGGGGAAGGTGGGGTCATGGGGGGGGGGACCGGGAGGGAGAGGCGGGGTGGAGGTTAACTGGGGCATACTTGGACTAGGGAGGGGAAAAGCGAATTTGGGATATCATTCAACATTGCAGGTTCTCCAGTTGACATGGGCTAAGGACAACGATGGGGGTGGGGAAGGGGGAGAGGGTGTCCCTGTAAAGAGGAAAGAGCGGTTGAAACAGGCAACAAACCACGGTTCAACAAGGCTTAAGTGGGTCGGCTTCTCCAGCAGTAAGCCCTTTTGGATCCGAAACTTACCTTCCGCTCAGAGGTATCGGGCAAGCCTCTGTTACTGCCGCTTAACTGTTGACTCCTTGGCCTCTGATCTGGGGGTGGGGTTACTAGGGTTTGCTAACTTTGTTGTCGGTGGTCCCTTACCCTGGGCTTTAGAAAAAGGTGTTTGTAGTGGGAAAAGCCAGGCGGCCGGGTAAGTAAAACGAAAAATTGAAGACGCTAGGGTAAAATGGGTGCGAAAACTTCACCACAACGACAACAAGCAAACCACGCCTTACTCGAATTTCCCATGTTGGGGTCGATCCGGAGGGGCAGGATCAAACGTCGACCAACTGTGGATGAAAAAAACATCGGAGGTCTCACGTCCAATCGAGACTAATACCACCTGGGGGTTGTTAGTTGGGGAGACTAAACATGAACAATAAGTCGTTTACCATTTATAACGGGTCCATATCCGCACAATCTCCTGGACTTTTGTTCTGGGGGGGTGGGTAGTGTTGGTCTCACACGATAAAACAAGCCCCTAAGGCACAGCGAAAGGCCGGTTAAAAAACGCTGCGACAGAAAATCGATCAAAAAACCACAACATAAGTAATTCCATAGGTGAAGGGGGGGGGGGGGTGTGGGATTGAAAAAAGCAGAGGACTTACAAAACAACAAGAAGGCAAAGGGGGGCAGGGTGACAGTCAAACCCTCGGAACATATGGAAACTGAAACAGTGAATATAATCGTCGACAGCGAAAGAAGACAGTAGCATACAATACTTTTCCGAAGGGGGGCGCTTAGGGATAATGAACAAATGACCCGCCCTGACTATGCCCCTCTGGTCAGAGAAGGACAGGGTAAGACTGTGGGGAGCCCGGGGAAAGAAAGGGTTGGCAAACCGAATGGGAGGGTGATTGAGGGGAGAAGAGGGGGGAAGGGGGGTGGGAGCAAAGCGGGGGGGAGGGGGGTGGGGGATAGTTGGGGGGGGGAAGGGGTAGGGGGTGAGGTGAGAGGGGGAGAGAGGAGGGATGAGGTGAAGGGAAAATGGTGGTGGGGGAGGGTGGACAGTGGTAGCCCGCTGTTGGGTATATCCATATGGAGGCGATACACGTTGAGGGCTTGCTTCTCTTTTGCGAGGTGGTAAACTGTTACCAGGGGGGATAGATTTGTTGGGCGTGGTAAGTCCACAACACACAAACTGCCATACTAGAGGGGGGGGAGTGAGTTGGGGAAAAATATTGAATGTCTGACGAAGAAACGCAGTGTTTACTTAGGGAAAGTCTGGAGAGTGGGGGGAAGACGGAAAAAAACTGACCGTCCGGCCAGGAGTCATGCCGGGGTAAAACCGTTCTCCTTAAAGGTCCGCAGAAAAAGTTTTTTTAATTTAAGGAGGTTTAAGAAGGAGACCGAAGAGTCATCAAACGGTTTGTTTCTTCCAGTGCAGTCAGAACACACATGGAAAGAAGTAACCGCGGTGGATCAGACGGCGGAAGGCACACGGACCCGGGAAAAAAAAACAGGCGGGTAAACTTAGTACCCTCTAAACGGGCAAGAATGTTTCTCAGAACTGACGTGCTCAGGGGAAAAACACCAAGGACCCCCCTTCACCTTAAAGTCACAACCCACTGGAAAAGCTTTCGATTGTTCAAGCAAAACGGCTGTACTGCAAAAACGGGGCCCGAGCCAAAGGGGGGAAAGACGTTGCACTAGCCCCACAGGGAAAACCTCCTTTTTAGAAGCAAGAGGGGGTTGAGAGTCCGCCCATTACTCTGAGCAAGGGGTACACGTCGGCAACGGTTCAGGACGTCACACTCCTTCCCAAGGGGGAAAATAAAAAAGGAGTGCTACGTTAACCAGGGTTAGTCCTTCACCGGCCCCAGTGGGAGGGAAGTTTAAAAAAAACATGTGAATGAAAGGGTAGCCCAACCCTTGTTGTTACACGAAAGACAATAAGGTAAAAAACAAGAGAGGGAAGGAGCTTTGGACAGGGACCGGCTCTCCAGTGGACCACCCTCACCAAGTGATGTTAAAAACAGTGAATACAACGCACTCCCGAGAACAGGTTGAAGTGGGGGGCCCAAAAGGGGGGGGGAAACCATGAAAAAGGACGGAGGGCAAAACTGTCCAGGTCGCTAAAGGGGTGTAGACTTCCATGATGGACAAAAAAAAACGTTGCAGGGGGCCTATTGAAGAGGTTGAGACCTGAAAGCCGGCGACAAACGTGGGGAGGACCCGTAACAGGGCTCGCCTGCAGACATTGCCTCGAATGGGTGAGGGAAGCCGTAAGGCCAGCACAAGAGCCGGCATCATATGAAAAAATTCAGGGGGGGGTCGGGAGTGGTATCTTCTAAGGGCGGAAAAGTCCAAGGGGGGGGGACCTTTCAAATGGTGGGGGGGCGGGGGACACACCCAAAACTCTATTTAGGGGTAACAGAAAAGCTAATTTTCGAGGGGGGTAAAAGGGAGTCAGGGGTCGGAAACCACACACAAGGGAAAGGTTGGGGTGCGGTTCGAACTGTCAGGCTGGCTCCAGAAGCAGAAAAGACCGACAATTGATAACGCGGTCAATCGGGGGCATCGCAACAAAGGCAAGTCGAAGAACGTGACACAGACTAAGAGGGGGGGGTAACGACACGGCACTAAAAATACACAGGGGGTAATAAGGAGATATTCACAAAGGGGTTTTGGGGTGGTGTTGGACCAATTGCGGTCGGCCATCAGATCTAGGGAAAATGAATTGGGGAACAATTTCTGTTGGCTATTTTGAAAACACTGGGAAAAAAAGGTTTCGGGGTCCAAAATCATCATGAAGGCAAAAAACAAAAAAAATCCGCGCGAACATCAGGTTGGAATCAAAGGGGGGCAAGGGTCGTCTGACAGGAAGCAAAACAGGCAAAGGAGACGAAACACCCGTGCCACGACGGGGGAAAAGGGAAAAGAAACTTAACACGGAACCGAAGAAACGCCCGGGGCCAAGTTCGGAAAAGAAAGAGGAAGGGGGGGATTCAACAAGGGAGCCCATCCTTTTATGAGTGGCTGAAAAAAAGAGGGAGGTGGGAATTTTTTTTCAAAGAAAATAGAAGAATGGGGGACCTATGTGAAGCCAAACCGGGAGAGGAAAAGAAAAGGTAATCCCGAATTCAACTGAGCGGGGGGGGAAATGCAAGGAACCCCGTGGACCGAGGGCCGAAAAGAAAAAGCAGCCACGGTATAAAAAACCAAAACCGTAACAGGGACCCGAACGGTGGGAAAATCTGTAACAAGGGGGAGGCCGAAAAAAACAAGTCCGAGTACCGGGCGAACCAGAGGCCTGAGAAACAGACGACGGGGGGGGTTATTACCCCTAGGCGCCATAACGAAGCACAAAAGCAAAAGATGCGAGTTGAAAGACCCACATAGAAACGAAGGACACGGCGAAAAACTACGTCCCGGATTTAAGCGCAAAGCAAAAGAGCTCACGGTGGGAGCAACGCCCCAGGGGGGGGGCAAGCACGCACGAAAAAAAAAGAAAAAAAAATAGAAAAGAGACTCAAGACCTGAAGTTCCCTCCAGGGGAGAAAGGGGACGTAATATGGGAAAAAAAATATCTCCTGTGACCCATGAACTTTCAAAATAGCCTTAAGGGGAAAAAGCGCCAATAAGGGGCCTAAAAATAAGCTACAACCGGGAATCCCAAGAAAAGACAAAAGAAAAGAGGACAAGACCGGGCAGGAGCGTAATAGAAGGAATCGTCGAAAAATGCGGTGGTTGGGTTCAAATCAAAAGGGGGGACCAAAGATCGCGCAAAAGTCAAACAAAAAGCTAGGTCTCAATCCATGGGTGAGAAAGAGCCCACCATGGAATAGTGGGAAAAACTAAGGAAAAAGGTGGACCGCAGAGGATGGCGCCGTTGTGAATGGTGGAAAGGAAAAAGGAACCGGGAAGAAAGTGGGCTCACTGCGGTTC
>Ga0179591_1318507_pt1 | contig 14123 bp, 16 predicted proteins | sample CZOMad2_1_08_16f_FD_182891 | JGI IMG/M metagenome (GOLD analysis project Ga0179591, IMG submission 182891) | Vadose zone soil fungal communities from Angelo Coast Range Reserve, California, USA - CZOMad2_1_08_16fungal (PacBio error correction) | ecosystem: Environmental > Terrestrial > Soil >...
CAGGTGGTCGCGTTCCAGCGCGACGCGTTTCATAACTTGGGGAATGGCATGTCTCGGCGGAATAGGACTTGGGAAAACAAAAAGGGGGGGGGGGGGGGTCGCGATCTCTAAGTTGCAGCGAATCTGGGGCGTACGTAACTTTGTCAAAAAAAAGTCGGTCAGGCGGGGCATGGAAAAGTGAGTGCACGTAGCATTCTACTCACGAAAAAAAAGATGCTAGTCTTTAGAGGAGGAGGGGAGAGCTGGGCTCCTCCTATGTCGGCCATCGGCGTGCGAAAAAGAGCGTCAGGCTCGGGAGCAGGCGATCTTTTCCAAATGCTATCCTTTCTTTCGGAACCGATCTTTATTCTCAGTCTAGAGAGCGCGCCGCGGGGGAAGTCCAAATTGGGAAAAGTGAGTTTCGCCTGGGAGAGAGCAAGAGCGAAGAAGAGCAACATTAAAGGAAGATTGGGTCGCGTTATGGGTGATAGGGAGGAGAGGGCCTTGGCACAGCGAGGGTCTAGGTCAAATTAAAATGGGAGCTCCTGAACATGGGCTAAATTTCTGCCTGTGCCTGGTTTCAAAGACGACGCTGGGAGCCTGAAAGGACGAATGGTGCAAAGATTCGCTCGGCGACTCAAACGGTTCGGAAAAATTGGCGGAGGAAAGATCTCCTTTCGAGAAAATGGGAAAGATCACGAGGAGGAATGAAGAACTCTGAGGTATACGTGATATTTTGAAAAGGGAAAGTACTGGGGGGGAGAAGAAAGGGACCGTGCGCCTTCCGGAAAAGGAGAGCTAAATACAGTGGTCCTAGGGAAAAAGGAAGAATCAGGACAGGGAAATCCAGAAGCTGTCGTGTGGCAGGGATGAAAAGGAAAAGTAAAGAGTGGTCCCATGCATTCTCAGGAACGGGGATAGATCGTGTGCTAGAAAACTTCTAGGAAAGGTTCGAGGAAGATTCGAGGCCTTTTTGAGTGTTGGGAACTGAAGAGAGGACTGGGCATGAGGGTGGGGCATTTTCTCTCCGAGCAGAGCTTGCTGTTTGTGGCAAGCTGGCATTACTACAAGAAGAACGAGCAGGGTAGTTGCGTCGAATAAGGTGAAGAAGGGCCAGGAAAGCAGGAGGAGGCTGATATCGGAGTCTCTATCCAGAAGTCTAAAAGTTCAAACTTTCTCAGTGGAGTGGGGTGACGACGATAGTGCAAAAAAAAACTGTAAGAGAGAGAAGGATTCTTTCTTAAAGAGTCAGAAGACGAAGGAAGGAAGGCAGTCGGAGGACATTAATGCGGTTCGTCAATTCTCAGTCAATCACCGAGACGGCGTATTGAGCAGAAAAGAGTGGGAGAAAAAAGGACTAAACAAAAAAGTAATACTATTTGGGAGGAGGATAAGGCAGCGGTATATTATACCAGGGAGGCGATATTGAAAAAAAAAAAAAAAAAGGGAATTCGAGTCTATGGCAAAAAAAATTCTGCCGTCAAGGAACTCCTTGAGACTTAGCGCTTCTATCCGTCTGGCCGCGTGAGATAAAAAAAATACCAACGCTAGAGAGCGTGCTACTCCAAAATGGGAAGGTGAAAGAAAACGAAGGAGATTTCGCGAGAAAAGGGAGGGACACTTCTACTTTCTTCGGTATCTCTTCTTATGCACCCCCACTCTTGGAGAGCTTCGGAAAGACAATCTTCTCCCAAATAAAAAACTGTCACTGTGGGAATGAAACCAGGAAGGGAGTAACTCCCGGGGCGTGATCTCATCTTCGAAGCGAAGTAGGCACGGAGAAAAATAAAAAAGAAATCCTCAGAAAAAATGGAGAAAGGGTCTACTATCGAGGTAGGGGGCAAAACGAAAGACGAGGTTACTGAGTTATCTAACATGGTCGGGAACTTCAAAAAGGGGGGTCCGATCGTAAGAGCGCGGAGAGAGTATGAGAGACTGGAGCAAATCCGTCTCGTACTGGAGGGAGAGTAAGAACTTGAAAAAAAAAAAATGAGGAGCTGACAGCGAAGTTGGCTTTTCTGCGAAGGACGGACGCGAAACGTGACAGTTAAAAAAAGCCGAGAAGGTACCGCCACGTCGCTTCAATCTGGCGGTAAGGGTGCAAGAAAGAGCTAAGAGAAGAAAGGCGTTCAGAATCGCTTTTCGGCAAGCAACGAACTACTGAACAAAAGGAAGTCATCTCAGGACGGAAGGGAGGGAGCAAAACCACAAAACATGGGAGGTCATTTCCAAACCCCGCATCCAATCTCGCAGAGCCATTGACCCTGCGCACCGAGCATATGGGTGGGAATTAGATGGGAAAGCAAGCGCTAGGGTCGAGCAGCGGGGGAAGGGTTCAGTCTCATTAAAAAAAGGGAGATAAGTGTGGACATCTGACGACGACCGGGACGCGCGCAGAGACCGGAAGCCAAAGGTAAAAAAAACAGGAGAGAAAGAAGAAAAGGCGCTTCCTCGGCAGAGTCAATAACGGGAGGCGGCTGTATAATGAAAGTTGTTAGGAGGGAAACTGCAATGCGCCTTCTTCGAGGGATGGGAGAGGGCTAGAAAAATATGAGGGGAGGGGAAGGGCTTTGTAGGATCACGGGAAGCCGTAGAAAAAAGGGGGCTCGGGGGATGCAGTTCAAAGGAACGCTGGGATCAGACAGCAGCAAAAACACCCAGGGCAAAGGTGGGAAAAAGGTGGAGAAGAAGGGGGAAAAGTGCTGTGTTGGTGAACGGGCTCTACGCCAGGAGAACGCCTCTCTTCCGAAACGCTCTTCTAACTCGTCGAGGGAGCGCGGGCGTCTAACTGGGTGTGGAGGTCAAGGGAGAAAAAAACCTCGGGGCGGAGCTTCGTAGTCGGAAGGGTGGGACTACCTGTAAAATGACTCTCTAAAAAAAAAAAACGAAACACCACTGATGAGGAAAACGTCCTAGCCTAAGGAGTAGCACGACAAGGTCTCTCCACGGGAAGAGAGTGAAAAGAAAGAGCGCCTCCAACGTTCGCCGCCTGGCACGGGAGAAAGGAGAAGTTTCAACGAAAAAAACATGATGACCCAGATTCACTGATGCGGGCGAGGCGGGCACTAATACGCAGAGAATCAGTAGGGAGCGACCGTCGGAAAATGGCACAAATGAAGGAGTGGACTCGGGGGATCCCATAGGGAAAAAAGAGGACTCGTATCTTCCACAGTAAGGGAATCGTGATAGGCTACGAAAAATCGGTAAAATAACGGATGCTCTCCCTTCCGACACAGGTCGAGAGAGGACGGGGGAAAGTTGGGGCATGGGCGGATGCCGACGAAGGGGGGTCATAAGGAGAGAAAAACCTACGGAAAGGATATAGAGGCAGGGAGGATGATTCTATCTATGGGGCTAGGAAAGACATCCTTACTAGGGAGTCGGACTGAGGCAAGGATCAGTTCGTTAAAAAAAAGCACAGTCTCTGGTCTTGAAAGACTTTACTTATGAGGGGGCGAAAAGAACACGCGCTAGAGCCGGAAAAGTAAATGCAAAATATTACTAGGAGTCTGAATTTAACATTTGCGCGAGTGGGGAAAGAAAAGTCTTTTCCTGTACAAAACTAGAGTAGCGAAGGTAATTTCTTTGGGGACAGTAACTATTTCAGGGCTGGTATTCTAGCTGAGGACAACGAAATTGTCTTTACACGGCGGATCTCTTCTCCTCTGAAAAAAGAAAAAGCATCAGCAGAGGGTGGTCGCGGAATCTCGGCGCACCAAAACTCTTTGGGAGTATATTATCTCTCAACTTCCGGCGGAATCGCTCTGGGAAAGGGAAGGAAACGAAAAAGGACCTATCCGGGAACCAGCCTTCTACTCTTAGACCGTGGAAAAGGGACTGCACCGTAGGTTGTACCAGAGGAAGTCGTTTCCTTGCCGCATAAAATGACGGACGACTTCTATCTACCAAAGAGGACGTAGCGTAAAAGGAAAAGGGGTTATAACGGATCTGCCTCTTGTGCAAGAAAACGAAGGGGGACTCGTCTAGTGCAGAAAGGGGTACATCTGGTCGCAGGTAAGGACTTTACTTCGTCAAAGGAGTGAGGCCGAGGGAGCTCTACTCGGAGAGAGGCCGCTTCCCAGGAGGCAGGGCGCCGGACTGGGAGTCACACGTAGAAACCGGCACAAATAGTGGGCCGAGATGCGTTGCATGGCTAGAAAAAAAACGAAACCGGCGAAGGGACGCCCGCCTATTTCATCAAAAACTCGACCGAGTTGAACGGTGCGACAAGGGGCTTCGGGCGCAAATCTATGCAGGACAAAGTCTCAACTGGCTCTCCTGACGAGGAGAAGGGAGGGCAGCTGCCTATGTCTCTGCGGAAAAAAAGAGCGATGTATAGGAGTTGGGTGATATACGAGGACGGCTTACTGGCTTCATCGAAGGAAAAAAGCTGCAAACGTGGGGTCAGACGTTGAAACAGTGGGGGGACGAAAGGGGACTTTCTGTCGCAACCGCGTACTCTTAAAAGGTTGGCTCTCTTAATGCGACATCTTCTAATGGAATGCCAATCTTCAAAGAGAAGGGGGAAGGAATTCATGGAAGGTGATCATCCCGATCACTCGCGATCGAGTCACGTGAATCAGCAAATCGAAAAAAACGAAACTACCTGATTCAAAACTGAACCTGGGGGAATCGCTGGAGAAAGCGGGAATAGTCCATACTAGGGACACACGGGGGTATGCCTGGGTTTGAGGTCTTTAAATGGATAGCGAGACCCTCTTGGTCTCGTCGATCGGGGTGAAAGTCTACCAGACTAATAAATACCCACAGAAAGAAATAGAAAATGCGGGAATCGTTATGGCTATAAAACGAAAACCATGAGGCTTTCTTCGCGTAAAAGAGAAAGAAACTAGAATCCCAAAAGTGAAGAGTGACAGGGCCCACTACTATCGCCGTCAGAGAATGAAATAGTAAGGTCGCTTCGTTACTCTAAGAAGGGGGAAAGGTCACTATAGGCGCCGAGATCGTCGGTGCCGGGGAAAAGGAAGGTGTAGGGGGCGGAAAACTTTGGATCTCAGCGCAGACGGATGCTGTCACGGAAGGAACTGGAAAGCAGCGGAGAAGGAGAGCCCACTCAAAGAAGGGAGAAGAAAAGATCATGGAGGGGACTTTCGCTGGGGGAAAAAGAGGTTATCGAAACAAGTTCATTATCAAAAAGGGAAACAGGCGGGGGACCTCCCTCAAAAAAAGGTCTTAAAAAGAGGGGGGGACCTACGAGGACAAAACTGCAGCGGATTACAATTCTCAACGGCGTAGGAGGGACCCGGGGCCAAGGGGAAGGGACACGCGATCTCACTGCTGCCTACATCGGAAAGGAAGTGTAGGTTAATCGGACGGGAAGAGTCGCACCGAAGAGAGGCGGAGAAGGAGGCTCAAAAGCGGGAGGTTGAGCGAGACCGAAGATTTCTCGACAGGATGAGAGAAGGCTCTACTCGCTGATCTGAGAAGGCTGGAAAATTGTAAATCTCATTTTCATGGAAGAATGAGAAAATTCTGAAGGGTAACGTATAGTCTTATTTCAGGAGAAAAAGTATCACGAGGTGATCAAAGACATCAGAATTCCTTATGCCGGGACAAAAGGTCTCTACAAAAAACGTTACAAACGATTCTAGCTCAAGTATCGCTGTAAAAGAGGAACATACGCGGTCTTCTCCTTTCTCCTTGACCAAAGAAAAAATGGAAAAAAAGATTCGAGGGGGAACCTTCGCAGATCGGGCCACCTCGGCGAAAAGCGAAAAACAAGATGAACTCCGCGGACATGAGAGGATGAAGGGTCAAATTCTAAGGAAAGAGAAAGGCTACGTGGCTCGTCATCACCTTGAATCCAATAAAAAAAGAAGAAACTGGGAGGAGAAAATATATATCTCTTGGGAGAGAAGGAGATTCGAGTCTTGCATTAGCTGAGAGGCATGACTCCGGCTGGAAAATATTCGGTTTTCCAGGGCGACCGGGGGGGGGGGGGCATAGGACTGCGCTAAGGGTGTTCACAAAAAGAAGAAAATTGGTTCTTCCGCTCCAAGGAAGGCGCGGAATCGGGGGGCTAGCAGGGAGGAGGGGGGACAAAGTGGTTGCGGAAGAGGTAAAAAAGGGGCGCATCAGGGTTTTGCTATCAGAACATCCAACCAGTTCAACAAAAACGTGCAGGCGGGGAACTGATAGAAGGGTCGTGACCGAGAGCGGGCTGGCGCCCGGGCAAAGAAAGGTGAAGCGGGAAGAAGAGATGAGGAATGGGGGTAGGCTCTTCTGCGAAAAACTGTCGGTGAGGATGATTCGGAGGCGCGACGAAAACGAGCAGAGAAAAAGGAGGGGGTTTAGGAGGTCTATAGGGGGGGGGTAGAATGCCTTCTCGGAGAAAACGCTCCCCTGCAAGAAAAGTCGATCATAGGGGGGGGGGTGGGTAAGGAATGGACATGGGGGGGGCAAGAAGAATCCGGGAAAAATGGGGGAGTAATACTAGCAGGTTCTCTCCTAAAGGGCGTTCTTGAATTGAGTAGACGCGCGTCCGTCACGCTGGGGAAAAAAGGGAGAGAAATTGGGGGAGATTCTATTAAAAGTACGAGCACTGGAAATAGCTGATCTCATTTCGAAAGAGGGGGAAGGGGGAGTCCATCGCTAATAGGGACGAAAGTAAGTGCCCGTGCGCGCCGGAAGGAGCGAAAAAAGGCTACGGCTATCCTAAAAAGGGACGGTCGGCAGGGCCAGAAGAGGCGGATGCTGTGCGAAGAAGAAAAGGACGCATTTTCGCAGGAACATTAGCGGGAAAGAGGAGATCGCTGCGGGCATGAACCGGAGGAGGAAGTTGCGCAGGGGTGACGTCTTAAAGGACCCGGGGCAGTAAGGTGGCGTGTCTTGGTCCCTCCTACTATCGAGGAGGATTGGGGACAGAGGAGGAACGAAGAAGAAAGTCAGGGCGGGCGGGAGGGAAAAGGGCAAGATCCAGACTCAAATCAGACTAAAAGGGGGGAAAAAAGAGGGACGGCTCGATCCTCCAACGGCTGAGGTCTAAAATGGAGAGCTGGTTGAACGAAGATAGTGGGGTAAACCGGGTGAATACTCGAGGGGGGGAAAAGAGGCTGGGTCAAAAAGCACGTCAGAAGGGGGACTTCTCGAAAAAAAATTCTTGAGGGTCTATGCGCAAGAAAAGTGCGACATATTTCAGACGAGAAAGGGACGTGAGCGCGAATACGGCTCGGGCGGAAAAAAAAGAAGAAAAAAACAATGGAAAGGTTATCAGGAAAAAGAAAATCGTTGTAGACGATCATGTCTATGTGGCAGTAATAGTGAGGGGGACGTGAGGCTGTGCGTAGCACCCATCAGGGGGGAAAGAAGGAACGCGGAACTAATAGGCAATGCGTACAAAGGGCGTATAGGTGCCGGGGGGATAGAGAAAGAGGATAGAGCGACGGAGAAGACACGGTCAAGTCTCTTTCGCCGCGAGGGAAAAAGAGGAGGGCGGAACGGCGAGGGGGGAGTGTTCGGGAGTATCCTGCGCAAGGCAGCGCTGTTTCCTAGCGTAGGGAAAACAAGACATGGGTCCCATGAAAACGGGCGTGGAATGCATGGGGGGGAGAGAAGAGCCCGGTAGTATAGGGCGCTTCTAAAGGGAGAACTATCAAACGCCTTATCGCACAAAACAAAAACATGGGAAATACAGACTCGCGCGTCGTAAGGGGGGAAAGAACGGAGTGGGGACCTTTATTTCGGGGGGAGGAAGCATAAGAGGCTTGACTTGGGCGTCAAAAAGTAGGTCTCCTGGGAACGGATCAGGATCCTTGAAAGAAATCGGGGCAACTGGAGAAAACAGTACGGGGTGAAGTCTATGGGTAAAAGTAATTTCTAGGAACTGGCTAAAAGGGGGTCTGAGTAGTCATTCAGGGAGGTGCGTGAGAAGGAGAGGGGGAAGAGACGGCTTAGTGAAAGGCCAGTTGAGAGATCCACTTCCTTGAGCTCTTCTTTCTGGGGGGTGGGAAGAGTCGACGACTCACTGGGGGAGGGGTGGAGAAAATCGAGCATGGTCTTCAAGGGGGTAAGAATCACAGAAGTACGATCTCACGCCGGGGGGAAGGGAGAGATCGGTCCATCACTGGGGAAACAAGCAAAGGGACTTTGAAACCTACCTCTCTCTAAGAAAGAGAAGAAAATGTGAACAAGGATGATGGAGAAATCATTCCGATGTGGTTGCACGCGTAGCTAGGGATAGATTGAGGGTGAGGTACTTAGGAGGTCAATACTTCAGTGCGAATTGGGAGGGAACACTAGCGCCTCGTGTATGTGACTCGCCATACTCAAAAGGGGGGTCCAGTCTCATTTCATTAGGGGGGGTTTATATCCTCATAAAGGACAGGCCAAGCAATCCAGAAAAGAAAGAGTTCTTTGAGTGTGGGAGGGGGGGGGGTAACAGAAGGTCATACGGGTGCAAACATCCTTCCCTCGGCTCGTAGGGGGGAGTGATTTGATTAGCTAAGGGGTCAGACGGTCGTTGGAAAGAAGTTGCGTATTTAGGAGAAGGTTCATCAACTTAAGAGTCCTTAGCTGTAAACTTTTAGGGAAATCATGTACTCGTTGAAAGAAAAAGGGGGAGAAAAATTTTCAAGCGCATTTCAAGAGACCGCCGAAGGGGGAGTCGGGTGGTCCGCGGGGCAAAACGCAGAGAGAACAGGCCTCCTAGAAGGTCTTCTAAAGCACGCTCGTCCTCGCAGGCCAAAAAAAAACGGTGGGGGTGGTCGCGACGCGTTAGAATCAAAATAGAAACGAAGCGGACTTCTCGAGGAGGAGGGGGAAAATAAGCTACGCAAGAGAGCTCAACAACATACAACGGGAGGAGAAGATTTATATCAGAGGCCAATAAAGGAGTAGGAAAAAGACGATTAGTGAAAAGGGGGGGACGGTAGAACGGGCTCGCTAGTCGAGCACAAAAAAAAAGGGAGAAGAACTTAGCCGTGAAAAGAAAAGGAAAGAACACTGATGAATTCAGGGCGGAAGAGGAGCAGAACAACCAGGAAGACCGTCGAGGCGCCAAGAGGAAGCGACTGTGAAGATGCAGACCGGGGGGGAGAATAAAAAAAGAAAGGTTCAAAAGAAAAACTCGCATCAGGGGCGTCCAATTTCAATGGAGCGGATGCCGTGGCTCCAAAAGGGGCTCCGAACAGAGAGGTACAGGCGCCGGAGGAGCTTCTAAGGGAAAAAAGAAGACACCTTACGCGCGAGACGTAGGCATGCAAGGGGATCGCCGACAAGGGTTCAAGGGGAAGAAGCGAACAAGGTCTAGTAGAGAGGCACGGGGGAGGAGAGGGCGGCTGATCGTAGAGCTGGAAAAAAAATACGACTTTCTTTCCAAAAAAGGGGTAGTAAAGGAGTATACGGTGCGCTCAGGGGTGCAGGGCAAAGGCTGGAGAAAGGTTGAAGGCAAAATACTTGTTACGAGACCACCGAAAAAGAAACCAGAATCTAAGCAAGGTAATGGAAAAGGTGTAAGAATCTTGCGCAGGGACAGTAGAAGGAGCCGCAGGGAGGAAAAAGGGGTTTTGGGGTTGATCAATGCCCAGGGGTCTGCCTCCCTGGTAAGGCAGGGGATCATCAGGGGCAGACGAGGTCGGGTTATTCTCTTGCGACAAGAAGGAGGGGGAGGGGAAAGCAATTATCTAGTGAGACAATCTGGAAAACAATTCATATGAAGGTACGTGGAAAAATGAAAAGAAGACGCGGCGTAACCTCAATTCCTTCCGCGGGAAATCGATAACCTTGAACTAGCCCGTAATTCTCTAGGGTCTACGATCTCATCTCGCTAGGAAAAAGATGACATCTTCTTGAGACAACAAAGGAGAGGTGCGCGCAAATTGCGCCGTCGTCAGGGACCGAAGGGGGGGAAGAATGAGGCGACGGGGTGAAGGGGACGCAGGCGAAACAGTCATTCCTTTGCATCGCCTTTTCTGACCTCGGAAAGAAAGATTGAGATACGCTAACTACGGCGCGTCGAAGCAGCTGAATTTCGTGCGAGAAGTTCATACTGGGCGTGAGGGGAGCAGAACTTCCTTGCAAAAATAGCTCGGTTCTCGGGAGGGGAGTAGGACATTATTTCATCTTCTGAACTGGAAGGGGGCATCCTAGAGAGACTTCACCCCTTCAGGGCTTTGACTACGAAAGGAAAACTTCTTCAGTTTCTCCGCGAGGAGAAGAAGAGAAAGGAGTGACGTAATAAAAGATAGTTCGACTGAGACGAAATGGGGAGCTGTTTTTTGCGCAACGGATTCGAAAGTAACTCGATAAGTGCCTAAAGGAAGAGTTTCAGGTCGGTGAGATGGTGTCAAATGATCGTTACAGATAAGGATATATATAGGATCATGCGAGGGGGGGGGATACCAAACATAGGAAAAGCAAAAAGCCTGTCAGAGTTCTTCAGCTGGTGTTAAGGGAGGCAGCCCAAGGGAAAATATTCGGCGGAAATCTCGAATGTCCTTTCTCCGGGCTGAAAAAGAGGAGGAGACAAGGGGAAGGGCGCATCTCTCGTGACGTGGCTTGCCGGAAGGAGGGAGTGCTGTGTGAAGGCCCAGAGAAGAGGCTAGAGGAAAAACGGGAAAATAGACAACACTATGGCTCTAACAAGGAGAAAAGGATGAGCCTCAGGAGCGCGGGGAGGGGAGGAGAGCGAGCCAGCGATCGCACTTTCGAGGGGGTGGGGCTCTGACAGTGTCGGGGAGGGTAACTGCAAGGGACTTTCGCGCCATCGTAGAAAAAGGAGAAATTCGTCTCAAGAGACATCAGCTACCAAGACGACTCGTTAAAGCTCGACGTGGGGTAAGGGGAGAACTAATAAGGTCGGTCCGTAAAAGACGGGTGCACCAAAAGGAAAAAACACGGAATCCTCCTTCCTTCAAAAAAGCAAAGGATACTGAATTCAAGAAGTGCCTGATCGGTCTTGTCTCTGGGGGGGGTTTTGACGGTGGGGGGAATCAACGTCTACTTGAACGCAGGCCAGCAGCAGCGCGCTGATTCACTGGCTTGCCGAAAGCGCTCGGCTACCCGTCGCAAAACGGACTTCTGACGGAGCGAGTATCACGGACTTCAAGCTTACCGCTAAGAGGGACTACTGGAAACCTCTGGCGCTACAGGGGACGATCCGCTCTGCGTGCTCAAATTGGAAATTCCTCGAAAATAGGACAGCAAATCGCAGTCGGTGGACGGGAAGGGGACATTAGGAAGCAAATAACACCGGCTTTTTCACAGGAGGGGGGGGGGGAAGAACGACAGAAAACTATTAGGGGAGTACAAAGGCCCGTTCGTCGTCGTGGAAGCTAACTCACTAAGGGGGGGCCAGGAAAAGATAGACGAAGAGGGCTTGCGTAGAGTGGGTAAGGGGGGGAATGAAGGGGCAGACTCTCCGGAATATATTCTAGAGGAAAATAGAGCGAAAAACGAGTCGTCTCATGACGAGGCATTCCTATTCTCTTCACTCACAGTCTGGCAGAAGAAGAGTCAGAGGATCAGAAAAAGCTATTTTCTCTTTAAAGACTCTCGTCTCAAGGAGGCCCGCCGTGCTCCTTGGCTAAGGGAAAAAAGAGAGGAGCGAAGAAGGGGAAAGAGACGGGGAGTGCTCTTTGACCGGCATTTCTGTATGCGAAAGAGACGGGGGAAAGAGTGACCCACTTCTTCGAATAATAAAGGGGAGATAAAACCTAGGAGGATGATGTTCCGCGAAAGGGAGACGAGGGGAGCGAAGACACCAGATTGCGTTCCCGGAAATGCGAAATCGCCGCCCTTTCAGACCTTCACCTCACTATAGAACGAACGTAGTGCTCGGGGCGTGCATTTCTGCCAGTTGAAAGGAAGAGAGAACGTTCTCAAGGGACTTCAGGAACTCCTATATTCTCTCAAAAAAACAAAAAAAAAAAGACGAGTATGATTGGGAGAGTGAGGGTGAGCGAAAGGGGAAGGACGCTTCATTAAGGGAAGCGGGAAGGCCGAAAAATTAAAGGGGAGGGGGGAAGGTCGGGGGACCGGGGGAACTCGGTTGATGCTCCATGGTGGGAAACAGAATCGGTTTGCGGGGAAGTTTGAAAAGACAGGCGGGCGCAGAAGCGGTGTCTGACAGCTGCGCGGTCGAGCTCTAGGGGGAGAGCGGTAATCAGATGCGTGGGAACTCCTCCTACTGTCAAATTTCTTTCTCACAAAAGCGTGAGGCTTCTCTAAGCTGATCGTGGCAAAACGGCGCCCGGCGTGGCGGCCCAAAGGAGTTTAAAATCTCTACGGGGGGATCAGCGCTCCGGGAAGAGAGCCTGTCATCCTTTCTTCGCCAGAGGAAGCGCACTACGGCCAGGGGAGGTGGAGCGATTAGGCGGTGGACGATGCCGAGGAGAAGGGGGGGCAGAAGACCTTTCTGATCAGGGGAGGGAAATGTCAGTATCTTTTCCACTGCGATGAAACTGGGAAAGTTTGAAACAGAAAAAGGGAGCAGGGTCGACACGGCTTGTGTCTTCGCCCGTAAAGGAGAAGAGGGAAAAAAAGACGGCGTGGGCGGGAAAAGGAAGGGCTCAGGGGGGAAAACGGTTAGGGGGGAAGGGATTGCGATTTCTATCAGATGAAGGAAAGTAACGCTAAAGAGGGGGGGGGGGGGATGAAATGGCGCTCAGTTTAACGGCGGAAATAAAAAAGAAGGGGGGATTGTAGGGAAAAAGTCTAGGGAACTATCAAGCTCGGCATTCTATCGGAAGTTGAAGTAAGAGAGATCACAATGCAAGTTTAGAAGCCATAGTCAGGCGGCGCTTTGCTGGGAAGTGCGAAAGTAGACGAAAATTTTCGTCAAAAAAAAAAATAATCTGCTAAGAATGTCATTATCTGCGAAAGTCGGCTGATTCATCATCCGGGCGTGAAGTGGTGTCGTGTTGACGAGCAGGGAAAGAGGTAGTCGGGTTGGGGGCTAAGGGAAAAGGGGGAATCCATAATCGGTTCTACTGCAGGCCGGGGACACTGGAAGAAGGGACGACGAAAAGAGACATCTAGGGCGGCGGGCAACAAAGAAAAAGGAATTGAATCCGTAGGAAGGGCATCTCAAACAATCGCGGGGAGGGGGAATAAAACGTACTCTAGAAAAAGGATGTCGCATAGAGGTACGGTTTATTTCATTTGTTGAAGGAAAGGGGTAGGGGGAGCGAAGAGTCAACGGGGAAAATTAAGCTCTATTTCGTGGTAAATCCCCGGCAGTGGGGGATCAATGAAATGGAAGATGTTAGGAAGAAATCTGCAGATGTCTCCTAGACAAGAAAGAAAGGGGAATAGGCCAAACAATCAATTTTCTAAAGCGGTTTCTCAAGCCTACTAGTGGGAAAAGAAAAGCTGTTACGTAGGGGAGCAGAGTGTAGAATCACGTCTACATTTAGATCGGCGATCGGAGGGAAGGGACGGCATTAAACAAAATCTAAAGGGATCAAAACAAACTTCCAGTCTCGCAAAGAGAAAAGGCGTCTTCTTCGGAACAGAAACCCACGGGATCAGCTCGACTCCACGTGAGAAAAGAAGGGAGAGGCTACTTACTTCAGAAGTGAAAAAAACCACTGTTTGTAGTCGAAAAAAAGAAGCAAATCGTTCGGGTGAGGGAGGTAGAGGCAGAATTTCTTCGCCCCTGCAGGGGGGGAGGGGAATCCGCTTCAGGGTTAAACTTCAAAGTGACTGATCTTCGGCATAACTAGGGAAAGAAAAGTATGGGCATGAGAATAGCATAAGACACTATTGCTACTCGTAAAAGGCGCTTCGACTGACCGACAGGTCACGTAGGGTCGGGTCGCAGCTCTCTGCTGAATCGGACTATCTATTGGACTGAAAAAGTAGGAGGGCATCACTACTTCAGCCCTGGAGAAAATATAGCAGAGGGGGAGGTTAAATAGAATATCGGGTCCTTTTCTAATGCAGGAAAGAGCAAAATGCAATGAGAGAGAAGAGCTGGGAAATTCTAGGGGGGGGAAGGGTGGTGTCTTTCTTCAATATCGAGTCCAGGGGAAAGGAGGAGTATGGGTCTTTGGGGGAGAAAGGAAGGAAGGAAGTCCCAGGGTGGCGACGAGCGGTCAAAGGGGCTCAGCATCGAAAACGGGGCGAACTCTCTCTTCCAGTCAGGGGGAGCGGAACAGGGTAGGAGATCACGGGCTTCCGGAAAA
>Ga0179591_1356021_pt1 | contig 14123 bp, 13 predicted proteins | sample CZOMad2_1_08_16f_FD_182891 | JGI IMG/M metagenome (GOLD analysis project Ga0179591, IMG submission 182891) | Vadose zone soil fungal communities from Angelo Coast Range Reserve, California, USA - CZOMad2_1_08_16fungal (PacBio error correction) | ecosystem: Environmental > Terrestrial > Soil >...
AAACACGTTGATCGCCAACCATCGAAGTGGTGTCGCCGTGAGAACGAAGGAAAAAATTGACACGGGCAACGGTCCGCTTAAACAACTTCTGAGGAAAAAGAAAGCGAAGGAAGGAGGGGGTCCTGTTGCAAAGGGGGAGATCGGACAATTCGGTAACAAAGGGAGGTTTGGGCTGAAGCGGGGGAGCTTAATTCAAAGCAGTATGACTCGAGGGAAACGTCATGAAAGAGGGGGGGAGGCTTGAGGCCTTGCCAAGTCATCCTCAAAGAGAGAAAAGGAGCAACGGTCCAAGGGAGGCGTACACCCATACTTTAGAGCGTGAGCGTACTCAGTTAAAAAGAGAAGGAGTCTTCTTTTTAAAAGGTCTGTCCACTTCATTGGAACTATTGGGGAAACGAAAAAAATGAAAACGGGGAATTTCCAGGCTAGAGAAGGCTTTTATATTGCGACAAGAAACTCGGCATCCGAATGAGGAAAAACACGAATGTAAGCGACTCAGGGTAGTATTAGAGGAGGGGTTCGTGGGGGGAAAGAAGGTAGACCAACTGGAGTAAAGATCAACCTTCTTTGCAAAGAAGAAAAAACCTCGTTCAAAGGGAAACAGTCAGGCGGTAGGAGTAACTTTGCGATTTCTAAAAAGGTGATTTATAACGTCCAAAAAGTCGACGCGATTAAACAAGAACGAAAAAAGTCATGGGGAATAAGCCATAGGGGGGGAGGATGCGGCCTCCGTCCAAGGAGGTAGAGTTTCTTATTAGTTCAAAAAAAGCACCGCTAAGAAGTTGCGTAGGTAAAAAAAAAAAATATGTCCCCTAGAGAATGAAGGCCGCATACAGGAAGGTGGACGACTTAGGAGCAGTGAACTAAGGCAATAATGAAGGATCGCTGGGAAAGGAAAAGTCCTCATAGGCAGATTCTGGTTGGGGAAAGGGGGTACTGCTTCGAGAGTAGGGAAAAAAAGGGCGTTCTCCTCGGAAAATTGAGCTACGTGGGGGGGAAAAACTAGGTCGCTAGGACGAATGAAGGAAGGAATAGCTTCTGGGGAGAGGGTTTCACTTACGGGCCACCACCGAAAACTGTGCCGTGATGGAAGTACAGGTGGTTAAAAAAGCGGGCGCTCGGGGCGTCAGAGCCTCGTATACAGGGGGGTGTGCAGTAACGTCATTCAGAAGGAATTTCCGGTCATTGGAATCCGCACGCCTTTGGCCCTCAAAAGGTAGGGGAAGAATCGGACCAAAAACAGCTTGCTTTGACCGCCTCGGGAAAGAAAGACGCGCATGACCAGAAAAATGGCGGGGTCTGGCCAAAAGTCTTATAAGAGAAGGAATGGAGTAAAGGGGGGGGCTCAAAAGGGAGCACCACTCTTTCGCGGCTCTAACCCTGAGAGGATCGGCGAGCAACGGAGCCATAAGCAAGGAAAAGGTAGGAGGAGTCGTCAACGAGAGAGGAGATGTTTAGGAAGAAGGTTTCCTCGGAGGGGGCCTTTCACTAATACCGGGCAAAAACCGTAACGGCAGACTGGTTAAAAGAAGAAGTCTATCGAATCCTATACTGGTGAAGAAGGGGAAGGGGGCCTGCATCATGAAGGTGAACACCGAAAGGTCTAAAAAACTGCTGGTCTGGGGTGGGAACCGGACCCTGAATCTAGGGGTGTGATGAGTCTGAGAGAGAATGAATGGAAATCCTTCAGGAAGGAGAACGCCCACTCTACTAAAAACATGCTTCCATTCTTTGAAAGCCACGCTTCCGGGAGGGAGGCGGCGCCGGTGTGGGGGGCTGCAGAGGCGACTTTTTCTGAGGAGATGGGTTTTTTCAGAGGGCAAGGAATGCTGAAAATAGTGAAAAAAAGCAATGGGGGGGGGGGCCGGAAGGGGGAACAGGGAAGGGGGAAAGGTTTTGCTCTGTGATCTTCTTCGAAACCCCTGGTTGAAGAGGATATCAAAAGGGGTATGTGCATGGGAGGAGGATTCTCGAAAGGCGAGTCGATGTGAAGTGCTGATTTCCGTAAGCGTGAGGGGGGCGAGTTCATAGAAATGTCATCCTGGAAAAGGCGTAATTAGGGAAAATGGAAGAGAAGAAAAGGGAGGGGGCAGAGGCACTCGCTATGGGGTTGTCGTAGAAGCAGGGGTGGTAGGTCAAAAGGAAGACCCAGCGAAAAGGAGAGGTCGCTAGGGGGAGGCTCGTTTAGATACCTGAGAACTGACGCAAAAACCGCGGCCCGCTTTGGGGACTACAGGGGGAGGGTCTCGAATCTCATAATAGTGCCCTTAGGTATCGTCGGTATAAAAAAAGAAAACTTACTAGGGAGGTCAGTCTATTCCTCTCACTAATAAAAAAAAAAACTGATTATTATTAAAAATATATAGAAAATATCCGAGTATGGATCAGTGAGGAAAACGGAAGAGCGGGGACAGAAGGGGAAGGGTTCTGAGGAGGCAAGAAATTCACTTTCTACTCAAAACAATCTAAAAGAAATCTAGTAAAGGACTCGACCCAAGGCGAGAGAAGAGTCTTGATCGCGCGATTGTTTCTTACTGGCACTTCCGAAAAGAGATATCTAAGACCATAGCTAAGAAGAGGCCCACGGAAAAAAAAAAGACATTGGAGTGCACTAATACGCAAACCTTTAGTACTTCAGGGGGTCTAAGAAAGCGAACGACCTCTGAGAAAAAAAAAAAGGGCAATCGTGAAATTGTGAGGATTGTCGGGTCATAATCTCCCAAAAAGATTCACAGACAGAAGGGTGGTGGGAAGGACCCATTGGATCCAGAGCCAAATGGAAGGGGATTCATGCAATTGGGGGGGTCGATCTGAAAGACGATACCGTGCCGCATGACAAAAAAAAAAAATCCTCCTCAGGGCAGCTCCCGATGACGTAGGGGACCCCACGGCGCAGAAAGACTGCCGTCTTCAGGGGGGGAAGGTGAATTGAACAGACTGGAGAGGGAGGAAGACTTTTGAAGGGAAAAATTCCTGAGGTCCTTTTGAGTCATTGACAGGACTCATAGAATTAGAAGGTTGGGGAGAGATGGACACACGCGAGGCTTTCTCCAGAGAACCTGTAAAGAAGGGTGTTTCCACATCCTTCCTCCTTCACCGAGGCCCTTCACGTCTCGTAAAAGGGGGAAGGGATCTGCGGGGGGAAAAGGTGTTTGACATAGAACCTCAGCCTATCCCTCACGGGGCTGCTGTAAGGAAAGAAGGGCGGACAGTTCTATAAAAAGAAGGAAAGACGATTCGTTGAAACCTCCGTCTCTAAAAGGTTCAAGCAACCGGGCCTTTCTCTCCTATCCCCAAGGGTTTCGCAGGGAAAAAGAGAGGTTGATACTACGAGTCGAAATCCATGAAGGTCGACGGCACTTACTATCGACATTGTATGGGGTCAGACGGGGGGGAGCGCCGTCTGGAGGGGAGTTTCAAAGAAGGAAAAGGGGGGGGTGGCTATCGGGGGCCCGCAGGCGATGGCTGTCCATGTCTCTGAATGTTGTGCGAGGAAAAGGTTCGTGCCCAGGAAGGGCCAAAGAAAGAGCTAAAAAGGCGTAAAAAATCGGGGCTTTTAACGTCGATCACGGGTGTAGGGAAAAAAGATTCGAGGAAGGAGGCCATGAAAGGGAATTCCGAGCAAAGCAGTCTATAAACATTATCTAGACGAGTACTTCACGAAGGGAAGTGACGACGAGAGAAACCTAGAGGAAAAGTTTTCAAATCCTCCACCCGAGCGGCCTTTCTACTTCCGGAAGATTGCCGGAAGATTAAAGCTTTCAGGGGTCAAAACACCGTAGGAATAATCAGGGCGGAATGCAGGCTGGAAGGGAGGAGGGTTTTCGACCGCGGTAAATCACGACGCGGTCTGCCTTGTTTGTCAAGACGAAGGAATGGAACGAAGTTTGACGAAAAGGGGGGAGTTTAAAGGGAAGGATTCCCCTAGGTCGACATTCTTCGCCGGAGAGGCCGGACATCCGCTAGGAGGAGGTTGTCAAGTTTAACGAAAAGGGAAGTCGAGAAAGGGACGATAAGGGAAAGAAGGGAACTTTTTTAAGAGCTAAAGAGAGTCACTGTTTTGTCCACGAAGATATCTACTAAGGGGAACCCAAAAGGGGGGGCCACGCTAATACTACTAGGGGGGAGGGTAAGCTGAATGCATAACAACAAAGGACGATTCCCTTTATTCGAGAAAAGGCGCATGATTCTTCATGTACTATAAATCGAGGAGAGGATAGAATGGAATCGTGGGGGGGGGGGGGGGGGGAGTTCTGGGAAAGGGAAGGGAATCCTCCATCGGGTGGCAAAACAATGCAGTTTTCCTAGCGTCCAACGACGCACGCGGGAGAATCCACTAAATGATCTGGAAATCAGCTTTTCAAAAAGGAAGTCAGAAGAAAATTTGTAGCTTGCGGAGATGGGCTGCTCAATTCCTCTCGAGAAGTCTATTACCCTTATAGTAAACTCAGGATTAGAGAAAGGAAAGATCGCATCGAAGGTCTAAGAAAAGGGGTTCCTATGTACCTTGACAAAAACGAAGCCTCCTTCGCTGATCTGCTGAGAAACTAAAGAACATGCGGGGGCATGAAGTCAGGGAGGGAGAACATGAGTTATCAAGAAAAGCATCGAGAGGGGTTGTCGAAGAATCTCAACAACAACAACGAGGGGAGGGGGGGAAGGATTCATTTGATCTCCCAACCATGAAAAAGGAGGGTTTCTAGATCGAAGTGAGATCGGCCAAATAGGAAAAGAGAGGACTCGGGGGGCGTCGCCTCTCGCAAGAGGAAGAAATGTCCGAGGGTTCAAGTGGTTCCTATGGGACCAAGGAGGGAAACTTGTAAGCGGATGAGCGCGACTTCATGGGGACGACAGTAATTAACTCGCTACAAGAAAGGGGGAAATACTCGTCTTCTTGAAGCCGAAGAATCTCATCTCACCTATGGGAGGAAAACCTATGCCGGTAGTAAAAAGAGGAACACCCAAAATGAAGGGTCTTTACTAAGAGGGGGGAGGGGAGGGCTTTTTAAGAATGCATTTTTGTCCACCGCGATGCGGGGGGCCTCAGGCGCACGAAAAGAATGAAAAACGAACGGGAAGAAGTATCCAAAAAGGAAAGGGGAAGGCGGCATAAAGGAACTAATGAGAACACTTTAAGACATGTTATTTGTATGGGCGATAGCTGGCAATTAGCGTCAGGGAGGGGGTGGCAGATTGCAGAGGGGGTATCGGGAAACCGGGGATGGAAACAGTTTCTCAGAGAGGGGTATTTACCAAGGGAGGCGAGGGGGAGCCTTACCCGGTGATACGGTGTGAATTTATAACTTATCGACGATATTACCATCTGAAAGAGAAAGTGACATTCCCTAAAAGGGAACGACAAAGTATTCTTCTCCTAACTCCTCCATTCTTAAGAACATAGGAAGGGCAACCCTACGGAAAGAGAAAGAATCCTAAAGATGGGGTATTTCTTCCAAAAATCGGCAGAAAAGTTTACGATCCGTTGAGAGCCAGGAATGTAATCTTATGCCTGTGAAGGAATAAACTAAGGAGAGACGGACAAGGAATCGACGAAGAAAGTAAAAAAGCAGCTTTGCTTTGAAAAGGCTTTTTCAGACCTTTTCAGACTTCTGCGAGGAAGGGAGGCTGCCAAGGAAGAGGGGTTTCCTGACTAGATCATTTTCTCGAATCCAAGTGCGGAAAAAGAAGTGGGGGGCAGAACTCTGAGGGGCACTAACCCTTGACAACCTCCTCGCCGTGATATGTCAGGGAAGAGTTGGAATGGAAAGGAGAATGAGAAATCAGAAAAGGAAGTCCGAAGTTGCATAACGTTAATGCGCAGTACGGTCATTTCTCAAAACAGGGAAAATGCCCGCCATGGAAAAAAAAAACAACCGGACAAGACAAAGAGAAAGAAAGGGTCGCCAGAAGCTTGAGGGGAAAAGAAAAGGGGGGGCACCATTTCAGTCAGGTCCGTCGCCTTCAGGGGGTCAGAAACCCTCAGTAAGTCAAACAGCAACGAGAGGAAAAACTCGGCCTAGGAGATCCCTTCCCGGTGTTGGGGGTTAACCTTTCGGAGTTTGGTCGTCGATCTGAAAAGAGTGCCTGTGTGGGGCATCGTCTTTGTCCTCCCCATCTTTCAAGGAACAAGGTGTGGGGATAAATATAGGTCACCACCACAATCCGCAGGGAGGGGAGAACCGGAGATGACTTGTGTTGCGAGGGGTTTGGGGACTTAAGAAAAGGGGGACCAGGCGCTTGAAGGGGGAGAGAGGGCCGGGTGGTAATACCGACCTTCATCAGCAACCTAGGTTAGTAGCAGAAAAAAAGAAAGGGGGGGGGGGCAAATGAAATTGGATTAGAAAAATACCTGACAGGGGCCCACGGAGGGGAGATCGCATTCTTTCCAGGATGGGACCGCCGTCCGTAGCTAATCGGAAGCAAAGGGACTTATGGGGGGGGGGGGTTCGAGAACTTCTACTTTGGGGGAGCCTGGTTTTTTTCAGGGTCGGACAAAGGAAGAAGAGAGTGAGTCTTAAAAAAGCGCCAAATGAAGGAAAGGGGTGGGGAAAAACATTCAGTGGGAGGGGTCTTCGCTCCCTGGGTCAGGACAGCGTAGCATCTCAAGAAATATTGGTGGGTGTCTCTGTCTGGGGAAACCGGAAACACAAATAGAGGGCTATTGAGGAGGGGGGAAAAAAGGGGGAAGCCGGTCTTTAGGAGGGGAAAAGCACTGTCATCCCTGGATAAGTGTTTGCTTGCGTGGGTGCATCGATCCCGATGCGTGGATAAAGAGGCAGAGCGATGGGAGGGAAGGAAGACCCTGAAAGGGGGAAGGGCTGAGCGTACCACTTCCTCCCCAGAGTGAGAAGAAAGGGGAAAGATTCTAGGGTAGGGGGGGACGAGGAAGGAATAGAAGGCACACAAGCCTCCGTGTGTCCCCAAAAAACTTGTTTCTCCATCGTAAAAGTGCAAGGGGGCAGATCTATCACTAGGCTCGGGACGCTAAGTCATGGTCCGGAAGAAAAAGACTACCGGCTTGGAAACAATACTCCGGATGCCTCTCTCTAACAAAAAAGTTATGATCTGAGAGAGGATCTTATGACGAGGCCATCCGTAAGGGAAAAGGGGCTGAAGGAAGCTACAAGTTAGCTGCTCCCTATTCAAGGATAGAGGAGGACCTGGCAATTGAAAGAAAGAGAAGGGGGAGGACAAATCGGAAGGGGAAAAGGGGGGGGGTTGGAAGAAGTTCTATTCCTTAAAAAAGCTACGCAGAAAAGAGTCTAAATTCGGGGAAACTAAAGATGGGGTGACGTGGACTCAAAAACCACCTCTCTACGCCCCCCAGCCTCTCTAGCACCTCTTCCCCAGAAGGAACATTCATGGGGGAGAAACCTAATACGCCTCAAAGGGGGAGGATGATTACAGGTTAATCATCGCCCCGCTAAACATCTTCTAGCACACTGAAGTTTGGGGAGGGTGGGAGAAGACAATCCGAAAAAACTACAAGATGTAGACATACTACTCTTTGGGGGAAAAAGGGACTCTGAAAATGAAGTTGAAATCACTAAGGGGGGGAGGCTTTCTGTACGAGGCCGAAGGTAGAAAAAGATTCCAAAGAAAAAGGGGGGGGGGGGGGCAGATCAATGGTCGAGCATGCCAAACAAAAAAAAGAAGCCCTCTGAAAAAGGAGGGAGACTCATCTGCGGAAAAGGGAAGGAGAAGCTCTTACTCCTTGAAACCAATCGCTTCATGTAATGGGGGGATCGAGGAGGAAATTTCGCGGACAAGAAGACCTAGGTTGCTGCAGGCCTCTTTATTGAGAAACAAAGAGCGAGTAGCCGTCGTTAAAGGGGAAAAAAAGGGCGCATGCTTCAGGGGGGGATCACCGGAGGAAAAAGCTTTCCTATAAAGCGCAGTTGGTTTTACAGATCAACTGACCGAGAAAAGGAGGAAAGTGCAACTTGGGGGGGGGCAGGGCACTTAAAGGAAAAAGGAACCTTCCGAAGGGAGGGGGATCGAAGAGATAGAGAAAACCTCCTTCTCTAAAAGTAAACTCAAGAAACCCCAGTGTAAGGAAAAGAGCCAGCCCGCCTTTTGGGAAGGAAAATTTTGGGGGGAAAAGACGTCTGCGGGTTCGAATCCATTACCGTCTAAAGGCAATGAAATCTATCGAAACGGGGTGGGAAACTCAAAGTGAAAGGCGCCGTCATGTAGGGGAGGGGGTCAAAGCACAGAGGAAGTGTCTATCGGCCCGAAGGGACATGTCGGTGCAGTTCGCTGAAAGTTGCGTCAGATGAGAAAAACGGGATCCTCGGAAACCGGGGGGGTGGATGGAAAAATCACCTTCACCGGAAGGGGGATCGTTCATCTGAGACTATCACGGCCAAGGGGGGGTGAGGGAAAAAACATCAGGGAGCAAGGGAAAAGAAGAAGAACATGCAGGGGAAAATTCCTTCAGAAATGTCCTATAACATGAAAAAGAGAGAGGACTGGGAAGTCCAATGGGAGAGAGAAAGGGAATCTCAGGGCGTCCTTCAGCTCGAACCGAAAATCCTCCAACCGGGCATGTCAATTGCATGAATATGAAAAGAGAAAAGGCGGTTGGTGAGGGACCTCAGTCAGGAGATTACATCCGGGGAGGAGGGGGAGGGAAAACTTTATTAAGGAAGGAGGGGCGACCTACTTCCAATTAGAGAGAGGTCTAAGGAAGTTGAAAGGGCAAGGGACGCCGGAGTTGTGAAAAAAAATCCTTCCACCGAGGTGGCTTTAACAGCTAATGCACTAGAGATGGACTCGGAAAGGGAGAAAGCACATCCAGGGGGGAACTTCTCAGGAAGGGAAGGTCCGAATAAGAAAAGAAGCCTGGTTCACTCTTGGAGGTAGAGGGGCAGACGGGGGAAAGGGGGAACTAGACAGAGAAAGTGGGGAAGAGTAAAGTGACCAAAAAGGGGGGGGGACACGCTATAGAAAGCGATGCTCGTCTACACATAAAGGAGGATTCCCGTCTCTTTAATCTAGGACTATTCCGAATTTAGGGATGCTTGGGGGGAGGGGCATGTATGGGGATGGTTCACTTGGGGGAAATTCCTACATATAGGGGGGTGGACAAATTCAGGAGGGTCCAGAACCATACAGAGGGAGGGGAAAGTTAATCTGTCGGTAAAAAAGGAAATATAAATAGGAGCATCTTGTCGACGCCAGTGTGCCTTCAACTAATCGGGAGATGCTGATTGAATTTGGGAGTTGGGGAAAGTAACAAGGAAAGAGCAGGAGGGCTCATTAAAGGAAAGCACCTGGAGAAGGGAGGGGAGAGGAACAAAATCTTTCGTGACGTGACCTAACTTGTCCTAGTGGGACCATTGAAAGTCAAACGGTCTATCTAGTGGCAGGCAAGGAAGATCTGGTAAGCTTAAGGGGGGGAAAAGGGAAAGTCTAGAGAGGGAGGAAAGTCTCACGGCGCCCACACAAAGATGGTTGGTCTATCAACGTGAAGAACAACACTGGGAGGTATTGAAAAAGAAGGTAAAAACCATAAGAGGGAAAGAAAGGGAAGAAACGAAAAAGTCGTGAAGCAAAGTTTGGGAAAAGGAAAGGAAACTTACCAGATCGAAAAAAGCGGAGGGCGTCCGCTCGAGCAGATAAAGTCTGATTCCTTCCAGTAGAGAGGGAAAGTGAAAATTCAGGAAACGAAGAGGGGGGTGGGCTGAGAATGCTCATCGGGGGGAGGGGGAACTCCAGGTAATGAGGAAAGACTATACTGGTGTCGAGGAAGCTGAAAGGCGCATTATCCTCCAAACAGCAAGATCAAAGAGGAGGCGCGTAGAAAAGCAAAACAAAATTTCGAGCTTACTTTAGGAAAAGAGGACGTGGAGAAAAGTCGTCGTTTCCTCAGGAGGCCACTTCATTGGGGTTCTATTGCGGGAGGGGATCACCCAATTGGGAAAAAACCTACTTCGAACGGAAAAAAAAACTGTAAAGAGGAAGAGTTATATGCTGCCGAAATCGTCATCATGGCTCCTTTTTTCAAGAGGGGAATAAGGAAGTATGTGGAAGAAGTCATGAAGTCGGCAAGAGGTTACAAAAGGGGACCCCTTGAGTGTAATTACGGGCCACAACGTTACGGAAACAACTCGTTCACACGGAAAGAAAAGGAGTTCGAAAAGGAACTAAAAATTGGAAAAGTCGACAAGGGAGAAGTTATTGGTTGAGAAAGAAAAGGACTTCTATTTACCAGAGACGCACAAAGTGCCTTCTAAGAAGTTCACTAGTACGATAAGGGAGGGGGGGAAGGAAGGCTTCCATGAGGGGGGCCAACACGCCTATCGTGCCAAGCCTCCGAGACTGTTTCCTTAGGGAATATAACCGAGCAAAAGATACAGAAACCGGTGAAAGAAATGGTCCATCACGAAAAACCTTTCAACTCTTAGAAGAAAAAAGAGAGCCAGAAAGTGGGGAGGTCGTTTGGAAGAGAAAAGAGGGCTAGAGGGAAAAGGGGGGGAGAGAGAAATTGCCTGTGCCGTACTCAACGATCATTTTCTCTACCGGCAAGAATGAAGGGGTCGAAGTTGATCGGGGAAAAGGGAAAACACCTCATCTAATTGGGGGGGAGGAAAGGGGTAATAGAGGGGGCACCTCCGTTGACGGGGGAAAGCGCTATTCCATCTAAGTACGGACGAAGGGGGGAAGAAAGACTAAGGAGGGGGGAAATTTAAAAGTTCGAAGGGCGCGCCCTTTCCCTCCATTCAGAAGGGCCGATCCTCAAAAAAGGCCAGCTTTTTTTACCGGGAGAGAGGGGCATGGAAATAGAAGAAAAAGCCAGGGAACCAGGAAAAGGGAAGGGTCCGGAATTTTTCTAACCCGCCGATCTTATTCCACGATTGAGATCTGGAAAGGAGGTGAGAGAAGCAGACGGGACGATCACGGACTTGGGCAGGCCTTGAAGGGAGGGGTTTCGGTACTAGCGCTCGCCGCATCTATTTTCACAGGAGGACTGTGTACCATCGCATGGGAAGGAGATCTTGCGAAGTCACTAAAGACCTATGATTTCTCCCCCGGAGATATGGAGGGGGACACCAAAGAGGAACAGAGATCTGTTCAGAGAAAGGGGGCATCATTGGAGGACGTGCATCATTCTCTTTGGGACGCATTTCAACGTCCAAAAGGGGGGAGGGGTTGTCACGAGCCTAACAGGAGGGAAGGGGATTATTATCGGGCGACAGGAATGCACTTTGAGTGGAACAAAGATCGTGGCCAGGATATCCTCCTGAGAACCTGGGGGGTATGGGGGGTGGTAAAGTGAGGGGTGGGGGTAGTGAAGGTGGAATAAGGGTGGTTGTGGAGGGGGAAGAGGGAGCCTGATCTCAGTCTGCATCCTTTTCAGGAAGTGCTTCTCCTGGGGATAATAGGGGGGGGAGAGTTTGTCTTCTTCTTGATGGGGGAATTGTAAAATCTTCCTTATCTTCCTAGATCTCCCACACAAAAATTGGGGGCATCATTTAAGAAAAGTAGAAGTTGTCAAGGAAGGTCTTAGCAAGAATTGTTCTGTGACAAGGGAGGCTGTAAGAGAGCCCATAACTCCAGAGGAACTTTAACTGATAGGGCGGGAGGGAGCGGGGATCTGGGGAGAAAGGGCATGACCCGGGGGGAGGGCTTCTTTCTTAGTTGTCATAAAAATTCTAACTTCTTTCGAACTTTGGTTTTTCATTAAGGGGGTGCGGGGGGTTTTGAGAAACAGTGGGGAAGAGAGCAAGGGGGAAATCCCCAGCGAGTAAAAAGGCGCTATGAGTCGTTCGGGTCAGAGTCCTTCATCTAAAGGACAAAAGGGGGATGGACCTGCATGGGGGAAGTCGACCTTTGCATTGCCTGGTGTCCGACCTCTATCATATCGAGAGTAGAATTTCAAAGTACTGCTAAAAGGGCGTTTCCGAACGAAGGGAGATTCATATAGAGAAGAGGTATGCACTATATAGTAATGCACCTAGATATTGGTGCTCTTCAAGGAGGCTTCGGTTTTTGCAGAGAGAAAAAATGATCTGGGGGGATCAAAAGGGGGGCGCGAGGTCCGGAAAAAGGTCACACTGAGCTACCCAAGCTACACGGGCCGCGGGGAAGTCTTAAAAGGCGTATGAATACAGTTAAATAGAAGAGAGTGGGGGAGGGAAAAAAGAGAGGCTCCCAAGGGTAAGAGAGAGACCTCCATCTGTCGGGAGTGCCTAGGCCCACTTACCCTTGAAGAACGACATTGTATCGAGGACGAAACCTGGGGAAAAGGGCGATAAGGAGAAACTCTAAGGTAGGAATACAGCACGGAAAGGAAGATTTTATCGGAGGAAGCCCGAAAATGCCCATACCACTTGTGGGTGAATATGGTGGAAGGTTCCCGAAAGGAGGAAAAAGAGAAAGGACCAAATGAAGGAAAGTCAGGCAAGGGAGGGGAGCTTCTAATACCGAGCTGGAAGGAAGGAATGAAAAAAACCGAAAAATAAAAAGCATGGGAGCCAGAGGAAATTATCCGCAATCCAGAAGGGTCGCCTTTCTCCGCAAGGCCGGTCCCATCCGGGCAGGACTGAGAAGGACGCTGGGCCGACTTCATGTGAGGTAAAAAAGGATCACTTGAACTAGGAGAAAGAAAAAATAGATTTAGGAGGTGGGGCTTTTAGGTATTCAAAAAAGTTCCCTTCCGAGGAAGGGTTGGGGAAAAACAGAGGGAGGCTTCGTACACGAACTTCCTTCACCAAGACGGCAGGTTCCGGGGGTGGTTTTGGAGAGCCATAAGCTCGGAAGAAGCTTCCAGGGGAGGGCATATCTCTGCGGAAAGCGATTCTCCCCGAAATCGCCTGCACAGACTAGGCGTACGGAAACCCAAAGGTTAACAACGAAAAAGGGGGACCTTGAAAATCCACGAAGCCGCGGGGGCTTCCGTAATTTAACTATAGGAATCGTGAATACGAAAAATCGAGGGGGGACGGGGTTAGAGATAGAGACACTGTTCAAAAGGGGAAGACCAGGAGGTCATTCTCAGGTCTTTCGGCCTAGGCTTTCAAATCAAGGACAAGGGGGGGGTTATTCATGCAATGTAAGGTAGAGAGGGGGGGAACGAAATGACCTGAAGGAACACTGGGAATGAAGGTCATTTCCTCGAGAGAGAGAAAAGTCACAGGGGACTGCAATATCAGAAAAAAAAAAAAAACAGGAGGGGTTGTGAGGGACTCAGAGGAGAAGGAACCTCGCTCCATGCCGGAACACCGGCATTCCTTCATCTCAGAAGAAACAATTGATCTGAAAACCCTAGGCAGAAAAAGGAAAGGCTCAAGGGCCTCTATGAAAAATCTCTCCGTCCGTCATTCTAACCTGTTCAAATCCTCACGGAGCCTTTCGTACGTAAAGGGAAATTAGGAGAGGAAGCTGTACGTGATGGAACGGGGAAAAAAAGGGAGAAGCTTCCATCAGGGGGGGGGGGGGAACGTTCATCCTTTTATTAATGCAGGTTTTGGAAAGATAAAAAATTCAAAGAGACAGAGGCTAGGGGGATTAATGGAATCCTGGGGGGAAGGTTGCTTTTAGGGAGGACCCCTATTTCGGGTGTGAAGAAATTCTGCCGTCACTTTCTTGAAGAGGGGCATAGAGGAGATGTGTTAAGTCCCAAGGTAGAAACAGTGAAAGAAGAGGAGAAAACCGCAGGGAAATTTTCAATCGAGCTGTTCTTATAGTTGGCCCACGAGGGAGGGATGGGGGGGTTCGATAAGAAAAAAGAAAGTTGCCCCGATAGAAAAGGTTCGCGAGAGGGGATTTCCCGTGCTTCTGGACCACGGAGGAGTGAATTCCTATTTCTTCCAGGACACTGAAGGCAAATGAGAAAGAATCAACCTGAACTGGGACGGGGGGGAGACTGAAAGAAGAGCGGTGGGGGGGAAAAACTGCAGGACCAACGCCGAAAAAGTCGCCCGTCGCGGCGAAGCACTGAAATTCAAGAAGGCAACGGGAAGAAAAAGGAAATAGTGGGCCTTCAAAAAGGGAGGAGGACATGGGCGGAAGAAGGAAAAAGGACATACTTCGATGACCCGTATCGTCAGTCATTACTCATTACGTGCATCAGAGAAACCTGCGAAGAAGCCAGAACTTTAATGACCAGTAAGGGAGGG
>Ga0179591_1288137_pt1 | contig 14122 bp, 10 predicted proteins | sample CZOMad2_1_08_16f_FD_182891 | JGI IMG/M metagenome (GOLD analysis project Ga0179591, IMG submission 182891) | Vadose zone soil fungal communities from Angelo Coast Range Reserve, California, USA - CZOMad2_1_08_16fungal (PacBio error correction) | ecosystem: Environmental > Terrestrial > Soil >...
AAACTCTCCCTGAAAAACCAAAGACGGGTTTCTGACCAAAAGCTCAGAATCCCTTCCTTTTTTCAGGGCATACCATGATCACAAGGAAGGGTCGTTTTTTTCTGAGCGGAACGACTTGCTACCCAGAATCATACGGCGAAGGGTCATCCACATCTAGCGGTGCGCACCTTCACTCGGGACTTCTAAAGTTGTGGGACAAGGAACGGGAAGGAAGTTGGGAAACGAAGAAGGAAAGTACCGAGGGGGAGAGGAACACGTGCGCCGCGTGTAGAAAAGAGGTAATCCTCGACCCGAGCTTGGAAAACGCGTCACGCTTGACGTTGGCACGCGTAGAAAGCGATCAGTACCATGCCGAAGGGGCAGCGCCCAAGTTTTGGGCACGGCAAAAAGAGGCTAGCACTTCTCAGGCAGTGTCGGGAGACGAGGCTACAGGTATTGGATAAGACGATCCTTAGGGAGGAAAAACGGCATGTCCCTTGTGCGACCATGGGAAATTGAGGGAAACAGGAAGGGAAAGAACCGAACCCAATATTCCCAGACAGTCTCGAAACAGGGGGCTGGAACAAAATGGAAGGAGAGAGATATCCCGCTGGAAGATAGGAACTGGCTCTCACGCAAGAAAAGGACGGATTGGCGTCATTTAAATGAGTAGGTCGAGAAGAGGCACGAAAGGGAACGGCTACCGAGGGGGGGTGACAGAAGAAGCGGACCTTTCAAAGGTGGGAAAAAAAAAACGAGGACCTAGAGGAAAAAATGGAGTTACGATAAAAAAAGATTGTCCTCAAAAAGAAGACCATGAAAAAGGAAGGGGCGCCTCGACCCGAAACGGGCCAAACAGAGGCCAAAAGGCTGTAGTCCGACGGTCTAAGGTCAGCCAAGAGGGGGTCCTGGGCCAAACAAGAGAACAGTGCGAAGGGGGAAGGAAAGATTCGCCAACTAAGCCGAGTTATGGACATCATGAGGAGTCGGAGACCTCGTAAGATGAAAAGTAGGGTTGGTAAAATGTAGTCGAGTGGGGGGATTTAGGTTGCCACAAAAACAAACCCTTGTACCGAGCTCATGGGCATATCATAAGCTATCATCGGCCATAAACTCGTGCAGGAAAGCGCAGGGGGGGTATCTATCATACCGAGGGGGATTCTATCCTGTTGCTTTCCAATTCCTCCGAAGCGGTCCATCTGAAGGAGAGCCGGCTCTTCTTAAAACGACCTAATACGCGTGTAATGAAGAACAGGTAAAAAGCTGAATTTCGAGCCGAAGTCCAACGGGGCCTGCGGGAACGACGTGTTTAGCCCGGAACAGAACCACAGGAGCCGATCGAGAAAAGAGGAGGAACTCGGAACGAAAACGAACTCCCGCGGGGCTCCTAGGGAGACGGAAAAAAACACATGAATGAATAACCCAAGTGGGTTTACTATCGAACAAAAGAAAAAAGGGGGATCATACGAGAAGACGGTGGGGGTATCGCGGAAAAATAAAAACAACCCAAGGAGAAAGGGGGGGATTCTTCGGGACTCCTACTGCCGGGGGGGACAGGACAAGCGAAAACCCATCCGGAAAAATCCTGGTTCTCAAAAAGGTACGCGTTGGGGACTCGGGGACAGCTGTCAAGCGCGGAGGACGAGAAGGGGTATTGTATTTCGCGGAACTCTAAGGCGATAAAAACCTAACCACGCGGGAATACGCTGGTTTTTCGTTAAAAAATAAAAAAAAAGTTCGCCCTTCTGGTATCTAGAGTAAAGAAACTGTTAACGTCTACCTACACTGGTCAGAACACAGGACAGGTGAGGTCGGACAATAAAAGGGACAAGAGAGAAACCCGAAAAAGTTTCAGTGGAAAGACGATCCCTCAGCGAGATAGCCAGGGTGTCAGTCGAAGTGCCGGGCGGACCACCTCGAGCGCAAATCTAACGGGAAAAAGTTATCATGCGTGGCTGTTATGGGTATACGAAGAATTCCCGCTTGCTCGGGATTCCCAATTCTTAGAGGAAAGCCCTCGTCTCACGTAAGCGTTCTGCAGGGAAAATGGTTAAAGGTTTACATATGCAGGCTGGTCGGCGACGCAGGATTCCCGCAGAAAACGATACAAAATCGTCGTGCGTTGGCGCAACTACGCAAAGAGAAAAAAAAAGCGTTGGACCCACCGCAGGTTGGACGCTAGGTGTCGTCTGGGCCGCAAAAAGGTAGGGCGGAGGATCAGGGGAGGTAGTTCACGAGTCGAAATTTAGGAAGTGTACCGGGCGGGGGGGGTTGCCGGTCGGTCCCGGTTCGCACAATCCCCCAAGAAAGACCCATCGAGGAGTGGCATTCAGCGGGGGTTCGAACTGCTTCCCCCCGGGGGAAATAGGTGGTTTGGAGATGTCGGGAGCCCCCCACAGCAAAGCTCCTCGGAGATAAAAATAGGGACTGCCACGAAGGGGAAGGAGCTAGAAAAGCGCTCCTTGAAACATCATAAGCGTTGTTCGGAATAATTCTCACATCAGACTGCAGAGAGAGTCGTTGTAAACTAAGCCGCCAACAATCGAGGCCCGGCCAAGACCCCTCTAACAGATCGGGCGTCGTATCCACCAAGGGAGGGGTTCAGGCGGACCTGGCAGTCGAGGAGCTCACCCAGGGGTTTGGCGCGTGACGCGGCGGGATTTTCGTAGTCAGCAAGTCTCAGCGAGCACAGTCCAAATTCCGCCAAGATGGGACCAAAAGAAAAAAACAAACCAGTGGTCGCTAAAAAAGAACTGGATAACGTCTGCCCCCACCCCCCCGTCCGACTCGTGGCGGCCATTCACAGTAGTCGGTCTGGTCATTATGCAATAAGATAAGCAACGTCGCTTCGGTGTTGCTTCAAAGGAGAGGGGGACATAGCATCTAGAGGGAAGAGCCACCAATTCTAAAGAGAGAAAAAGACAACACAACGGGAGGAATGATAGTGTCCTCTGGAAGGGATTTTGCTCAAGCGCGTTAGGATAGTGGCGCGTCAAAGGCAGCAAATTCGGGGCCCCGGTTATAAAGGAAAGAGACGTGTCCGTGGACGGAGAAGCGGCGTATCTTCGAGGGGCCGACCGTGATCAAGTTTTAGTGAGGAATGGAATGACGTCCGGAATAGGCGAAAAGGATCAGCAAAGGGCGTGCGGCAAGGAAGAGGGGCAGCCCAGCCCGCGGGACGCACCCGGGTGGGGAGGCACGAGACAAGGAAAAAGCTTTCCCACGAGAGTTGCTAGAAAAGCCCGAGCTAGCGCGGAAGCGAATGGCGGAGGGCAGACGGGCACGCGCATAGCGCCGAGACCGGCGCGACGGCGAAGGGAAAAAAAGGGGGGGGAAAGGGGGTCGGCGGAGCATGAAGTGGGGGGGGAATCACCGTCGTGACGAGCACAAAATTTAGAGACGCGGATCCGTGAGGAGGCATCCGCGGAGCCGACAAGGAGAGACCACCGGTCAAAAACGGGGGTTGGGGCCGATGCAAAAATCCCCCCTCGTCAGCCGACGAGGATAATGGGTACGAAACTCGACTGGAAGGGGCCGAAACGCACTCGTCACGCACAAAAGGCACACAACCGCCATGTGACAAAAGCCGATGGGAGACATCTCCACCGCCAAAGTGCGTTGCTGAGTGGGGGCTAACTAAAGGGACGAGAAAATGCCCAGCAAGGAAAGGGCTCCGATTTTCTCTTGACGGATGGGGCTGACGAAGAAAGACAAATTAACTTCTGAATAGGGAATATGGCACATACGCGACTATTAAGCCTTTACAGGGAGGCGCCCTCAGCCAAGCCCAGCTGTAGGGGAAGCGAACATACACAGTCATAAGGACCGGTGTGCTCGATGAGAGGACGACCGAAAACTAGGACCTCAGAAGGGCTGAAGTGACCACGGTCTTATCGGACTTAAGAAGGGAAAAACTTATAGGGGGGGGAAGAAAGGCCAGTATGAGAACGTACTGTTGACTCAAAGTGTTGTAGTAGGGAGGGTACCGGCCTAGCCCGGGGTGCTCCGACCCATCTAAAGTCAGATCGGGTCAATAAAGGGGGGGGAAAAACCCCGCGCGCCAACCCGGAGTTGACTTTGCAATCTTAGTGAATTAGGAATCCGGCTTAGGAAATCGTAGACGGTGCGACCAGCTTGTCATCCAAGGAATCCGATTCAGCGACCCTACGGAAAATAACGGAAAGTTGCCACGGGGGGTGCGCAGGAATGGTACAAGGGTACGGAACTGGAAATATAGGAAGGAGGAGTGCCGACATTTCTGGGATTGGGGTCTATTATCGCGCAGGTAGCCAAGACGGCACCCACTCACTAGCAACCCGAGTGCGGGACAGTCCCCACTTTTAGAAGAGAGAAAGGGTGGCCGCGAGAGGGAATGTTCTCCATAAGGCCTTCCCGTGGTGAGGAAACTTCCAAGCCGATCGCCATCTAAGCACGAACGTCAAGGGGATACCCGGGCGTCAAAAAAGTCGGTCGGAAAAAAAACAGGTTCTGCTCTCACCTCAAGAGGAAAAAAAAGGGTAGCATCCCTCTGAAAAAGAGGGAAGACGCGCTACACGAGACAGACGATGACGCCGAAGCTCATGGGAAAAGGCAAACAGGACACGCTCGCCGAAAAACAGGGATAGGGATCAAAATGAGCATGAAAAAAAAACCTGAAAGAAGATGATCTGTGTAGGCTCCACCTGAAGAACACTTCGGCGGTCACCCTAAGATCAAAAGAAGGGAAGCCCTTTGGCAATCGACTTCACCCACTGTGACAGACACGCGGCCTCTACCCATAGCGAAAATCGTACTTCTCCGACGGGAAATCCGTCTCAGGTGGCCTTGGTTGGATTACTTATAGGACTTCGAAAGTGCCAGCGAAGTTGTCAAATTAAACGCCCGAAAGCCAAGCGGGACGATCAACGAGCAACTCGGGCTCTGCAAAATGCCGGCATCGTAGCATCCCGAAAGAAGGAGTAAGAACGCGACCGGTCCATGAGTAACGCCGTCTGCCCCCCGCGCAGGTCATCAAGCGGCGTGCAGTGACCGATAGAAGCGGCAGCGAGGATGTGGACATCACCCGTCGTGACGGGGTGCATGAAATACGACTCGGATACGCTAAGGAAGCCAGCACGAAGGTACACTGTCCTACCGGGAGCACGCGAAGCAGGACACGGGTTCGAGGGGGGACAAATTATTCCCTCACCCTGGGTCAAGCCGAATTCCTGGTTGGGGCTACAAAAGGAGGCTGGCATCCCAGCCATAGTACTCCGTACGACAGCTCTGATAACCGTGCAAGTTGCCTGCTCCCCAAGACCGCAGGGGGAAACAAGCTAATTCTTGGAAAGGGAAAGGAAAGTGCGAAGAGAGGACCCATCGATGACTACGGCGGTAATAGCTGGCGAGGATAGAAGCGCGACCGTGTAGAGAGGCGTTAAGAGCTGGGGAAAGCGGGTCACGCGTCTTCCCCCACGGTTCCGCTAGGCGGGGAACACCGGGCGACGGAATGGTTGATCCCGTCCGACCGCATGGGGGCCAGTAGAGCAGAAAAAACACGAAGATACTGCGGAGAGTGCCGGGCCTTGAATCACCGTAACTTCTAGAACAAACGTGTTCAAACGGAGAGGGGGCGGACAGAGCGCAAAACAACGCAGGATGAGTAAAATGAGAGACGCCCACCAACCTACGGGGGGCCCACGGCCGTCGCTCGCCCCTTACGGGTGTCAACTACAACCATCGAACGAATAATTCGGGTGGCGTACAAAGCTTCTACCTGGGAGGGGGAAAGATCTTTGGACGGGTCATCCAATAGTCGCCCGTTGGTGCGAATTCTCGAAGGGTGGGAATGAGACCGGCGAACCGCAGAGTTGGAAACACCTCCGGGCGTAAAAAAGACTAACGGCGCGTTCGCATCCTCAGAAGAACCCGCTTGAGGCCCCCCGGAAAAGATCCAGCTTGAGTGGGGGGACTAGTACCACTCCTCGATCAAGGGGGAAATCGGCCCCTTTAAAGGCGTCCTCGTCGGGGGGAAGAAAAGCTGGATCGCACTGCAGGATTAGCAGGGGGCGTCACGGACTAGGAAGTGTGCCGAACGCCGGGGGGCTAGCACCTGGCAAATACGACCAGTGGGAACCTAGAAGTACCCACTAAGGCGGGAAGCCGACGCGTGGAATGGACACACCGGCTCTAGCGGAGAGCCGTCGAGTAGCAAGAGGGGTCTGGGCTCCAACTCAACCCTTCCCGTCCGCGATGTCGTGATACTCGCGGCCGAGAGCGAAGAGCATAAGCGAGAAAGAATGGAGCAGACAGACTCCTAATGGCCGCGAGGGGGACCGACGCGGGACCAGGTATAATGACCTCGTGAATCCTACAGGGAACTACCACCATACCGAGAGGGGTATCGATCCCGAACTCAGGAGGTCGCGGCGAACAGGAAGTCGGACGCCGCATTATCGCACGAGAATTCTCCAGACCGGAAGAAAAAAGAAAATCATGATGCTAAGAGATAAGTCTTAGCGCCAGAAAGATCCCGCCGCGGGAGGCAGCAGGCCGCAGTGGCAGGAAGCCATATTAAGGGGGCCGGCATTAAGATGACAAAGAGAATTTGATCTGGGCGGGTTCCCCCCGGGCGAAAAGAAAAACGGTAAGGCTAAGTGGGGAGCGCTCAGCAGCACGCTAAGGCGAACGGTCAGGAGATGACATGGTGAGCTAGAAAAGATCGGCGAGCAAGTGTCGAGGTTTTTCCCAGGTTTCCCGAAGAAAGATGTGCAAAAAAACCTATCAGAAGAGGAGAATGTCAGACGCCCGATCGGGTAAAAGGGGGCAATCCCCTGAAAAGAGCGGTGCAAAAAGGAACATCCAGACCCGGGAAAAACGGATCCTGAGGCCGCAATGGTGCGCCGGATCGACCACGCGACCGGACCAAAAAAAAAGCTGAGCGAGCGCATAGGGGGGTGGGGTGTAACTGAATAAAGCAGCCACGACGGTTTACGGCCGAATCCGCGCGGAAAGAAAACGTTCATAGGGACACCGTGGGGAGCCTGTACAGAACACAGTTTCTGTAGCAGCTGGGGGAGATATTGGCTTCGGAGCGCCCCGCCCCCCACGAGCGACCCGGGGCGGCGAGAGGGATGATCTTCCTCGTCGAACTGACAGTTGGACAATTAAAAAAGAGGGAACCCTCCGGTCAACTGAGCTCCGACAGTCGGTACACGACTTCGGGATAACGTCGCGCGCACAAGGAAGATGCCGGGGAGCCGTGATAGCCGCCCTCGACCACAGGCAACTTCCACGCCGGGTCGGCTGGGTGGCTTCGAAAAAAAAGCCCTTGACGAGTCAACTTCGTTTAAAGAGACGGGCAGCTGGGCTCAGAAGGTCCACTTAGAGAAGGGTTCGGGAACTGGGGAAGCACTCCTGGCAAAAGACCCCCACTAATATGTGTTCCCTATGAAGAAGCTCTGGAGGAGTCACTCCTATCGATATTGCATGACGATTGCACCGCTGGGCTCAGCTCACCGAGAAGGACAAAACAGTCCGATTGGCTTTTGGACGCTCCCTCCTCAACCGCCTCGCGATGCAGGGAGGAGTGGTAGTGTCCCGTCGCCTCGGAGCGGGGAGGCGGCAGCCATAAGGAAAGGGGGTATGAAGATCACTGTTCGGTGTAAGATCTCGGAAGCCAACAAGCAAAAGGCGTTGCTCGGCTCTCGCTTGCCCCTCGCGACGGGACGTTGTCTGGCCCCCACTCAGACATAGCGTTTAACTCAAGACCAATCTACGTAGCTCTTTGCTAATAAACTACCAGGACTTTGCTGAACTGTGGAATCCCCGGGGCGCTCTTTCGGACTATGCATTTTTGGGGCCGTTTGAATCTAGCGTTTTGGGGGTCTTCCCCGTGAGGAAAAGTCCCCGCGTCGCCTAAAAACAGCGGCGGACCAGCCAGAGGGGGGCGAAGGGGAAGGGCGGCAAAAAGGTGACCGGGGGGGGGGGCTCATGTCCCAGCTGGACGCCGCACAGGGAGAATCTTCCTCAGAATGTTCTTGAAAAGTGAAATACCTCGACATCTCGCAAGTCGGTTTCCCTAATGGGGATGGCGAGCTCCCTCGACGACCGCTCTATTTCGTTGGAAAAAGAAGCTCAAGCTGCCCCCAGCAGCTTGCTGCAGCCGCAGGCGCACGACGGGGTCAACCTGGTCGTTGACCACCAAGCGTGGGCAGGGCCTGCCTTGCGCGAGGGGACACAACGTGTGGCTGGAGGGCGGCCGGGTCTCTGGAACATCAGAAAGAGGGTCGCCCGAACTGGGGCTCCGGAGTCATATTCCGCCGATCACAAAACAAAGTGGTCTGCTAAAACCAGCACGGTCGGACCCCCTGCCGAGAATCCGATCGGCGTGACACGTATCACGGGCGTTTCCTTTCGGATGGAGGACGAACGGGATCGGGGAGTCATAGGAGAGCGCGGGGCACCCGAACTCATAAGAGCTCTTGACGGAGGAACCCACGGCCAGTCCCCTTCAGTCTCGAGGAAGAAAAAACAACGGATGAGAAGGAAGATATATTTGGACGCCGGGCGGTGGTGCTCGCCCCTCTCTATTAAATATCTGCCTGAAGAAAACCGTGCCGTGATCCAGAGGGCGGTGAGAAGGACCGGCCACGCAAATATAAGAACAAGGGCTGCGGATCATCGGTGGTGGACTACCATCAGGTCGTTAAAAGACGGGGTTGACGGGCCCGGAATCGTGGTGCGAGCATCCCACTTCCCGGAACGTGCTGTTTCCCAGGGCTACCCACGAAGAACTCGCACAAAGGGACTGTGGTGTCTCAATCCGGGAGGAACACGAAGAGAGGGGGCTGAAGACGAGAAAGAGACCTAGCCAATCAGAGTTTCAGAGCGAATTTCGCGGCGGCAGCGGGGGCTGCACACTGCCGATGGGACTCTGTCTCGGCGAGGGAAAAAACACTCTATTTGTGGAAACCGGCTGGAGGTCTCTGGGGTCTGAACGAGGGGGAAACCGCACAGGATGTCTCGGGAAACGCGGAGCCGGTAGCGCATCCAGTTCGGCGCCAGCCCACACAATCAAAGGGCCGTCGATAAACGGAAAACTGCGTGATTCCTCCGGCTTGGGGGGCACTCGGGCGGCGCACAGGTGGAAACCCCAAAAGAGGCCCCCCAGAACCTGAATCAGTTCGCCACTCTGCAAAAGCGGCCGACGCGAACCTTTGGCAAACAGCGCCACTCCCATTTTAAACAGGGGAGGGCTGAGTGGGTCGACAACCGGGTGGGGCAGTAGCGCCGAGCAAAACCCGGCCGCGGTAAAGTAGGGCATAGGAAGAAAAAGGGAAACCAACCACGATGAAGCAGATATAAAGAGGGGAGTTGAGGGCCGCCGCAGCTAGAGGAGGCGAGGGCAGTCTAAAGAACTCTACTCAGCGAGCGCCAGCGGAGGAAACGGGGAGGGAGATACAGGCCAGAGACAGGTGAAAGATTTACGAGCTGATGTCCGACCGGACGCAATCGTCAGGAAAAAAGAGGGCTCGATGACAATCCGGGATGTACTCGGAGCCTCAAGACCCAAAATACTTGGGGGCTCCGCGTGGGCACATATTGCCGGAACAGGAAGGGACAACGTGACCAGGCCAGGTCTGAGTGAAGGCATGGCCTGAGTGACGAGGAAAAACCCGGGATGGCGAAGCGTGTAGGGTGAACCCAGCGCGACAAACGCGGTGAAAGGTTTGCCAGAAGGTCGAGGGCGGCAGGGGCGACGGCGACCGGCTAGCCGAGAACCTCTTACGAGCAAACGCGAAGCGTCCGCAAGCACACTTTGCAATTTTGGTCGCCTAGAGGGGGGGCAAACAGGTAGGCGAAACGAGAAGAAGAAGGACGATATCGCCAAAGCAGCGTTGATTTTGGAGTACATGGGATCCCGCTAGCGCTCCGTAAGCAAATGACAGCGAGGAAGGCTAGCACCAAGGGTAGACGAGAGGGGGGGTCACAGCGCCAGAGCGGCGAAAGGCCTGAGCCTCGTGTGCGTTCGAGGGTCTCGCCGAGGCTGACTCGAGCGGAGCCTGTTGGGCGGGTACCCGGGCGCAAACAGCTGACGCCTACAGGCAAAGGGGTTCTGGGGGGCGCGCACCGCAGAGATACTGCACTTTTCAACTACGTCTGCGCCGTCGGGGGGAAAGCTAACGATAGACCTTCCGATTTAAGCGCGGCGGGGACATTGGACCAAACCGTGAAGAAAAACACACTCGCCGAGGTGCTCGTCCGCGAAACTCCTTGAACGAGGTACTTGATCGCGGGGCCCCACTTAGCCTGATAAGAAATGCGAGGTGTCAACCCGCAGATTAAATTGCGCCTGGCGCCCTCTCGGACAGAAAAGGCCGGAAAACCGCCCGGAGCTGACAGAAACGGCGGCTAGAGGGGCTCCGAACTTTCCCAAGGTTAAGATTCAGGGCTGCCTTGGGTTCCGTACGCTGCCTCGCCGGAAGAAAACGAGGACTGGAAAGGGAGACCGCCCGTTCGAGAGGAGATTCCTGGGTCGGAGGGATTCACGATCCGCTCGGGGACTACATGTCCTAGTAAAAGGCGTATCGACTCGCCACATTAGGAAGCTGAGGCTCACCACCGAGGCGCAAGCGTCGCTCTTCGCGTGGCGCCGGAATATTCAGACGAACGAAAAAAATGGGGACTTGGGCGGGAGCTCCAGTTCAATACGACTCGCGAGGGGGCGGAAAAACTAGGAGCGCAGCTGAGGTAGCTGTCGCAAAGCTAGCGTCGAGAAAGGGACTGTTCGAGGGTGGAAGCTCTCATTGGGACGTCAACTACCTGGGTTCGCTCAACGAATGCCAGGTGGACAACTTCTTAGGCAGCAAAGAAAAGTAGACCGTCTGGCGAATCAAAAGTAGATGAGACGTGCGATCCATTTGCACGTGGCGCCCTACCGCCGGGGACCATGGCAATGCCGCTGGAAGCGTCGACAGTGGGGGAATAGCGGCCCTCCAGTCAGCTGGGGGATCAACTGTGGGCTCTCGTCGTGGCGAACGCAAGGTGAGAAGGGGAAAGCGGCCGGAGGGCGGATCTTCGTCCAAAAAAAAGAACCACCCACAACCCCCAACCAAACAAACAAAACCAACCAAAACAACCGAACCCGGCAATTAAAGTAGAAAAGGGAACCGTGAAGTGGCGAAAACGGGCGACTAATGTGGATGAGACAGGAAGCGATTTTAAGTAAAGAAAAAAAAACCAAGATTCCTTCGGCGTGAAGGTCTGCGGGCCTTAGGAGGGACCAACCCACTGCGAGCGTGAGCAACTGTGTCGAAAACCGTCCGTGGGGGGCTGGTAACGAAAGCTACCACAACGGAGAGAAGTAAAAAGGATACGCCCCACCCAAAGAAAAGGGGGAAAGTAATTCGACAAACGGCGTAGATCACTAACCCTTACGGGGGGGGAGGCAAAAACCATGGATCACTACGGATTATTTCGTGGGGTGCGGCAGCGGCGTCTACTTTCGCACAAAGAAGCAGACGTGTCATCCCACATCGACTGCCCGTTGTTCCAAATTAAATTGGGAATTCTTCGCGTGTGGGGGGGAAGTGCAATCAACGGTTGGACCAGAACGCCGCCAGCTAGAACTCAGCTACAAACAAAGGGCTAAAGAAGGTAATCAAAAGAGAAACACCAAGAACAGATCCAGCTTGACGTTGGCGGCTCAGCAGGCCCCACTGTCGATCGCCTTTCCATCGTCACGTTTAGAAAGGGAAAAAGTCTGGAACTCAAAACCGAGGTAACTCCCTTAGGTTGCAAAGGGGGGGGGGCTGGTAGACGGGATTCTACATATGTATTCAAGAGAACCGTCTAAAAAGGAAAAAGGAATTGGCCGGACCGGTTGACGGGGAGGAACCAAGAGAAAGAGCCTCGACCCAGCTGCCAAAGGAGAGCGTCTCGACAAGGGGGACCTACCTCGCGGACTATAGCCCGCTGGAGACTAAGGGTCTTATTTCACTCCTCCGCACCAAACTTACCGCGACGGGTTTCTGAATTCAGCAGAAGAAAAGGGACACGCCGCTGAAGGCTGTCGTTGTCGAGAACGCAAGAAAATGGCCGGGGAAGGGAGGCGATCTAAAACTACTATACAGTAGTGACAGGAAGGTATGTAATCCTCCTGCAAGTCCGACCAAAGTAACAGGGATCGATAAAAGAAAGGGCTCTGACAGAGAAATTCCAAGTCGGGAAAATGATCGCGAATCGTGCCACTACGGAACCAGGGAAGCTAAAACACCGGAAGTCGAGTCGCAGGGAAACAGAGGCACGGGTTAGGCAGCAGGCCGCGGACGAAAAAGGACCGGGGAAGAACTATTGGACAAATGGATCAGTGATCTTGAGGGGGGTCCCAGAGTGGACCGGGGATTGGGCGATCGAACTAGGCACCGCGTCTCAAGCTTCTAAGGGTCGAGTGATCGGCAAGAACACCGGACGAGGGCAAGTGCCAGGGCCGAGGCTCCCAATGTATGAATCCTCGGCGGGGAAGCTGACAGGTCAGTATCGAGACCACAAGGCCGCGAAGACAGGTGAAGTGAGCTGGGGTCGGAAGAGATTTCGCGCCGACCAGAGAAAACAAGTTGGCCTGATACGGGCCGCACAGCGGTTGCGCAACCGCGAAAAAGCTCTCCGGAGTCAGACGCCATCGAGGCGAGAAAAGAAAAACACAGTCGGCAGGCCCACGGAGCGCCCGATGGCAGGGGAGGTAGCCCCAAATTTTTAGGGTAACGCACTCCGGGTGCAGGTCGTGTTGTTTGACGAACGATTGCAAGCGGATCAAAGTAGCAAAAGACCGTGGGCGGGCGAGATGTAAAAGGCTCGGTTCCCTGTGAAAGTGACTTCTCGGGCGAACCCCCCGGGCAAAAGGAAGGTGCTCCAGACGCGGGGACGCGACTTAGGTAAAAAAAAAGCGCGCACCCGGAAGGGGGAGAAGGATGCCTGAAGAAAGAGAAAACCCTCAACCAAATGAAAAAGCAAACCGTCCAAGGTGGCGCGCTGGGTTTTCTGTCGGGAAACGATCCTTCGATCCGGGCTAGTGCGCGCAGTACTTCCATCAGAAAGGGGGAAAAGAGACGACAAACTGGTCCACGGTGAGCCACAGTAAGGGTCACAAAGGACCCAAAAAGGATTAGGGGGGTCTGACAGAACGAGACATCCCCGTCACCGAAGAAAATCAGATGCAGGTCATGACGCGGCGCGGTCGCCAAAGAAGAGCAACAGCTGACCTGATAGGTAGAACTGTAGACTAAAAAAAACAGCCTCACCGCTGGGCAAAAAACCTGGGACGCTGGGAGGACTGGCTCTCTCGAGCAAAGACCCGGCAGTCTGGAATGACAATTCATCGTGGTAGGGGGCATAGGCCGGCAGACCAACACACGTCCTCGGCGATATCCGAAATATAGACGGTCGTTGTATACAACACTCAAAGAAATCAAGATCGACGGGAAGTGGGCACACCGTCCTGGAAGGGTCGGGGCACAGTGGCAGCGGTATGCGGCTTCAGGTTAATGGGGACGAGCGTGTTTGGGGGAAATTAGTTCCAGGCCAACCGCGGCCACTACCCAAAAGGAGAGCATTTGCCGAGGGGGCAAAAATCACGCAAATGGGGACCGTTGGTGGTTGAGAAGCGAATGAAATCGTAATGCGCGCAAAAGAAAAAAATTCGAGAAAGCTGGGGGCCAAGTTGTACCTCGCAAAGGGACCCGACGGGTTTCCCCACAAGAAAGGACCAGCTCCCGTCGAAAAAGACTATGGGATCGTTGTGCGCAGAACACCGCTTGCCCGAAGGACAATACAAGACCCGCGCTCGCTCAGGGAGGTGAGCCACCCGCTTTGAAAATGGAAACTTGCGCGGGCATCAAAACTGTGCGCTGTAAAAGGGCGGGCGGAGACGTCTCGGGGCATAGATCGCCCGATGGCACGCCTCAGGACCGGAAAAAAATGCGGACCGGTCTTCACAGTCGATAAAAACGCAGGATCAACGGGGCAACACCTTTTCCTGCAAAGGAAAAGGGGCGCCGTGAACTTAACTTTAGGCGGGGACCTGAGGCACAAAAGGTATCGAAGAGGGCTAAAACCCCGTCGCACCACGAGCCATGCGCGGGGAGAGCCCCCCCAATGCACGGGA
>Ga0179591_1315257_pt1 | contig 14122 bp, 10 predicted proteins | sample CZOMad2_1_08_16f_FD_182891 | JGI IMG/M metagenome (GOLD analysis project Ga0179591, IMG submission 182891) | Vadose zone soil fungal communities from Angelo Coast Range Reserve, California, USA - CZOMad2_1_08_16fungal (PacBio error correction) | ecosystem: Environmental > Terrestrial > Soil >...
GCGGGAAAGTGGGTCAAGGCTAAAAGGTCGGGCTTCTCAGAAGAAGACGAAAGGGCAAAACAAGGGCGGCCAGTGACTAAATTGAGCCTTCTAATCGCCGACTGAGGAAAAAAAGAAGGGAGAGTGTACTGAAAACGAACAAGCACCACCGACGCCGCTTACGACTGAGGAAGGAATAAGCGCCGAAAAAATGCACTTACGCACGCCTTCTAAAGAGAGGATAAAGAAGATGGTACCTCTCATCGGGGAAAAAAATCAAGTACTAGGAAAAAGAAAAGGACAGAATCCGACATCGGATAGGGTAATACCACAGGGGGAGGTCTACTAAGTTACTGAAAGGGGGAGTTTAGAGAAAGTCAGAATAACATTGTCCTCCTGGAGGGGATAGACAAAATGTCATCAAAACATCAAAAAAAAAATAAGAGAAAACCAAAATAAAACCAACCGCAAAAAAGCAGCCACAACACCAAAACCCACACAGTAAACCAACTAAAAAGAAAAAAAAAGAGCGACACCAAGCAACGCAAAGGAAGAAAAGACGTCATACTTTATTAAGCGGAGAACCCGGGAAAGCTTCTAACCTCGGTCACAGAATGAGGGGTCCAGGAATTAATGTGGGGAGGGGCGTGCGACCAGCTCCGCTCGGGACTGAGCGATCCTAAGCCAGGGGGGCGTACCAGTAGTCTTTGGGAAAAAACTCAGCCCCGACAAGTCACTAAAAGAAAGGGAGGGTGGGGTTTTCTTGAAGGCAGAGGTAAAGGAGACAAGCAGAAAGGCGAATAGGGGATCAAAAATGGTCCCTCAAGACACAAAAAAAAGGGAGAAAGGGAGAAAAAAGCACGGCTTGTCCTAGGGGGAAACACCTGCGTTCTGCCCTACGCAACAGCCTAGAAAATGGCGCGGGAGTTCTCGACGAGAGCGAGGAAGAGAAAAAAGCGAACCAGGAAAGCACCGGGGGAAGGGAGGCAAGGTACCGTTGGACTGAACTCTGCGATCCCCGGGGAAAGGGAATCGGATCTTTTTTGCATAGTTCAGGAGGAATTCATAGGGGGGAGGAGCTTGGCCTCTGAATCTTAGGGGGAGCGTATTACAAAATTGCGAAAGAAGTGAGTCTGAGACTGGCAGCGAGAAGGGAGGGCCACTCCTAAAAAACTCAAAAATAGCGGGGGAGAGGGAGCTCCGAAAAAAAAAAAAAAGAGGGACTTAGACATGCCCCCTGCCACGCTCCATGCAAATGAGCACCACGCGGGAACCTGGGGAAGACGTGCATAGGGCTGGGAAAAAAGATCTGGTTCTCGCGGATAAAAAAGACCTGAAACCATCCCGGCTATCAAATCCTAACGGAGGTTCTTATAAAATAACACGACTTCTGCAGGGAGAAAAAAAAATCGCTTAGAAGTAGGGATCATCGGGACGGGGGGGTTCGGTGGCCTGAAAGGAAAAAAGGAAAAAAGCCCCGTCCCGGGAAGAAGGACGTGCGGGGACTTGAGGAAAGTTATAAAAGGACTGACTGTGGAAGCACAGGATAAAAAAAAAAAAAATCGGGGACGAGAAATGTGGTGGAAGTTCGTCGGCGTCCAAAAAGAGACTTGGAGGACCTCTGCCGAGGGAAGAGGTGGATCCTGACTTGTCGGGACGCTGTCCTATCTTCATCGTCCAAGAAAAAGGAAACAACGAGCAAATGGAAAAATAGGAAAGGGTTCGACCACTCAAGAAGAATTCTACAGTACAGAACCTTGTACGGGGTCGACGGTCTCGGAGCGCGAGATGATTTTCCTGATGAGAACGGTGGGAGAGAGATGTTCAAAACAAAAGTGGCGGAAGAGACAGCATCCACCTGCGTTCAGAGCAGGTCGCTGAGGAAAAACTTCGACTTCAGGGGTGGCGGGGAGCGCATGTGGGGACGGGGTGGCAGAGGCTTCGGTTTCCTATCAACAGGGAAAAAAAAACATGGAAGGCAATAACACACTTAAAACTCCGGAAAGAGGGAAAAGGAGGAGCGTTGGCTCGAAAGCTGCTTTCTTCCCTCTGTTCAAAGAGGGAAGAAAAAAAAGAAAGACTCTAAGCAAAGTCTATCTAGGAGAAGGGGGGTTCTCAAAAAGACCTTGTCGAGCTTCGTCTAGGTCGAGGCGCGCGACACAACTGCAGCGGGTTCACCAGCGTGTCTCGGGAGGGAAATATGAAGTTCTATAATGCTGGAAAAAATCGGAATACTCGATTGCGTTCGGGGGGAAAGGGGAAAGAAGACAGGGAATCTTATTGAGGAGTGAAAGGCCGGCCGTCGAAGATTCCGTGGTAACCAACCTCAGGAGACGATTCGAGAAAAAAAGAGAAGGTCAGCTGTCACCATCAGGGGGGTTTGGATGCGCTCTTGGGAAAGAAAAAACGATGAGGCGGGTAAGAAAGCCGACGCAACATGGGAGCTGAAGAAAACCCTATGGGGTGCATCGTCGGAAGAAAAAAAGATGAAGAGGAGATAGATGCCCACATCAAAGGGTGCGATCGCGTGGCTAACGGAGAAAAAGGGGAAAAAAAGGCGACCTCCTCCATGGGAGGACGGCGGCCCTTGAACGCTCAGGACCTGAAGAAATCGTCATCAAAGAAACATCTTTACCGATCAACACGCAGACGAATCTACAGAGGGTCAAAAAGAGAAATCACGTAGACCTGAACATCGAAAAGGGCCACATCTTCTTCTACAGCATCCTAATGTAACCGTCAAGCGTCGGATCAGGGCCTACGTCTCGCGATCAAAAAGGGAAAAGATCGAGACCAACAGATTACCAGAGTTAACTCATAGTTCAGGTAGGCTGACGAAAGAAGGAAGAGACAAGAGACAAGGTCAGGGGGAACAAGTCACGATCGCCCGGAGTTCTTCGATGCCGACCATAACAGCGGGAAAACAAAACGCAAAGGACAAGGACTAAGAACGGGGAAAATCCAGCAGTGGTTGGTCGTGAGATGGGGGATCAGTCCTGTGAGGGGTCCTGCGGCTTAATCAAACAAAAGCTCATTGGGTACATACAAAAGAAGAAAAAAGGCCGAAGTCCAACGAAGAAGGAGACATCAGACCTGCTTTAGGGAAAAGGGACAAGGGGATGTCTGGCCCCAACTGGTTGTCGGAATCTAAAAAAAAACGAAAGCATAACCTCTGAGCACACTACCAGGAAAAACCCGGTTGGGGGGGAAAGGGTCAACCAGAACTGATGGGAGACCACTGCCATGGCGGGAAGGGAAAAAGGTCGAGAATGTAAAATAACGGGTAGGGGCACTACTTCAAAAACCTGCAGGATCACGGGTCAACCGAGAGTCCATATCGTTCATAAGTTTTACTATCGGAGTGACGTAACTGAAAAAAGCCGAAAAAAGGGGCGTTATCCTCATTGGGTGGGGGTTGGGGGGGTGGGGAAACAACTTCAAGAGTCATTGACCGTGGGCAAGAAAAAAAAAATGAGATGATACACGCCAAAAGGAATGGAACTGGCCCGAAAAGAATTCGAGCATCGGAAGTCAAACACCGAAAATGTAAACAGAGACTATCATCCGATCGTGAAAAAAACGAGGCCAGAAGGAAAGTTTCGGGGGAAAAGTGGCTAAAATTGTTCAAGAAAAGCTCGCCGGGCTGTTTGGGTAGTCAGCGATAATATTGACAGAGGAAACTATATCCCAGAACAGCGGGTAGGGCCATCAGGAAGCTGGTGTCAAGAAAAAACGAGGACTGGGACTAAAGGGGCCCTCTTTAGAGAGAGAACTTCTGAGCTCAAAGAGTACAATGAATTAAGGGTTTGGATTAGGGGGAAACGGAGGACTAAAGAGCCCTCTCAGACATCAGGTAGAACCGGAAGGTCCTCCTGCCTCTTCCTGATGCCGTCAAGCCCAAAGGGAAAGGGGAAATCTAACCTTGGAACGGAAAAAAGCCGAACTCATCGAAAAAGGGACCAAAGCGAGACCGGTCCGACGGCGGACGGAGAGAAAGGGACGCGACGTCGACTTCGGGAATGTCGTGTGGGATGTTTTCGCGCTGGGGAGAAATAAAAATCGGTCGAACTGAGCGACATTCTGTCAGGGAAGAGGAAGGGCGAAGAGAGGGAACCGGTAGGAAGCGCCCCATTATCTTCGCGGGGGGAAAGGGTATGGTCAGGCGAACTGGCCCTCAGGAAATACTCTTCTCCCGCCGTGAAAAGAAAACTCGTGAACGCAAGTCCAAGAAAAAGAAAGGGTTTCGCGCCCGTTCTTGAAGGAAAAGACCTAGGAAAATCGGCCGTTGGATGGGAAATTCGGGGGTTGGCACCGGGGCCGAAATCGCAAATCGATCAAACCGCCATTCGAAAAAAGGGGTCTAGGGGGAAGGTCGCCGGCCCCGTGGGAGTACCTTTCCAATCAAGAGGACGTACTGGGTGATAGAAGCCAGGGAGTGGTGGGGGGGAACTATCTGAGAGGGCCAGTTCATTTCGGAAAAAGGGAAAGCCGTAGGAGGGAAATGTCGTCAGAAAGCGAGCCCCCCCTCCGGCTTGCCACGCAAAAAACCGGGGGTTCCTGGTCTAACTGGAGGGTATACGATGTCGGCCATTTTTCCAAAGGGAGGGGGGGGAAAAAGCATCGTCATTGAAAGGAAGGAACCGTCGGCGCGGTACTCGAAATCGCATAAGGCGATAGAGAAGGACGTGCGAGCGAATGTTGGCGAGAGGACGCAGAAGAGAGACGTCAGTGCTTCTTTGGTGCGTAACCATCCCGGATCTCAAGAAAAAAGGCATATGTCGGGGGGTCGGTACAGCCGCATCGTACGAACTCTTCGAACGGAAGAATTTGGCGATGGAAGGGTCAGCAGAGGCAAAAACAACTCCTGAGGAGGATGCAGTGACCAGGAAAAAAAGCGATCTAAACAACAAAAACTGGGGAAAGTAAAGAGTAAAAAGGATATATCACTAAGGGGGAAAAAAAAAAACACGAGTCGAAGAATGCGTAATGCGAATCACGAGAGGGACAATTGCCACCCTGATTCCTAGGACAGAAAAACTGATAGAAAGGAGTTAAGACAAGAAGGGGCTGAAGGAAAAACACCCAAACTCCTTGGGAAACCGCAGCGGCCCTGTCGCGAAACAAAGCTATGAGGCCGCGCCGGGGGTAATACGGCGAGCGAAAGCCGCACCCAAAGGGGGAGGGGCTGACGAGGCCTTCTACCGGACAATGGCCGGACATCGCTCAGGACACAAAAAACTGCAGTCTACTGTGAAGGTGGGGGGTCAGCCGTCAGGGAAGAGGAGTCAAACGACATTGAAAAGAAGGCTGGTTTTCGAAGGACCTAAAATCTCACCAAGCCCGAAGACCTCTCAAAACAGTACGTCGATATTGGGGAGGAAAGCCAGGCCATTAGAAAAAGAGGAACGGGAAAACTGGCGCATGGCAATGTGACGTTTTATCGTGCGACCTAAGGAGGGGTGTCGGAAAGGATCGTTCGGAGGCCGAAGGGTCGCTGACTAGTTCTCTGGCACTGGCCCCGTCGGAAATCAAACAAGAAAGGGGAACTTTTGTCGGAGCTGCCGAGTCTTCGTCAAAAACCCGGCGCCTTCGGAAGAAGGGAGAAAAGGGGAAAATCGAAACTAAAGACAAGGAGAGAAACAAGCCTGGGAAACTTGCGGAAGAACCTACTCTAACGCCGAGTTCGAAGGTCGCAGGAAAAGTCAGGGCGAGAAATCGCGAACAAGAAGACAAGGCCGAAGGAAAGGGAGTTACGCCTGAGGGAAAATATCCCCTATTTCATACAAATCGAAAAAAAAAAAGGGAGTTGGACAAGCAGAGGAGGCGCTTGGAAGGGCAAAAGGGGGGGAGTGCGGGGAGTAGGGCCGAATAACGGCACTCTATATCTTACCAGGCTGGGGGATAAGTTCGGAAACATCGAACTGCTCGTGGAAAAAAAAAAGGACGCCCAATCAACTCTCAGGGGGAGAGGGGCTCCAATCACTCGCCGCTAAGGGGGGGAAAAGGGAAAAATGTCAGCTTCGACCACTCGTCTGATGTGAAGAAGGGAAACAAGCTGTTAGGTGGAATCAGTTCAATTTCGCGGGGGGGCGCTATCCCCTACCTGAACCAAAGACACGCAGGTCACAAGTCCTCGAAAGGGGGTAGATACTTCATCACCGAAAAGAAGAGAAAAAGGTGCAACAGAGGATGCTCGCAGGGAGCATCTGAAAAAAGCCGTTTTCCGTTGGGAAACGGCCTGCGCGGGTAAATCTTCAGAGAATTACCGGGCAAGGAAACGCATGCTGTGAACCGAGTCGTGAGGCAAACGTTCAAGACTGCTGTGGTAATCACAATGATGACCAAGAAGGAGCGGAAGTTGAGGGGAGGGAGAGAACGCCTGTTGGGGGCTCTGCTCGGATCTGTGTAAGATTACTGGGGGGTTTCCGTTCTGTGGGAAAATAAAGGGAATGAAAAGGCGCTCGACCGTGAGCAGAAATTGTAAGAGAAAAATGGACGGTGCGAAGAGGAGCATGGGGGGGGAAACTGAACGGGCCTCAACGGCTAGGATCTCTGTCGTCTTTCTATCGAGAGAGGAAGATAGACGTGGGTCTCCGAGCTGAGGAAGACAACCAGGGCGGCCGAGAAAAGAAAACCGGTCTTGAAGGGAATAGCAGGACCTTATGAGACGGGGAGCTTGTCCGCGAGCTGGGGAGATTTTGTCTGGGAAAAAAACTGCGTAGGGGGGGGGAAGATACAAAGTGTCGGGGGAGAATTGACTATACACATGAGCACAAAACTAGCGTAGGGAGAAACTCGCGTTTTCTCGCGAGGCAGAAAGCCCGCTTGTTGGAAAAATCACTTCCTTAAACACTAAGCCATTCTATCGCTCGAAGTGGGGGAAGAAAGATTTCTATAAAAGAAAGGGAGAGGAACGGACTAACTGCATATGCGTTTACACGGGGGCGGTCCGTTCCTTCGGAATACGGGCTTAAGGGTCAAACGAAAGACGCGTGAAAGGGGAAAAGATGGGTGGTAGGGAGGAGATGCCGGAAGGCTCGAAGTGGGGGGGGGGGGGGGGGGGGGGGGGGGGGGGGGGGGGGGGGGGGGGGGGGGGGGGGGGGGGGGGGGGGGGGGGGGGGGGGGGGGGTTAAGGACTTGCTTTCTTATCGGCCGCAATGATCATCCTATCCAGGATGTGATCTTGGAAAGCTTTCCTCAAAGAAGGGTGGTCGTGTACCAGCGTCTTTAGGTGGACATACTGGAGGGCGGGGCTTCGACGGTGGGCTATTTCCCCACGCGATCCCAGCGGACGAGGGGGAAGCGATCTCTAACAAAAAACGGAGAGGAAGATAAGATCGATGCCCCCCAAGCGTCAATAGGGGAGGAAAGGGGGGCGGAATCCACACGGATTGAGAAGAGCCGAAGAGACCGTTAAACACTTCCTTCCAGAAACCATGGAGAGGAACGGTCTAGCACAGAAAAACATCTGTCAAGGTCGAATCTTCATTCCAGGTGGGAGAAAAAAGACGTATAAAAGGGGAAAATCAGACGCCGGACATCTCCGGGGATAAAAAAACATCCTTATGTCATCGTCCGAAAGTGAGGGAACGACACGAGGCCTACTGGCAAGAGATCCTAGACCGTCAGACCACAGGGAAAAAGAATTACTCATAGGCAGGAGGAGAGGGCTCAGTAAGATCTAAAAGTTCGTCGATCCTCTATCGCCGGGCTTCCGTGAAGGACGTGATGACGAAACAAACCAGGCGGGGAAAGAAAAAGAAAAGCAGCTAAGAACTTTCGGAAATACGGGAAGTTTTCTTTCGCAAATTCACGTGGGTCCGGGAAATGCTGAAAAAACCTAAAAGGGGTGGCCAGCACCAAAACGCAAAACAAGCGAAGCTGGGAAAAGCCAACCGACGTCGAAAGAGACAAACGCCAGTGTATCTTAACGAAGGGGGGCAAAAAAGGTCGTTTGGCCGGGGGGAAAGATTGTTGGTAGGAAGAAAACAAGACGAACACGCAGCAGCAGGAAAATAAATACCCGCGAGAGAGAAGACAGGGAGGGGCATTTCATTTACAAGCTGGATGCAGCCGTGAGGGAAAACTCCAGGAGGGGGAAAAACTAAAAACGGGCAAGCGAAAAAGGGGGGGGGAAAAGGATTAAGATCCTTCACACCAACGGGCAAACCAGCTCGGAGTCAAGGTCACTATCAAAAATCGGGATCAGTCAAGAAAAAAAAGCCGGAAGACTTGCAAAAAAAGAAGAACACCGTCGACCTGGGAACAGCATATCAAATTCAGCGCATGGGGGAAAGGAAAGAAAAAAATAAAGCTGAGATTAAGGCATCAGCACGCGAAGGAAAGCCCGCTCGTTGTGAAGGAAAGAAATTCCGACACAGAAACACTATTAATAAACCTATCCTATCGCTTCTATAGTGGAAAAAAAAAAGTCTGGGAGGGGGGAGGAAAGTAAGAAAGAAAATTCCGGGCCCGGTTGGAAAACTGGAAGGGGGGGCGGGCTATTGGAATCGGAGAAAACCGCCTGAACGGCATCAAGGAATCAAAACGTGTTTATCTCCGCTCCATCAAGGAAAACTAAGCGTTACCTTTGGAAAATTCGCGAGCCTGCGCCTGGCGCTATATCCCGAGAGCAGGGAGGAAAGGATGGTTAAGGGATGGGTCCAAAACTCATTCATAGGAAAAATGGACCGTCTCAGCTCACTTGTAGTGAAAGAAATGGCATCTAGAAGGGGGGGAAAAGCAGGCTCGAAAATACTACAGCGACGGCCATCGCCGAAACTAGCTGGAAAAGATTGAATGGATCGTGGAAAAAGAACGCGTCTGCACGCCGTAACGGAGGAAAAGGAGCATCTTATTAAAGCGGTGTGATCTCGAAGCGAAAAAGTGGGGGAATAAAGGACATTCGTAACTCGCGTGAGGGGAGGGGGGGGGAACTGACGCGTAAAAAAAGTTCTTAAAAGCAACGTTTCTCTGAGCTATCATCTTTACCAGGTTATTAACGGAAGGAGAGAGCAGGGAGGAGAAAAAGGGAAAAGACAGTTGAACTACCACAGCCAAAGGGGGGGGAGCCTTGGTGGGAGGCGTACGGGGGGGGACAGTCTACGCTACCCCTGGACCAATTGGAGTCCTTCGGACGCGAAGGACGCTATGGGGGGCGAGAGGCCCACAAAAGTGGGTTCTTCTTTAAAAGGAGGGAAGAGGGGATTGAACGTTCGCCAAAGGCGGGGAGGCACAGTACGTACTGGGTGTCGGGGGGGGGGCTTGGTGTCGACGGGCGTTACATGGGCAGGTAGAAACTGGAAGAAAGGTGCGTTTAATGGGGAAACCCATGTTATCAAACAAGGGGACACGCATGGGAAAAAGGGAAGACGGGGGGGGGGTCGTTGACTTTCGTCAAGAGGACATTGGAGGGAGACGGAAAAGAAGGTTCAAGCACAATTGGGGGAAGGGTACAAAATCATCGAGACGAAAGGCGGGGGAGGGAGCTGTGGAAGGGGATAAACGACGGGCGGATCGCAGCAGAATATCGTCCAACACGGCAGGGTGTTTGTATTTGGAGTACAGAAGATTTCACCAGATCGGACTTCTTAAGGAAGGCGGATCAACGTCGAACTGGCCTACTTTTGGGGGAAAGGATGACGCGATGGTGAGAGAAACTCGCTTCGAGAGGGAACCACTGAGAAAAAAAACATGATAGTAAAAGAGAGATCACGGGATCGAAGGACGCTGGGAGCCAGCGCGTTAAAAATCGAAAAAAGGGAAAAAGTTCGACAGGTATGACGATCTCCTGGGAATAATCGCATGGAGAAAAGGGGGCTTGGGGAAGCATACCACCAAGGCGAGAAAGAGTGCTATCGGCGCCGGAGATCGCAGAAAAGTTCGCTCGACGGCAATCTCGACGAAGAGAAAAAACTCGAAGCTCGATTACGATTTGAAGAGAAGCCTGTTTGGCAGGAGACCGTCCCGACCTGACCCATGGCCGAAAAGGAAAAGACCCAGCGACTTCTACGTCCAGTGCCTGCGTGGGAATGGCAGGGGAGGGGGGGAAAAAAGTGGTTCACTGACGACCATTGTAAAAACGGGGACATTGGTGGGACAGACAAAAATAGACACCATCCCTGGCAACCGATGAAAGGACAGAATTATTAGTGAGTCGAAACACCAGTTTCGTAGGCGCAACGAGAACGCGCTGTAAACAGGATCGGATGAGGAAAAAACGCAACGACTTTTCCTTAGCGCAGAACCAGCCAACAGTGTCACGATCCAAAGAGACAATTCACTCGAAAAAGGGCAAAAAGGTCTGAACCTGGGAGGAAGACCGGGGCGAGCTCTTGAGAAGAGTCCCCTTTCCACGGCGAATGGAGACATCAAGAGTATCTCCGCGGCCACGTCAAAAAAAAAAGTCAAACTACGCTACCGATTGGGGAAAAAGAAAAGAAAATGTCGCGAAAGAATGATGAGACGCGAAAAAGTTGCCGAATTCGCAGAAGCCGGTGGCGCGGGCAGACCCGAGGATCCATGAGGGGAAGATGGCAAGAAAGGGGGGGTTTCGGGAGAGGCTTACAAAGGTACGGTTCAGGGGGGGGCGACTTCTTCCACGCTCTAATGTACCAAGGGGAATGAATCGTACAGGGACCAGATCTAAATGGAAGAAGAGGTTGACACAAATACATGAGACAGCAGCTAGGGTAAACCCATTCGCCGCAGCGCTAACATAAAAGAAAGCATTCCCGCTGCAAAAATCCTGGAAGGGAAGGGGGATAAACGCTTGGTCTGTTGAGAGGCAGAGGGCCGCAGGACATCTTGAGGATTGATCCAAAGACGACCTGAAACGAGGATCAAAATTCCCTCTCTTACTTGGGGGGGGACTGGCCATCACGAAAGCCTAAGAGGGAAAGGGGGAAAAGGGGTCACACTAGAGAGAGCTCGAGCAGCTTCTGAGGTGGTGAGGAGTCATGCTCGTGAGACGGGGGAAAAGCATAGTTGGAGTGCGATTCTTGAGAACCGGCTTCTTTGCCCAAGAAGGAAAATCAACTGTGAATAAAAGCTTAACACGGTCTAAGGGGTTCTTTTTAGGAAAAATTGCGCCTTCGAGTGACCGTCGAAAGGATCGGTGAGAGGTGAGTAGCTGTCATGGGGGAAAAGGAGTCATCACGTCGCTGCCTCAAGAGAGCAGTTAATAGCAATGCGCATTGTACTGGGGAAGAGGGAAAAAACATCACTGGTAAGAAGGACTTGATGAAAAAACCTTTTGAGATCTGCGAGTCGTGAGAGAGAGATGAGTTCGGGACTGAGAAAGTTTCGCCGAGATCGGAAAAAAAGGATAAAAAGGGCGCCCGGAAAAGAAAGCAAGTAAGGTAAAAGCAGCGCTTCGACTACGGCTGGCGCCTCGGGGGTTAAGGTTGGCTGGTCAACGGCGTGTCAGCATGTGAGGAAGAACTTATGAGCAACGACTTAAAAGGGGGAGTTCTCTCTTGGGGAGAGGGATCTTGATGTCCGTGTGCAGCTCGGCATCACGGCCTGAAAACATGGTCGCGGGCGACTTGTTCTTCACCCGGTGTAACTGAGATGGGACTAGAAATTGCGTGAATTAAGGGGTCAAGAGGATAGACGGACGAGGACGGGGATCTCGTAACGAGAAAAAAAACGAGATGGCGTTCTCGCCAGAAAAAAAAAAGACAATTAGGTGGGGTATGCAGGAATGATGAGCCGTCGGGGCGCGGACAGGATGTCGCAACCAGAATGATCAGAGGAGGAATATGATATCAAACACGGAGAAACCGCAAAAAGGGGGGGGGATGCTGTACAGCGCGTTGACAAGGAAAGGGGAAAAAAAAAGCAAGGGCGGGCGGCTCGACGGCGCAACCGTTGTGGGATTCATCGCATCATGAACGAGGAAAAGAGGCATCGTAGAACAAAAAATAGGAGCAGGAAAGAGAGGCGAAAATAAGAGTTGTGTGACAAGGAACTAAACGTCAAAAAAAAACGGCAATAGCCGCACCGCCTGAAGGGAGGGAGGGACATTCCTTGAACGAGATGTACAGGATCCAAATACGTGAAGGGGGAAAGCAAAAAAGACCATCCGTGTCGAATCGAGATCCGGTGGGGATGCAATAAGTACCCGAACCAAAATACCGGACACCATCATATCGACGAGAAAAAAAGTAATCTTCTTCGTGCAGGAAGAGTAGGCTAAATCGAGAAGACTAGGTAGACCAAGGGGGACGGATTCACAAGAGGGGGACAGGAGAAAAAAAAGCGCTCCTCGACCTCGACGCAAAAGGAATTCGAAAGTGAACAAGTCGCACGCGAAATCATTCGGGAGGAAGTCCGAGGGACAGAACAGTCGGGAAAAGGAACAAGCGAAGACGCGAAGAAAGGAGAAAAAAGACTAAGAAAGTTTTCGTTTCTCTGGAAAGGGGTGAGGGGGGGAAGGGCATGACGAGAAACAAACAGGGGAATTGTTAAATCAAACCTCTAAAGAAGGGCTCCTCGAGGCCAAAAGTAGGGGGGAATAGAAGACGGAGGAAGAAGTACGGTTTTCTTCGGTGCCGGGACTTGTGGGCTATCTCTAAGAAAGATCAGAAGTAAATCATCCTCAGAAAGAAAGGAACAACAGATCGATCGGGAAAAGGGGCTTGGGTTCGAGAACTGAATTGCAGGGGGTCCCAAGCGGCAGAGGAATCGGCGATGCAGCTATTATTAAAGAAAGTCACGGTCACGGGGAAAAAAGGGGAAAGCAATCACGATAACCTAAGAGCAAAGGGGGGGGTCATCCAGTCATCGGCCAGGAACTGCCACACATGAGATCAAAAAGCTCTTTCAGAAATGGAAGGCCAAAGAGGAAGGGCAAAGACCTGGGCATCAAAACGAGAAAAGGAGAGAAACATAAGGAAAGAGGAAGTCACGTGGACAAAACTAAGACGCCATGCCGACACCGAAAAGTCCAACCAAAGAGCATCTCATGGTTCAGACCAAAATATCAAGAAAGGAGGGTCTGGGAAAGTAGCGGAAAAGGCCGGCTTTTCAGCTTGAAGATGTAAGGGAGGAGGGTGAAAAAGAGCAAAGATCGGCGCCCGAGAAAAACGAGTAACATCGTGGGGGGAAAAAAGAATGCCAGCTGGGCAGACCAGCTTTCTCAGGGGGATTATGCTTTAAGCTGAGACAAAAAAACCTTCTGCTATTAGGGGTGAAAGGGGGGCGAACGCGCAGCAGGAAGGAAGGAAATCTCACAAAAGGAGATTAACAGCCCTTTCCTCATCGTCAGAAGGGGCCGCCTCTTCCGAGGCTGTCAGCGAAAAGGGAGGGGGGAAGGAGAAAAATTGCCGGAAAACTCCTAACTCCATGAAGGGGAACACCTGGCCGGACTGGAACCACTGGGTCGTACTGCAAAGGGCGATTCAGACGAAGTGCTGTCGTTTGGAGGGAAAAGTTTGAGCCTCATCAAGAGGGAGAATAACGGAGAAAGCTGGAAATAGGAGGCTCAGTAGTTCAGGGAGAGTGACCGTCAGGCCCTGCCCAGCTGCTAGAAAAATGTGACCTGAGACGTGGAACTGGGGGACTTCTGCGGCCGGCCGGGAGAGAAAGAAAATCCAGTTTCCAGAAAAGACAAAGACGATCCCTTCTACGGGGGCCTGCGTGAAAGCGATGGTCGCGACGAGCAAAGATATCTCTCAAAAAAAGCTATGGTCCAATCGAGAAAAAGAAAAAGAAAAAGAAGACAGCCCAAGGGGAGAGGGAGATCAAGAGGGGGAGGGGCCGTACTTCGAGCATCGAAAAATTGTTAGCCTCGTCGGACAAGGGAGGGGGGGACTGAGCTGGGAAAACATTTCATGACGAAAAAAAACGAGTATAGGGAACAAAGGAAAAAAAAGGGAGGGGGAGCAAAAAGGCCGTGGCAACCGCAGGCACCATGGCGGTCGTGGATCGAGAGAAACGCTCACTGGGACCCTTTTTGAAAGGCAGCATCGTCAGCAAGGGGGAAGGGCACCAGGTCGCGGGGGGGAAAATTCCGTGAGCTCCAGCAAGGTGCGTTGAGTGACGGGCGGACATGGCACACGCGTATCGGGAAGGGGATCAAACGTCTACGACTTCGTCGGGGTGGTCTTCAGACAGAGTCGCTCCATAGAGGGACCGGGAG
>Ga0179591_1248885_pt1 | contig 14121 bp, 10 predicted proteins | sample CZOMad2_1_08_16f_FD_182891 | JGI IMG/M metagenome (GOLD analysis project Ga0179591, IMG submission 182891) | Vadose zone soil fungal communities from Angelo Coast Range Reserve, California, USA - CZOMad2_1_08_16fungal (PacBio error correction) | ecosystem: Environmental > Terrestrial > Soil >...
GTGGGTGAAAAAAGGGGTTGGCTGCACAGGGTGCTCCCTGAAATCGCCATAATTCTTGCTCGTAACCACCTCCTTTACTGGGCATCATTTCAGGATCAGCAGGAAATAATACTAGAACCCGAGAAGGGAGAGGAAAGGGCTAAAAGGAGGGAAACAATCACTGAGAAGGAGAGGAGAAAAACCCGAGGGGGAAAAATAAGTAGGTCGCGAGGAAAAACGATGCGCGAGCGAAATTAAGGTACAAACGATCTACGAAGACAGTGTGTACCGTGTAAAAAAAACATGAGTAGATAGGAAGCCGAAATAACGCCTCTCTTCAATACCCCAGTCTGGGGGGGACGTATAGCAGACTGGTCGGAAAATTGGTACGGGTTTCGACTTTATAATCAGCTTCTGTGCTCGTAGAAATTAAAGGGTCTCTGGAGAATACACGGGGAAGGGGAGGGGGAATCCACAAGGGGAATCGGAGGAGGTCAAATCAGGAAGAAAAATCGCCCTACATGTAGCAGTCAGAAGGAGGGAGCATAAGTCAGATAATAGGAAGTCGGCATTCAAAGGAGACAAAAATACTGGGACGTGCCGATGTACGTATTTATGCTCCCGGGTCTAGGGGTCAACACTTTTCTGGAGGGGGGAGATCAAGGCGACGGAGGTGAAGGAAGGAAAAATGGGGCGGGAGCAATAAAAAGGGGTGGACCGAGTTCCCTTCCTGTACGCTTCTTCCGTGGAAGAAGTTTCGGGGTCGGGGGTAGGAATTCTGACAGAGGAAGTGGCACGGAGGGGGGAAAAAGGAAAAGGTCGCTCTAAGGGACAATGCACGTTCAATGAGGTGTGAATTCCCAATCCACAAGATTAGAATCGATGCTCAACCGAGAAGGAATCGGCTCGGACCCACAAAAAAAAAAAAAGCCGATGGAAAGGAAGTGAAAACAACGCTGTTTGTTACTGCCGAAGGGAAAACCGGCCAAATGAGGAAGGCCATGGAAGGGGGGGGAAGAAAGTCGAAAGGGGAAAAGAATGAGGAAAGCCAACGGAGCGAACACCAAAATAAAGTGCCATTGAGCTTGTTTGGTGGGATTCGTAATAGACAGGGGGGTATACGATATCTCGCGACAAAGACGTGGTACTAGCGGGATTATCTAGACTGGGAAACGGGGGGACGGAGGAAAGGAAAGAAAGGGAAAATGCGGGTCTAGGCCTAAAGGAGAAAACCAGGTACGCAAGGGGGTATAACTTAACTTCTGGATCCCGAAAGGTTAACGCTTCTGGTTCAGGATCGAAGTCTTGCAGGGCTAACGGAAATTGGAGGAGAAGCCGATAGCCAAAGTGGGAGAAAACACCCTGGATCTAGCCGTCTCATCCCAGCTAGAGAGGTTTGATTATAGATGTCCAGGGCCTAGCATTCGACAAACATTATTGAGGGGGGTTCGCCAGAGCAAGCAACAACCAAGTGTTGTTTGTCGCCAGGGTCCTACTTGGAAAGGGGCTGCCCTGCAGAGGGTTCTTCGGAAAAGGTAAGATAAAGACGGTCAAAAGGAGAAAGGAGACGGGAAGGGGGGGGTCTGGGAACGCCTGTTAGCCAGTCGGAGGGACGGTGTGTTACAAGGGTTTGAGGTTAGAGAGCCTGCGACCGATTCAACGACTGAAAGGAAAAGACCGGTAAGAAGAATCGGTGGACATTGCTAAAATACGCCGGGATAGTCGCTCAGAAAGGGGAAAAGAAAAGAAAGAGATCAGAACTGACAGAGGTGAGCAGGGAGGATAGGACGCCTCTTCGGCGTTCATCGCGTCGGAGAGGGGGTAATTCGGAAGAGAGAAAAAGAACGACGGCAAAACAAAAAAACTGAAGGCGACCACGGACGCCTCGGCACGTTCCGACTCTAAGGGCTTCTCCTCCTATCTTAACCGTCTGGTCAAAGCCTCAGAGGGGGACGTTCCCCTGACATGCTAATAGTTCCTTACGGCCGTACAAAGAGGGGGAAGGGGGCGAAAAAACAAAAAATACTTTGTAGAAGGAATCGGACGGGACCACACTCCGCAACTCCGTGGGTGAAGGCTCACGGCTGATTCCAGCCCGAATTGGCCGAAATAGATCGGAAAAGTGCAGAAAGAACGTCATACGGGAGAAAAAGGGACGGAAAAACCCGCGGTGGAAAGAAGCTGACGAAAATTATAACAGGCATAAGGGGAAAGCGTTTAGGCCAACCGATCTGCGTTCTGCCTCGCTTACGTCTGAAGACCTCATTCTGTCAAAAAGGGCGTCGACAGAACGGGGAAAAGGGAGGGAAGACAGTGGGGGTCAAACCAAACAGGGGAGCAGTGACACAGGAGGGTCCGAAGAATCTTGCCACTAGACTTATACCTAAGCAATCACTGCAAAAGCCGCATGAGGGGTGAGGGGAGTCCGGGCTTTCAAATGGAAAAAACGAGCTAACTTCTCGGGCGGAAAAAAGAGTACAGTAAGCCTGGGGAGGCGGGTTCCTGGGGAGAGGAAGAAGAGTCAATGACGTTCCAAAAGACTTAGGGGGGAGGAAGACTAACCCTCGACTTTAAAATCCTAATCTACATCTCTTTTCCGTTACCGCTGAAAAGGAATAAAGGTGCAAGGGGAAACAGGAGCGAATTGGAGGGTGGAAAATCCAGAACTCAAATTCAGCCTCTGGCATGGCAGGGAACCGAGGAGGGACCAAGTGAATCATCGTTGGTATTCTCAATTCAAAGGGTTAAAGTAGTATCGTCGCCGTCTTCTCTGCCTTCCGGTTGAAACCTTCCCCCGGTAGAGTACTTTCTTACGAGAAAGGGGGACCCTCGTACTTACATTTCAGTGGAAGGCCGACTACTAGGATATTGGGGCAGATGTAAGCGGGAGGAGAAAAGGGAGCGTAAAAAGAGTCCTCAAATCGGCTCTCAATCCTCGCGCGTCTTTAGAACTGCCATTAGACGAAAAAGAGCAGGGCTCTCACTTCGCAACCGAGGGGAGAAAAAGATTCGACAGTACAAGCTCCGGAAACCGCAGATAAAGAACATGGTAGGGTGGGCGAAACAAAGAGTTCACGGTCGACTTGAAATCCATGACAAGGCCCTTACGGGGGAACCTAAGGGTTCACTCGCTCGAAAAGCGAAGAGATCAGAGTCTTCAGGGAAGAAAAAGAGGGGGGGTTGGCCCTTATCTCTATCGTAGTTAGCTTCAATTTAGCAGTGTCGGCGGACGGGAATCGGGGATAGATTAAGAGAGAGGGAAGAGGACGACCTGGAGCTTCTGAAAGACAAAAAAAAAGAGAGTGAAAGAATCTGCGCGAGGGAGTGGATAACTACATCACCAAAGAACTTCGGCGCGGAGAATAAAAGGGTCGGCAGACTCTTTTATGACGAAAAAAGGAGGGGCGCATCGCGACTCCTCTATAACCAAGCTTCGATCGGGAAAGGGAAACTCACGCTGATGTGCAAGGCTAGGGAAGACGGGAGGAAATGAGGGAAAGGGGAAAAGAGAAGAGGAGCGAACTGGGACAGGAAAGCTCCCTTTATCGCTATCAGCTAAACCGTATGGAAGGCGGACTCAGTGGAGAAGGGTATACCTTGTCAGAGGGGAACGTCCGAAAGGGGGGGATGGCGAGGAACCCTACTAACCGTGAGAACAGGGAGGAAACTCAGGCCCTATCTTTTTCGTACTCGTGGGAACAGCTTAGAGGGGGGGGGAGAATCATCCTCTATGGTCGAAATCAAATGAAAAGTTGGGACTCCGTCGGCTTGGGAGAATCGAGGAACTGGTTGAGTGGTAGACGTAATGGGAGAGAATCAGGGAGCAAGAGACACGTGGACTCGAGAGGGAGAAAGAACTTCTTGTTCACGTCTCCTCACAACAACCATATTTTAGAGATAGAGATCGACAAAACAAAAGAGACCTATCACGAGAAGGGGGGGCGGGAGGCAAACCGACGCAGAAAATCCACATGCCACAAGGACTCGAGACGATCCCGCCGGGGGGAAGCGATCTGCACTCATGCGAAACAAATTTTTCAGACGATCTACGAAAGTTCACGAGAAAGAAGATGAGCGACGAAGAGATGCAAAGGGGAGGGAGATTTAAGATAGCGTCCTTCAACACCCGATTCACTTCCACCAAAAGTCTCCGTAAGCAAAAAGAGAAGCATGCCGGTCAAAAAGTCGATGGATGCCTTAGAAAGAGGGAAAAAAAAAGTGGCAAAAAGACGATGAGAGGGAGGCCGGAGAGGAGAGCACGTTCCATCGTCCTCTTACTGAACATCAGTCATTTAGACAAAAGGAGGGGATCGGCCAGACAAGAAGTGGAAGACGGTGGTGTTCAAGAAAAGAAAGGGAGCCAGCTTGCCTTTATCTCTTAAAGGGTATAATTCAACAAAATCAAAACAGGCAGCCGGGGCTCTGAAAAAAAAGAAGGTGCGAAATAGAAAGGAAAGAGGGCCCAGGAATCTGAAACAGGGAGAAAGGAGCATGACAAACCACCGTCACTGTAGTACACTACGGGGAGGACCCTTCTAAAAAAACCTGGAACAGAAAGGCTGCAGGTGGCTATACGGAGTCTTCAGGGAGAGAAATCGGACTGTACATTCCCCATAGATTCGATCTAGTTACCTATCGGCGGCAGATGCACTTTCGTAAGGGAGGGATCGACTTGGGAGAAGGAAATGGGTCAGGAGTCAACTTCGGTCGCCGCCGCATTAGCCGGTCTCTGAGACAGCAGTAGAGATCCAGCCGTACTATGACGAGAAGAGGAGGTCCGGAAAGGAGGAGAAGGACCGACGGAGAGGAGACCTAATTTCTTACGCGGCTAGGGGACAACTGGTCTTCACCAAAGGAAGCCTAGCAGAGAGGATAAATGACCGGTCGAAGGGGACCAACGTGGGCCTCCGGAAGCGGGGGCGAAAGTCAGAAAGATGTTACTTATTACATGTGCGTAGGCGACTTGGTACCGGCGTACAGTTGGACGTCGTGGATCGTCTGAAAAGGAGGAGGCTGGTTCCGGAGTGTTTAAAACTCACAAAGGTAGTTCTGTCCCTATTGCAAGTTTGATCACCGGGCCAGAACAGTAGCTGCCTTACCCCGAAACAGCAAAAATCCGCGACGCCGCCACGGGCTAGGGGGGACTCAAAGTGGACAGATGGGGGGGGGGTTGTCGCAACAAAAACGCCGAAAGGAGGGATTCTTAGGCATTTACCCCAGACGTTGTCTTGTAAAAAGGAAAAAACTGGGCCAGAACACTCCTGCTGGAGCGGGGCTGTCTGATATAACAATAAGAGAACTCGCAAAGCCGGACGAGGGAGGGGAGAAATAATTAGTTCTCGAAACCGAGGGGGGACTTGAGTAGAAGACCTTTAAAAAAAGGACTGACGGTCAAAAGAAACTACGAAAAGAGCGGTTTTCGAATGGTTGATCCAAGTAGCCTCTGTAACTAGGTCATTGATCTTCGGAGTCTAACGGTGAAGGTCGGGCGGAAATAGGGAAAAAAGGGGAGTACCTATACGGAGGGCAGAGCCTGCAGGCCATTCTGGGTTTTTGGGGATGATTCTTTCAGCCGGGAGGGGGAAAACAACAAAGGAGGGAGAAACAAAACGCACTATCTGGTAGCCGACGGTCCCAGGGATCATTTGAACGCACCGATCGTGAAGGACGAGGAGCTCTCAGGGGGGGATAACAAGTCAAAAACGGGGGCCGGCTCCTCAATGGGCTACCAGGGACCGGGAATGCTATTGACAAGGGTTGTGTGGCGACTAAAAGATGAACGACTAAGATGTATTGCGGAGAAAATCTTTAATTCAACTCACCATTTGGTCTTGAAAAATAGAAGCTCAACAACAAGGAAAAAGAAAGAAAGAGGGGCCGGTAATACAACTTCATAGAATGGGTGCCGTCCGGAAGAAGAAAGATGTGGGCGAGGGGGATCCCCTAATTAGGAAAGCGGGCCAGGGGGGGTTTTGTGTGGGTGGGGGTTGGGGGTGGGGGTGGTTGTGGTGGAATAACGGGCTCAAGGTAGCTTCACTGGCTCGAATTTCTTCGGGCCTCTTCGTACGCAATCCTGCGGTTTCGGACTTATAGAGGGGGACGGGAGGGGCGACTAGTTGAAAGAAAGAAACGAAGGTAAGAATCTATTATCGTCACGATCAATCTTCAACTTCTCCTCCACACGCCGACGAAAGGCAAAGAGATCCAGGTGACATGAAAAAAGGAAAGGGAGGAGGGAACAGGGACATCGCTCAAGACTGATAAGTGAAAGAAAGCGGAACTTCTTCTCTTCTGACCGTTTCAAGCCGTCGAACAACCCAATCGGGGCGTACGAAAAAAAAGAAGGAGTCAGTTGTGAAAAGCCACGGAAGAAGGAGGTCAGTCCGAAATTCATCCTCCCGCCTCTTCAACGCGGGTTAAGAGGTGCCAGAATAACCCAGCGAATGGCTCATCGGCGGGGGGGGGGGGAAGGGAAAGTGGGGTAAGTCTGGGTAACATAAAGAAAAAAAGGATTAGGAGGGCCGTACGCTAAGAAAAGGAGGATCTTATAGCCGAACACAAGTTTGGTTCAATGAACGTTGTCGAAGGGCGGAACGCAAGGTTCATAGGCGGGGGGAAGGCCGATATGGACCTCTTAGGACGGGTTAGGAGTTAAAACCAGTCAATCAACTCTGTCAGAGGCGAATGGGTAACGTAAAGGGTGCAAGCAAGGGGGAGCACCTATTGATTGGGAGGAAATTCGGAAGAACCTAAGTCAGCTTAAGAGCTGTATCCATACGGGGAATATTTTGGTGGGGTGGGGTGTTTGTTGGTTGGGGTGGGGGGGGGAGGGGTGGTTTTTTTTTGGGTTTGGGGGTTTTGGTTTGTTTGGGGTGTTTTGTTGGGGTGTTTGGGGTTGTTGTGTTTGGTTGGTGTCCATTTCGAAGGTCCTCCCCTTCCTTCGAGTCGGATCCTGCATAAAATCCTTCCGGAAGGAAAACGGGGGGGGTGGCTAGGGGCCAAGCAAGGGAGGGGGAGGAAATGCATACGACAAGGCACGTAGATACAGTTGTCAGGGCTTACTATTAGTGCTTCGCGAAATGGAAGGGGGGAGGCCTGCTTACGGGCCGCCTCCGAATGAAAGAGAGAAGATACGGTGGGTATCCGCTCCCGGTATCGGCCATCAAATCGGCTCGCGCGAAACTCCGCGGTGTAAAGACAATGAAAAAACACCAGTAGATCCGCAACCATGAAGGGGGGGGGGGGGAGAGACCGACGATCACGCTACTTCAGGAAAGATCTCCAGCAGGCTGCCTGTCTTGTTCTGCTCATCGGTCCGGGGGGTTGTGGGAATAACTAAAGATGGGGGGGGGGTAAAAGAAAACGATCGGCGTTTGTCGGGAGAGGAGAAGGGGGGGGGTGTCTTAAATGACCTTTCAGTCAGATCGGGATCTAGGAGCCTAGGCTTCCGAGGTAAGTATCGAGGAAATTCCATTCGTGTTGAGCGGGGCGAGAGGAATGTGAACAGCGAAAAGTGAAAGAGAATCGAACGAATCAAAAGGAACCGGTATCCCTCTGAAAAGTCGATCAAAAAACCTGCACTTAGGAGGAAAAAAGAGATCGACTCTCCTTCGGGATAGAGAAGAAATAGGAGCTGCAAGTTCCTGAGAAAGACTACCTTTCTAAAGGGAAATAAATAGGTTGCCCTGCGCTTCATACTAGAATATCTCTCTGTAAAGGGGAGGAGGAGGGGGGGGAAAGATGAAAAACTCAAAGTAGGGAGGGGGAGGGAGACCGTTAGCATCTGTGTTGAAGGAGAGGAGGTGAAACCTCGGGATTCTTTCGTCATCACGTTCGGGAAGAAACCTGGCGGGACATAAAAGAAGAGAATAAAAGCAGGAGGAAGAGGGTCCGTCGATCGTTCGTCCGCCCCCGAGTAGGGGGGGGGGATGGGACCTTTCGCGTTTTCATACTGAGGACGATCGTCCTGAAATCGAGAAAAGAGGTCATTAAGGGAGAAAAAAAAAAAAAAAACTGAGGTTGAAAAGGAGAGAGAGAAAGAAAAAATCGAGATCGCGAACGACCGGTATCCTCCCTGTTACCAACCGCGGAACCACGCTTCCCAATTCCAGAAGAAACAAGACCGAATCTAAAGCATTTACAGAGAAGGGAGGGGGAGATAAATCTGCGGGAGCGAAGCCAGGGAAAAATAGGAGAAAGAAAAGGGAATCCCACTGACACTGGTCCGCGTTTGTACAGATCTCCAGGGGGGACCACTGGTCCTAACCAGCACAAGTTGACATCACCTGCAAGCATCAGGGCCTGGGGGTCATGAGAGAAAGGGGAGAGGGCAGGCGTGCACGGCCAGTGGCGCGTGCGAGAATGATGCTTGTCCACAAATCTCGCTTAAACCTTACAACTGTTGCACTTAGTGAAAGAGAAGAGGAATGTGGGGGACGGGGGAGAGGATATATCCGAGCGCGATCGAAATGCAGGGCTGGTATCTAAGGCCCGGCCTCCGCCTTGCCCCTTGATGATCCTCTTTATTCGAGACTTCGGGGAACAAAGACCTAAAACGCAGATGCAGGAAAGCAAAAGGTGAAGCGAGAGAATTGAGGAGAAGGCACGAGAAAGAGAGGGGGGGGAGGGGGGCACCAGATTAAACAAGGCTCAAGGGGGGGGGGGGGGTCTACACTAAAAATGTCGTCTAACAAACCCGAGTGTTTTCAGGGAAGGAAAGTGTGCGGAGGAAGTCGGGAACTCTGAAACGTCGCGTGAAAACTTGGCTCAAGCGTACTTGACCTTCCTCCTTTGCTTAAAGGACGGCAAAAAAGGAGGAATCGTCCATATCCAAGGAGCTGCGAGCTTGTACTGGTGAGATCTTGACTGCACTCGAAGAGCTGGGCGCTGGCAGAGTCAAGCACGGAAAAGGAAATCGAGGAGAGTAATCCACTATCATGACAAAGACGATATCGAAATCATCTGCAGGAGACTCCTTCGAACTAGGGAGGAAGAACAGAAGAACTCAAGAGGACGGATAGGAGTGTAAGCCAAAAAAAAGGGAGGACGAATGGGCAAAGAGGGGGGTTACGGAACCATGGGCGGTACGCACAGGGGTCATTAAGGGCCGTCCGTGTCGAGGTGCGGCCTGGAAAGAGGATGAGTGCACGCTTGGAACGGAAGGGGACGAAAGCATGGAAGTGACGGTTAGGAATGGGAAGGGGGAATGCAAACCGTAAGACTCGTTCACGCGCCGGGAACAAGGACCCGTACAAACGAGGGACGTAACAATGAGAAGGTGTTCAGTAGCCCCTAACGATCCATTCTTCTTCTGCCTGTAGGACGCATTTACGGCACGCGATACTTGCGGTTACCATAAAAGCTAAAACAAAAGAAGCGAAAAACCACCAATGATGGAGCATTGCTAAGCGGCGAAGGGGGGACTAAGCTACACTCCAGGCGTCCGGGACGACTGGTATAAGGAAGCCTCCGCCTTAGGAAATCACAGAATATGCTGTCGTGGCCGTACTCGCACTATAAGGGGGGGGGGAAAGTGAACTTCTGGGATCCCGAAGGGATCAGACGTTAAGAGTTGAGATTTCGGCTTTCAAGAAAACGACTGCACGTAGATGGGCCGTATCTAAAAAGTGGGCGTACGCGGCCTTCCGCCATGGGGGGCGCGCTTCAAGTTGGGGGGTCGTTGGGGTGGCAAACTAGCAGGACTTAAAAAGTAAGGGTCGGTCGCCACGAGCACGAGAGGGCGACTACAACTTGCAATTTGGTGGAACAAGATCGAGGATGCTCTCAAAAAAGAAGACGCCAAGTCGAGGGGGCGGGTAGAACTTTTGACGAGCAGTTCCTTCGTACCTGACTAGGTCGCTTTATCAGTCCATGAACGACGAAGGCTCAGAAGATAGGGGGAAAGTTCTCGAAGCGGGTTTGCATTCCTGGGACCTTGATCTAGAAACAACACAGGAGAGAGATCAAAATGTAAGAAAGTGCGAGGATGCAAGAGCTTCCCTGACGCTCGTAAGTCGTTCGTCATCGGCGCCTCGTTGAAAAGACGACTTCGAAGCGCACAATAGAGAGAAAAAGAACATCGGCCGGTCTCGAATGGGGGCGTGTTAAATCCTAATATCAGGACGAGCCATGTCGTGCGTCGTGACCGAAAGCTTTCAGCGAAGAACCTGGGGGAGAAGGAGGGAGGCACTGAAAAACCGATCCCGAAACTCCGAGTAGCTCGTCATAAAAGACGAGTATCTTTGAAAGCAGGGTCATACAGGCCGGTCGGAACATCAATGTCGAATACAAGAAAGCAAAACCGGCGTCAACCTAAGGCGGACAAAGAGTAAGTTGAAACGCTACGTGTCGAGAGAGCTCCGGCCTCGGGGGGGGGAACCGGTCTGGAAAGAAAATGGCTTAGAAATGCGACTCCCACGCTAAAATCAGAGGTGGAGCTAGGGCGTGAGAGTATAAAGGGAGGAGGGGAGAAAGCATCAGGAGTCTGTCAGTGTGAGGTCGAATTACTGTTGGCAAGAAAACTCGGAGGGTCGCGCCGGCAGACTTAGGAAAACCAGCGGGTCTTCCAAAGACGGAAAGGGGGGAGGAAGGAAATACGCTCTGTTCAAGAGCAAGGCCGAGAGAGAAAAAGGGAATTAGGTTAAGACCAAAAACTTCCTGAACGGCACTTCGGACAGGGAGAATTTTGGTGCAAATCATTAAAACTCTGGACAGGGGCAGGTATTGAACTATAACACCTGCTGACGGCAGCGGGGGGGCCATTTTATGGATTCAAAAATGTCAGACACGAAGGATCCGGTTCTCAGAGGGGGGCCAACCACCTTTCCCCCGGGAATAACGTTTTCACAGCAGTCGAGAAGGATCACGTTAGGCCGGGAGGGGGGGCAACCGGGGCAGGGAACGCGACGTATCAGGGTCTGATCTTCACGGACTTCGGCGATTCAGATTTTCCTATAATAAAGAAAGAGTATGTAGTGAACTAAGGAAAGGGGGGATCCCTCACTCTCGGCGAGCGACGCTACGCGAGTTTCTCCAGATTCCGCCACATTCAAGGCTCAGAAAAACACCTCGAAAAGGAAAAAAAGGGTTTTAAGAAGGAGATCGGGGACAACGAGAAAAGCATCTGAATATAAACTATAGTTGGTCTCTATAGGTCAAGAAACCCTAGCAGCTCAAGAATAGGCTAGAAGTTGAAAAATCAGGGGGGGGACATCGAAACGACCTAAAAGCGACGAAGGCGAGCCTTTAGTGGAGATCGATCTGCTGGAACGTAAGAAGGAAAAGTCTCTTCACACTCGCCGATCATCGGCGGAGGGGGAAAGCAAGTGGAACAAACAAAGAAGGGAAATCCGAGAGGGTCAAACGTTCAACTTAAGTGCACTCTTGGAGTCGAGAAAAAGCCTTTGAATATCGGGCGAGACGCTCCCCAAAGAAAAAGAGCGAATCACGGGAAGGGCTCACTGGAAGAAGGGATAAGTTCGCACGGGCTCTCGGGGGACGCTCATAGTCTAAAGGGGATTAAACCGTGTATCAAGACGCTACGGACTCTCAAGGTGCGTACGGGGAGGAGCCGGATGGGAGGGAAAGGAGGACTCGTAAGATGTTCTCAGGGTCTAAATCCTCTCGCCGACGACTCATGTTTTCTTCCGGACGGAACTGGCAGGGCGACATTAGGCGAATCAAGCAAGAATTGGCCGGAGTGTCCGAAAGAGGAGGCTGGAGAGGAGGGGGGGGACCTGGAGGGAAAGGGGAAGGGGCGCCCACAAAAGAATGACGGGGCGCGACGTCGCTACTTATGTTTCAGGGTCAAAACAACAACAAAGTAAAAGAGTATATAGAAGAAATCTAAATGCTCGTAGAAAAAGGAGACCTGAGAGAGAAAAACGTCGACAGAGAGAAAAGCCACATACTAGAGTAAAAAGCCCGAACCATCTAAACTCTTATACGCCCTCTTAAGTCTAGATGGAGATCTAAAGAACACGTGAAAAGAAAGTGAAGGGCACAGCTAAAGTCAAAGAGGTTATATCTTCTAAAAACCACTTGGGAAAAGCCCGGCACGTCTGGAACAGTCTAAGGAAAAACCCAGGACCTGATAGCATAAGTATTCCATTAAGTATACATGGGAGAAGAGACATAAGTGTGTCGACGATTACTGCGGGGAACAGAAGGAGGGGGGACGCCCCGTGAGGCACTTGGTAATACTTCTGCAACGTCGAGCACGAATCGGGATAAAGACGACGGACAGAAGAGGCGCGAAACATCAGGAGAGGGGATCCCAGAGTGGCAGACCGGAAAGGAGGGGGGGCGTCGTAAGATCGAGGGTGAGAAAAAGGTGCGACACCACTCGACTGTCCGGGAACGATAATATCAAGGGACCGATAAGAATTTAATCGGATAAAGGGGGGGGGGGGGGGGGGGGATGAAGTGACACAGGGGTCAATTTTTCTAACACTCCACGTAGCTGGGCTTCTAAGAAAACTTTAGGACCGAATCTCGAACATTCGAATCGGGTCGCGGGAAACCTATAAGCTAAGGACAGTCCATAAAGGGGGGAGCTCTCAACTCCCGCTTCTTCATTCCCGAGGGAGAGTCGGTGTGAGGGATGGGAATTGGGGCAGAATCTGGTAATCAACTTCTTAGGAAGGACTCCAAGGGTCTCCCCTTATTCTTATCCATCCGGACGAGTGGGGTATACAGAGGGAGGGGAGACGGAATGCATCCGAAATTAATCAGGAAAGGAAGAAGAAAAAGAAAGGTCAAATTGCTTCACCTCTTCCGAAGGGTCGGGGCGAGTACATTATAGGATGGGACAAGCGGAGGAAAGGGTCTATAAAGACCGTCTGAAGGACGTAAGTACCATGTTGTCATTTACGGGGATGTATATTTGGCAGGTTAAGGGAGAAAAATGAAATCGATCAAAAGGAGGCAGGGCGAAGTGACGTAATATCTGGTGGTTTAACCAACATGTCTAAAGCCACCGTGAAAACGGGCAGGAAGTTGGCCTGGGGTAAAAGACCGAAGGCCCACACTAAAAATAGAATGGGAATCTTTCCCGCTACCCTGAGGAGAGAGGTACCCCGTAGGGGGGAAGAATTGAAAAAGCTTTTTTGGTCAAAATATCGACCCGCGTAAGGAGGACTCTACCTATTCGGGAAGCCGAGGGAAGGGATGGTCCGTCTAACGGGGGAAACGGGAAAGCGAACACCCCTGTCTTTTCGGCGAATGGGTCAACCCTAGTAGAAGCCAAAGGGGCGGGGAACATTGAAGTGAGGCGAATGACACGGGAAGAGAAAAGATCGGAGGGGATCCCAGTGACGCAAAGCGGGGGAAATATTGACTCTTTTGAAGCGAGTTAAACGGAGGGGAGGGAGGGAGGCGTCAGGGCAGGAGAACTTAAAGGGGGTCCATATAGTAAACCTGATCGGCTCGTACCCGGATAGAGGTCTGCATGCAGAGTCGCGTCGTGGGGGAAAGCTGAGGTAGGGGAAGGGGGGGGCCCGTAAAGGGACCAAGGTATTTCGGGTTCAAACGATCAAAATCGGACTACGGGCACACGACTTGATCAATGGAGATTCCCGATGGCGCGGAAACCAAGGGTCGGAATCTTTGTAAAACTTCCCATTCCTACACTGAAATTCGGGCGGAGTTCAAAAAACGGGCTTGTGGCCGCAGTGAGGTAAGGGGAGGAAAACTCTTAAAGATGAACTAAGACGGAGTCCGGTGTATCGCTTCTCTAGTCTGGGCGGGGCTACTATCACACAGACTGGGGGGGGGGAAAAGATATATCAAGGAATAAATCAAATTGGGAGTCTCACGTAATAAGCACCGCGAAGAGGAAGAGCGACGAATTCTTCAGCAATCAAATCGGGAATCGCCGAGGCTTCCAAAAAGGAGAATGGGTCAGGAAGAAGAGAACAAGGGGAAGAACGACGACGGTCCCAGAAATGATCAATAAGGTAACTCTGCGCAGCTATGTTAACCCTCCTAGGTTTTAAAGAGGTATGAGGGGGGGGGCGAGCAAAGATCTACAGAAAGGACCGCGCAATGCAGAGGCTTTAATACCTGTAAGATCCAGGGGACGGGTCTAGCTCACCGTGCAGAACAAAAACACAAACAAGAAAACAGAAAAAAAAAAAAAACAAC
>Ga0179591_1355732_pt1 | contig 14121 bp, 8 predicted proteins | sample CZOMad2_1_08_16f_FD_182891 | JGI IMG/M metagenome (GOLD analysis project Ga0179591, IMG submission 182891) | Vadose zone soil fungal communities from Angelo Coast Range Reserve, California, USA - CZOMad2_1_08_16fungal (PacBio error correction) | ecosystem: Environmental > Terrestrial > Soil >...
AAACGAAAGGGAGAGGGGCATGAATCCCGGCAGGGCCGACAGAGTAAAGGGAAGGAAAGTCTCTAAGCGGCCAACGGCCAGCTCGGCAGGAAACGCGCCAACGGCGGTCACCGGGGGGGAAAGAAAAAAAAAGGGTTCGATAAGGGGGGCGTAAGCGGGGTAGAAAAAAAGGGGGAAAGGGAAGGGTGTGAAGTGAAAGGGCGATGTCGATCGGGGTCCTGCAGGTGGATTCTCGGGAAGGGACGACGCCCCTGCGGGTGACGGTGTCTAAAGGGGGGGGTGGGGGGGGTGGGGGGGGGGGTGACCCACCGACCGGAAAGAAAAGTGCTAAAAACAAAGGTAGGTTCACAGATCAAGGAGGGAAAGCCGGTCTTATCGGCGTGAGAGCAGATGAAATTTTACGCTCCCATTACGAATCACCGCCGGTCGGAAGGAAACGTTCACTGGAGAGCACGATAGGAGAGCCCGTTCGGTATCATGGAGGGCTCGAAGCAGGCTCTAGCTTGTTAAGCCGCAGATCGACCGAGTCGTTGGCCGCGAGCCTGGAAGCGAACCGGAAAAAGAGGACAAGGGAGGGGAAGGCCGGCTGACGCGAAGACTTCCAGAGGGGAGGGAAAAAACCACCGCACGGGTCCCCGCGGCAGTCGCGAATGTAGGAAAGGAGCGGTACGAGGGGGTAGAGACCGGTAAGAGTCTATGCGGTCGCACATGACCGATGGAAGATCGTTCCAGTCGGACGGCCACTGTTTCTCCCGACTGACGACAGAGAGACAGAAGATAGGGCCACGCCATAAGCGTGAGGTGCGCTCTTAAACAGTCCGTTCGACAGGGACATGCAAAGAAGGGTCGTCATCCTGGACGCAACCAGCGCGCGCTCAAGGAAAACGTAGGGCAAAAGAGGTGAGGGAACACGCGAGTCGAGGAAGCTTCTCTTCGGGGAGGGGGGGGCGGGGTGCCGGCGCCGGAACCGGGTCTTGAGATCAAAACCGAGATGTGATGAATCAGACAAAGCTTAGCAAAGAGAGGAAACGGAAAGGGCCAGAGAGGTTCCGTGTCGGCTGGCAAGCAAGAGAGTGAAAGAAAAAAAAAAGGGCCCGAGGACACTGGGGACTCTTCACAATTGCTGAATGTGAGCTGGTCAAAAACAGAGAAAGTTCTGGGAAGTTCTTTCGGGAGAAGAGATTCAGAACGTTACCGAGAATCAGGGCCTCGCGAAGGAAATCTTTGCGAACCGTCGCCCGAGACCTGGGGCGCGGGATAGATCAGAGAACGGTGCGTTCCCTAGGGAGGGAAGAGGGCAGGGGGAAACAGTGTCGTAGTTTCCGTTCGACGAGAGAGATACGAAAGAGAAAGCTAACAAGGCTATGAAAGGCTGGTCATCGACGCACGGAGCTGAAAAAGGAGCTCAGAGTGCGATTCCGAAATTGGGGTCCCGATGGAAGGTAAAACAGGACGGGGGCGTGGGAGTCTCGCAGACAATGCCGGGTGGTGTCAGGGTACTGATCTGCCTAAAGGGCAAGGATGGCGGACTCGATTCTAGGTAGATCTCGACACCAAAAGTAAGGGGGGAGTAAATATATATCAGGAGGGGGGGCCAGTCGAGGTAAGACAGCAATAATATGGTCCGCCGCGGTAGGCAGATAAAAGGGCCACAAAAACATGAGCGCCGACCGACACAAAGAATAGGGGGTGTGAAATTCGTTGTCCAAGGGGAAACAGTTGGGGAAGGCTTCAAATTGAAAAGACAGCGGTAGCGTCGGAGGAAACAAAAGAAGATCATCGATGTCTTGATGAATAGTATTCTCTCGATCTAGCGGGGAACCAAAGCCAGAACGGGTGAACACCACGCACAGACAGGGGAAACCGCAGAAAACGAAAAATAGGTCGACCAGACTCCGGATCGAAAGACGAAGTGCAAAGATCCTCTAAAAATTTGAGGAAGATTTCCGAGGAAGAAAGCCAACAACCTACCTCGCGGCCATCGATGGAAAAGAGAGCCGTGGTGGCAGGCAATGCCAGCGGTCCGCAAACGGTGGGGCAAAAAGCAGCAGGACGAGAAAGATACAAAAGGGGAATGGACAATCCTACACCAAACACCGAATAGGTCAAACAAGAAGAAAAACTCATAACATCGTGGTCGGAAACCATAGCGCTCTCAGGAAACGTAATTGTCTCGGAAAAGAGGGGGAGACCCCGAAAAAAACAGGCCAACGAGACAACAGGCCACTACAGATCTATCGGGCTGAAATAGCCGTTGACTACTATAACAGCGGCCGGGGTGGAGATCAGGATTCGCAGGCTCTGTGGGGGGTCGCCGAAAGGGGGTGGGGGTCAAAACTCAAGGCAGCGAAGCGTGGCAGAAAGAATATGCGGAAGGAGGGGGTCACCGTGTACAGGACGCAAACTCATAGGAAGTTCGCGGAGGAGAAAGGTCATAGCTAACGCGCGGGATCCATCGCGATCTAAATGTACGGAGAGAGAGGAATACATCTCAAAGGAGGTACGCAGCTGGCGGTGGCGAGAAGATAAAGGAGACCCGGCCATTTTCTAGGGGGCTGATTCAAAATCTAAGAGCAAATTCCAGATCGGCCCCTTAGAGACAGGAAACCAGGCTATAGATCGACGTGCTACCCATGGCAGGGAACCAGAAAGAAGCTTCGAGGAAGGAAGCGGACCGCGATAAAAATGTGAATAAGAAAAGAGGATTACGCTGAACTCGCCTGACAAGAACAAGTGCGGAAATAAAGGACTCAAGTTCTGCCGCTACGCTCTTTTTGAAACAGAGAAAACGTGATCATCGAACTTGCGGCTGTTTGACATCGAAGGATCAACAGGTCCCGTGGCATCTCGAAGTCGAATCCGAAGAATCCACGCGCAGTGACCAAGGAGGGAGGGGACCGATATTCCTTCAAACCACGTTCGCTTAAAAAGGGAGGAGAAAAAAAGGAAGACGCCAGAGACGCCCTTCGGGGAGAAAAAAAACGGCGAGGACCCAGAAAGTGAGCCGAGCGGTCCGGCGTCGGGAGCGCGCGAAAGCCTTGGCTGGAGAAAAACCCTAAGCTGCGGGGGGCACGATTTGCAAAAGACCAGGTTCGCCGAAACTGGAACTATAATACTCAAAAAAAAAAAAACAAAAGTATTGGAGGAAAATAGAGAATCCTAAGCGGTCAACCTCCCGAAACTCTGGCGAAAAAAAACGTCACCTCATACATTCGTTTAGCCTGGGTCGTCGCGTTCTCTCCCACGAACCGACGTCAAAATAGAAAGGCTTCTCCAGGGGGACATTGCAGTTTGAGAAAAGCCAAGTTTATAGGCGAGGCGACGGTGGTGACTGGAGGGGGTCACGGGGGGAAGGATACTTTTTCATGTAGGAGGGAGGGGGGGGGGAAGGTGAAATTCCGGCGAGCCGGACATTGTGGGACAGACTGGGAACACAGACTCACTGGGGAGTCTTCTGTTTGCCAAGAGGGAGAATGGAAACCGGTAGGGACTGTCTTCAACAAGGGTACGCTGCACCGGAGCGAGCTAGTACGAAAAAATCTTTTTCACCCCTGATTCAGAATTCGACGGGGCTCGTCTACCACACACTAGAGGGCTAGGGCTAGTCCCTTTTTCTAGATCCGTAAGAGTTTGCCGTGGCCCCTAGACTTGGAGGGGAGACAGGGCCATTCGAACGGCGGGCTAGATCTACGCTAAGAAAAGGGAGCCGTTCCTTTCGAGCGGGAATGTTACGGGTCGCAGACATTCCCGAGGAAGTAGATATTTTGTGGTGCGGGGGGGGGCGCCACCCTACCAATATCTTACGTCTCGCGAAATCGACCTGATTGCTGTAAGCCCGGCGTCAGTACTCGTATCAAGATCAAGAGTCTGGAACAGGGGGTACGAGACTACAAATAAAAGAAAAGCCGATCCCACGCCTGAGTATCACTCGATGAGTGAGGAGCTATCCGCACCGGAAAACGGCGGACACGGCATTCGAAACTCGAAGCAGGAGAGGACAAAGCGCCGGGGGCGCCGAAGTTAACTGATCGTCTTCGGCGCGGCTTGAAAATCTCGAGCGCTATCTCGTTGCTGCCGAGGGTCTAGACTGGGGGAGTGAGGGGACCTTTTCGAGCCCGGAGCTATTCAAACCACCCGCTCTGGAGGTAAAGAAAAGGGGTCTTAAAAGATACACTCGATTCACTTAAACCTATAAGCGTTTTCCATGGAAGGTATGAAAAACAGCAGAGGGGGACGCGGGGCGGGGAGCGGAGATCCGTCTTACCGAATTTCTCTGCACAAAAAGAAGCAAGGGGAAAAGAGGAGGGACCATCGCCAAATATTGAATGTTCTGTTGATGGAGACAGAGGCGCGGAAGTTCGCTCTAGGGGCGCAACCGAAAGGGAGTGCCGATCTCCTCCTAACATTGGGCGCGGGGAGGGTGCGTTTCCCTAGAGAGGGATGGCTGTACCCGGGGGTTCCGGGAAAAGCTTCGAACGAAGCTCCTACTGACGAGAGGAAGCCGACCAAAAAGGCGATGAGCGGCGTCAAAAGGCCCGCGTTCTTGGACGCGTGCCTCGATGCGCACAACTGGGTCGCGCTGGCCCGACTAACAACAACTTCAGTGCGGGGGAGGAGAGAAAAAAAGGGGAAGGGGGGTTGGGGCGGTCTAGAGTCCACTAACATACTAACGCCAGGGAGGGACGGGGAGAGGCTCCAACCGGGATCGATCAACAACAAAGGGAAAATATAGAGATGTATCGTCTGAAGCCCCTCGATGAAAAAAAAGGATGCCGGGCCGATCGGTAGCTCCGTTTAGAGAGACGAAAAACTTGAGTTGAAGATCGCTAACCCGCAAAACATGTACAGAGTTGGCAAGAGGGACCATGGGGAAGAGGTGGAAGGACCATTCAGGAACATCGTCACGAAAAGTAGGCTTCTAGGAAGTGCATCGCCGCTTGGGAGTAATCTCTACGGGGGCTCGTAAAGCTGGAACCCAGCCGAAAGTTTGAAGGAAAAAAGGTAGGTTTGAAACCGCACCGCCATCAGCCTGACCAACACAGGTCCAGGCTTCTATCAGCGGGATTCTCTGGGGGGGGGAAAAGGGAGGATGCAGAGGCGGCGCCTGAGATTTCCTATAACGCCATCCACATAAAATACTATTCAGATTGGGAAAAAGTCGGACCATTGCCTGAAAGTGGGTCAGAGCCGGTACCCTAAGGACCGAAAGGGTGAAAAGGGGAACCCGCCCTAAATGGAGGAGAGGGAGTTCCAGCCGGAACAAAACCCTATCTCGGGTCCGGCGTGTAGACCAGAATACATCTTGAGGTAGGGACCGGGGGGGGGTGCGCTCATTCGCCGAGTCAACTACGAAGAAAGGGGGCCCCGACCCGACGCGCCAGAGAACAGGCCACGAATCTCTCTGGGCTACTGACGAAGCCTTGAAGAAACGATAAACTACGGCTTCGGAAAAGGGGGAATACGGCAGTCACCGCGTGTAAAAATAATGGGTTTAGAAGAGACGAAAGCACCGCTGCGCATAGAGGAGGGTTAGGTGCTAGCTGAAGAAAATCGTCATTATCACCGGTCCAGCGCACCTCAGCCAGACGAAAATCGGAAAGGGAGGTAATTTCTCGACCGGGAATCGATCAGCAAAGGTCGACGATTGACCAGCAGGGGAAGGGAAGTAATGCCTCACATCCACTCCGTGCGGGGGGAAACCTGGTGGCGAGGACCTAGGGCATTCTTGCTCAGTCCGGAAAACCTTGGAGAGAGCCTGGGACTCCTCTAAGGAATCATGGAGAGAGGCAAGGGCCGATTCGAATGAAGCCCGAAATATCTCGATCGTCAGGCTACCCATGGAGAAGCACCCATGAAGTAAGAAGAGAGCATCGATCGTGAGCAGGGCCAGGAAGTCAGTGACGACATGATCCCTTCTACCAGCGACTCAAGGGAAGCGATCGGCACGCGATATGTCCATAATCTCGGGGGGGGGACGCTCCTAGGAGTTTTCGCCATACCGCGGCGTGACCTTCGAGAAAGAGCCTAAAGAAGAACCGGTAAGAGAGACTAGAACATTAGCAAGCCACGACGGACCCTCTCACGGAAAGCCTTATTCACCCAAAGTTACAAGAGAGAGAGAGTATCTACCGAGAAAAGCCGACTAACGATGGCCCGAAAAAATCCGGGCGGAGGTTGACCGGGGGACGTTCTGCGTCTTGTGAGAGGAATGCGCGACTAACGTGTCGTTCACTATCTCCCTATGGAACTGCGGACTGGCTTGTCGGAACTAGCTCCGTGGGAAAATCGAGGGATCTAATAGAAAAAAAAACAAGATGTATTAGAAAATGATCAGGGACGGAGAGAACCTCTAGATCTGTAATTAAGGACAGCAGATGATCTACCGAACAGTTCTCTCCGGGGGTCTGTCCAAGGAGAAGAAGCTCGGAGAATAAATAGAGCCCGTCGGTCTCCGGGGAATTCAGGAACTGCGAAAGTGGGGAGCTAGTAAAAAGCTAAGCTACGTTTGTACGAGATTCAGGAAAAGGTTTCTAGCAAATAATGGAGAATGGGGGAGGAGAGGGGGGGGGGGTAATTCTCTCAAGCGCCAGGAAATTATGGGATCATGGACTATACTGACCACCGACTCGGGTCGAATCTTCGGGGGTTTGTTTTAAACAAAAGGCTCTCACGGTAGGTGACATAGGCGGCGGTGCGAGGTAACGCCCGTAGCACAACGGGCAGAATAATGATGCTGTGTCCTCCGCCGAAGGATCGGTAGAGAGGGAAAAGGGGCGGCTCAGGGTGTCACTTCGCGATCTTTGGAAGGGCCGAAAATCAGAAAACGTACTGTGGCCGGGCGAGCGGCGCAAACCGGGAAGCTCATCTCTACGGAACAGGGGCCTAACTGCTTCTCTAAAAAAATGCAAGGTACTACCAGAGAGTGCCCGTCTCAGTCATTGTAGGCAACCGGGGGGGAGGTACATGCAGATCGCGACATGGAGCAGAAAAGTCGACATTGAACCTAGTTCTAAGGTCGAGCCAAGGGACGGGACACTGGGTCCGCGAGGGGATCGCCAAACGTAGCTCCAAGATGGGTGCGCTTAGACAAATTTGAGGAAGGGAAAAATCTATAATAATCGGCCATCCTTGTATCGCAAACGCAAAAATCAAGTCTTCAAAGGCTCGGGGAAGAACAGGGGGGGATCATAGAGACTCGTGACCAAGGGGGACGCTGCGGTAGTCAGACCGGCGTCTATGGCATGGACGACCACACGCGCTTTAAGGGTAAAATACAACCAGGGACTTCGAAGCAGCCAGCACGATGCCCACCTATCGGTTTTTAGGCGGCGTGATAGAAGGGCAGTAAAAAATACGCGGGCGGTCCCACTCGATGCACAAAAGTGCTGCATGAAAAGGGAGGGGTCAGCTGGAAGGAAGGGAGGGGTCTGGAGAGGTCTAAGTACATCAAGGCGCAAAATGCGGAAGGCATCAGGGGGGAAGAGAAGCTGAAGTTCGAGCCGTCAACTCCTAAAATGGGGAACTATCGATAGGGAGGAGAGCTGAGACCGCTCTGTTCACCAGGGAGGCGGGTGAAGCGAGAAGAAAGCACACTACAGCCTCCATACCAAGGATTAGACAGGGTTGCTCTACAGCTCGAGAGGGAGGAAAGAAATCGGAGACATGTCGAGGAAAATACGGAAAAACAATGCGTTGTGCGTGGGGAGGCGGAAACCGGCCTTGGTTTCTTCTTCTAAAAGGAGAAGATGACCGTACCCATAAAGGTGATGGCTGAACGATCTGTGGCTTCAAAGCGATCGCTCAACAACAAAGAATTAAAAGAGAGAAATATAGGGAATGCCCTCTGAGTCTAGAAAGAAAGCGGATTACGATCGGTATGCCCGAGGGCCGCGCATGTTCCAAGCAGACGCACCACGAAAAGAAGTGTGAACGTAAGTTGCCAATTCCATGGGGGGGGAGGGGCATCTGGATGCCCGCTCCAGGGAAGGGGACTGGGACGGGGAGAGGGAAACAGGCGAGGATCATCTTATCGGCCAGGGGGACGATCGATTCTCAGAAAAAAAGGGGAAAAAAAAAGAACCAGGTGAAACAAGCCATCAGCAAGACGTCGTCAGCCCGCCCTCCGCGACCCAGGCTCTTCGGATCGCTCTAACTTCAGAGATTAGGCGCGATGAGCGAAAAGGAGAAAGAATGGGAAAGACGCCCATCTCAAGAAACGAAGGAAAAAACCTAAATCTGGCACAACATGGACAAATTTTGGGGGGAGAAAGGGGTACGCGAACATCCGCGGGAGTGCTCAAACGGAATTGCTTTCCATACGAAAGGCAACTAGAAATCCTTTAAGAGTCTTTTATACATACGAGAAAGAGGGTGAGGGAAGGACCAGCGAGGTTTTTTCTAGAGGGCCCCTGTCTCTAACGGGCAGAGAGCCATCACGCCAACTAGAAGGGGGAAAGGGGGACACGAGAGAATCTATGCATGTAAAGATCACCGGGTGCGACGAGACGGGAGAGCGCGGAGGGTGGGGCCAGAAAATGCGCATGAAACGGGGGAGGAAGAAAGGTGTGGGGCTATCGTGAGCAAAGCGAGGGGAGAAGCGTTCGTGGAGGAATAAGGCGGAGACGCGATCAATTGAGAGAACGGTTAAAAGAACCGAAGCAGAAAGAAAGAGGGGACATTCGCGACCAGGGGTCGCAGCGAGCTACCATGTGAGTAAACACATTTACCGGCGAGCTAGGTTTGCCTACATCGAGCTGAAAGATTAAGAGGAGTAGCGCAGAAGTCAGTCAGTCGTCTCAGGCAGCGAGGGAAGGCGATGAGCAGAAAGGAGCATGAAAGCTCTTAAGGCAACCTCTTGAGATCTGCATGAAAAAGATCGAGGAAGACTTCTCTAAAACCAGTGTCCGACATGAGGAAGCAAGGCAAATCTAGGGATAGGGACCCGCCTTGACTCTGCAAGGATCGGGGAGGAAAGCTGGCTATTACGCAGGCACGCGCAACTCACGGGACCTACCATTTGCTGACACACGTAGGGTGGACCACTACCTGGAGACATCAAGGAGGTCGTGACAGGTCCGAGAACCACGCCTCACGAAAAATTAAAGAGGGACTCGAGTACATCTCCCCGAGCATCAGCAGCAGAGCGACGCAAGCACCGGGAAAGACCAAACACTTCTCGTTCACAACGAATCACCGATCCAAAAAAAAAAAAGGAGGAAAGGGGCGAATTCCCCTGATCCGCCCGGGCCTATCGGGGGAGAGTCGTGGATCGCAAGGAGCGCCTCCCGGTCGAGCGAAATCCCCTATATGTCAGTCTGGGAGGGGAGGAAATAGAAAGCTCTCGGAAATTCGGGAGGCGGAAAGAGCTCACCAATCCAAAAACGGAGGAAAAGAGATATCGTGACCGGCGATCGACCGCGCGAGCTAACGTGAGGAGCTGGGGTGGGGGGGGGGGTCCCGAACATATCTTGTATCTTACCGAACGTCGGCTCGCACACGACGCCGACGCGGCGTCCCGCGCGAAAGGCTGGGACATCGGTTGCACATGGCGAAAGAGTGGAGGACGGTCTCTGGTCGGGGGTGTAACGTTTTTTTTCGGGATTGATCTGGGGCATGCAGGGGGGGATATCATATGTCGAGCGCAACCTGGACCGTGCGTTAAGGGGGCTCAGAGAAAGTAACTCGGACAGGGGATGTCGAAGCTGAAGGGGGAACACAGCGCGAGCGGAGCCCGGGTAGGTCCTAAACCTGCAATGAAGAGGGGACGGAGGTGACAGGAGGGGAATCCGCCGTCGGAAAAATAAACAGCCCTGTGACAACTTCGCGCGGCGGAGGGCATTACGAAATAGGAAGGAAATGCGGACCTAGAGACTTCGACGGGGTCTCTAATTCTGAAGCAGGGGGAGTTTTCCAGGGGAAAAAACCCAAAAACACCCCCCCCCAACAACTGGGGTAGACGAGGGTTCCTTCTATCAGAATTCTACATTCGGGAGGATAAAGAGGACGAAGACAAGTATCCGGGCAGAGGCGCGGAAATATTATCTATGACACTGCCATCTTTTCCCTGAGAAACTTAGATATGGGGGGGAACCAGGAGCACTCTCCGTGAAATGGAATCGTCGACTGGTAGTAAGGGCACTCATGGGGACTCTGGCTAAGGAGACCCAGCGAACCCTTGGTCTAAAAACTGGAAAAGTGATAAGCGGAATCCCCACCAAGACTACCAGCCAGCTCGAGATCTCCAAGAGGGGTATGAGAAGAGTGAGTTGAGAAGGAACACCATTCTCGAGAAACCGCGTAAAATGCGCCGTCAATCCTGGATCCGGGAAAACCAAACACCTCGCTCGGGAATAGGGAAGGTTAGTAAAGGAGCTGGGCTTGGACAGCTCAGAATCGTCGGTGTTTTGCGCTTAGTCTTCTTCCCAAGGGGGGACTTAGAAAAGGACGGACGAGCAACAGGACTAGTCTAACCAGAGCGAATCAGAACGGGGTAGGACGATTCTACACGCGGAACGGATCCCAGATGTTTGGGTGGAAGGGAATCAAAGAACTAGAAGGAGATCGGAGGCCATCACCTCGTGGGTAACTGAGGGGGAGGGGGGAAGCTGCCAAAAGGGGAGCCCTCGGGGTCGGGAAGGAGGAAGAGTAGGGGAAAGGGGGACAATTCAAAACCTGGAGAGAGAAGCGGGAGAAGGGGATAATTCAAGCCGGATCAAAATCCGACGGGCGCGAGAGGAGGAGGAGGAGCGGCGGTGCGTTAAAAGGCGCCGAGGGGGTTTCAAAAAAGTTCGTCGGGGAAGAATCGAAGCGAAGAACATACATCGGGCAAAAACGACATGATCGCTGAACAGGGAGCTGACGATGCGGCCGAAATGGGGCTATGAAAATGAAAAACTCGGCCAACGAGGGGGTACAAAAGAGGGGAGGGGGGTCGGAGCCTACAAGGACGGTGTTTTTTCGTCAATCGCGACCGATCGGCGGCATTAGACGGAAACTCGAATCGATGGACCTCCGAGATCTAAAACTTCTGGTTATTAAACTATAAGAGAGAAAGCGGGGGGACTGGGGAGGAAAGAGAAAAGAAGTGAGCCAGCCGTTGTTGCCGCGAGACTGAAGAGAAAATACACCACCCCGCCTTGTCGAATACTCAACACGCACAGAAGTGGGTTTTAAGTCCTTGGAAGTGAGGGGGTGATTCCGGGCCCTCGTTCCCTTCAAAAGAGGGAGCCGAAAGGGAAGGGGATAGTGGATGGAGGGATGGCGGAGATTGGGCGACGGAGAGGAGAAAGAGGGGAACCCGAAGAAAAGGTTTTCGAGAGACAAAACTGATTAAACAGCCACCGAACTAACGTCCGTAGGGGCGATCAAGAAAACGGATCAAGGGAAGCACGGCGAACCGACGCGAAACTTTTAAATAGATGTAAGGAGAAGAAAGCAAAAGAAGAACTCTAGTTAATTCCGCCCGCTGAAAAAGCCATGACGATTGTGGCAGAGGGAGGGTCCGGCCGGACCGCCGAGTCCAGGACAAACCTAAGAGAGTGGGCCACCGAAAAAGAAAAAAAAGGCGAGGGGACATCGGAATCGAAGTGTATACCGAAACAGGGTTCCTCCAGCGGTGGGGAGAGCATCGCCGCGTCCTGGGCTCGACGCGGAAAAGGGAAGAACGGGATCCGAAGAAAGAAAAACGAGGAAGAGCTCTAAATATCTCGCTGTAGCCCGTTTGCCGAAGGAGAAAAAAGACGCGAGCGGCGGGCGATCACAGGATGGGGAAGCTCATTGGAAGAGGGGGAGAAGAAATTGAGGTAAGCTAGGGAAACGCGATTGCTAGGGCTCGGAAGATGGCTAGTCAGGCCGTAGGTCACCGTTTAAGGAAACGCTGAGAGAAGGCGGGGGCCACAGAGGGGATGCGAGACCGGGGGGACGGGGCGGAGCTAGTAAATGGACCGTCTAGCAGTAAACGGCGATCGAGATTCCAGGATCCTGCAACCAGTGGAGCAAACGTAGGTTCTGAAGCGGAACTGGGAAGCTCGGAGAACCCCGTGCAGACCGGTCTGCTCCAGTTGATCCGAGAGGGTGCATTTCAATTCAGCGAAGCACCCGACTTTAGGAAGCAAATTCACACTTAGAAGGAGATCGACTACGTGATCACCCAAGGCTCAGTCTCCTGACTCACACATCTGGATTCCTAGGTCTGGATTACAAGCGAGAATGACCGGTGGTCCGGGCGAGGGACGAGTACCACCATAAGAGGCTCCTTCAACGGATTAAGTTAAAAACGGAGGAACCTAGGGGATTGCACGGACTCGCCTGTGTGAACCCAGAACAGATGGCGCTCCAAAAGGACTATGGGGGGAGTAGAGATAACAACTGAAACGGCGCGCTCGATTCGCAAACGCAGGACCAACAGCGAAAGACGGGGGAAAGCGCCAAGTTTCTTGCCACCCACGGGGAGTTCGCACCGTCGGGGAAAAAGAGGGGACGAAAAAGCTACGCCCCCCAGGATGCAAACGGAAAAAATGGAAAGGAGAACCTTCCTGGCGCTAGGGAGTGCCATCGGGAGCATGCGCGCCGACCGGTGGAAACTAAAGCTCCCCGATAAGTCTAGGGCAAGGATGGAAGGCCTCATACACGAAAGATGTTCTTTCTTGAACTAAGAATCTCTCGGTTAGGGGGAAATATAGATCGAACCGCGTCAAAAAAAGATTCACCAGGCACCGAGACGTGGGGGGGTAGACTACGAAAAGGCGCACGAAGATCCACGACTGAAGCAACTCTTCTCCCGGTCATTAAAACTTGGGAGGAAAGGGAGGGAGCTTTATCTTGATCAGAAAACAAGAAGTGTTTGCAGGAGAGGGGCGAAACACGAAGTTGATGAGCTATGGAGATGGAAAGTAAGAAAAGAACAGGAAGATGGTTTATCGTGATCATGAAAACTACAAGGGGTCTAACAAGTCGTCGGGTAAGATCAGCAACCTGAGGGAAAGTATGCTATACGTCAGGGGGCCTATTTGAGCTTTACTCTATCGTACAATCCTAGACACTGCAGCTGGGTCGAAAGGGATATCACAAGAGATCATATATTTCAGGTAGTGAACATGTTTCTTAGTGTCGAGTCTCGAGAGGTGCCATCAAGGCTTGAAGTAAACGATCCTGACCATTCACCGTACTCGGAGGTTCAGAAAAGCACGGCAAAGGACCAGGAGAATCTAGGTCGAGTCGAAAAAAGAGGGTCAATCGGTTCCTCGAGGATGCACCACGCGGACAAGGGAGAAAGGAGCTCGATGGCCGAATGAAGAGCACAAAAAGGGAGAAAAGAACGAGAAGGTCGGGTGCTTTTCAGCGACAGTGAACCATACGGGAGCAGAACCTCGTACAGCCTAATCCAGCGCCGTAGCGCACAAAACGCGGTGAGGTTGGGTAAAAAACAATCTCAAGGGGAGACCCTCGGTACAAGGCGAAGGGCACATCATTCGCCACATACTCCTCACGGTTATCCTGTAGAAAAAGGGAAGTGGGAGCTGATCTGAAAGAGAATCAATCGTCTGGATGAGGAAGGAGGCGTCCTTCTTTCAGGATGAACCTGAATGACGATTCACCCAAACTCTTTAATACAAGGGTCTTACTGGTCTACACGCTCTTAATATTCAAAGTTGTGTAAGGGGAACGGAGGCAAGCCCTCGATATGTGGTAAACCCTCCCCCGATTCTGTGGGGAAGGGGCGGACTCCACAAGGGGGGAGTGCCCTTTTCGCATTGGGCCTCATGGGAGTTGCTGGGGGGGGGGGAGGTCGTTCGAGAGCAGAGGCAGGAGCGCTCAGAGAGCGCCCTCTCATCAGTAGGGGACAATACCTTTTTCGACGGAATAGATGAATCGCTTGTCGCACGAGTAGGATCGAGGTCACCATGTCGGACGGTCACGCGAGTAGCGAAACGATCTAACCTCCAGACAAACTCTGGGGTGGAAGAAAACATGGCTACGTAAGGATAGTCTGAAGTGGAAGATTCTCAACAGGAAAGATGTAGGAAATTTAACAACAAAGGCGTGCCGTTACGTTCCTTTTTGGTCGTTCGGTCTCAAAGAGAAAAAAGGGGTAGAGTTCGATTGCGGGACAAGACTGAAAGA
>Ga0179591_1183808_pt1 | contig 14120 bp, 21 predicted proteins | sample CZOMad2_1_08_16f_FD_182891 | JGI IMG/M metagenome (GOLD analysis project Ga0179591, IMG submission 182891) | Vadose zone soil fungal communities from Angelo Coast Range Reserve, California, USA - CZOMad2_1_08_16fungal (PacBio error correction) | ecosystem: Environmental > Terrestrial > Soil >...
GGGGGGAAGAAAAGGCCATAAGGGTAAAAGAGAAACGCAAAACGGCTTGCAACTCTAACCCGGGGCAAAAAGGCCCTTCAAAACGAACAAGAAAGGGTGTGGACCGAGGGTGAACTGAAAAGCTCCAGGGAAAAAGGAGGGGGGGGGGCAATCAAAAAAAAAAAAACGACGAACTCCCGTCCCCTCCACCTGGAAAAGGTTAACAGCCTTACGCTAGGCAAGAAGAATAGGGGTGGCGGCAAACAACACGAGGCGGAAAAGACCCTAGGAAGAGGACCAAAAGGGCACCCATGCAAGGTCTACACCACTTTTCGAATCCGGTGGAAAAAACAAGCCCCCGGGGAAGGTGGGGGATGACTTGGCTAAAAAAAAGGGAAAAAACAAAAATGACACTCGCGAAAGGAACAAAAGGAGGCATAAAACTCAACGCCAAGGTGCAAGTATCGGGCCTAGCAAACGGAGAAAAAAGGAAAAGAAAAAAGGCCCATAAGAGCCAAATCATTCAAGAAATGAAAAAGGGAAGGATCAGGCAAAAAAACAAGCGAAAGAGAGGAGGGAGAAAAACGGGAACCTGGGGGATCACCACGTGCGGGGTAGGCCTTCTTTTTTGGCAAAGGCCAAAAAGGGGTCACAACTACTGACGCATATTTAGGAAGAAGAAACAACAAGAAATTAACAGCTTAAAGAAGAACACTTTAAAACGGTGGCCAACAACCGGTCCTCGCCTTGGCAATGGGGGGAGTCGGGTGACCGACACTAAGCCAGGAGGCGGGAAAAAAGTGGGGGAAGACCGCACCAAATATAGGACGAGCCGGTGATGAGGAAAGTCGCTTAGGCAACAGCAGCGCACAAAGAGGGACGATCGAAGGCCCCGATCGTAGAAAATAAACGGTGAAAGAGAAGACCGAACGAGAAGTCCATACCGTCGGAGTCGCGCTGGGCGGCGATCGCATTAAGGCGTAAAAAGAGGTGCATCACTTGAACAAGGATACCACGCCACGATTTAGACTTGCAGAAGCCAGGGGGAGAAAGTTTCCTAAAAAAACAGAGCCCGCACGGGGAGACAGCAATTACCGACCACAGGATCAAGAACGGAAGCGAAAAAAAGAAAAACCTGACTAGGCGAGCCGCGGTGGGGGATAGGGGTCGCAGGAACAAAAAAGAAGAAAACTTGTGTGGAAAAACATAGCGAAAAAAAAGAGCTCGCTTCCCGCCGACAAGAGGCAACGCGAGCCAAAGGCGCGAGACCAGGGGACATTCGCAAAAAAAAAATGAGTAAACTTGGCATGTACCTGTCCTCGAACCCTGCCTCCGCATCTGGTCAGAGCCACCCGCCTCAAAGCGGAGGGATGGGAAATCAACACGGGGTCTCTAACTTGGAAAGAAGAGCTGCGGCCCCGGGAAAAAAGGGGGAAAAAGCAAAAGTCCCCTGGAAGAACGTACGAGACAAAAAAAATTTCCAGCCTTCCGCGGAAATCCGAGAAGAGGTGGAGTCAAGGGCCGCCAACTTAAGACGAAGCTGGCAAACGTCGCTCCGATCCCAAAACGCTCGCGATGGGCTGCCGCCTCCACTAAACTCGGAAGAAAGGCGGGTTTGAAAATGAACGGCCCCCGAAACATAACATCTGGGCCTCGATCGGGGCCGAGGTTGGGGGTCCCGGACTGATATTGGATTAGGGGGAAAAAAGGCAAAGGGGGGAAACCGTGACAAAGCGAACCGGCTAAAGGGCGGGAAGAGGAACGGCCATGAACGCGGAAAAAAAATCGGAAAACTCCAGCCAAAAGGACAGGAGAACACAGAATCTAAAGTCGGCCCGGACGGCAAAATCAAACGAAAGGGATCCCAAAACCGCCTGGAGGAATCCTAAGTACGTTGATGGGGTTGCGCCCGCCGAACGGAACGCATTCATCGAGATCGGGAAGAAAATAAGGGGAAAAATCTAAGAAAAGACGGCCACCAAAAGAAAGCTGCAGCGAGCCCCGAAAAAGAGCTTCGGGGGAGAGAAAAGGAAGAATGCCCGCTAGGGGGGTATACGGGACAAAGAGAATCAAAAACCGCAACCACCAGGATAACTCAGCGCATTAAAAAGCGATTGGTAGAGACACAGGACCTTGGGGCAGGGGGGGAGAAAAAAAATCGTCGGCGGGGCAGAAGGACCCCTCGGGGGAAAAAAACGAAGAGAAGGCGAAACAACCACACTCCGTAATCTACAAAATCGGCCGTGGGGGGGGGGGAAGGCACGCGGGCAAAAAGCGCGACGGTTTTCTCACGATGGGGGGGGGAAGTCAGGGAACGTAGGAAAAAAAAGCGAAAAAAACTGTAAAGCGGAGTACGCGCAAAAACACCAACCGCGCCGCCTAAACTTAACTCCAAAAAAAGAGGGAAAACCGGGGAGGCAAACGGAAGCCGGTCAATGGGATCGCCGGGAAGGGAAATCCTGGGAAAAGAACTAAAACTTGGTCCGCAGGTCCAGGTGACTTTACCGACATCAAAAAAAAGGAGGGGTAACTGGAGATTATTCGGACACCAGGAAAAAGCACGGGAACGAAAAAAAAGCGTAGGGCTCGCAACGGAGGACGGAAAAAACCGATGGAGCGCCGCCCCCGGCTACCAGTGGACGTTCGCAGAGGATAGGGGTTTGGACGCCGCAAGGTGGGACGGGAAGTGGGAACAAAAGACAGGGGTAAAAAAAAAACGCCTCCTGCCAGAATAGTGCAAAAAAAGCGTTGGGCAAAAAAGATCAGCGAGGAAATCCCTCATTCGGGAGGCCGCCAAAAACACCAAGGAGAAGGGAACAATTGGATGAAAAAAACTGCGGTCCAAGTGAAACAAAGGTCAAAAAGAAAAAAAAAACACTGGGCAAGGGAGAGAGACAAAAACCCCAAAGGAAATGGGGAAAAGAAAGAGATCCTTGAAAACTGCAAGAAACGAGACAGAGAAAAAAAAAGCCGAACCGAGTGGTCCAGCCATGGAGACGGGCGGAAAAGAACGAGCAAAAAAAAAAAATAAAGGAATGGATGGAGGAACAGCATCTCGACATGGGAAGAGAAACACCGCCAGATGGCAGATGCCGGGGCGCGCAAAGCTAAACTACATCGAACGGTGTGCCTCACCCATCCATCCCAACAGAGGACCGCAAACGCCCGTCCCTAGGCAATACTAAGGTCGACGAATGGAAAACGGAGCCGGGAGAAAACCCAACGAGAAAGTTTGTTAACAACAAGAAACCGTAAATCAAAAGAAAAGACCAAGGGAAAAACTCCCGCCGGATTTGTCAAAAGGGAAGGAGACAAGCCAAATGAGGGTCAAAAAATGGTACCCGTCAACCTAGGGAAAAACACTACCCAGGGGAAGAGCCTTTGCAAATCTGGGGCAAGCCTGTGGAAAAGGGGGGGGGAAACAAAAAAAAAACAAAAGGTCGAGAATTTGCCGCCTTCCAAATACACGCCGGCTGACGAGTAGGACGCGAAAGGGCGTGCTCCACGGGGGGGGCCACGACCGTGGTTCCAAGGGGCGCAGTGAAGTACATAGAAAGGACCAAAAAGACCCAAAGGGGCTTCATCTCCACCGCTGTTGCGACAATCCCAAACGAGATTCAGATGATAGAGAAGGGAGGATTTGTGGGCTCATTCTCGGGGGAAAAAAGGCTAAAAGTCAGTCAAAAAAGCCTGGACCGCCGGGACGATCAAATTTCACGCCGACAAAACTCAAAATATTCCCCGGAAAGAAAAATTTCAATTGCAGAAAAGAAAAAAGGAGGGTGGGAGGGGCGACCCTGAAAGGGAACTTCCTAAAACAGACCGACTCCAGGCGGGGGAAAACAAACAAGCGCTTTTGAAAGGGCATCAAACGGGCGGCCGGTGAGGGAAGGCATCGTTTCCAGTACAGATGACTAAAGGAACGCCACGAGCTGATGGCACGAGCGATCACAGGTCTGGGAAACAAAAAGGTGGGCGAATCACAAAAACGCAGGGGAGACTCCTGCTGTTTTGGAATCAGAAGGGGGGGAAACGACGCGCTGCTGCAAAGGAACAAAGGTAACCAGCAAAATGCAGAAGAACCAACGATAAAACCAAGCAGGAAAAAAGCCCTGCCGAAAGGGGAACAGTGTGAAGACGGTGGAAAAGGGGTCCGGGGTTCGAATCACCCCCCGGGAACATCGAGCTCCGCCCTCGGGAATGAATAGAAAGGCCGCCATTTGTCAAACCAGGGCGGCGGGCACCCGCGATCGGGTTGGGAGGAAACCTCCAAGGAATACTGGGATGCGAATATAGCTCGGAATTGGGAAAGGCAAACTCGATAAAAAAGAAAAAAAGAAGGGGGAAAAACTAAGCCTGCTGTGAACCTCGACGGAGAACGATGGTGCATCTAGTATAACAGGAGCGGCCGGAGTTCACCTCGAAATTGAAGAAACAACCACGGTGAAAAATCCGGTGCCACAAACCAAGGGTTTCGATCACTCCAGGGGGGGCGTAAAACCGCACAAAACGAGCGGGACGGTTCCAGAAGAGCCTGGAAAAACAGGGCGCTGATTCGGGTCGGGAACCTTCATTTCCAATGCCAATGTGCCAGTCGCGTAAAAAGCAGAGGACTCGCGCACAAGGAATCACTCTTAAGCTTGGGGCAGAATCTAGCTCTTTTCTTCGAAGGAGAAACAACTGAAAACCCGAGTAACCGGAAACTTCGGGGAAAAACTAAAGGTCAATAGCACATGATAGCGCATTTGTCTCTCCAAATCAGTGATGATTCTACTGTTTTTGGACAAGCTATGTGAAAGAAACAAAAGAGTGGCTAAATGAATTGGCAGAGAAAATGGAATGGAGGCAGAAGAACAACAGGAAAAACAATCTTGGGGTGGTGTCTATCCCCTTTCAGGACTCTTTTAGGAGAAGAGCGAATCACCCAACATCAGACCAAAAATAAAACGGGAAATGTTCGGGGAGCTTTTTGACAAGCGAAAGCGAGGGGACCGCCAAGACAATGACCGTTGTAGGTGGCCATCACCTCCGGGGCGGTCCTAAAAGAGATCGGCCGCTGGTCGGGCTCCGAGCCAGCCGCGGCAATGCGCCCGCCGCGCCAATTAGGAAAGTAACCGGAGGCAAAAAAACTACACACTGGAAAGATGGCGTAAGCGGTGCTCCTGGGGGGTCCTCACACAAGCAAAACTCCCTGAGGGGACGGAAAACGAAAGGAAAGAAAGCAAACGGGTGTTGAACCAGCCCCACGCCGCAAGAATGGTTAACGGAATGAAAGAGAGAGAAGGGATCGAGTCCCTTTCAAAAACAGGAAGCCCGAACAACTGAAAAAGGGGCGGGGGACTATTGGGAAAAAAACATCACCAAACAAAAACAAAAAAGGGGTGATCCAAACGGGAAAAGCTGGGAAAAAACTGGGCAGACAAAGCAGATAAACAGAACGAAAATCTGGCCGTTTTCCTTGGGGAAAAACTATCATCAAAGTCGGGAGAGGAAGGGGGGGTTTGCCCTACTTTGACGGGTCTTGCCAAAAAAAAAGGGGGAAGATCGACGTATTAAGGTCCTCAACCGGCCCCCGTTGAGCTTGAAAAAGACCACGAGAGTAGGAAGACAAGATCGAAGTGCCGGGAGCGTATTCAATGAAAAAGAGTGGCAGCACCCAGAAAAAAAAGAAACAGAACCACCAAAGACCGGGCCCCGGTCTAAACTTAAAAACCCAGGGGGGAAGGATGGGTAAAGTGAACACCACGATTCTGAGGAAAAGAAAAGGAAAAAAGGTGGAAAAGAAAAACTCCTCCCCCTCGTTGTGTCTATGAAACAACACACAGCAACGGGCGGGGGTTTGGACTAAACCGGAAGAACAAAAAGGAACAAAGTCAGGCGTTAGGTTCACATTAGGTTGGGGAAGGCTTGGGAAACACCGGCGGAAGACGCAATGCATATCCGCCCGCGAAAAGAAAAAAGGAGGAAGGGAAAGCGTTGACAAAAGGTCAAGACGCGAATGCGTTTGTAACCCTGGTTATAGGGGGGGGGGAAAACGGGCGCGGTAAAGCAAAAGGAAAACGTGTATCTAAAACCGGAGCAACAAACCAGAGAGGAAGGAAAAGAGAAAAGATAAATATGTCCGGCCCTCTTTCAGCGGGAAAAAAGAGCAAAACAGGTTGCTTGCCCAATCTAAACTAAACCAAAAGGGCGAAGGCAAAACTGGGAAAAAGGGGGGACCTGATAATGGGGAATTTCGGATGGAATACGGAAGCGGACTGAAGAACGGCAAGTTACCCTCCCCGGTAAAACACTCCTTAACGGGAGGAGTGCTGAAAAACCTCACCGGCGTGTTCGACAACCAAAAACAGAAGGGAGAGAAAAGGAAACAGGGGTCGAAAACCACTTTGGCGAAAATGTTTTGGGGGTGCCACTGGTCGTGGGTTTAGAAAGGGGCGGCCACACCGGCCAAATTATCCAAGGGAGAAGAGAGGAGGAAGAACGGGCAAGGGAGCAAGAAAGGGGAATAAATCGGCCAGAAACGGAGAGAGAAAACCGAAAGAAAAGCGGACAAGGGAAAAATCCATTCGGGGAACCTGGGAAAAAAAATGATCTTCAGTAACGACAAAAAAAGTGGAAGCAGAAAAAAATCGGCGCGGCGCCGAAGATAAGAAGACAGGGAGAACGTCGTGGAAAAAAAAAAGGGAAGTAGCAAATTTTTTGCAAGGTACGGAAACGCCTCTTGCGGGAAAAAAGAAGCGAAAGCAAAACAGAAAAGCACCGGAACCATCGTGCCGAGCTTGTGCACCAACAGGAAAAAAAGTAGAATGAAATACCACCCAGGACGTCCGGCTGCGTTCCCGTGTGGGGTCAGAGAGAAAAAACCCAGAAAAAAAGAGAAGCGAAGCCGGGTATTCCAAGGCAAAGGGGGAACGAAAAAAAAAAACAAAGGATTCTATAAAGCGTCCCCTAACATGGAAGCATGAGAACGGAGGAAGGTTCCGAAACTAAACTCGAGAAACTGTTCTGTCACCCTTCTTATAGAGGGGGGTCGCGGGAAAAGCTTTTCAGTACAGGGGCGAACCAAAAGCCCCAACCAGTTGCGGCGGGCCAAAGCCAAGAGAAAAATTTCTCCCGAGTATACTAGCAAAAAGGTGTGGAAAAAAAAGAGTAACAAAAAGTCATCCCTAGCGGGGACTTTGGAAAAAAACGAAAAAAGCTCCACTCGAGAGAAAGAAAAAAAGGGGGTAGCGCAGGTCGGGACTGTCCGCGTTTTTTTGGGACTCCGAGGAAAGAACTTCACCGAAACGACACCGGAACCTAAAAGGAAAAAAGGGTGCACACAAAAACGTAGGCTGCGCGCACGGCCATTCGTCCCGTCACTTCGGGGGCGAGAGACCCGACCACGCAAGTCTTCCAAGCTCTCAAAGCGCCGCACAAAAGCAATGGGACGCCGGCGTTTTCTCGGAGAGGCGGGAGAGGATGGCGGAACGACCGAAAGGTTTCACGAGCAAAGAAGACATAGGTAAAAAGAAAAAAGAAGCCCGACTTGGGACAACGTCTCGGAAAAGTCCTCCGCCGGCGAATCAAGGGGGCGGAGCAAGTGACGGATCCGTCACACAAAAAAATCGAAAACTCTAATACGCACGCCCACACAACTCAGGCTTCTGCTGAAAAAAAAAACACCAGCTCGGGGGAAACGAGAACGGTGTAAAAAATGCCGGCCTTCGACAAAAAGCGGGTCAATGAAACTGGGCCCGAGGTTCACGGGGAACGGGATCGTAAAAAAGACAACGGCGGGCACAACCGTCTGGGGACAGAAGCGAAAGACATTGGTCGCGTCGAGTCGTCCAAACCAAAACAAAAAATCGGGGGGAAACGCGTCGGGTCCACAGCGCAAAAAAAGCCAGAAGGGCCCGCTCAACGTCAACGTGATTCTCGACTTCAGGTGTGAGGGTGCGCAAACCGCGGTTTGGACAAGGGCAGGCAATTCATCGAGCGCACGTTCGGAAAGATGAAACATCGTAAAACGAGGCCGTAAAACTCCACCAGGGAGAAATCCAGAAGAGCCGGGGGGGGTCTACGAAAGGCAGCGAGGTTTATAAAAAAAAAAAATGAAACAGGGAAGAAAAACAAGAAGTCCAGGTCGCCCGCTGAAAAAAATCATTCGAAAAGGGAATGGGGTGGAACAAAAAAATGGATTACGCCATGGACATCCCAAGCTACCAGCCTGGAAGCCCAGAGAGCTGCGAGAATTGGAAAAAAAAATCAGAAAATCAACACAGAGCGTAAGGTGCAACAATCAAAAGCCCCCCGCCGCGGCAAAAAAACGGTGGAAGAGGGGGGGGCATGTCCTTCGTCCAATGGGAACAGAAACCAAAAAAAAAAGTGGAACGCAGTCTAAAAGTCGTCACGCCGCCCGCACAGCGAGGAAAAAAAGGAAAAGAAGAACAACACGGAAAGGCGGGGATAAACGGAGGAAACGAAAAGGATGTCCTGCATTGTAAAAAACCAAACCTGCCACAAAAAAAATTGTGCAAGCTGTGGAAAAAAATGGGGTTGGGAGGGAGTTGGAAGGAAAAGGTCAAGGGACCAGGGGCCGTTTGCCATTCAGGAAAAAAGGTAGAAGGGCACTTCGCGAGGATGGGCCATGCTCAAGGAAGCGCAGTTCCGCCAAAACTAGAAAGACTCACAAGGATAAAAGGTGAAAAGAGGACAAAAGGCATAGAATAACAGTAAAAGAAGAAGAAGTGGGGGGGTGGGGCACACTAAAAAGATGGTCCGCTCCTCGACAAGCATCCTGCACCGCATCAGTGGGGCACACCTAGGAAGATCAGAGAAAAAAAAAAGAAAAAAAAAAGGAAACCCGGATCCTGCAGGCGCCGAAAAAACAAGGAGGAAAAAAAAAAAAAAACAAAAAAGAGGAAAGCTAAAAAATTTGCAAAGAAAGTCAAGCCCTTTGATAACAGGATCTCCGAAGACAAACCAAAAAAGGAAGGGAAGAGAGAGGAAGTGAGTCAAATGGGCCTCGAGAAACTGTCGACAAAAGGAACCAAGGAAAGAGCAATCACGCCTGAAGGTTGCGCCTGTCAACATGAAGATTTCAACTGAGCTGATGCACTCAAAAACAAAAAAGAAAGTGCAAGATGCACTAAAAAAAGCAAAAGAGGCCCTAAATCTTCCGTGCCCTCACAAGACAACAAAGAGGAAACCGCAAACGTCCCTATGGCCATGAACCAACGTCAAAAAAAAAGAAAACCGCCTAACCTCAAAAAAACCATTTGGGTTAGGAACCGAGCTTCAATCGATCCAGAAGGAAAACCAGAAGAGGCACGAAGCTGTCCAAGCCGGAAAGGTCAAAAGGGGAGATAGAACACAAAGACCAAGCAGGGGTTCCAAAAGGGTTTTAACCTAACCAGACACTGCGCCCACGATTTTGGCAAATCGGAAGGCTTGTTTTGGACCAAGAAGGACCCACAAAAAGAAAAAAAGAACAACAGAGAAAACATTGCCGCTTTCCCGGGACCTCAAGGAGGGGGGATCGTCTGGTCGCGAAAGGAAAAAGACGGCCGTCCGAGCTAGGAAGGGGAAAAGGGGGGTGTCCGCCCTGGAAATGACTAATAAGCACCCACCGAGTATAAACCCCGACAGCAACAAGCGTCCAGCCCAAACGGATCGAATCTGTGAAACCAAAGGGAGAAGGGGAAAGGGGGGGGAGACATCCTACCTCCGCAAGAGAAGACATCCTATCTGGAGGGTAGGGAACAGAAAAGGGAGATTTAACGGCCGGAGACCAAGACAAGGGCCAAAAAAAGCACGGTCAAAAAAATCGCTCTAATCCGGGAAGCCCGGTCGTGCTTGCCCTGCCCAAAAAAAAAAAAGCCCAAGCAATCAAGATCGTGCGCCTGAAAACAACTAGAGCGGACCGCGAAGACTTCTTTGGGGAACGGCTGTCTTTTCCAAGAAAGAATCAGAAAACCGGCCCGTGCGACTACGGATAATGCGAGCGAGAAAAGAGAGAATGAAACATAAAAGTTGTCGGAGAGGTCACGAACGGCGACGGGAAGGGAGGGGTGCCAATTCAAAACGGAAAAAAAAGGCAACAGGCAAACCGAAAGGTTCGGGCCTGGGGGCGGACGAACCTCACGTAAAAGAGGGGAGGAAATCAACCCCCAGATTTGGAGATGGGGTGGAAACGGCCGGTGTCCGTTGACGATTCACAACTATAAACATACTCTCCAAAGTGCGCAAAAAGTGGAGTCAAGGAGATCGCGCCTAAGAATGAAGACCAGGGTCAAAAAACAACGTCCGTAAACAAACGAAAATGTTCTTCGCATACTCGCCCAAAGGAAGGGCTTGCCTAGATCGAGGAACGAGAAAAATAATCTTAACCACAAGAAAACTACATCAATCAGAGAATAAGAGGCACGCAGGCCGGCGATAAAGGGGGGGTCAAAAAGCGAAAATCGAAAAAGGGCTATACCAGGAATGGACGGCTTCCTTTCCCTAACGGCCATGCGCCGTACTGTAAATGGCAAAAAAACCAGTGCGATAAACGCCTGTGATGAGCCAAAAACTCAACTCGGGGTGAACGAAAGGGGCGACAACGGTCACGGCGGAGCTGGTAAAGCAATCGAAAGGGAAGAAGGAAAACCGGCCATGGCAAAGTGCAGAATTGCAAGGCGGCGCCATGGCAGGAGGACCTCGTACCGCCAACTTTCAAAACAAAAAGGCGGCAGCGCTTTTGGTCCGGAAGGGTAATGCTTAGCTCCGTCAAGAAGGGGAAGACCCACAAACTGAGAAAACCGATCAGCAAAACCATCGAAAAACATGTCCTCAAAACCACTCACGCAAATCTATATCTGTAAGGAGCTGTTGAACACAGCCCCAAAAACACAACCCCTCACGGGGCAATAAGTGGGCGCATGAGGGTGCGAACCAAGGATGTCCAGCGCCGGGAGCAAAGTGAGAAATTCGAAGGACGGGGGCACAACGAAAAGAAAAAACTGAAAAGGGTTGGACGGAAGCCCCCGTCACTAAACCGCGGTACAACAACCGGGCAAACCAGCCGTCAAAGAAAAGCGCGCGTCAGAACGGGGGCCAGTACCCACTGAGAGGAGCGATAAAGAGTGGGAGAGAGATGCGGACCTCCTAGAAAAAAAGAATTACGGAAAAAAAGAAAAACGAAGCTCACTCAAAGACTCCGGAAAATCTCCAATCCACCGGATTGATCATAAAAGGATATCGCAGTCGAAAAAAGGGACAAACAAGAAAAAAAAAAAAAGACAGCCTTCGTAGGGGCGGGGGTTTCCACCCTAAAAAGAAAAAAGGAGGGAGCGCGGGGACCGTTGTTGTGAAAAAAACGCGAAAAGGAGGGGGGGGGAATGAAGGGCTTAGGAAAGGTGCTCGAAAATCTTCAACCGCATAGGTCCTTGGAAAAAAAAATTTTTCGAGGGAAAGAATTTGGTGAAAAAAAGGGCCGGAGGCACAAAAAAAACCACGTGGTGCCCATCTGTAAACAGCTTTCTGCTTAGGGAGACCGAGAAAGCAGGGGAGGGGGGGAGGGGAAAAGCCAACTGGGGGCCGGTCTTTGAAAAAAGAAACCCAACGAGGGATCGAAAAGGGAGTCCGGGATGAAAGAAACGGTCTTCGCAATCGGGAGCGTTGGAGCTTGGGGAGAGAAAAAAATTTCAGGGGGGAAAGGAACGTTGCACCAAACCGCGATCATCAGATAAAAAAAACGGCAAAAAAAATAATGCGGCAGTGGCAACCCGCACCAGGAGGCAGAAAAAACAAGGGACAAGGGCCGCGCCAGGATGACAAAACCGGGATCTAAAAGTTGGTGTCCTCAAAAAGAGAAGGGAAAGGGAAAATTGCCTCAGTTGGGGGTGCGCTGAAAAAAGAGGAAAAAAAAGGGGGGGGGAGGTCAACAGGAAGCGCAAAAAAAAAAAAGGTCAAAAGTCAAGAGGGGGCCCCCGGCGGGCAACAGGGGGTACGGACGTTTAGCCAACAAAAAAACCGAGCAAAGCCAAGATCTCCCATACAATTAAAACCCCATCGGTCCACACCAAATGGGCAGCGCAGAAAGGGTCTTTTGGGGGCTTTTGCAAGGGAGGGCAAGCCAACGAAGGTAAAGCCGCAAAGATTTCCTGGAAAGAATACTGACATAAAAAAAAAAAAACAGAAAGAGGAGAAGGAACAAAGAGAGAGGGAGAGTGACGGAAAGGAGACAAATTTGGTACAAAAAAAAGAAGTTGCCACAAAGCCTACCCGGGCAAATGGTCGCGAAAACTGGGGGACAAAGTGTAACGATCTTCTAGTAGGAGGAACGCCTGGGGAAAAAGCCGGCGCGCAAAAAAAACCAAACTCAAAATCACCATGTTAATCCGCGGACGCTGGACGGGGTCCATCCTTCCAAAGTTTATCCCACACGCGGCGCTGTCAACAAAAAAAAGGAAAAAACAAATGAAGGAGCCAGGGGTCGGGGCCCCAGAAGAAACAGTGGTGGGGGAAGGCGCAACCGGCCAACCGTCAAAAGGTGGGGATTAGGCCAAAAAGGTTGCGGCCCAAAGGGGGGCAAGAGAAAAATCGAAAATCCCTCGAGGAGATCGCGGACACGCCTCACAGGAAAAAGATTAGAAATGAAAACGTAAAACCCGCCAGACCGCGCCACAAAACTTAAGAAAAGAAAAAAAGGGAAAGTGTAACAATAACGCCAGAGGGCCAAAGAACGAAATAAGGGCAAAAAAAAAAGAAGAAAAGGCGGGTGGGGAAAAAAAAAAAGGCGGTGACGCCAAAGGGTTCAAAAAAAATAGTCGAAAATTTTGTTGAAAGGGACGGAACCCTCGTGCGACGAAGGAAAAAAACTGCCAAACAAAATAAACTTCATACGAAAAAACATGCAAGGACGGAATGGGACAAAAAGCAACACCTCCAAGGAAACGTGCGAAAAAAAGGTGCAACGAACCCCTTAACGCCGGGGGGGGGGGTGGAGGGCGGGGAACAGGGGAAGGAAGGGAAAGCGCAAACAACACGAAATAGGGAAACCGGAAAGTGAGAATCGCGGACGAGGCAAGAAACGAGCCAGCAAACGACCGATCGCGGACGACTCTGCCTCAAGCCCCGGCGCTAAAGGGGAAACGGGAAGGCCACGGACCTCGGTCATCGAAAAGAAGAATCATGAAGGAAGGAACATTCACCGGAGAAGATCTCACCCCCCACCTATGCAAAGTCAGCAAGGAGAAGGGCAGCAGAAAGCTCCAGTCCGCATCAAATTAAGTGAGACCAAAAAAAAGAGCAAAAAGAGCACGAGCAAAAAGCGACAACGCCTCCTCGAAATGACCGTTCTATCGGGGGGGGAACGGATGCGGCGGGATGAAAAGCCTCTCCTAGGGGGTCAAAATAGTCACCAAAATAGGCGGAAAACACGCCCGACAAAATCTCCTCTATCAGAACAGGTTCGAAAAAGAAGGGACAGAAATTCGCGCCCGACCAGGGACGGTATGGGGGAAAAATTAAAAATAAAGACAAACGCCGAAGGCCGCCCAAATCTTACAAGAAAAAAAGAAAGGATCAGCAACGCGCACTATTGACTACTGGGGGTCGAAGGAACGTGGTGGCGGCCAGAAACATTCTAAAAGATGCCGAAGACGATCAAACATCCAGCCTGTCATCGCTGTTAGACTAGACGCCACAGTTTCTCAAGGACGGGGCCAGTCCCCCGACCAAACGAAAGGAAAACAAGTGTAAGCCGAAAACCGTCCTCACACCCGAAAGGGAAAAGCTATCCGTGGAAACGAAAAAAGATGGGAGCGCACAGGCTGGAAAAAAACTAAAAAGAAGGCTAAAAGCAAAAAAAAAAAACAAGAACGGTGGCAAAAAAAAGGCAAAATTCCAAAAAGCAGGGTCTTTGCAAAACCGCTTGGGCTCCTTATGTGAGGATGGCAAAGAAAAAAACGGGCGTAAAAACCACCGTCAGCAAAAATTTGCGGAAAAAAAGCAGAAAAACGCGGTACACTAGGAAAAGACAGGCCGAAATCGAGCAGCAGCTCGTACGGAACTAAGAAACAAAACAGCGGAGCCCGGGGCGAACCGAGAGACAAAATCGAAATCTGTGAAATGGGTGCGCCACCGTTAGAAAAGCGCCAGGCCACGAAGCAAAC
>Ga0179591_1468636_pt1 | contig 14120 bp, 24 predicted proteins | sample CZOMad2_1_08_16f_FD_182891 | JGI IMG/M metagenome (GOLD analysis project Ga0179591, IMG submission 182891) | Vadose zone soil fungal communities from Angelo Coast Range Reserve, California, USA - CZOMad2_1_08_16fungal (PacBio error correction) | ecosystem: Environmental > Terrestrial > Soil >...
GCGACACTCAAAAATAAGAAATCGACAGACACAATAAAAAACTCTCTCGCGATGACGCCAAAAATCACAGAAAGCGAATAGCAGAATCGCACGCAGTAATAACAGCGAATTAATCGGGTAATGTCTAAGAAATCAGAAAAAACACAAACGTGACAAAACAAACCCAAAAACATAAAAACACATAAAACTTAAAGACAAATCAAAGTAGCCATCCAAGGAAACACGCGGCCAGAACAGAGACCAACGGCCTACGTCAAAGACATATTGGGTGGGTTTGGACATTTGTCGGTAGGCTGCGGACGGTGCTGAGATTGGTCAAGTGGTCGGAAGTGGGCCGAACCTCAGACGCTCTTGGCCGTCCAAATGAAAGACGCTCACACAAAAAGAATTCAAGAGAGCCCGAAATCAGTGAACCAGACCAATCATTCGACAAAAAGCAATCGCCACTTACACTATAACAGACGTGCGTGGGGCGGGGGGGATACCGCAAAGAAAACTTACAAATGAGAAAAATAAACCGACCGTCTGAGTGGGGGGCTCGCACTAATATAAGAAAACAGACCGGAGCGAGCGAGTCAAGGTGCACGCGGCTTCGGGGGGTCGGGATCAACCAATACCAAATAAAGAACACTGAACAACTCTACAATAATACCAAAAGCAAAAATGATCATACACCTCTACAAACACGCCAGCATAAATCGAAACGCGCAACCATCAAACTTAAAACATTCACAGAGCGACCACACAATATAACAAAGAACCTAAAATCCTACACCGGCAGCAACCAGTCGACAGTCGTGTGCGAGCAGAATCCGTCAACAACAACACCAAGACATCAACCTCCGTATCAACAGTCGGACGGGAAAATCGAGGTCAGGTCGGTACTACAGTCGCAGGTGCACGGACAAGCGACACGTTCAGTGCATCCGCGACGTTGTACCGGGGGTCGTGCCGGGGAGCAACGCAATAACACTCAGCAGCAGTACTGCCGACGAAGACAAAGCACAACACTATCTTCAACACATAACAGACAGCTGGTCGGAGCAGTGCCGGCCTCGACAGAAAACCCCTAGAATCTATAGCGACATGAAAACATAAGTGAGCCGATAAAATAACGTCATAGGGATGAAAAGCAGCGGGCGTGCCGCAGTGGGGGGAAGCGAACGAAACTGCCAACTGCCAGGTGGAAAACCTATGCAGTAACGTGAACAATCTAGCAGAGACTAGACTGCCAAACAGAACCTAGACTTAAAAAAACAATTGGTAATCGCTTAATGAAATCAAACAAACAACACCCGTAACCAACCCTTACTCGTGACACAAACAAACCAAATTAAGACCGGAGCGACATCTAAAAGAAAAGACAATAAAAACACCGAAAAGAAAAAAAACCCAACAACTCCACAACGACACAGGGCAGGATAAATAAAGAACACAAAAAATTACAAACACAAAAGTGAAGCACAAACTCATAACCACCACATTATCACAGTAGTCCGAACAGAGGCGGTGCCGGTAAGCAGAATACACACAAGTCCGCTACAGCGACAAAGAACTACAGCCACCGACAGAACACGATAAAACCAGAAGAGTGAGAAGAACAAGCACGCACTGCGGGGGGGCGATGTGAGTGGGGCTGTGTGGCACGCCGACTCTGCACTGACCCAACCATCCAAACCACAAGTGAACCAAGCAGTAAATAAACTAAACAGGAACCCACAAACAAACAAAAAAAAAGAACAACAAACATCAACAAAACAAAAACACCAACAACTGAGACAAGAAAAAACCGTGCCGCGCCAACCGCAATGATACGACCAAAACCAAATAAACCTACCACAAAAGAAGCCGATGACCCAGGTGGTGGGTGCGGAATAACAAAAACCCGAAAACAGAGACAAAAGCGAGTCAAAACATCTAAAGTGATAGAAAAAAACAAAAACAACAAACAACTACACACACAAAACCAAAACAGCGGGGGGTCGGCGACAAACAAAAAAGAACACGAACATAAATCAATACATTCACAAGAACGAAATGCCAATATAGAGAAACCACACCCAATCAACGGGGCACCGAAAATCTACAGAAACACAACCCGCAAAGGTGACAAAGCGAGTTTTGGGTCGCGGGGAGTGGCGTGGAGGTGGGATTGGTATAGGTTAGGTGCGTGTTGGTGGCACTCTTGAATCAACTGGCGATCGGTTGGGTGGTGGGGGGGGGGGGGCGGGGGGCGACGGCCCCAGGAGCAAACTGCTTGCGTCAACAAAGTAAATTCAAGACACTACAGACTTGGCTACCAAGCAGAAAAAGAGGGCCGGTGTCGTGCAGTGACACGTATACACAAAAAAAAAAAAAAAAAAAAAAGAATACACCACATCCATAGAATATTGAGCGTATGCCATTGCGGTCGTATTCCACAGATCTACAAAAAAAAAAAAAAAACAAAACAAAAAAAAAAATAGAAAGGTAGCGGCCATAAAACAAGAAAACATAACTTAAATAAATATGACACAAAATACAAGAATACGATACGTATAGACACACGAAAGAGCTAACCGCACGCAACATCCGACAACCTACACTAATGACGACGAGAATAACTACAAACGAACCGTGGCAAGACCCCATTGGGGACTTAGTAGTGCACTAAACGAGAATAACTAAACAAGAACGAACCAATGACTAAAGAACTATGTGGGGGGGGGAAAAAAAAACCAAGCCCAAAGAAAGAGCACACTTAAGATGAACTCTTACCAAATCAAAGAAACCCAAAAACAAACCATAACCAAAAGAAAACCAACAAAGCGCCAGTAATGCCATCAGAAAAAATAATAATAAAAAAAAAAACAACAAAAACGACCCTCTAAATTTTGGGTGGGGGGTGGGGGGAAACACGAATTAAAAACAAACAAAAAAAAGCCACAGACGCCCAGAGTACCCTAGAACCACAGTACAAACGAACCGCAAAGACCAAACCAACCTCCAATAGAAAGATAGAATGCCGTTACCGAACGGCCGAATGACAAAGAAGCCCCACCAAAAAACAAGATCACCTTCATGAACAAGCACACGATGACGATTCCGGGAAAAAATAAAAAAAAAAAAAAAAAAACAAGCAAAAAACACCCCAAAACAAAAACAAATAACAAGATGCGTAATACTACAGCTAGAGAATCCAAATCGTTACACACACATAACAAAAAAAAAACACAAGCCCGAAAAGACACCATACAAAAACAAGAATAGAAAAAAAGTATAGCCGAGGGTGGGGTCGGTGTGCGAAGTGGGACAGCGGTAAAACAAATGTAACAATCCTGTAACAAACAACAAACACCAGGCCAGAGAAGTCACTCGAGACGTCAGAATCGAACACTGACCACACCTTAAGAAAGAAAAAAAAAAGGGTCTCCGGCGATCGCCAATGTCAGGTGCCAAAAAAAACGATGAACGATATTAAACAATCCAATCAGTGCGATCACCCGACTAAATCAGAAAGTACAAACGCAAACCGCACCGAAAACAAATAAAAGAGAAAAAAAACCAAACTGAAGTTGACTAGTGGGCGGCTTTGGTAGTTACACAATGGGGGCGTGCGGGGTGCGTCAAGAACGAAAAACAAAAAAACAGTACAACGAAAAAGGGGCGGGGGGGCGGGTCGATGGGTGGGTCGGGTGGGGGTGGGGGGGGAAAAAAAAAATCGACAAAACAAACAAAAGAGACAGAAGCCGAACACGAGCATTTCACAAAAGCAAGAACACGAACAACCCGAAAAAAATGGAAAATAACAATTGCCAAAAGCAAGCAAAAGGAACTCATAACACCCCCAAGCAACGCCCAAAACCAGAAATTCAACCAGCAACAGACTGTACCAGTCATCGATCTATTAAGTACCCCTCATCCATCAAGAATCAAAAATCAAAAAAAGCACAAAGACCTACAAGAGAATACGACAAATGTCGTACCACTACCGACAAGCAAAAATCGTGAACAGCAAAAAAAAAAAACTAACATCACATACTTAGTCGAAAAAAAAAGCAGCGCGAATAAAAAGAAAAAAAATAAATAACTATAATTCAACGCAACACACAAAAGTCACTCCAAGCAGAAGACATTCACAAAAACAGCAAAAAGAAACTCCATTAACACACACAGCAATAGACTAACACACGCAACCACAGGCTACATCCACTCCCAACAAAACATAACGAAATAAAATACATGGGGGCTACGGGTCAGTGTGGCGTCTGGTTGTTGCCTGCGGGCCGGCGCGGAACCACCCTTTGTGAAAATTATTTTTCACCAACGAAAGAGACGGGTGGACGTGTTTGGGTAAAGGTCGGTGGATCAGAGGGGCGGTGTCCAGTGCGGTGGACGCCGTGTGCGGGATGTGCCGACAAACAAAAAAAAAAGACAAACAAAAAAAAAAAAAATAACACAAACTGAAAAAAAAAAACACAACACCAAAAAACGCAACAACAAAAAAGCACAAGCCAAAAAAAAAACCCAAAAACAAAGAAAACAAACAAAACAAAAATCCAACCACAACCCACCGGCATCAAAAAAACAAAGAAAGAACTAGACACACATACCCACACTACAAACAAACAAAAAAACAACAAAAAAAAAAACAAAAAAGCACTGGAAAACAACACCTATAAAAACAAAAAACAATAAAATAAAATAATTTCCAAAACATACCGAAAAAAAAAAAGAAAAAAAACAAAAAAAAAAAAAAAAAAAAAGGAAAACAAAAACAAAAAAAACACCACAAAATACAAAAAAAAAGCCAAGAAACACAAATCACGTAATAATAAAATTATTGTCGGCTGTCGGGTGGCCGCGTCGTCTGTAAAAGAATGACAAAAACAAAAAACGTAAAGCAACAAAGGGGGGGTGGGGGTGGCGGAGGCCCTCGGGCTGGGATAGATCGGAATTTCTTTTTGGGTTGGGTTGGTAACAGGTTACTTAGATAGTGGGAGCGGTAGGGGTGGGGGTTGGTCGGGTTTTTGCTTTTGCTTTGGCTGGGTGGTTCGTTGTCTGTTTTTTTCTTTATATGCGTGGGGGTGGCGGGGGGGGTCGATGGCTCCTTTTGTTCAAGGGTCGTGCACCAAGGGGGGCGGACATTTGTCTGATCGCGGGGGTGCGGGGGTGACTGTGGAGGCGGGGGGGAGTGCGAGACGGGGGGAGGTGGGGGGGTCGTCGGGGCGGGGCGGGGTCGTCGGTCCGTTGGGGTCTGGGTGGGCGTTCTGGGTATGCTGATCGTTCATTGTCGTCCTTGGGGTGCAGTCTGACGTCTTTGTCTGTGTGGGGCTGGTGCGGGAGGTCGGGTCGCGGCGGGGGAGGGGAGGGGGGGAGGCGGGGGTCGCGGGCAGGAGGTGCTCGGTCTATGTGTCGATGGTGCGCTAGTGAGCGGGTGGTACGGGGGTTTACGAGGAGTTTCGCGTTGGTGCGGAGGGTGGTCTCGGCATCGGCGGAGGACGGGGGGGATTCCGGCGAGTCTTGTTACATTCGTGGGGTGGGAGTGGGGAGGGTTGGTGGGGCGCGACGGGGGGGGAAAGCTTCTGGGTGCAGCTCGGGTTTCTCGGCCATTGTCATCAAGACCCGCAGGGGGTCGACGAACGGGAAGGGTGGCGGGTTGTTTGCTCTTTGTGTGGTTGTGGGGGGGGGGGGGGGTGGGGGTGTGAGGGGTGTGTGTGTGTGGGTGTTTTGGTTGCTTGGTAAGTTTGGGGGGGGCGCTAGTCAAGGTTGGCCGTGAAGCTCGTCTCAGATCGGCATTTTTGGGGCGTTGTGTTCTTGCGGATCTGGACGGTTCGGCTGCTGGTGGGCTGGCGTGTGAGCTTTTTTTTTCTGGTTCGTGAGCCGTATGTGCTGTTGTGACTATCGCGGCTGGTCTGCGATTGTGAACGCGGGCCCGACGAGGACGGTATGCTTGCTTTTTCGGGCTCGCGAGGCCGAAAGCCGAGTCCGTGCGCTACCCCATGCTGGGCAGCCGCGCGTAATCTCAAGGATGTGGATTTCGCGGAGTGTCCTCGTGGTGCTACGGAAGAAGTCTTGTGTTGCCCGATGTCCACGATCTAATGCCGCATGGTACGTAGTGTGGCGGGCGGCCTGTTCGGTTTCGCGTGTCTCCGAATTTGTGGCTGACGAAGGGCGGCGCTTAAAACTTTGGTGGGATTGCTCAGCTTGGCGCTGAGCATCAGTTGACGAGATTCTACTCGAGGACACGAGTGCACGGACTGGTCCCGAGTTTTGGGATCGATAGCTCTGTTGTGGTGTCTGGGCGGGGCCAGAGGGTCGGTGGTCGGCTGAGGTGGTGCCGGGCTGGTGTCAGGCCGGTGCTTCCTCCGGGCGGGCTCGCTTCTCCATCGGTTCTTGGTCAGCCGCGATTTGGCGCATCCGTGGGGCGGTTCTGGGTGTCCTGCGTGGCAGTGCACGGGGGGGGAGGGGGCGTGTTGTGCGGGCTCTGTGGTTCGGGCGCAGCGAGTTGCGCTATTATTCATTGTGCCGGCCTTGCGTCGTTCGAGCTGGACTGGGGTTCGCATTAAGAGGTCCTGCCGAGCCGCCGTGTCTTGGGGGGAGTGGTCGTGCGCCATACCTGGGCGTGTGCGTATCGAGCCGCGGGCGAGGTCAGGTATCATGGCACAGCATCTAAATCAAGCTCGTGCGGGCGAGTGCGGGGGACCGGGGATACACAAACAAAAACATAAACCAGCAAAGCACAATAATCACAATACTCCAAGACAAAAACACCAAAAAAAAAAACAAAGACCAAACGTCTGACCAAAACCCAGGTGTACAATCTCATCTAACAAACAACCAACAACGACAAAACTATGTACTAAGAACTAAAAAAAAGGCAAACTCAAATAGCCAGATTATGATACCTATTACCAGCACATCAGACCAATCAGAAAAAAAGAACCAAAAAGCAACGCGAAACAAAAAAAAATAACCTGAGGAATCGTCAGTAGCAAAGGGTCTGTGCGGGAGCGTGGCACTGTGGGGCAACATGTCACAATCAACACACACCCTCGCGGTGAAAAATCGTCATCCGTATAGAAGGTGGCGAAACGAAAAATCCCGACAAAACGAAAAGGGCATACGAGAGATAATACTACAACTGAGAATAAACTCAACAAATCAGCGTACGAGGCAAACGCACAATGAAAAATCCATGCGAATCACCAAAGACGGAAACGAGCGGCGAAGGGGGGGACAATCAAACAACACAACCACGCACCATACCTAACCAAAAATCAACAAATCGAACGACCTAGAACCAGATCTGCCCAAGAAGTGCACCATTCAAAAGCCAGATCAATAGTAATACCAAGCACAGAGTAAAGTAACACCAAAAAAAAAAAAATAACAAAAAAAAACAAACAAATTCATCAAAAAAAAGAAAAACACCAACAAAAACAAAAACCAAAGACCCACCAGAAGATGCTACAATCAGACATAAAGCACTAAACGACAAAAAGCACACGGCTGCCACCAAATCATCGAAAACATAATGAACAAAAAAATCAACATAAGCACACGGGCGGGGAGGTGGGCGTTCTTGTACAGACCTACAGATCAAGTACTACCAACCACATACAAAATAACAGTAACGAACAAGAAAAACTAGAATAAAAAAAAAAATAGTGAAAATAACATCATACCATAGGGCGGATGACAGGGTCGGGTGGCGCTATAAAAAATAAAAGCAATACAAAAAAAAAACCGAAACAAGACAACCCTCAACAAAACAAAAACACAGAACAAACACACACAAAACCAACCACAAAAAGCCAAAAAAAACAAAAAGACTCCATATCATTTAGCATCCATGTAGCACAACATGAACCAAAAAAACCCAAAACCATAACCACACCACAACAGAACTACATAAAGATAAATAACCACCATCCCATATTACCACACAACAAAAAAATTCACACAAAATAACTCCAAAAAAAACGACGTTGGGGCAAAACAACAACTACAAACCCAAAAAATGAAAAAACATCAAACCAAAGATCCCCACAAAAAATGTCACCTAAGCACAATACAACAAGAAAAAAATCACACATGCCAAAAAATGACGACCAATACAAAATGAAAAATACAGAATAAAAGAAGAATAAAAATAAAAACAACGAAGATGACAAAAATAAACAACAACAAAAAACAGACACAATAAAAAACAATAAACCAGCACATAAAAAACAAAAAAATGGCAGTGGCACGAACAACTCTCAACAAAAAAAACCAAAAAAAAGGGTGGGGGGGTCTGCGGAAAAGTGGGATGGTAAACCAAAATACACACTAATGCATTTAAAGAAAAAAAACACAACAAAAAAACTGTACCAAAAAAGTGAGAAAAAAAAAACCAAGACACAGCTGAAAAAGATCGACAAAATTGCGCAGGGAAAAAGAAGCTCCTAAAATTCAGGCACTCCTGAGCCTACACACAGAAAAAACACCATAAAAACGCTTATACGTAGTAAAATACGATCCAACACAAATCAACTGCTACTCTCACCGCCCACATAAACAAAAAACCACCACAAAAAAACAATGTCCGTCGAACCCCCCAAAACCAATACTACTATCAACGAAGCAAGAAACGTCCCAGATAACGACGAAGACAACATGCCATTATTATGACAGCATATAAAAACAGAACAAACACAGTGGTCGCCCAACACCCCATTGCAAGATAAAAAAACACAGCGAAAAAAAGCAGCGAAAGACCATCATCCAATATACACGACAAACATTATCAGCTAAGCCGGTCGGGGTCTGTTGAACTTGGTGTGACCCGGGATGTTGGCCGTTGGGGGGGGTCAGTTGGCGTGGTCGTGCGGAGCGAAGGCGTCGCATGAGGGGGTTGGGGTTGGGTAGAGCTCGGGCCGTGGGTACTGAGAAATTAGTGGGGGAGGAGAAAACAGAAAGCATCTAATACAAAAACCAGTCCAGCATAATATACCAAAATAGCGGCCCTGTCAAAAAAAAATCGATCAGCGAACGAAAAACAAAAACGCAGCGGTCCAGATCGAAAAAAATCAGTGACGAGCACATGCACTAAACATCACTCCACAAAATAAACAAACCAACACACAACCGGCAACGAAACAACTGCCAGACAATCGCATACCCAAGAAAAAACAGAACCACATGACACACAAAGCATAAACAAGGGGAAACACGACACAAAAAAAAAGGAAGACAAGCGACAACCAATCAATTAACATCCAAGTCATCAAACAATAACCAAGTTCTATAGCACAACCCAATAGAATAGACACAAACCAGAACCACACAACATGGATAGATAGCATCACCCTCAACTAGACGAAATCAAGCTGACACACAAACAAACAGTACTAGAACCCAAGAAGAACACAAACCAAGACAACAAAAAAAGGAAACCAGAACCCAAACACAAATCGTCAGTAAAAAAAACACAACAACAACATATAAACTCAACCCAAAAGTCTAAAAATCAAATAAAAATAATAAACTGATCAACACAAAAGACAAACAACATAATACAACGAAATACCACCAAACCAGGAACGCAGGACTAACAAAAACGAAATAATTCAATCTACAGTTAGAAAAAAAAAAAAAAAAACAAGGAAAGAAAAAACTAATCGACAGAAATTAACAAACAAAACAGATCCTCACATCAAAAAAATAAAAAAATAAATAACACACAAGAAAAACAAAACATGGGTGTCAGCGAGTAAAACAAAAGCAAAAAAGAAACACCCGAACGCGAACACAAAAAGGAATACGAAGGTGGGGAAACGCTGATCACGAAAAATACCAATAAATACAAAATACAAACAAAACACCGAACATTAAAAAAATCACACCCACCAACAATAGAAAAATACACAGTGACCAAAAGAAAGATGAACAAAGATCGTTGTATAAAATAACACCCACACGGCTGGAAACAACTAATGACGACCGATGTGGACGGGGGGGGGGTCTGCCATGGGGAGAGGTGAGGGGCGGGGGGGGGGGAAGTAGAAAGCATATGAACGAAGAACCAAAAATAAAAAGTAGTAAAAAAAGATAATAACCATAGAGGACAGATCGGTGGGGGTCCGCTTGCTGGAGATATGATCAGAGCAACAAAAAAAACACCCGCGAGTGAATTTGGACGAAAAGAATTACACGCCAGCCTCAAAGCACAACGGATGACCAGCATTTTAAGAAAATCTGCAACAATAAAACCGAAAAATAACGAATCGAATCCGCGAGGGTAGGCCGACCGTCGGCTGTTTGTCGAGTGTGGCATGTCGGGGCAGACCTGGGTTACGACGTACGTCAAAAGTGCGAATAAATAACGTGGAACACACAAAGGTGAGACAGTAACAATCATCAATGTATTGAAATCAAGCACCTCCTCGTGTTGGTGGGGGTGGGGCTATAGTCACTAAAAAACAATCTAAGTGGGGGGGGCGGGTGGGTTAGGGTGGGGGCCGGGGGAGGGGGAAGAGGGGGACCCCGCTGAAGACAGACACGCAATAACAAGGGGGAGGGGGGGGGAAAAGACGGGCGGATCTACGAGCGGTGAGTCCGGCGGGGGGGGTCTCGGAGAAAAACATAGTTAAATCCTTATCAGGCACGTCGTACCAAATCGGATACAAGTGATTCAAACCAAAGTGAGTGAAATACACAAGACGTAAGGAACAACATATAAAATACAATAAGACACACGCGGAACCGACCAAATTAACTAACACGAAAACCCTCACAAATGAGATATATATCAAAACCAAATAAAACCTCCCAAAAAAAAAACCTCGTCAAACAGAGATAGACAAGAGCAAAAATAAAAAAAAAAAAAACAAAACAAAAAAAAAAAATAAACACACAAATGCAAACAACAGACAAAAAATCGTCACACACAAAACATCATGACCAATAAATCGCCACAGGTGACATCAACAAAACACAAAAAATTCCCAAAAAAACAAAAACACAAAAAAAAAACAAAAAAAAAAAAAAAACAAAAAACACAAAAAAACAAAAATCAACGTATTGGGGGTTTGGCGCTGGGGGCTCTAAACGCTTAAAACGAACTCCATATAAAGAGCAACTATGTAAACACCGTCAGCCACAAGCGAAAAATACAATAACAGAATCAGCAGTCGACCTGAAAAAAAAAAAATAACCTAGTCACTCGAACGTCGAATTCAAAAACAATGACACGAATCAATCAAAATGTATGAAACAACAAAAAAAAGTCCCCCCCCGATCCCGCCACCATCCCGCCCCCCCCCCGTCGGCCGTCCGACCCCTACCGCCACTTGCCTCCGCGCTTCCCCTGCCCACACTCCACTGCCGGTCCCCCAATTCCCCGACGCACTACACCACGCGCCCCCTTCCCAGGCTGCTCTTGTCACGCCGACAAGAAAATCAACACACAAGGGCTCCCCGCATAGAAAAATACAAAGGGCGTGACTAGATAAAATACAACACAGAATCATGCCAAACATCTCAAATCCCCAATTGATGTGTTGCAATTGGAGCCTAATCACTAACCAATCGCAAGCAGGCAATGTTTACGGACGAAGAACTGGCAGTGTATTAGCCTGAGCACAACAAGCAAGCGGAAAACAAAGCAGACAAGCAACGAAGACATCTACCCAGAAACAAAAGCAGGCATCGCACCCAAGTGTAACAACTGTGAAACACACTCCCATGAGAAACACCTCCTAAAAAAAACACCGGCGTAAAGAAAAAAAAATAACAATCGCTAAAACTAATCCACACACGCAAAAGAACAGGAACACAACGCAATCAACGCCGTCCCAGGCAAAGTCAACAAAAAAAAGACAAAAACAAAAATACCATACCAAAAACACAGATAGTTGGCGCCGTAAGAGGCTCTACCAGCAAAAAACAACCGAAACCACAAAGAAGAACAACAGAATACATTATCAATAACAAAATTGACAACCGCTCTCATCAAGAACACATCCGAACCAAATAACTACTAGGACTACAAAAACATCAGTCATACAACACACAAAATAGGCAAAAAATTGATACGAAACCACAACAACCAAGATAAACAACGGCACATGGCGCCAGACCACCAAATCTGATCGAGAAGGGGCCTCGTGCTGGGGGGCCGGAGGACGTGCGTTCACCGGACATATGAGGCCACCTCCAAAAAAGTAAAAACAAAGCTAAAAACCGAGCAATACGTGAGCAACATAAAAGGTATCACACTAAACAGATAACACAGCCAAGCCAATGAACGAGCAGCGCTGCCGGGGGTCGTTGGTGTCGGTGTGGTGGTGGGGGGAACCCGAGGGACACAAAGAATAACCAAGTAAACTAGAAAACCGAAGATCGAAAAATGCGAAGAGCAACAGCATGACACGAAAAGACTAATCCCAACAATACCATCATAAAAACAGAAAAACCCGCAGTGTGTCGGGCTGTTCGCCGCGGGGCGGGGGGTCTTGGTCTCAAAAGGCCAAATAAAATGCTGCACAAAAATCAAGGAGAAACCGACCATAAACACAAATCAAAAACGAAAAACAAGCAGGTGGGCGGTACGTGGGCTCCGTTCTGTAATGCGAAACAACATTAACACCATGATCCGTGGCCACAAAAACCGACCTATGAAAAATTTACAGACCAACAAGATAAGAACAACCAATACAAAAAGCTGAATGTAATACAGTATGAACCTATAATCGGGTGCCCGTGGGCTGATTGGGTTTCGGGGCGTGGTCGACTGAGGTAAATTACAAAGTGATAAAAATAGCGATTTCAAGCAAATCCATAAATCTGAAAAACCAAGTAATTAACTAATAAACAAAAAAGAAAACAAGTGTGAACCGCTACCATACCGTACAGAAGCCGCACACAAGACAAAGGACTGGGCATGCGGTGCGTCGGGCATGGGCGGGGGGAGGGTCGCATCACGTGGCGCGGTATCGATGAATGAATACACACCAAAAAGGCGGGGGCCTAACATCAAACAATTGTGCCTAAATACAAGCACAAAAAAAAAAAAAAAAAAAATACGAAACACGACATACAAGGGACTATATCAGGAGGGGCGCCGGGGCAAAACCACGACATAAACCCCCAAGCCATACAGTAAAAAATCAAAAGCGTAGAAATCGAGAGCTGATAACTAAGACAAAAGAAAAAACACAAAAAGAAAAAAATACAGACTAGAAGCTAAACGAAATCAAATTAATACGTCAAACACACGGCAAACAAGACACGATAACAAAAACGTGTCGAACGGGGTACATTCGTGCCAGTGATAGGTGTCGTGGGTGTGTCGTGTGCAGGCGTGGGGTGTGGGTAGTTGTGTGGACTGTGAAGTAAAAAAATTAAATTAATAAATCAAACCACGTAACAAAGCAAAAAACGTGTGTAGGCTGAGGTGTGTGGTGGTGTGGTTGCCAAACGAATCAGTAATACCAAAATCTCGAACACCGGTATCGACAATACGCACGAAGGATTATACGACAACTTGTTCATACGGACGGAAACGATACGTACAACACTGAACCTAAACTAGATAAAGACTGTAAAGACCACAGTTGAGTAAAAAGATAAAACGGGTAGCGAATCAGACCAATATCGAAACCGCAAAGGTGTGCTTTGGCTTCGTGCCGTCACCACGCCCCTGACGGTCCACCGACCCAAAAAAAAAAGCCCTGCCAAAATGTAACCAACTGTCAATGAAAGTGAGTAATCAAGACTAAGAATTAGCGAATGAAAAAAAAAACCACAACTACAGAGAGTCTACCTACTGCGAGGATAGCCGGCCACTACAAAAATTCAGAACGCCAAAAGCGCCAAGTCGTCAATATCAACAGCACATAGACATATAACACCAGCAAATTCTCCTCTAGAAAATGTACGTGAAAACCAAACGAATATCCGGAAAGGCAGGGAAACTAACATGCCATACCTATTCCAGTAAGAATCTCCATCGGGCAGACACAATGAGGCGCGCAAGAGAAATCACCAACATACGAACCAACACACAAACCACAGCAGGTGACAATTTATCTGGCATCTCACAGGACAATACCTAGCTGAACACGACGAGCAATATTAAGCTCTAGCGCGCTCCC
>Ga0179591_1255812_pt1 | contig 14119 bp, 26 predicted proteins | sample CZOMad2_1_08_16f_FD_182891 | JGI IMG/M metagenome (GOLD analysis project Ga0179591, IMG submission 182891) | Vadose zone soil fungal communities from Angelo Coast Range Reserve, California, USA - CZOMad2_1_08_16fungal (PacBio error correction) | ecosystem: Environmental > Terrestrial > Soil >...
GAGACAGAGGGCACCTAAAATTCTCTGGAAGAGATTACACGGGGAAACACTCATTTCAACAAAATAACACAAGGAAAGGTGAAAAACGGCCTGGTAAGCACCGGATCGGAAGAAGGGGCGTTGAAACGAGTCGTGGCGTAGGAAGCCTATAAGGACAAACCGTACATGCAACCTTACTGAGGAAGGAAACACTGTGAGAGGGGGGGGGGTTCAACGACCAATCACGTGAGAAAAGACACTTCATAATCGGCAGGGCAAGCTCCAGCACTTACGAACAGTTTCTGTTAAGCTTTCTCGAACAGAAAAAGAGAAGCCAGAAGAACGAATATGACTTGGTTATTTAAGGGGGGGTCTTCTCAAAAGGGAGGAAAAACAAAAAGTGTTGAGACAAGTTCGTGTTTTTAAATCGGGAGTCTTTCGTCAGATCTGGGGGTGCAAGGAGGAAAGAAAGGACGGGAGACTTTGGAGTTTTCACAGGAGGGATAAAACACATCTTGTTGGGATTGCGTCTTGCAAATCTTCCGACTGTTGGAAGCGGAGTCGGGAACAAGGCAGTCCAACGGCAAAAATGCACAACTTGAAAATTTCCTTCTTATAAAGGCCAAATCTTGGACCAACTTATTTAAAAGAAAGAGGAAAATGAAGAAGTTGCCGGGGAACTCCCATCTTAGGGGAGAGGGGAAAAGATCTGATTGCAAAAACGTGAGGGGGATCATGACTAACCAATACATGACTGCCGAATATTGGGGAAAGTCTAGGGGAGAAAGTAAGATCAAGGTGAAGGAATGGTCTTATGGGCAAAGAAAATTCAGATAACGATCGGAGAAATTTGGCCAAGCAAGGGGATTTGAAAATCAAGAAAAAAAAGACCAGAAGTGGATCTTCTTCTCGAAAAAGGACACTAAATCAAAACAGATCAAACTGCTTAGCTAGGAAGTCGACAAAGTCTACAGACTGGAAATTCCTCCAAAAAAGGGTTGGGGGTGGCACGGAGGGAGGTGCTGTGCGGAGAATCATCTTCACATTTAATGAACACAGAAGAAGTGGCTGCCCGACCGGACGGGTTAGGGTGACCTCAATGAAAAGGAAGAAATGTTTGATTTCCCTTTCATTGCAAACCTGCTCAAAGAAGGAAAATTATCGAGAAACCGAAGAGAAAAGAGAGGTCTAGGAAAGGGACTTACAATAGAGGGAATGCAAAAAAGTGTGACACAGCTTCAACGTAATAAAGAGCCACACTTTCTTTATGAAAAGAAAAAGGAAAAGGGGAAGTCCATATTTGGTGGGCCGCTCCGAATATAAAACGACAATTTCCAATCTAATCCAGGCCTGACAACATCGAGGGAGACCGACCGCAAGGAAATGTCCTTGGGCTTAAATCGCGCGCCACGAATCTAAGGCAGGACGGATATACTCATGATTGTGACGGCATCCTTTTTATATCATAGAGTAGAGATGTTTAGGGGGGGGGGGGGGGGGGGGAAAAAATAAGATGGGAAGGGCAACTGTTTGCTGTGCAGGGGGACAACACCTTTGTGGACCATCAGGTAGAGAAAATCAAATAAAATAAGAAAGAAAAGGGAAGCACAACGCAAGGTGGTAAGGAGGACAACGCTGATCTCCAGGTCCTAGGAGGTCAAGGTGGGTTCGTGGGATCACACACTAAGAGGGGGGATTGAAGAAGAGGGGAGAAAAAAAAAAAAAAAAAGCTGCTCAGAAGCACCGCTGAATAATGGGAATAAAGAATGCAGGTCGGCATTGGGGAAAAATCCTATCCCTACAGGGGAAGAAGGAAAAGGGGATTATGGAGAAGATCAGAAAAACGAAAGGGCTATGGTGCGTGCAGGCGATCGCAATCATGGTAAGGTTGCATCACCGGTGAGCAATGTCTTGGGGTCAATGGGGAGGGGACGAGACTTTTTCTCCAGTTCTTCAAACACGTAAATGCCCCATTCCACGTGGCGAAAAAAATGTGGGGGGAAAAAGACTACGTAGAAAACTTAGAAGATACGTGTAAGTAAAGCGATGGTTGGTCCTCCGCGTCCGGGTAAAATCAAACAGTTCAACCGGGCGTTAGGTTAATTGGGAAACCTTTTAAAAAACTTGAATAATGCGTTGATTTGGAGTTTATAGGTAATACCCAGAATCAGGCCGTATGCGGTCATTGGAATATGCATGTACAATAAAGGGGGTGGCGGGATTGGCAGCCAATTCAGAGGTTTTCGACTGATACTAAAAGCATAGGTGTTGGGAGAAGCTGTACGCACATTGCGCGGTTTAAAGGGTGGTAAAATTGAAGGTTTAAAGGGGTGGGGGGAAAAAAACAAAGTTAAAGGAAAACTGCTAACCTGAAAAACAAATTTAACACGTAGAAAGTACAGGGGGAAGAACAAGTTCCCGTATCTAAAGGAGGCTGGTCAATCGCGGAGCCGGGGGATCTCAGGGGGGGGAAATAGGACATTTGGGGGGTTATGTGGAAAAACCGCTTCCAATTATCTCTATCTGCCAACACAAGCGCCGCTTGCACTAGAGCACATCAAGGATACGAATATAATTAAAAAAAAGAAAGGCTTTGTTGGAAGGCAGAGGGGGCAACACGGGGTGTGAGGCATAACCAAAAAAAAAGAAAAAGCAGGGGGGACAAGTTTCCTTATGATCAAAAAAACGTAGTGGGAAAGTAAGCTGGCAGAACTGAAAAGATTCATCAGGGATCTTTGTGGTAGAAGAAAAAAAAGGGGAAAGCAGGTTCAAAATTCAAAAAGACTTGTGTGAGCAACTATTACTTGATAAAAAAAAAAAGTTCATCCGGGGAACATGAAACCCTGTTCCCGTAACCTAGCTCCGGTAAAACAGAAATTGCAAAAAGTTGAAAGGTGACGGAAGGGGGGCCTCATGGCTTTTTGTGGAAGTCACCTAAGCAATTTTGGAGCAATACAGAAGGATGGAAAAACAGCCAAACTACAAGAACTCAGGAGTGAAAAGAGAAATGTTGCAGTGTCTGAGGACAGGATAATATCCCGGGAATAAGGGGGTGTAGTGCGAGAAGAAGAGGAATCTTATCGAAGAAGGGTGGATGAGGAAGGTATAATGTCAGACACCCTAGACCATACTAATGTAAGGGTGGGTGGGAATCTGGGTGAAAATTGGGTGTGGGTTGGAGTCCGTGGAAGAAACGTCAAACGAGAGGATTCGCCTTCAATGTCGAGAAGTGGGGAAAAAGCACTCAAAGGTCTAACAAGCGGATAGATTACTATTAAGAACACAAGCATACATAACAAAACAAGCCAAGTGATTTTATAGCACAACCACTTACTAATTCTATTGGTCAGACTTATCTTTGACGGGAGTGGGTTTACATGAAATCTCCCTTGGGGGCAGCCGCGAGGAACATTGATCGGGCGAACGGATCGATTTGTAAAATTGACCACAGGCGTAAAGGAGCGGAAGGAAATTCCGTGAAAAAAGCATCAAAAAAAGACCGCGCCATCAACTGCGCCCCTGGGTAGGTGGGTTGTCCAGTCTGAAAACTACCCGGGATCACCTGAGGTTTTGGGAATTTGAGCTGTTTAAAGAGAAAAAGGGGGAAAGGAGTGATATGACGGGGGGAGAGGGGGGAGTCTGAGATAGGAGTGGGGGCTTCCCGCAGATTCAAGGGAGATGCAGACCAAAGTGGACATTGTGGGGGTGGTTTTCGATCTGTAGGAAATAAAATGGCCACTGAGGGGACCGGCATGAATTGCGCAGTAAGGTGGGACGAGGGGAAGAATCAAGAGTGAGAGCCAAGGGGAGGTAAGGAAGGGCAGTGTTTGGGGGGTCAGTAGGTGAGTTTTGAAGGTCGCCTTCGCTTTGGAAGAGAGGCTCTCAAAAAAAACAAAGGGGGGAGGGATAGCGGAGAATGACCGAGAGATCTATAAGTAACCTGTTGTCATCAAAGAAGTAAGCAACAAGATGGCAATTTTTCAGAACTCACTGAAGCTCAGAGCAAAAAAAAACTGAAATGGGTTAAATAGAGAGATTTGAGTGGGGGGGGAGGTCTAAATATAACAGACATAACTGATCTTTAAAACGGTCAACAGGCAGCAGGATATGGAGTAACGATGAGTACATAAAGAGCTGTTTTTTGGGTGCCTGTAAAACGGGAAAGGAAGAAGTCCAAGTAACACAATCCACAGGACATGGTTTGGGGGGGGTTGTACCTTCTTAAGCTAACGGCAGGAACAAATATGAGAAGAGGTAACAATACTTCGCAGCATGCCACTGGACAGGTAGCCGGAAAAAGTAAAGATCGAAAAAAAAAAAAAAAAACAAAAGGGGCAAGGGGGGTCCCACGTTCAGAAATCATCCGATCAGGGTTGATCAAAACACCAGGGCACGTAGAATAACGCAGAAACAACAAGAAAACCCCAAAAGGTCCACAAGAAAACACCATTACGCAAACTGTAAATTTTGAAAGAGCCACGGCTCACACAAACGAGGATGCTATGGGTTAGTGGGGAAAAAGAGTACATCTATACCATTGGAATTCTTTACTTGGAAAGAGGGGGGGGCGTGGTTTTGTGAGAGAAGGTAAGGTGGAGAAACATAACTTACGACACCCGCACATTCCCAAAAAATAAGAAGTCCGTTGTCGCCACGAGAAGTTTTACAGAAAAAGAAGGGGGATAGTGGGGGGGGGGGGGAAAAAAAAGACAGATCAGCAAGAATCCTTCTTTAAGGATGAAAACACCGGGGTCTGAGGATGCCTGTGTTGGGAAAGTTAATAGAGTTTTTGGCCAAAGAGAAGCGGGGGGGAAGCTTGAGCTTAAACCAGAGATGGATAACGTGATGAAATGCAAGCTCGAGAGGGAGTGAGAAAGTAGACACAAAAACATCAAAAGAGAAACGTATCTTATGTTATGGATATAATGGGCGATCACGGGTACGGATCAAAATAATTTCGTCGATGTAAGGCAAAAGGCATTGGGGGTCCGGAAAATACTGGAATTCGAAGGCGACCTGGAAATCTAGAAGCAGGAGACAGGACTTACTCGGGAAGAGGGGGGTTTTTGGAAAAAAGATGGAGGGCGAGGTTCTTCCGGTATTGCGGGAAAAGTTTGATTCTGTGCCTTAGAAAAAGGCATGGGACAGTGCCAGGACTGACTTGTGATGCGTCAGAACGGGGGGGAAAGGGTTAAGCAAAATTAGGAATCGGGGAGCAAAGATCAGTATATTTGGGGGGGAGCAGCTTGCATTGGCCTATTTTTCAAGGGGTTAAAGAGTACGGGGGGGGAAAAGATCCCTTATATCGTGTGAAGGAGGAAAGCTTATCTGAAGGGGGGAATCGCATCTTGTTACTTGGATGCGGATCTGCCTCACAAATGAGCACTGACGGTGCAATAAATCCTTAGGGTTGGGTTCAGTACTGGGGATTATGAATGCAGCAGGGAGGGCTGGGAGCGCGGCTCTGGGTTTGGACAGCGAAGAAATCCTGGGGTTGAGAAGGTGGGTAAGGTCGGGAAGTAAAGAAGGGGGAGGAAATGAGAGGGTGGAGGAGGGTAAGAGGGAGGGGGTGAAACGTCACAGGGGTGGGAGCAGAGTGAGAGGGGGAGAGGAAGATAGGGGGGAAGGTTCTCGGTGAGACGGGAGAGTGAAGGTGGGGGCGGAATGGGAGTGAGAAACGAGGGGAGAAGGGATGGAGGGGAGACGGGAAGGGGGAAGCTAGAGGAAGGGGTGGTAGAGGTAGGGGAGGAGGGAAGTGAAGGGTCGAAAGGGATCGGAGGCGGGGGGGTGGACACAAAGGAAGAAAATGGGGGGGAGAAGGTGGGGGGAGCGAGTGGTGGGATGGGACAAATGGTAGGAGGGGGGGAGTGAGGAATGGAGCGAGATGGCGAAGAAGTGGCGGGGGGAGATGCAAGCGAAGGGGAGAAGGGGCGCGGGGAGACGGGGCAAGTGTGAGGGGGCGAAAAAGGGAAGTAAGGGAGAGGGAAGGAAGCACACAAGAATGGGAGGGTGAAGCGATAGGAGGGGAAGGTAGTGTAATAAGGGAGGAAAAAGAGGGGGAAACTTAGAGGGGGAAGGGGGTATGGGGGGGTGGGGGGTGGGAGGAAAAAGGGGGGAGAGAGGGGAGAGGCGGGCGGGTGGGGGGTGATGGCATAAAAGGGTGGGGGAGGGATTGAAAGTGTGGTAAGGGTAGAGGAGGGAAGCAGGACAGGGGGTAACGGGGGGGTGGCAGTTTCCGGAGGGGGTAGTAAGTTGATGATGGGAAGGGGGGGAGCGGAGGGAGGCAGAGTAGGAAAGAGCTAGAGGGAATTGCCCACCAGTCTAATAGACGCTCCTACTCAAACAGAGGATGTGCCTTATGGGCCAGAAAAGAGTTCTTCCCTGACGGTAAACTGCTGACTTGTGGATCGGATATTGATACAGGGTTAAGGGTTTAGTCCTTTCCCGGTCTCAAAGGTTTTAGGAGTTAAAAAGGGGGGTTTTCTTTAGCAGTCTCTAATTGGTAAGAGTACAAGAAGGTCAACCGAAGCCGGAACCAAAACCTAGCAGCACGCGTACTTGGGGGAGAAGGTAAAACAGAGCTTTGGGGGAAAAAGATAAAAAACGAATGTGTCGCAGAACGAATCGTAGAAGATTCATACATGGAAGGTAAACAAGCAATTAAGAGAGATGAGGGGAATGGATCGGGGGGGACTTACATCCAAGATATTCGGGGGGTTAAAGGGGGCGATTCATCACAGCAATGGTCCCTTTGACAAAGGGACTTAAACCAAAAAAATCTTTCTAAAGGGAAAAAGAGGAATCGGAAAAGAATTTGACTGAGGATTAACCATTTGTTAGAGTGGAAATGGGGAAATTGATTTTGGAAAGGCAATTTAAAGATTAGCTAAAATTGGGGGAAGACCTTACTCGGAAAAGGGGGGGGGACACACAGTTTAGACTTCTCCTGGGACGCTCGAAGTACTTTGGGATTTAAAGAGGAAGCCGGACTCCTATGATAATGGGACGCGGAGTGGGAAAGGCAAGGACCTTAAAAATCCTTATAAATTATTCGATTGGGAATTGAAGAATTGGGGTTGGTGGGGGAAGTATCCGCATTCACCCGATGTAGGGGGTGGTGATAGCAAAACACCACCTTGGGAGGTATCGAATGGGGCTTGTAAAAGCTGTTCCTAAGGAAAACAGGGGGGCAGGGAAGCTGTGTAGTCCAATGATCTTTATTTTCTCTACAGGGTACCCAGGTTGGTTGACTCTAAAACATCAAATTACATTTAGAAACCGGCAAATTAGTCGGGGGGGGAAAGAAAAGAAAAAAGAGAAACAAAGTAGAGATAAGAGATAAGAAAGGAGTTAGAAAGTCAGCGATTCGGGGCCGATTGAAAAAGCTGAAAGGAACCGAAGAGGAGGGCGAGGTAGGTTGTGAAGCTCCTGATATATTTGGGTAAAGGAAGAACGTATCGGCGAAACGCCACGGTGAGTTTTCAAAAAAAAAATATTGTACTAGAAATGTGTACACAAGTTTTGTGAGTATAAGATCGTGACACGGACGCAGAGATAGATCGCGTGATACGAGAGAGGTGTCTCGGTTCCCAAAGGGAAAAGGGGGAAACTGGGGCTTCGGGATCATGACCTGACAACCATTTACGGCGACAAGGATATGAAAAGAATGGGCATGGGACAGGAGAACGCCATCCACCAAAGGGGGAAGGAGGGGCATCAACAAAATTTTGATGCAGGGGGGGAGGAAGTTAATGACCGAAGAAGAGAGGGGTGCTAGGGGGGTGGACTTGGGGAAGCTCCGAGAAATATCTCCAAGTATGGATTGGGGGGGGGGAAAAAAGGGTGCTTGGCAAGGGACGAAAAAAATATAATTACGAAATTTTGGGGGACTCTTTTCTTACCAGAAAAAAAAAAGGAAAAATAGGGGAAAATAAGGGAAGTTGCAGAATCGAAGCCGAAATATGGAGCAGCAATTGTATTTGGTTAGTCCATGATCTGTGGCGTTTGAAAGGGGAGGTTGCAAAGTAAGAGGGGGAAAAGGAGGTATGGGAAGGAGGGAGAGGGGGGGATCGGAAGTGGGGAGAAAGGCCAGGGGGAGGAGAAAGGAGAGTTGGGGAGGGGGGGGAGGGGGGAGGGGGTGGGGGGGTAGGGTGGGGGGAGGGGAGGATGGAATGTGAAAAAGGGGGTGTGAGGGGTGGGGGGGGGTGGGGGGGAGAGAGTGGGAAGAATAGAGGAGGGGGAGGTTGAGAGGAGAAAGTGGGGGTAGAGGGGTGAGAGGAGAAACTGGGGGAGGGGGGGTGGGGGGAAGTGAAGGGGAAAGGAAAGGGTGGGGAAGGAGTGGAAGGAGTGGGGGTAGGGTGAAAAGAAGAGAAGCTAAGAATTGACCTGGGGGGGGATGCAAGGGTATTCTGATTTTGAAGTTAAAAAGAAGTTGGAACTTGTAATCGCAGTGCATGGTCAGTTGGAAGGGGGAACTGAACAGAAAGAACGCCAGGCTACCAGGTAGGAGCTGAAGAAAAATAAAAACACTGTTTTTAAAAAAACTACGGAAAGGAAGACAGAAAGAAAGCATTGGGAATGTGAAAAGAAGGGAAAAAGAAGTGGGGCAAAAACAAAAACAGGTAAACAACTGGGAAGAAGGTGTCTCGCACAAAAAAAAAAAACAGAAGGAGGGAAAATCTGCTGGATCAAAGAAGGGTGGCGATAAAACCCGCAAACAGAAACTGAAAATGGGGGAGAAAAAAATCTTTTTAGGGAACTAAAAAGGAAGATATTATGAAAGGGGGGGGAATCAGTGATTTAGTTGGGGGAAAAAAAAGATGAAATTTTTTATCCTAACTAAAGTAACAAAGTGCATGTCAAGGGGGAAAAAATAGAAGCTATAGGCATGTCTAGAAAGTACCTCGGGACCCCGAAGGGGAAAAGAAGGAAAGGAACGTCATTGACATTAAGAAAGAAAAAGTGATTTTGATTGTGGGGGAACAAGGGGGAGGAGGAAGGGGGGGGAGTAAGTAAAGGAAGGTACGAGGGGGGAAAGAGAGAGTGTAGAGAGCAAGTCAATGATGAGGGGGAAGCTAGGGGGGGCGAAGGGAGAAGTAGGTATAGAGTAGACGGAAAGGTTGTAGAGGGGAGGGGGGAGGGGGAGAAGGATAAATGGAGAGAGGATGGTGAAAAAGGAGGGAGCGATGAAGGAAAAACCAGGTAAAAACGGGGAGGGAAAGGGGCACGGGCGGTTTAGAGGGAAGGCAGGGGGAGGGCGAAGGAGTCAGAGGGGAGGGGCGAGGTGGGCGGGAGGGGTAGCGGGAGGATAAGAGAGAGGAGAAAGGAACAAGGGGAGAGTGTGAGTGGAGAGGGGTAGGCGACAGAGGAGGGGGGGTGCGTGAAGTGAGCAGTGGGGGAGGATCGGAATGAGAGGGAAAGAGATAGAGGAGGAGGTTGGAGGGAACTGGGGCAAGGGGGTGAGGAGGGGGGGAAAGGAGGACGGAGAGCAGGAACGCGGAGGGGAAAATGGTATGAAGTGGAAGAGGGTTAGGGGAAACTGTGAGCGTAGGCGGAAAGGTGTAAAGGGTGAGCTAATGGGGGTATGAAGTTAGGGGGTAGATAAAGTGTCCATGGACGCGGTGGAAAGGGTGGGGAAGGAGGGAAAGAGGGTACACGCGGAAGGGGAGCAGTGTTAGGAGACATAGAGGGAAAAAGAAGAAGGTACGAAAGGAGTGCGGGGGAATTGGATGATGGGAGTAATGAGTAAGAAGGCGGCGGGGCGGGGAGAGGTGGGGGTTGGGTGAAGAAAAAGAAGAGCGGTGAAGATGGTAGAGGGTAGAAGGAGGGGGGGGGGGGAGACGGAGAAAATAGGGGAGGGACGGATGGTAGAGAAAAAGGAGGGTGAAGAGTTGGAGTAGTGGCGTAAGGAAAGCAGATGAAACGAAGAGGTGTGACGGGTAAGTAGAAAGATAGATGGGGGAAAAAAGGGGAATCATTATTATTCCCAGATGAAATTGAACATTTATGGGATTCCGCAAAAACAACACCAAACTTCTTCTGGATGAAAAAAGGAAGAGAAGAATCGGAACCATTGGGAAATAAGAGTGTAATCGGGGAAGAGAGGATTCAAGCGGTTTTCCCACTTAGGAAAACGACCAGGGAGTCAAAACTGAATGAAATCCTGATCGAACAGAACGAGTCTTGAACAGTCATGGGGGGGGGAGAAAAAAATGCTAAACAAAAGGAGAGAACCGGTAACATATCACCAACTTAGTTAGTACTCGTCCTCTCAAGGGGTTTTCACAACCAAGAAATGGAGAAAGAAGCAAAAATGAGAAAAGGGCCTGTGGTGGGATCAGAAAAAATATTTTTAGAAAGCAGTGTGGGGAGGAACTTATTTTATCGATAAAGGAGGGAGAAATACATAAGAGAAGGCTAGAGGTTGCAGTGTGAGGGAGTTGCGCAACCTTTGGTGGCCGGTAAAGTTGCTTTTTGTGGGTTGACAATTCTTTAGGAAAGATGGTGGACAGGAAGAAAATTCTGTGCAGGAGGTTGGGATGGGAGGGAAAAAGCGCAGTAGTTGTCAACACCGTGTTGATGGGCGGCTTTGAGGTGGACAGAATTTTTACAGGCTTTCTTTTCGGGGGGGTGGGAAAAAAAAAGGACCCAAGGAAAAAGGCAGGATGAACCGCCTTAGATCAGCAAAACTTCAGTCACTTCCCATCATTCAAAAAAAAGTGCCTTGGAACTCTCAAAGCGTAGAGTCTTCTATTTGAAAAAAGGAAGAGGGGGGGAACACTAGAGGGGGGGAGGGGAAATCAAGGACGAACCAGACAAGGAGAAGGCTATTGGTCAATGCGCGATGCACAATTAAACCGAAGGAGAAAAGATTAATTCGTATGTGATCAAAGAGCCAAAAATTCTAAGGACAGGTAAGAGAGGTGGGGAAAAAGCAAAAAAAGGGGCTGGTTGGCACTCACGATCAAAGACGTTGATCTTCGCTCTAAAATCGTCGCGCTAAATAAAGCGCACCGAAAAAGAGGGATCAAAAGGCTTACCACTGAGACGAATCTTAAACTAAAAAACATCGTGGGGGTCAAAAATTCTTCGCGGGGGGATTTTTCGTATAAAAAAAAGAATAGGAACATGATGGCAAAGACAAGAAGGTCTCGGGAATTTTTAGGTTCCGGCTGCAATGATCGAAGCATGGTTTACAATTTTCTCCTGCCACAGGAAAGAGGAAGAAAAAAAAGAGCTTATCATGCGAAACCGTGTCTGACATTCGGGAATGTCGCCAAAACTTTTTGACACATTCTTCAAAAAGTAATATCTCCAAACTGAGGGTGGATAAAATAAAAGGGGTCTGACATGATTGGGAACGAAGGCTATAAATCTTTAAAGGCTTTACCAATCTACTCCAGGGATCGTTCAAAAGAGTAGGGGAAGAACAGAACTAAGGGACTTGGGGGAAATTAAATCGCTCAACAAGAAAGTGTCCTGCTGACGGGATAAAAGGTTTTCGTAAGCCTTGAAATTGTGTATATCTACGCTTTGCAACGGGGGGAGTTTCGGAACAGGGGGAATGGTAAGTAGCACAGGAAGGTAATGTGGTAGAGGGAAACACCTTGGTTGAAGGGAAAAAGTCCGATAAAATAACGATAAGACTGCCACTCTCCAAAACGTTAAAAGGGGGAAGGGGACTTCAAAATAGGGGCTCTCAGCCAATCAATAATCTGTATGTAAAGTGTTTTTCGGGGGGGGGGGAGATCCAACAAACACAGAAGAAAGGTTGAAGAGGGAGCAGACTTAAAAAACCACACCTACACTCATGAGGAAGACACCGCTGGGGGAAAGGGGGGGAAGGGGGGGGAAGTCGGCATTGGAATAAAGACCCTGGCAACTCTTCTGTTTATAGAATCAAAACGCCATTACTTCGAGTTCGTGAAGGCTAATAAAAAAGGGGAGGGGGGTAAGAAGGGAAGTGTGGGGAAATCAACGGGGCCTCAATTTTCTAAAGGCTATTCGATCTTGTTAAGGGAGGGGGGATGAAAAAGGTGGGTCGTCACAAAGGGCCACGGTCTAACATGACAGTCTCAAAAGACAAGTGAAGGAAGCCGATGTTGTCAAGAAAACACCGGCCTTTGGGGTCAAAAAAAGAAAAGGAAAGTCAGGGGGTTAGGGAGTGGACCAGGGAAACAAAAATGGAAAATCGTGCCAGGTTTCCGGTAACCAGAAGAAGGGGAGGGAGGCTTGTTCAAGGGGGGGGGAAAAGGATGATACCATGGAGAACGGCAAGATGGGGAGTGCAGAAAAATTCGAAAGTTTTCTGTGAAGGCGGTGTTGTAAAGGCTCAAAGACGCACCATTTGGCTAGAAAGGGGGGGGGGGGGGAGGTGGGGGGGGAAAGGGGAAAATTGGGGGTGAAAGGGTTGAAAAGAGTTACCTTCGAAGCTGCTAACCTCAAAAAGTCAATTTAACCTGTTCGAATACTTGCCTAAAGGGGGCCCTGATGATAAAAGAAGAATAACGGGGGGACGTGAAGAAAAGGAGCGGGCGAGCAGTTGTATTATGGGGTAATATTAAGGCGGGAAGGAGGAGTATGCGTGGCCAAACCCATTCTCAAAGGAAAGAAAAGAGTAAAGAAAGAGGAGGGAAAAAGGGGATGTAGGGACGGAAAACAACATGAATGCTTTTTGGGAGGAATGTCTCAGAAGCAGATCGAGCCGAAGGCATCACAAAAGGAGGACGTGCAAGGCTGAGAAAGCACCGATAAATGAATCCTGGGGGCAACGTGAAAAAATAAAATGCAGGGATCTTTTTCAAGACGGAGGAGAGGAAAGACACAGAGAGGGCAAAGGTATACACAATCCGGGGGGCTGCAACCAATATGAAGGATATGAGAAAAATTCAGAATGGGGATAAAACATTACCCTTCAGAGATCACGGAAGGAGACAAGGGTGAACGGGAAAGGAACCAGTGCTGGTTGAGAAGGAAACAAAAACAATTTGACATACCGAGATCAACGGGGAAATCCCTACCTCGGCCAGGACTGAGTTATCTCCTCCTTGGAATTTCAGGAAGAAGGGGAAAAAGGTCTATACATAGAAAGGTATCCCTAGTATTGAGGTGGAGGAAAAGAGACTGGAAAATCGTATAAGCAAGTTAGGATCCTTTATACAGGAGAGAACGTATAATCCCTAACCGAGGGGAAAGATTTTGGGGGAGAGCTTTGGGATTTTGGGGGTCTAACTACTACAACGCAGAAACGAGGCTGTAAAAGGACTTCAAGGGGAGAAAGAAAGCTGGGGGGTATAAAAGAAGCACGAACAACCGGTGAAGGATTATCGGGCAACCTTACTATTAAAGTTCAAACAATTCGAGAGAAACAAAAGAGGCTTTTAAAGGTCAGTAACGGTACCGCAGGCGTAACAAGGCTTTCCTTGGACATTTGGTTGAAAAGTTGGAAGGTCAATAGATATACAGGGGGAGCAAGTGTTAAACGGATCGGGGGTGATGTTTACCGTACATGGACGAGAAGTTAAGGGGCAAAAAAGGACAGAGAGGAAAAAGGGAAAAGGGGATAAATGGAAAAACAAGGTGTGGTTGCAAAATTGAACCAATAAATCGGAACGATTTTTTTGGGGGACGGGAATCTGTGGGGGGGAAAAAACTATACCCCAGTTGCCAATAGTTCGTAAATGGAGAGGTTAGGCACAGAAAAAGAAGGAAAAGAATGTATAAAAACTTTCTGGGGGGGGGAGGGACAGGAAAAAAGGAGATTGATGAGGGGAGCCAACAGGTGTAAAAAGAGGTGACGAGTTGTTGGTTTTGGTTCGGGGGGATGGAAAACGGAGGGGGGGGGGGGGAAAAAAGAAAAAAGGGGTTACATAGAAAGGGGGCAGCAAGAATGCGAAGTAGGGGGACGATTACTTGCTCGACAGTGACTATGAATTAAGTGAAAGAAAAAAAAAGGGGAAAGGGGGGGGGTGTGTCATGGGGACCTTAATCGACTTTCGAGTTGGTTAGGAAGTCCCGAACAAAAAAAAAGCATCTTTTGAGAGGGAAAGAAACGTGAAAGGGGAGGATGAGAAAAGGGGGAAAAAACGTTATGTCAAGGCAGCCAGTTCTGGGCTCGGTTTCATTCTAAGGATAATGAAAT
>Ga0179591_1286794_pt1 | contig 14119 bp, 10 predicted proteins | sample CZOMad2_1_08_16f_FD_182891 | JGI IMG/M metagenome (GOLD analysis project Ga0179591, IMG submission 182891) | Vadose zone soil fungal communities from Angelo Coast Range Reserve, California, USA - CZOMad2_1_08_16fungal (PacBio error correction) | ecosystem: Environmental > Terrestrial > Soil >...
TCTCTCGACCTGTCAGAGGAAGAAGGGATCTCGGCCCAGCATCGGGCCAGAAGTTTGAAAAGGGAGCGGGACCGAGAAAGAGGAGAGTTTAGAGCTCATATACATTCGGACGGAACGTCCATAGGGGACGAAACGAGTTAGCCTCCCAAGAGCGTCAATTTCCTGACCCTGCAGGGCTACTAAAGTGAGGACCCGGGCAGGGGAGAAGGGTAGAAGCCAATGGAAGGCAACTCTACACCTGAGCAGGGTGACGAAGTAAAGAGAACCCGAAAGCTCATCAACGGTGAAAACGTAAAAGAAAGAACCCCGCCCGCAAGGAGGCACGAAAATTTCTGGAAGGGAGGGAGAGTGGCGGAATTTCCAAAAAAAAGCAAGTAAGGTTTTGCCTTATGGGAACCCAGAGACGCTACTATGGGGGAAGGGACCCCATCAGAGCAATCATCCGCGGGGCCCCCGCACGGGCTAGAGTTTCTCCTCGCTATGACGGTTGGGGGAAAAAACAACCGAGGGAAGCGGCTTATCTTCACATAACCATTGAGCCGCAGACATTTATCGGTCTTAGCGGGGTGACGGTCTTCGACTACCGTGCTGTCCTAAGGACGCTTCGAAGATTTGGCCATCTTGGTATATAAGAGAAGAGTGATAAGAACCTCGCACGCTCGCCACCGTCCCGAGAAGAGTGGACGCCTGAACTTGAGACAGTCGCCTGATCTTAAGAAGAAGGTCGGGGGTCAGAGGCATCGGGGAAACCGCTAGAGATTGGAAATCGCAGACATCCTGAACGTGAGCGGTGAGCCTCGTCCTGCCTAAACAGTTCTCGTCGGCGGGTCCTAAGATAAGACTTCCGCTACGTTCGAAACTCGGTACCTCCGCTTTGACCGGAGAAGGAATTTAAAGTCTGAAAAAGATAAGGTAGAACCCTTGACGGTCGTGATAGGAGACTGATACTATCGGCTCCACTTGAATGGCGGAGGGGGAGGGTCCACGAGAGGTCTAGAGTCCTGTACCCCAGCAAAATCTCATGGGGGGGGGGGTGTGACGAAAGGGCTACGTGGGCAAAACGATAGGCTAAGCTCGGTTGGAAGGGGGGGCAGAAATACCGAGCATCTCGCTTAGACGGGGGATGTTGAATCTTGAGGGAGCACGATCTCGATATGGAGGACGACGACTATTTAAGAGGAAGACAAGGACATCAGACTTGCTCCGAGAAATGAGAACTGCAGCCAGCTCGAGGAAGCTCTTAAGTAACACTACCGAGGGAGACGCCGGCGATTGCAGGAGAGCAGCTGATAGCAAAGTGCTCTCTAGAGTGCCTCAACAACTTATCATCTCTCCAAGGACAAAATTAAAATAGAGAAGAAAGTGTGAATCGAAAGAGGGCTATCCTGTGATGGAGAAGGCTCGGAGCAAGCAGCTTATCTTGGAAAGGAGACTCTCTTATCCTAGAAGGCGTGCTGATCAGACGAGCGCGAGGGGCCGCAAGCTCGCGAGTGAAGAAAGAGGAGGAGGTTTGGAGAGCCTCAGCCTATGGAGGATCTATATCATGTGACTGCAAGAGGGGGCACCACCTCGAACTCTAGCGCGATGGAAGGGAACTCCGGAACAAGATTCGTCTAATATGACACCAGGGCGGGAGTTCACAAGGAAACGACAACAGAAAGTCTCCATTAACTATATAGAACAGTCGTTCGGGTGGAAGAACTAAGGTCGCTATGGAGAGAAGGGTATTTATCTCTAGCTCGGGCTCCTGCTTAACGGGGGAAATTGAGGGTCCGAGATAACACCGGCTTGGGGAGTTAGTCAGGATCAAGTAGGGGAAGGACACAGGGGACTCTACCTCGTAGTCCTACCTTCGCCGCCGGAGAGACTGTCAGTTATCATGAAGCGCGAGCGGCTGGAGTCTAGCAAGAGGTGTCTTAAGGACCCCTATCGGGGGGTGCCTCCAGACAGACACGAAAAAGGGGAGGGGGCCTAAAGGAGAAAGGCGAAAGGAACGTCGCGCAGGAAGGCGGGGAAAAAATCTGGGGGATCTATCTCGATCCTAGACGCCAACTGGGTCAACAAATTGCGGCACAGGGAGCGAATCGACCGCGGTCGAAGCTCAGAAAAGGCAAAGCCGGCAAAGAAGGTTGGTAAGCGTCCACATGGGGGCATGGGGAAAGAATCGAAGCGGTGCTCATCCGCGGAGTAAAAGGACAAGTTCAAGAAGACAGAGACCTCATACGCAAAAGAGAAGAGGGATCCCCCGACGGTAGGGGGGATGGTCTGGCGTAACGATTCTTCTTAGGAAATAAGAGAACGGGGGCGTAAGCTCTTTTCTTGGCCGGGGGGAGGGCATCGAGACTACGACCAGGAGGCTCAAGGAATTGCTACCGCCTAGTGAGCTCGAAGAGATTGAAAGGGCGGGACGAGTCTCGGTCCGGGAAGGAGGCGGCGGGGACGGGTTGATCGGATTGTCTAAGAAAGGGGGGCGGAGTTGATCGGAAGGGACCCGGGCAAGCCAGGGCTGGAATCGGCACGACGCTGAAAAGAGGCACGAAACGTTCATTAGCGAAAGGGCCGGGGGTTGCGGCGGAGCACCACCGGCCCTCCCGTGCGGGTGACGGTCCTGGCCCGAGAGTTAACTCGCGGACGCGTGGGAAGACAAGGAGAGAATGTCACGGACAGAATTTCCAAAATCGGGAAGAGTCAAAAAACCTATTGAAGGGGAGCTCCCGAGCATGCAAGTCTCGAAGGCGCGAGTCGAGGCCAGCCAACAAAGAACTTCAGAGAGGCGAGAGAATTGAGATATCCTGCGCGACAGGGGGGGTAGAACGGAGTCCTTAGGAGGATCTGAAAGAGGGAGACCTGTGCGGGATTCAATTAGACAAAATGGAATTCGAATTGGAACACCATCAGAGGACAAGAGGAAAAGAACCTGAGGCTAAAGGAAGGGGATGAAACCGCGATCCAGGGAAACTGGTTCGAAAAAGAGGAAGCCTCTATTGGGCGGGGGCCGAAACGAAATTGAGAAGGAATGACAGTAAAGCCACATAGCAAAAGAACTCGAGCTGAGCAAAGCGAGCCGCATCTTCAGAACATTGGAAGAAAAAAAGAAAAGCCGAGCCCCCGCAGCCAAAGAGGAGTTGCAAAACCGTCTTCCCGGCGCGAAGGAAAAGGAGCAATAGCGGGCGTCCAGTACCAGCAGTAGAGTTGAAAAATGCCCGAGTCGATTCGTTCCCGAAGGCAGAGTCCTGTTCGAGTGAAGCAAGATGAGGCATACGGCAAACTAGTTAGTGGGCATGTCAGGTCAGTGGTATTAAGACGATCCGGAATGCCTGGCTAGGAAGGGGAACGGTGACTGGGTAACGATTGGGGGTTGGGTGTATCTTCAACAATCGTGGGCGGGATCGGCGGGGTCTCCGATAAGGACCTTCGCGGAGGGGGAACGCCATGTAGGCAATCGCGGCCGGGTTGCTAAGTGGTCGCCGATGTACAATCCCCTGAGAACGGACACGTTTCATCTTGGATCGGGTCAGGCTCGCGTGGGCTTCAATCAACCTCTCAGGAGATGAACTCAACCGCCGGGGGTAGACCGCCAACGAAGAACACCGGATTGGAACCGGGTAGCCGCCGGGTCATCTCAACCGGGAAAACAGGGCCACGCACGCCGAAAAGCAAAAGGGGGTTGAACGCCAGAAAAAGGCGTTTACGTCGGGGGAGCCGCAGACGTGATTAACCCATCGCGCCGCCGACTAAGAACACAAGGACCGGGACGCGCCGGCCGGTCGAAAGAGAAAACGTCGTCCCAAAACCACCGAGCGCTGGGGGGCGCAGACCGCAGCTCCTAAAATGCGGAGCCGGGAAGGGGAGGCAAAGTTGGTAGGCAGGTTGGAAGTGACGGCGGCAAAAAAAAACGCTTCGATCGCCTCAGCCGAGCGAGACATTCTGGACGGGCAAAAGCGACGGATGATCTCAAAAGAAAGAAAAAGGAAGAGGAAAGGAGTTCTCGGCCACCGAAAGGATCGAACTGGCCAGAGTTTCGCGAAGAGCGAACGATGAGGCGGCCTGGCCGGGCGACCGAGAACCCCCAACCCAAAAAAAAAAAACAACAAACAACCCAAAAGACGCGCAGAGAACCCACCAGGCCCTGTAACTTAAAAAGGAGGGACCCCTTCCCGGTAAAAGAAAACAGGAGTGATGAGGGGCAGGATCCCCTGCCCAAGACCCAAAAAAAAAGGTGGGTGCACGCGAATGTTAATTGAGAAAAAGCTCCGCCCGAGAAGGTCGACGAAAAGGAAAGAAGAACTCCCAAAGGCGTCAACCGATCGTAAAAATATTATGCGCAATCCCAAAATGTGAAAAAAAGGGGGTCTGCATCCGGGAAATCATCTGCGCAAAAGAGGAAACTCTTTAATCGGGCAAAATGCGAGGCCTTGCGGAAAACAAAAATTGCTTACACACGAAGGAGAGATTTAATTTCACAGGAGAAACCATGCGAAAACGGTGTAGACGATCGAAAAAAGATAACGTGTCAGCTTTCGGATTTATCTAATCGAAAACCGGAAAAAAAAAAAAAAAGATAAGCCTATGACCCTGTCCGAGAAAGAACCGAAGTGAAGTATCTTTGGGCGAGGGGTGTAGACGACAGCAGAAGAGCGTTCCAGAAGAGTCGCACACGGGCATCAGCTTCCTGAGCCGGAAAAACCGATCAAGAAAGGGAAAAGTGACCTAAATTGTACGGAACACTGGCCAACGCAGGAAGGCACCCTGAGGGCAAGCAAAACCGAAACGGCTGTACGGGGACGCAATCCTAAGGGGGGGACAAGGGAAATATTCTGTGAGAATTGGATCCCGTATTTAAAATCTGCTCCGAGGCGACAGGGAAAGTCTCCAAATGAACCAACTAAGCTAGGCGGGGAAGAGGGGGGAGGAAGAAGGGCGAGGAGACGGAATCTCTCGAAGGAAAGAAGGGTCCGTTCGGATATGAGTCTGGGCGGGAGAGAAAACTAAAAAAAAATCAAGGGGGGCGAAAGCCAATATAAAATGGACCTGGGGGGGGTGAAAAAGCAGAATAATGGGTTTTGGAGAGAGACAAGGGCTTGGGACGTATCTCATTCAATCTGAAGGTGGTCATTCTACAGAAGAGACAAAAAGGATCGCCGGTATCGTCGCAGGATTCCTGCGCATTCCTCGGATCAGGATAGAGCAAGACAGAAAACGGCGAAGATAACGTTCCAAAGACCGTGTATGCCGGACCCATTTGTAGTATCATGAAAGAAAAGATTCATGGGGAGAATTTGAAGGGGGGCGGACGGGAGAAGATTTTACTCGAAAGGCGTACATTCTCGTAACGTCACATGGAAAATGTTATGGTCTGTGAACGACCAAAGCCTCCAGGAGAAGAAACTGAAGATGAGAAATCGGGAGTGCCGAAAGAGTCTCCCCGTGAAAAAAAGGGGACTCACCTAGAGGGACCTCGAAGGGTCGAAATCGGAGATCAACCCTGCATCGGGAATTGAAAGAGGAAGTGATAGACCTCCCCTCAGAGACAGCCAGACGAAGCAAGGAGGGGCTTAAAAGAAAAGTCCATTTAGCTGGTCCCTGTACGGGGAGGAAAGAAATCGTCCAGGGGAAAAAAAAGAGAAGATCGCGGTTCACTCCAAGAGCATCAGAGAGTATCAAAAAGAAACCACGGATCTTCCTCGGCAAGAGAGGCCGTTGGTGAAGCGCAAAAATAGTCTCTGGTGTCTGACTCACGCGCGAGGAATCTACAATGGGGTGGAATATAAAAACGGTCGATCGAAGCGTCCCGGAAGAGGAAAAACGTTCGATTGCCACTGGCCTCTGAATTTGGGTGGCCTCTTGGCGATCATCTGTATATATCGAGAACGGACAGGAAACGCGAGGCGAGCCCCTGTCCAGGACTAAGGACTTCTCTTGCGTCGGCCGATCTGGGCAATCCAAAAGTCGATGGCAGTAAACCTATAGATATCAGTCTTCGGTGAAAGTGATAGGAATACCCTTCGCTAAGGGAGGGGGAATTAGGGATAAAGAGCAGAGGATCGTCCTCTACGACGCTTATCAGGAGGAAGACCGGAGGGACTAGCCCCGGCCTCCGCTGTGAGGGACGCTGGAGCCGCGTGGGTTGAAGGAAATTAAAGAAAAGAACCGTCTCAGTCTGGAACGCGAACGAAAGATAAGACGGACAATGGACTACCCGGAATCTCGACTGTCACGGCGCCCATCGTCCGACTCAGTAAGGGAAAGCAGAGAAAGGCGCTGCTTCCGAACGGGCCGAGAGCGCGTGGCAGAACTCAGGAGATAGCGAGATATAATATTGCCAAGGAAGGGCTTTCGAAAAAAATCAAAGGGATCTCGATATGCGTCTCTATTCGGCTTCATCAGTTCATCAGGGGGAAAGGCGGAAAGGCCCTCTCGCTGTCCGCTCGAAGAAGAGACTCAGGTGTCTAGGAAGGCGAGCCGCATGCCCAGGAATAGCGATGGGAAGCTGAATTCAAGGGAAGCAACCGGATCGGGGTATCCGCGATACGAAAAGAGTATCGCTCGAAAAACGGAAGAAAGAGGAAAGAAGGTGCGGATCGCCGGCAAGGTCGTAAGCAGATGGAGGATAAGGGACCTCTGAACCTTAGAACGGCATGCATGGCGCATTATTCGACTGAAAAAATTGTTCTAGAAAAAAAAGAGGAATGGCAAGCTCACGATGACCGGGAGGAGAGAAGTTACACCGACCCGAAAGGCGAAGATCCTGAGGAGCCATGAGAAGGAGGAAGCTCTCCGCTAGACGAATGATAGGGCAGCTCCGCCAAAAGGGATAGGTATTAACAGCGCCGTCGTCAAAAAAGGCATGGAACGGCGATTTCGGGAGAGGTCAGGCAACGGCAGCGAAGGAAGGCGGGGGGGGGTCGGTGGAGCAAGAAAGTCTGCCCCTCGACAGGTGGAGTCTACTTCCGAGGAGGAACACGCTTTGCAAAAACAGAGGGAAAGGGAAAAACAGAGGGGTAAGGGAAAGGTAAATCTCGAGTCAGAGGAGCGTACCGAAATGACTCGGGTGAGCTCCGAGTGAACGAGATGAGGTTCAGAGACCGGCGATTCGATGACCCCTAGCGTTGGGTGTTTCCTTCCCTCGGCCGTCGCTAGTGGAGACACTCCTTAAGGGGGAAGAGGGTCAAACCAACGTACTGATCGTTCGCAGGTGGAGGAGTCTCTGGGGTTAGATACGATGAGCTCGCAATATTTTCCCCATGCGCTGAAATGGGGAGAAAGTCGACGGGCGAAAGGGGTGGCAGGGATCCTGCGAGGGACTCTCGCCGCTCGGGAACTCGGACAAGATTTAGAGTGAACGAGCTCGTCGCTGTTACCCGCTCGGCCGCGCCGGTCGGGGAGAGACCCAAAGGCTTCATTCTGGCGGATAGAGTCGCGTGTTAAAGTAGACCGCGAAGAGCTCTTAACATAGGGGACCCCTATCGTCTTACGGGAGCATTTCTTTACGAGAGTTACCATCACTGCCAAGCGGGCACACAGAGAAAAGTCTCACTTCTCGTCTCCGCAAAGGTTCTGAGTTGCTCTTTTCGGTAAAGTATCTTAGAAAAATACTTGGGTCGCGCTTGGATTCCGGGGGTATTCTAGGGTGCGACTTGTATGGGGCTATAGGTGGGATCGTCCTGGAGGAGCAGCGAAAATTGTACTCTTGGATAAGTGGGGTCTCAAGCAAGGATCTTTCAGGTAGCCTCGGGCCAAGGCCAGGGAGAGACACGCTTGGCTCCACTCATGTACGTTTCCTAAAGGGAAAAAGAAAAAGTGTCAGCCCTCGCGTAAAGGCCAATGAAGAAGGGGCAACCGACCGACACATATCTTTCTACGAATTCAGAAGCGGAAAGAAGGCACCCGGCTCGCATGTAGAGTAAGGCGAAGTCTAGGGCAAGCGGGAGGAAAGAGCCGCTCGGAAGATGAGAAAGGAATCAAATGCACAAGCAAGGCGCGGAACGGTAAGAGGGGAAGAATCAAGCCGGCCTAACAATCCTGGCTTGGGGGATTCAGGATATTAGGGGGAGAATACACCCATCATCAACCAATTCCAGGACCAAAAGAGAAGGCGGATGAGGGGGGTCTAAGAAAGCAGGAAGGGAACAAGATTGCAGAAAAGAGAGAAACGCTATGGGAGTGGGAGCCGCACGAAAAAGCAATTCCGAAACAATAGGCGGCAAGTTAAATCTCTTCGAGAAGGAAATGACAGGCTTTAGGAAGAGCGGTCCAGAGGGGATCTCAGAGCAGACTGGCCTCTAGGAATCGAATCTCAGGAGGTCGGGCACACAAGGAACAACGGGGGAGTCAGCGAATATCTTATTCAAAATCGGCACCTACGCCATACTTTCGAAAGAAGGGAGTCATTGCGTCCCAGAGGGAACCAGGTTTCAGGCGCAGGACAGGTTGAAAAGAAAAAAGGCAAAGGTGCGTTGAGGGGGGGAAAGAAGGGAGGTTAACGGGCGGGCGGCGTCCGCGAAGCCAGGCATCTGACGGAGGACGAAAGAGGAGTCGCTTGCAGAGAGAGGCGCGCGCTCGTCGAGCTAAAGAATCCAGAGGCGCGGAAAATGCCAGGGCATAGGCGGAACGGGGCATGGAACGAGAGATTACGGCAGTTTCATCGCCCAAGGACATCCGTGATCTTGGTCATCGGATAAACGGCGAGACAAGGGGCGATTCGATACGCGCCTTCGGGAGGGAGAAAACGTGGCACTCCAAAAATCCCCGCATTCGGACCGATCAGCGGCGGGAGAGCCGGAAGAATCAACGGCGCCAAATACAAAGAGAGTTGGGGTGATGCGCCTCGGTTACTGAGGATGGGGGAACGAGTCGGGGGGGGGAAGAACTTCGTCAAAGGGAAAACGGGGGGGAAGAACGCTACAGTTCTGGCAAGGACTGGTTAAGCGTTCAAGAACGTTCGTGCGGCCCAAAGGCCTAGGGATTAAAAGGGGGGCATGCAGGTGCCGTCAGCCTCGTCTATCGGTCAGAGAGAAAGCTGACGGGGGGGCGGTCCGTTTGCGGCGCCGTTAAAAGAAGACTTCAGTGGGAGAAACGTAACGGCCCGGGCCTCTCGCCGCCTCGGCGACTTCTTAATGGGCACCGGCGAGTGCTCGTACGAGACACACACACAACGCGTCCCCGGGGAGATATGCGCCACCCGAGAAACTCAAGGCTTCCACGAGGGGGGGGGAGAGACGCGAGCCGATGGACCGCCCGCCTTTCACAGAACAACTTAGGGGCACTAGCCACAAGGCCGAAACCGTCACGCTCAAGGGGAAAGAGGAGTCGACCGGCCCCTACCACAGATCATCAGCGAAAGGGGAGGGGGTTCATGAAAGGAACATGAAGGACAGCCCTATAAGTCTTGGCCTAGGGGCAAGGAAGACGAAAGACGGGAATAGACAGGGTATCAAAGGATCGGGGACAAAGAAAGAAGGAAAACCAATTGTGACGCGACTGTGCCAGGAAATAACTTCCAGAGGAAAGAGAATGGCTGGGGCGAGGGCTGTACGGAAACTGAGGATCAAAAACCAAATAAAGAAGAGGTTTAAAGGGGGGCGCACATCTCCTTCAGCCGGACGAGTCCGAGCGAAGATGAAACGGGAACCTCATCATCGGAGAAACCTGCCTACAGGACGAGCCTCCTGGACGGGGAGCTCACCGGAACAAGGATATTAGAGGATAGTAGATCAGACGAGGGGAGCTAAAGACCTGATCGGTGTCCGAGAACAACCGGAAAAAGAATCGCTGGAAAGGGGAAAAAACTCAAAACGCCGATCTCCCTAACGCTGACCCACATGGGTCCAAGAAAAAGGGGGGAAAAGATCACTATCGGGAAAAAAAAGAAGAGGGCGTTGCGGGGGTCCTTGTGTAATCAGGAAAAAGAAACGTAATAGCAAGCGCATGAAAGTAGTTTTAACTCATTGGCAACAAAAAGGTTGTGTTGAAAAAAACTTAAACCCTCCTGAGTGCTTAAAACTCGGCGAGGAAAATAGGGAAGAACGGAAAAGCCGCCGTTCGGATGGGGAGGTAGGAAATGCGGAGCCGGCTAGAAGACATGATTGGGCGGCCCCTGAAGAAATAATAGCGAGGATTTGGGCAAAAACCCGGGGGGATTTGTTCAAGAAAGAATGATTATAGTATCTCCAAAAAAGAAGCGAATTCTAGTGGCCTGGAAGGGAAACTGTTTGGGGGGGAGAGAATTCATAGCACCATAAAACACAAGCAGCTGAGGAATGTAGCAGCGGCCCGCAGGACCGTGGAGGCCTTCGGAGCAGGAAGAAATCTGGTCCAGAAAACATCTCCTCGACTACTGATATAAAGGGGGTTAGCGCCGAGGGACAGGGTCGCCTTCTCCGAAATTTTAGGGTGAGCATGCCCGCATCGGGCATATCAGTTTACATTTCAGGGACGGGAAGAAACTCGAGAATGTGACCGACAGCACATGCAGGGGCAGGACGGCCCGAAAAGAAATCTCTTCGAAAGCTTGAGGGGTGGGGGTGGGGGGTGGGGGGGGGGGGGGTGGGCGCCACTGCCGGAAATTGGAAAGTGAACTTCACGACTAGAAAGGAGATGCCGCGGAAGACTTGGCGCCGCCAATGCAGTAAAAGATCTCCCCTAGGAAATCGCGACATATCAGCAACCCGTCCGAGGGCAGAAGTGGGAAGAATTAACGATACGAAAAAAAAGAGAAGCCGCAGAACGCAACTTCGGGCGGATCCGTCTCTTTGAGAGGAAGAAGAAGCGGTTCAACGAAATTATGGGGAAGTCTCCCTAAATGGCTTAGGAAAATACCGAGTCCTCCAGCATAATCTTGCACGGGAAGAAATTACATGGCCATTGGGTATTAAGATTCTTAGGAATCCTGGGGGTGGGAAAAAACATAGGGGGGGTTCTAGGGGGATCTCTTATGATCGGACTCAAGCGACTAGCCCTACAGGGGGGGGGTTCAGGGAGTCGGGTCGTCGTACATTGGAAGCTGCTTCGACCGTTAGGTCTACGCTCTAGCGGATTGGTCTCGCCATGAGTTTGGCGATCATCGGAGAGGGAAAAAACTCAATCGACAGCGCCAGCTCGGAAAAGAAAAGTCAGCCAGGACTCCTAAGTACGGCTCAAGGGGAAGGACCCTGGAGTCAGGTTCGACTTTCTCTTGGAACAGAGACCGAGCCATAGGGAAAGGGGGAGAGAAATACCAGGAACGTCGAGCTTCATCACCTCGTCCTGAATCTAGAGGAAAAAAAAAGACTAACTCTGGTAATCGGTCGAGCAAGAGGTCGAGCCCTTAATCTCTTTCCGGCTAGGAAAGGGAGTCCCGGTTCAAGGATGGAAGGGATTAGACCCCTGTGAATTTGGTCGAAAAGGTGGAAATGTAGCATCAGCTCCAACTCCCTAAACGGCGCGGTCTGATCTAGAGAAATATTCTCGCTCAACGCATTGAGGGGGAGGGTATACTTGGCGACAGTCAAAGACCTTTCTGTTTTTTAGAGCACCTAGAAATCTAGAAGAAGAAAAGATGAGATTTACAAGTCGGTCCGCACTGGAAAAAAGGATTCGAGGAAAGGATGAGGACTTGGTATGACACGCGGGACACAAAGAATGCGGGAAACCAAAAACGCCCAAATCGGACCTGGGGGAAAAGACGCAACACGTCTCGGAATAGAAGCGCCCGTGACGACGAAAACGGTCGAGAGTCCCATCGTAAACGTATCGGAAGGAAGTCCAACGCACCGAGGGAAAGTAGAAATCAACCAACAAAACGGAGGAGGAGCTATACGAAGCGGGCGGGAGAAAAGCGCAGGGATGAGGGTCAACCGGTGAGATGCGCGCGGCGCACGGAAAGGGGAGCTAAAAACTTCTCGAGAAGGCGAGAGGGCTTCGAGGAGGGGACGACGCTATTGCTGGACAACTTGCAGAGAAAAACGTCATCATCGAGAGTGAAGCCAGAGAAGAAAGAAAAGACCGAGTAAAGGGAAGGGCGGAAAATCCTCTATATCGGAGCTCGAATGATCGGTGGCGCCCAAACCAAATGGATAGGGGGGAGGCGCCGTATTCGTCAGACACCAAAAGGTCAAGGCGATTGGGAGAGAGCGGCCGCGCTCCGAAGCGTCGCTATTGAGTCCGCGGTGGAACTATCGCTGAAAGAGACCTCCATGGAGTGAAATCCTAGAAAAGATAACCTAGATGAAAGGGGGAATCCGTAAAACAGGAGGGAAGAAAAAACGGCTCTAGTTCGAGCATTATCAAAAAACGGATACGCGGGGACAGGGAAAAGAGGTGAAGCTACGGTATGGTCGTTCGGACCGGGATAGGAAAGAGAAAACGAGTGGACTAACTCTACGGGAAGCGGGTCAAATCGGAAGGGGCAAACGAGAGAAGAGTCCGGGGCGGTCCGATTTGAATTAAAGCGTTCGGGACTGTGGCTAGATTTCAATACGGTATCGCCAGCGTAATAGGGGTGGCTACCCTGCTAGGGAGGATAAGGCCGCCAGTAGACTACGCTCGACGCAGCGTCGAGAGGGGGTGAAAGTTTCGGGAAAACTCACGCTATGGATCCGCTCTGACCAAAAGGCTAACCCCCTTATTCATCGCAGAGGAATTCCCTATGCTTCAGGGTGAAGAACCGGACGGGATTCTGGAGACGCTCTATCGGCGGCGGGGGAGAGGCGGTACGGGAAGGACCATCAGCTGGAGGGGGCAAACGGATCACTTCAAAATATTGATCCCGCACCGAAGGCAGAGTTCTTTGTCTTTCGGGAGCTGCTCGTCCGTGGGAAAACGTGTGAAAGGGGAGTGGGAATCGGTCGGAGGTCGACAAGGCTTTCAGGGGGGGGGGGAGCGGATTTTGCGGCACGAAAAAAGAATAAGTTTGAAGGTCCGCTACTCGACTCTTTCGCTTGAGGGAGAGCCAAATTGCAGTGGCTGGGAGACAACGGAAGTCGCTCGCAGGTCGGTGGTAATCAAAAGTCCGAGCGTAGCTTTCTCTGCAAAAGGGGAGGTAGGTTGCCGGTCACGACTTTAAACAAATAGCTGGAGCTGCAACGGGGGGGATCCTAAAAACTATGAAGTCGCGAACTCTGCATATCGACAATTCCGAGGAGAGGAGACTAAACGCCAGGGTCGTAAAGAAGGAATTGGGAGAATAGCCGCGCTCCCGAATAAAGTCCGGAAATGGAAGTAAGCGACGCGAAGCCGACGCCAGGGTGATAAGGGGTAGGGGTTCAATGGACCAGAGAAAAACCCGAGATAGGTTCGAATAGGATCCGCTCAAGCAGGGGGGAAGCTGTAGGAAAAAAAGAGAGAGGGACTATGGTATTTGGACGATCATTGAGCGCCGGTCATCCTCACATAAAGGCAGCGAGACGGCCGAAGTAAAGAGGAGAGGAATCGGGGGAGGCCAAAAAATGCTCACCTTCGCAGCCCCACCGCTCAGGGAGAAAAAGCGAAAAGAACCGTCACCGTCGGCTCCGGGGGGCAGATTCGTGTCCAGAGAGCATGCCTACAGCTTCCAGCCCATCGAGGGGATAAACAATTCGCTAAAAAAGGAGACTGTTGACGGCGCAAATCAGGGCATCGCTTCGGCGTTCGGGAGTAAGGCAGTGATAGGGGTCAAACGGCTACCGTTATACAGGGCGAACACAACTAAACTCGTAACGGTGGGAGGAAGTTATTAGGAGATAGAGGCAGGCGGCTAGACGAGATCGCCCCGCCTAAGGGAGGGAGACAGGGGGAGCTGCAAGGGCGTAGGCGCCATCTGCTGAAGGCTGATAGCTAGCGGGGGCCGGATTTCATCATTCGATCGACATCGGAGGGTTCTCTCGAAGCGCTCTGGGTGACAAGATGCACACAAGCGCCAGATTAAGGGCGGGTTCCGCCTTCTAAGCCGCCAAAAGTGCGAAAGGCATGCGCCGGCAGAGGAGCACGCCGCGGCAAAAGGGGAAGCTCACATAGAAATCGGTCGCAATTGGGGATAGGGATCCTATCTGGTTTACGTCGTTGACTCTATTCAGGTAGGTCCCCGATGGACGCCTCGGTCGGAGGGAGGAATCCTTTCAACGTCGTCATCTGGACCCAACTGCGCGGGGGGGAGGCCGGAGAA
>Ga0179591_1152372_pt1 | contig 14118 bp, 24 predicted proteins | sample CZOMad2_1_08_16f_FD_182891 | JGI IMG/M metagenome (GOLD analysis project Ga0179591, IMG submission 182891) | Vadose zone soil fungal communities from Angelo Coast Range Reserve, California, USA - CZOMad2_1_08_16fungal (PacBio error correction) | ecosystem: Environmental > Terrestrial > Soil >...
AGGAGGGAAAAACACAAGGAATGTTTGCCAAAACCAATCCATGTTGAACTTATTAATTCAAGATCACCTGGTCTTAATAAAAAAGACGGGCGCCCTGAATGTCCCGACGAGCCTGGGCAAATATATCAGAAGGTGTCCTCAAAAGAAATGAACTGTGTGGCACCCGGGTAAAGCAACATGGTCAATAGCCGAAAAAGAACGGCCAAAAAAAAAAAGTCATCGTTGAGCGGGAAAAAGGCTATTTGTTGACCGGGTACCAGGAAAAAAACGTTAAGGGAGTCCAAGGAGAGAAAAAAAATACAAAAAAACAAAACGAGGGGACTCTTTTTGGTCCAACAAAGGAAGAAAACCTTTAACCATGGGGCATAAAAAAAGGGCAGAAAAGAACGGAGAATAGGCACCAAACGAAGCGTGGCATCAAAAGAGAAGACCGTTGAAAACACGGCAGCTGGACACACGCCAACCAGGCAGGGGTGTCGAAAAGGACTGTGACCGAGGGGGGGGGTCAGGCAGGTAAGGGCCGGTGTTGGGACATCGACAAATTGGGGAAAGACGAGAAACATGCAGGCCTTACTTGGGAAACATTATAGGAAAATGGGGTCTCCGAAAATTGGAAAGGACCGTAAAAAAAAAAGCGCCGGATGCCGACCAGAAAGGGTCGGAAAAAAAAAAAACTCAGCAGGGACTGACGGTAAAGTACCCGTGTTAACACTAGTGCAGACCAGGAGGGCAGACGAAAAACAGAGGGTGTCTGACCGGTGCGGCAAAGGGGGTACCAGGCAGCTTCGGGGGAGAAAGTGAAAAAGGGGGGGCCATGGTGGGTACCAGTAGGACAATAATACCATCGGCTAGACGGGGGGTCCCGACAACGCCATCAAGAGGATCAACAAACCGCCATGGCGGGGCGGAATCAAAACTAAAGAAAAGGCAAGCCAGGAGACCAAAAAAACCAGAGACAGGGCACGGCCAGGGCAATTTGGGAGGCAGAAAAAAAACATAAACAGGAAAGAAAGGATGGGACCCGCCTTTAAAAACTAACGGGGCAGTCAACACGGAAAGGGTGCAGGGGAAAAAAAAAAAACGAGGAGGTTCTTGGCAGAGTGTTAAAGATAGTGGGGGGTCGAATGAAAAACCAGATGAGGTCTGGCAAACGAAAAGGCCAAAGAAGCTTCTTTACAAATCGACAAATGGAAATTCACGGCCAAATAAAAAAAGAGACCGAAACAGCCCCTGAGGGGACGACGAGTCACAGGAGAGGTGGAAAGGAAACGGAATGGACACTGTAAGCGGACAGAAGGAAGGGACGGCTGTGACGGGTGGGGAATCCGAGGATGGGCTCAGGAAAAACGGGGCGGGGGTAAACAAAGGGGGGGGGGGGAAAAGTGACCCAGTGGGAACTGCTTGTTGGGGGTCTAAAAGTAAAACTGCAAAGACGGAGGAGCAGAAAAGAACCTTATATTAGCGTTGAAAGTCATCAACGGGACCACTAAACAGGTTTGGGGTCAACTTAAGTTGCAAGACTGCCGGATATGACAGGGTCTAATGTGAAGGAAAGGCATGGACATGAGGTCTGTAATCAGGGTGAAAAAAGGGTCATCAAGGGTAATACCGGGATTGGAGGAAACTGCGCAGTAGGGGCGGCAGTTGTGCGTATCCCGAACGGGAATTGGGATGGAGATAACGGAACATTCTTATAAGGGGGGAAAGGGGCCAGAAAAAACGTGGTTTAGAACTGCGCCGAGGCCGACAGAAAAGCATTAAGGCGACCTGACACGAATAAAAGCAAGTAGACCGAAAAAGAAGCGGGATTGTACCGGTGACGAACCCGATACGGGGGGTTGAAAAACAGTTCAGGCTCGTGGGCGAATTATGTGCGGAGACATCGTCAACACAAAGTCGTCGGCGGAGGAAAGCGCCGTTCACACTGAAAGCAAGCATCCAAACGGGGGGGTTGAGTAGAAACGACAAAAGGAAAAGAGAGACGTTAGAAAAAGAAAAGAAAAACATGCGGCGTCACGAAAAGTGCATGGAGGAAAAAGCCCGCGGGGGTTGGACCAATGGGGGCAGTTTTTACCCGTAGGGGGTTTGAAGTATAGCAAATAAAAAAGGAGGGGGCCAAGGGAGGCCCAAAAACGGGCTTAGGAAAAAACCAGGCATGGGTGGCCGACTTTTTACCCATAACTCCGCTCAAGGATTACCAGGGGAGTCGGAGGGCGGAAATAAAAAAATCATGGAAAAGGGACGTCACGAAACAGCGTTTCCTTTTTGAAACCACAAGAGGCACATAGAAAAGAGGGAAAAGGGTAACGGGTTGGCGAAAGCCGAGAAGTTTCGTAGTCATGGAAGCCCAAAAACCGGGGGGGGGGGGCCCGCACAAACCGGTTGTCCGTGGAAACGGTTTTTCTGGGGAACAACACAAGAGGGGGTGGAGTGGGGGGTGAGGAAACCTGGGAGGAAGGGGGGTGAAGAGGACTGGAAAGGGGAAAGCGGGGTCAAAGTGACCAGGGGGAAAAAGAAGACGAGATAAAAAAAAAAAATGATTGGAAGTTGAGGGGGACATACTCTCGGGGACAGACGGGGGTGTGAAACATGGGGAAGAAGTTCAAAAAAATATCAACCATGGTTTGGGGTTTTTGGGGACTCCACGACGGAAAAGAAGAAGACGAAGACCTCTTCACTCCGAGAGACTGGGGGGAGGGGAAGACGGCTCTTCGCAAAGAGACAAGAGAAATAAAGGCTCAGGCATAAGGCCGCCAGAGAAGAACCGCAAAGGGGTGGGTTACCAGCAAACGCAAAAAAAGTGGAAAATTTGAGAAAGTTTGAAGAAGAACCACAAGCAGAAAAAGGGCCATCCTCAGGGAAAAGAGGGGAGTCAAAGAAGGTCCCACGAAAAGCTAAAGCCTTCTATGCTGGCTGGAAGAGGGGGAGGCGTTGTAGGGGTCAGAAAACGTTGGATGAACAGAACTGGGCGGCCGCCCGGCAAAGTGAAAAGGGAAAAGGGATTGAAAAAATCAGCGCAAGAAAAACACCCATGAGTGGTATATGAGGAAAGAAAGAGACTTCAAGATAGGAAAGGCCAACTGCATGGCGGCCCTTGTGCGTACTCACAAAAAGTATACGCCCACCGAACCCACAAATATAGAAATAGATCGAAACCTCCTATTTTGACCACAGCAGCTTGCCGGTAGAGGAAGGCATCGGGGGGAAAACAATGAGGCCAGTAAAACGGAACACAGGTACCAAGGGTAGGACTGTGAAAAAAGCCGGGAATAACTTCAGGATTAAGCAAAGAAGAAAACGTGCAGTCCAAGACTAGAAATAGGAAAAAGGAAGCAGCGGCGAAAATTCAAACGGCGGAAATGAGAAGACTACACGTCGTTTAACAAGGGTGATACCCTGACCAAAAAAGGCCCAGGGCTGGTAAAAAAGGCCAAAAAAAAAGAGGCGGCGACAAGGGATAGGAGGGACGCGGGTGGGGGGCACGCCCCTTCCAAATTTGACAAACGCACAGAAGACAGGCAGGGAAAAAAGGACCAGAACCATCAAAAGCCTAACTAAAACCGGGGGGAAACAAGAGGTGTGGGAGAAAAAACCTATAATAGGAAGGGCTAAGGAAGGGGGGGAGGAAACCTCAGGTTCCAGGACAAAAGGGGGGTAGTGTCCGCGACAGGCAAGAAACAAAAAAGTTGACCAAAACATAAAGGGACATCTCAGGGAAAGGAAAGGGGGGGGGTGTCGGCACCTGAAACCCAAAAGGAAACAGAGAGGGCGGGGGGGGGGTTAAGATGGTTTAAAAGACCTCCCAGTATACATAAAGACTCTTCCAAGGGGGGAGGGGGTTGAAATGAAAAACACCGACCTGCCGGCCAGAAAACAGGTGGCAAAGCGAGCTATGGGAAAATGACGTCGAGACCCAGGTGTTTCCACAAAGCCGAATCACAGCATTCAGAACGGCGAGGAAGAAATTATACCCGTCATGGGAGAGGGACTGTCGAAAAAAAAAACCGCGTCCGTAAGACCGGAGGCAAAGGATGTCATTTAGGGCGACTACGGGGGACCGCGAGCGACACCCCGTCGACGACGACTTGGGGGTGGCTCCCCCCCAGAAAATCGAAAGGAAAGGGAGAGAACAGAGGCAAAAACCAAGTTCGAGGCGGAAAAAAAGAACCGATGCTCAGTCCGGAAGAGAATGCGAAGGAACGGCAGTGAAAACAAAAAATGGAGTGAGGGGGGGGAGGCAAGAGGAAACAAAAGCCTCTAAACACCAAAAAATGGTCCGGGCGCAAAAACCGTAAAAAAAAAAAATGGCATACAAAGAATTAAACACTCGAAAGACAAATACCGGTCAGATAAAGAACCCTTAAAAAAAGATGCAGGTAATTGAAGGTAATACGAGAAGTGCACACTGACCGTAAAAAAAAAATAGAAAAGAAGAATCATGGGGGTAGCACTTAAAGGAAAAAAATCAAACTGCAAAAATAATCACCAGCTGGGAGCAGGTCCTGGTGCTGAAAGAACGAAAAGAAACAGAATTCAGCATCGTCATAAACGTGTTGGGTAAACGTTGGGGGGGCCTGTGTAGGAAACCAAAGGCCAAACGTGTACCCGGCGGGGGTCAACGGTCACGCGTCAACCATGGGCGCAATACAGAGGAGTCCCAAAAAACCGCTGAAGGCCAAAGCTAAAAAGTGAGGTACGAAGAACGTCCGGGCCCGCCGGTCGACTAATCCCCCAAAACGGGGACCGGGGCGTTTTGTCACAAGCCTCCGAGCTTGCCGCATTGGGGCCGCCGTTTAACAGCCGGCACGGCTCCGATTCAACAAAACACCGGGGAGCCTTTTGTGAAATCAGAGACATCACTCATGGGGGTTGCTCAAATATCCCTTGTTGGGAAGGAAACCAGAAGGAACCTTACAGGTCGTTGGTGGAAAGTGACAACTAACGTCAAGTAAAAAAAAGGGCTGCCATCGTGAGCAGTCACTGAAACCGATACAAAGAGGGTTTCTGGGAAATGAGCGCCAAAGGCTGGCCCGCAAGGAAAGAACTGGGGCATTCACCCGTCCGTGAAACGGACACAAAGAAACACGCCAGGGGGGGGGCAACAGCCTGTCCAAGAATAAGGTGGTCGGGGGGGGACGAAACATCATAGCCCATGTGGGCATAGCTTCATGCGCAAAAAAAAAAAAGGAACGCAAAAATCTAAGCACGCACAATGGGACGAGAGCACAACAACGCCACTCGAGGGAAAAAGGCGAGAAAGTCAAAAAAACCACAAACGTTTACAACGGCAGTCAACATGGATCTACGCAAGGCGCGCGTGCCATCGCAGCTGACAGGTAACTTAACCGGATTGTGGTGAGGGGGGGGAAAAAAAGGGACAAAAAACCAAAAACTGGAGCCCGAAGGACACCCGAGCACTGAATTAACGCCAGAAGTCCTTTACCAAGGGGTATACGAGAACAACAAGGTGGTCAAAAAGGGGAATGGGGGGGCAACTTGGGTAGTGTTCTCTATAAATCACTGGGCTGTGGCAAAAGTGGGGGGGTTTTTACAAAACCGGGGGGGATCCACCCTCGTCGGGGGGCTATAATCTGTAACGGGCATCGCTATAGTCCGCCAGGGGGGGGGGGCCAGACTTGGTATGTACCAGAGGTCAATTGGTAGGAGAAAAACCACAACAAACTTGGGGCCAGCAAGGTCGTTTTCCCAATAGAAGGAACCAAGAACAGCGTTTTCCCGCTCAACGAGAAAAGCGGGTTGGACTCATGGTTATAGCTGTCGTAGGTAAGGGGCAGGCCCGCAAAGGGGGGAAACCCAGGGGTATTGTGGTTCGAAAAGGGGGGGGAAACGGGCAACCGGGAGGGGGGGTGAGGATTAAGATTCCTACGTTTCCTAGTGGAGATAAAGTGTCAAATGATTGGGGGTGGGAAAAAATTGGGGGTCCACCGTGTTGGTGGAAGACATCTCTCAAAACAACAACAACGGTTGAGTTCGCCTGCTAAGGCATCCAAAAAAAACCATTTGTTAAAACAAAAAACAAAAAAGGCAAACCTGGTGGACCAAACAGGATGGACTGTGATTCTTCAAAAGATTGCCTTAAGACTGTGAAAAAAAAGGTGAGCAAAAAGCATCTTACGATTGCAAACGGTGCAAGAAAAGATGAATCGACAAACTGTTTAATCAAAAAATAAACTGGGGGGCAACAGACTAATGGAAAAGGAGAAATATTCAAAAAACATAACGGGCACAAACCCTATCTGAGGGTATTAGTGCAGGGAAAAAGACTTGAAAAATCTATGTCACGGAGGAAAATGGAACGTAACAACGAATGGGGGAAGGCACAAAGTACACGGAAAAACAGCAGCCGGTTGTGCTAGGGGGGGGGGGGTGGAAAAGAAGAATTCAAAAAAGGAGGAACGGAGCCTCTTCGCGATAAAGCACGAGGAATCATCAAACTTCTAAAAAGAAACCGAAAAAAAAGCGACGCCAAGGCTTTTCCCTAAAAACTTTTGGGAAACACCTAACAGGCCGGTTGGACCCACACATGAAAACTTACTAGAGAACTGGACCGCAAGTGGGGTCACACAGCAGGGGGGGGAAAATGGTTTCAAATCCGTACGAAAAAGTTTGGTGGATAAGAATGAGAACTCTCGTGGGCAGGGCAGGGACTTTTGAGCATGGGATGAAACTCAGAATAACCGGTAGGAAATCAAGAAAACAAACCAAATTCAAGAACAAAAAGGCCCGGGAATTCGGCACCGAAGGAAAAAAAGCAAAGTTTCAAGACACCAGAGTGACCGAACCTATGAATTACGTTCGGGGGTGGGGAGCCGCAGGGGACCGCAGGAAATCGCAAAAAGGTGTTGCGGAGGAAGAGAGTCGAAATTCAGGGTGGCCGGCCTTATGTTTCTTTGGGCCTGAAAGAAATGCCAACTAGCACAATAGCGGGGGGAGCGTAACACCTACGGCATACAAAGACCAAGGGCCGTGCAATTAGAGGGGTTCTAAGAAAAAACTTCAGACAACGGCAAACAAAAGTGCAACGGAAGACACAGAGCGTTTCCATGGGGCATTGGGAGAAAAAAAAAACCCCCCCGCCAAAAGCCAAAAAAACAAGATGGGGGAAGGGGAACAGCAAGTTACAGGGAAAGAACCCGTCAAAGGACGAAGGACATTTGCAGGAAAAAACCGAGGAGGAAGGGAAGAGTGTTAACTTGCATTTGAAACTAACGGAAAACATTTTGAGAAAAGGGGGGGAAACACGGGGCTCACAGGAGCGGTGAGAGGCTCAATGTAATTCGACCGCGAATGAAATCGACGGATTGGGGCGTAAGGGCGCAAATTGCGTTGGGGCGGATAGGGGGGGGGAAGGGGCAACGTAATGGGGTTAAGGGAAAAGAAGGACAACTGCGCAGGGAGGGGTAAGGTGAAAATTCCGATTTCTGAAGGGAAACGTCTTCCTGGGGGGGGGGGGGGGGTTAAGCCCAGTCACGAAGGTTGGGCAACGGAATTTGGTGGGGGGTTTTGAAAAAAGGAAAAAACGTCCAAGAGGGGAAACCTTCCTTAAGATCAAGACGAAGTGGAATGCCGGTGTTCGCCGCGCAGCAAGCCGCACATTGGGAAAAAAGGGCGTTTCGGACGGCGAGTGGCCGGCAAGGTGAATGCAAAGACCGAGAGGTCAAATTTTATGCGCTCCGTGAAACGGGGGGTGAAGCAACAGTGATACCGTGACGGAAAGGAAAACAATCCGATCGGGAAACCCCACACGGAGAAGGGAGGTGGGTCTGGGGTCGCTAGGATAAAGGGGGGAAAGGGGACAGCCTAGATCTGGGGGGGGGAAAGGGGCTAAAGAGGGGGGGGGTAAGGTCTAGGAGGGCCGCAAGATGGAAAGAAAATCATCAGAGGCGAAAGTCGACATGCCGGTGACCGGACGAAGGAAGGGAAAGGCACGGAAAAAAGGGTGGAAGGGGATCGCAGAAAAGGGGGTGGGGGGGAACCTAGGTTTGAAAATCCAACCGGAAGAAACTGAAATTATGTGGGGGGGGGGAAGGGCACAGAAAAACCCACGAGACGGGCGAAAAAAAGGAGGCAGGGCGCTGGAAGTCAGACATCGGAAACTGAATATCACGAAACGTGTGACGGAGGGGACAGAAGGAGGGAAAAATTGGGATGCCTCAAAAATTTGGAAAAAGAAGGACCCATGCGCGAAGTAAGGAGACCGGAGACGACGTGGGAAAACTTGCCAGTGGGGGGGGTGAAAAAACCGCCGGAGGAGTGAGGGCATAAAGGAGATACTTTGAAAAAGTAAAGGTGCAGCAAAAGGTCACCCGGCGAACAGAGGGGTTTTGCAAACCTAGCCTTTCCAAAACAAGGAACGAGGGGCAAAAGGAAGGCCAGGGAGAGGAAGGGGCTGTCCCATCATGGTAGCCCCGGGGGGAAGGGTTGAAGGCACGGACTGGCAAAAAACCGAGTTCAAAAAAACGAAAAGAGGGGGGTACGGGGGAGTCGCACGCGCCCAGACTCAAAAAGTCAACGGAGAAGGGCAAAGCAGAACCGTGGGCCGGAAGGGGGGGGTTATTAACAAAAGTTGCCTCCTGTTGAGTCCAAAACCACGGAGGGTTTAGTGGTAGGAGAGGAAAGGTAGCCCGAAAAAGGGCTGCAGGGCGGGGAAAGGGAGGGGGGGTACACACCGTAACCAACAAAGGAAAAAAAACAGATCATGATGGGGGATCTCAGTAAAAGGGGTGCGCTTTGAGAATACCTGGAATGGAAGGGCAGGGTGCCCTGGGGGAACGAACGGAGGCCGTAGGAAAAACACCGGTTAACCTGTTATCACCGCTGGTAGAAAAGGATCTGGCGACTGCAGGGGAGCATGGATTCTAGGCGCGAGCACGGAAGGAGGATTAATACAGATTCCAGGACAAGCCCAATGGGGGAAAAGAGAAACCAAATCGCATAGGGTAGGGGGAGAAGGGGGTGAAAGTTACACCCTCCTCAGAATTAGGGGGTTACAAAAAAAAAAACGGTCAGAAAGGAACCTCAGTGGGACCAAAACGTAAAGAAGAATCAAAAGAGGGGAGTGATCTTTTGGGAGAGGTGTCGGGGGCCCGCCGGAAAGGGGGTTGACAACGCAAAGACCTCGAGGGGGGCAAAAGCCGGCCGATTTAGAATAGACGACAAAAAAAAAAAACGTAGGAGGAGAAAAAAGAAGAAGATGAAAAAGAGCGCCTTGCCAAACATCAAACGGGGAGTGGTGGGGCGTCATCAAATTCTGCAAACAGGAAAACGAACAAAAATAAAGACATCGAAAAGGGGGACGAGCTGTAAAACCCGTCACAGTTCGAAGGCAAGATGACCGCCGGCGCATACCATCAAAAGAAAGAGCAGCGAAATGGAAAGGACGGGCAGAGGGGGACGGAAGCGTCAGAATCGGAATGCAACTCGAGACTCGAAGAGAAGAGGCGCAAAAATAGGAGAAGCGGCCCATGACGAAAGGGAGAACGTCGTTGTGTCACGTGGTGTGGGTGTAAGCCCAAACATTCCCGGATGAAAGAGGTAACACCGAAACGAACAAGGAGCATACGGAGTTCAAAAAAACGAAGAACCCCGGGGAAAGGGAAACAAGAGAAGAAAGGGGGTAAAACTCAGGCCAGAAAAATCGCCAACCTCAGAAAACAAAGAAACCCTCGGGGGGAGAAAGGGGGGATAAGAAAAAATCCAGTAAACGGCCGGTCTTGAAAAGGGGGGAGCGGCAGGGATAACATTTATTTAACCTCATAGGACGAGGACAAACGGGAACAAAGCTTTCTAGATCGGGGGGGTTTTTAAAAAAGAGGTCAAGCCACCCAAAAGGAAAAAGAAGGGGAGGGGAAATGAAGTGAGGAAACCTCCTAATAATGACTGCTGAGTTGATGGGGTAAGCTCGGTCAAAACGAACCAGGTGATAAAGCCCTTTTCGCAAACAACCAACCGCAGGATACGCTATAATCAGGCACCGCAATTTTAAAAGGAAGTTCCACCAACGCTGCGCTCCCAGGAATAAAAAAAAGGAAGAGCAATGAACTGCGCAACTCAAAATAAAGTACGAATGCGAAAAAAAAAAAAAAAACGAAAACTATCTAGGGGGACAGGCAGAATGGCGGAAACAAAGCTCGAAAAAAACGTGACGAAGACCGTGTCACTACCAGTTGAGCGCCCACCAGAGAAAGACGACTTCACCGAAAAGAAAGGAAAGAGTTCAACAAACGAGTCGAACATAAAGAAACCAGATATAGACTTCAATCTACTCTCTTACAGGGTCACTAACGACGCAGGGGGCAGGCAAAAAATCGGAAAAGGAGCCCTCGACGAACACCAGTCGGGGAGCAACCGTCAAAAAAAACAGGGAACTAATTCACAGGCTCCGAAAGGAATCATCACGGCGATAACTAAAACCAATACGCCCCTAATAAGGCTCCCAGGACTCAGGAAAAACGTATTACAGCTCAAACGCAAAAAGGTATCCAGAGACGGTTGGCACCGGTAAGTGGCAAAAGGGCCTCATACTCAGACTTCACAAACAAAACCAATTTGGCGAGGGGTAGCTAGTAACAAGCAGCATCCAGGATATGAAGAATGAGATCTCCAAAAAATTTTGTACAGGGGGTCGAAAACCACAACAAGAAGGTGCCCAAAATTTTACAAGACTGGAAAAAATGTAACAAACAGGAAATGGAGAATACATCGACTTAACAAAGTAAAGCACGCGCCGGAAGGAGATGTCAGAAAACATTAAGCTCCGGTTAAGAAGACGGGCCCCCAAATTCGAACCACGTGGAATGAACAAAAGTAATTCAGGGAGGGAAGGATTTACCAACCTGAGTGACAAGGGGGCTACTTGCGAAGGGGAATCATCCGGAAAAAAGGTAGAAAACAAAGTCCTTGTACAAAGAAGTGCGTACGAGCTCGGTTAAAAAGGAAAAATCAAACCTCCCGGCTCAAGGACGTGTTAAAAAAGGGACCAGGCCGGAAAATCTCAATCATGGGGATGGATGGGGAAGGAGGGTCAAAATTCAAAACACCAATGGAACCTAAAGAAGGGCAGGACGCCGGGGGGCCGTTAACTGAGAGCAGACAACAAAGACCATGGGGGAGGAAGGAGGAACCTTATGTGGGTAATCGGGAGGGGAGGGCACGCTATCTGGAAGAAATGTGCAACAACTTGAAAAAAAAGCGCCCCACAGGAAACGAACAAAGAGAAAAGCCATGACCCACAATTGGAAGATCTCCCCAGCCAACCGCCACAGTCTGACAGGGGAAAAACGGAGCCAACTATGAAAAACCAAGAAAGGAGAAATCATTCTCGGTGTTTCCGAAAAACGGGGTGTAAGCGGACACCGGGAACTGGACGTGCTAACCTAGGAAAAAGCGATAGGGTGCTTGGAAAACCTTGTCAGGAAAACAGGGTAGTCCGAGGAACCCCTCCAGATAGAACGCAGACAAGCGTTCAGGACTACAATTGGAAATGGGGCCACCGGAAAAAAGGTCAAACCAAGACATTAAAAAGGGCGGGGGGACAGTTTGAGACAGTAAGCGTAACAGTGCCAGGGGGGGGGAAAAAGGGATGGGGTTTTTTACAAAAGGTCTAAAAAGAGGGGAAGAAAAAGAATTGGTCCGCCGTGAGAGCGAGAGACGCCAGGGCGAAATTGAAGGTATCAGTGAATGCAAAATAACGAGTTAGCTCCCCAATTTTACTCAACGGGGGGGGGATTAAGACTGAATTAACCGAAAAGAGTTTGCCCAAACCCAACGAGAGAGGTGGGAAGGGGGGAAAATAAGTTTCATTTCCACCCGGCAAAGGAACAAGGGAAAAATATTTTCTGAGAAAGGGAAAACGCACGAAGATGGTGGAAAACCATTCAAGAGGAAGAAAAATGAGGGAGAGGGGAGAAGCAAGCATTGGTTGAAACAGGGGGGGGGTGTGGTGCCGGGGGTGTATCAGGAGATGTCAAACACAAACGGAGGAGGAGGGGGGGGAAAAGAAGAGAGGAAAAAACGGAAACTGGTCCAAACTCTGACATGGAAAGTCTCAAGAGATACAGGGGGAAGAAACGAAATCTAAAAAAAACCATTTCCTGTCGTGAACGTGAAGACAAGGGGGGAGAAAGTATATAAGCACTGTGGTACTGAAAAGGACCCAAGAGAATATAACAATAAGCAAACGCCTAATCGCCCCTAAAAAAAGTTGAAAAGGGAAAAGCTTAGGGTTAATGGATTCAGATCCCGTACAGGACAAAACGCCTTTATGGTCAAAAAGGCGACCTCTATTTTGGGAAAGTCCACAATACACGGGCCAAAGGTCCCCATTTCAAATTCGCAACCACGAACGCCAAAGCGAGATCAACGGCGGAACGGGGGGCGGGGAAGACCTCCGCGACACACAAACCAATATCCGGGTCCAGACGAAGAGAAAAGGGGAAAAACAAACTCGCACGGCAAAACTACCCCGGTGAGAAAAAGAGTACTAAGTCCAAACCGCGTCAGGAAAGAAGGCCAAGCCGGTGAGACAAGTTCCGTTCCCAAGTACGAAAATGTGGAGATGAGAAAAAAAAAAAGAAGCAAAGTGGGAGCCGGTTAGCAGGAATGTACCTTGAGAAATGGGAGGAAGGGGACATCAGGCCTCTTTTGGGAAAGGGATAAACACTGGTGGACATGACAACTATCGGGACGTAATCGCACCAGAGAAAGGAAAGCAGCTCACGATTCACCGACCGAGGGGGGGGAAGGGAAGGTTAAAATACGTGGGGTGGAGTGGGGCTCCGCAGTACGCAAATCAACCAGTACCCTGGACAGGTGACGGAGGGAACGATCTGGTAAAGGGACAGCAGGGTTTGGCAAGAGGGGAAAGATGTGGTGGCGTGCCTTTGGAACGCTAAAAAAAGGAGAAAAATCACCTGCTAATCAAAAGGGGCCACACATAAAAACCATCAAAACCTGATGAAAAAGGGAAGGTGGAAAGGTCAAGGTTCAATTCGCAGAAGGTCAGAAAACCGCAACCGGGGGGCCACTGGCAGGGCCGTCAGGGGGAGGGGAAAATTCCTTACTCCAAAACTCACAGGAACTGGAAGGTTATAGGGGGAAGCAGGGAAGGCCAAGAACGACAAATTAAAAGGACACAGGTTAGTTATGGGTTCAGAAAAAAAAGAAAACTTGCGGCCTTCTTGGTGGAAAAAGTGAAGGAGTTCTGAATGTAGAAAAGAATATTGCTCAAACCTGAAACCGAAAAGGGCACAAAGAGACGAGTTATCAGAGTCTTTGTGGGGGCAGGGCAAATCATCCTTCACCTAGAGGGGAAGGTCAGTCAAACGGGCCCACAATGGGGGCGTGGAACGATAGTGAACGGAAAAAGGGGAAAAAAGTTGCAGGTATCTTCACTGTACCAGGGGACGACGGTGGGGCGGAAAGAGTTAAATAAAAATGCAATGGGAGGTACGGAAGGGGACGGAAAAAAAAAAAATTTCTACGAAAAAGAAAAAATAAGTGGGGGGAGTACGGCATTTGGGGTGTTGGGGGGACAGACCCGTCCCAAGCGACTTGGTGTTGAGTTCGGGAGAAAAATACGGTGAGGATACGTGGTGAAAAATCCGAAGGGACCATACAACATTTTAAGGCGGGAGGGGGGTGCCTTCTAGTCGAGGGGATGTAAAAACAAGGCAACCCGGAGGAAAAGGGGGAAACACAGGTTGAAGGGGAAGCAGGGAATAAAAGCGTGCAGTCCTGTCCCCTACAGACGGCAGGAGAATCACTGTCATTGGCAGGAAGCAGGGGATATTGGTAGGTAAAAAACCGTATGCTGTACTAAGGAACGGGGGGGTACGTTTCACAAATGACGGAGGAAACGGTGTCTGGAAATGGGTTTGAAGAAAGACCTCCAATACGAATGATAGGAAAAAACCAGACCGGCACCTGGGAAAGAAAGTTAAAAAGGAATACGAGCAGGGCTGTTGAAAAGAGCAAGAAGTTTTTAAAAAGAGTTTGCCACAAGGAGAGGGGCCTTAGGGAAATAGGGTTGGAAAACAAAGGAGAAAAAGGGAGACCGGGGTATACAGGCAGCGGACAACACCACCAAACGAAAAGCCC
>Ga0179591_1179782_pt1 | contig 14118 bp, 19 predicted proteins | sample CZOMad2_1_08_16f_FD_182891 | JGI IMG/M metagenome (GOLD analysis project Ga0179591, IMG submission 182891) | Vadose zone soil fungal communities from Angelo Coast Range Reserve, California, USA - CZOMad2_1_08_16fungal (PacBio error correction) | ecosystem: Environmental > Terrestrial > Soil >...
CCGGGGCAGCTGACGTACAACTTGGCCGGGACGTCACATGCTATCATCGGTGAAAAAAAGAACTCTGGAAAGAATCTCTTCCACGCATGGGGACGGGTAAACGTGCGGTACAACGATGACTTCTATTATGAACGAAAAGGAAAGACGGTGAAAAAAGAAAGCGCGTGGAAAATGATACAAAAGCGAAATATATAGGCTTCAACTTCGTAAGGGAATTTCATTCAGAAGGAGTAAAGACGCCGTCTCAACATCCCCGTTGGGAGGGGGAATTGGTCTGTGAGGCAGCGCCTGAAACGAAAGAATTCGCCTTCTCCCGCTAGAGGATGAAGGGAAGAAGGACGCAGCTTAGGAAACAAAAATCAAAAACCAATTACGCCCTCCCCATGGCCTTCGACTACCTCAAGAAAATGCTTCACCTTCCACTAGGGTGGAGGCTTCCCACCTTATTTCACGTCCGTATGTGCTGCGAGCGTCGCACGGGACTTCCAAACGCGACAGCTCGGCGAGTAAGAGGAAAGCCCAAACACCGTAAGAGGCCTGAATTTTCAAGAAACCTTGGTAAACCGGGACGCAGAATAGGTAAAAACAAGGAAGGAGGGACCTCGTCAAGCCGGAGGCAAATGCAACCTTCGGGGGCTGACTTCCAATACAAAAGAAGAGCCGGAAAACGCGGGTCGATAAAATCGTCGGGGCAGCAAAGGCACGGGAAATGCGGAAGACGGCGAAAACAGTAGTGATTAAAATGAAAAGATAAAGAGAAGGAGAGCCTAAAGCGACCTCAAGCGCACCGCGGGAAAAAGGAAAACAGAACAAAAGGAACGGTTGGGAAGGCGGTGGAGCATCTTCTTCAGAACCCCCGGAACAAGAGGCAAGAAGCGGGCGGCCTCGCGGGTAAAAATCGAGGTCTTGGATAAGTCTCATAAGGGGAACAAAGACAATCGCGGGAGCCGAGGCATCAAACAATCTATGTTGGCAATTGTTAAGGCCGGCCTGAATGTACTCGAAAATGGGCACAAAATAAGCAGCAGATTCGAAAATTCTCGCGATAGAGTCTTAGGTGGTGGAAGTCCGACAAGCAGGAAAGAGTGATAGAAGTTCCGTATAAGTTCCCTACCACGGAATCGATCACCCTTAGAACACCTCGGGCCTTGATCTTCATTCTTTGTCCTAGTTTTCCAAGGTGCTGTCGGTCGCAAAAACCAGGGCAGGTCATGTCTTGCTACGAACCAACCGCAAAAAAACTTCAGGGCGGTTCCGACCTTAATCTGACGGGGGAGGGGAGAAAAGGTCTGGGAAAGGAGCGAATTCTCCCGAAAATTCGGCTAGCTGGAAAAAATCACCTGGAAAAATTCCGGGAAGACAGAAACGTTAGGCAAAAAAAGGGGTAGATGGGAACGCGAGGAGACGACAGAAGAAGCGGCAGTGACAATCGACCGTTGCATAACTCTCGAGAAAAACACCAGATGCTTCGGGGCCCGAAAAAGGGAGGTGACCACGAGTAAGGAGTGGGGAACAACTAAAAGGAGAAACGTTGCCGGGGCCACCGCATAACCAGGGGATGGGAAAGACGCGGCAACCTAACCTTGCAGGGGGGGGAAAGACCAAAATGAACGGCCTAGGGCTTTAAATTCGCGCAAATAACTCCATCCAGAAGAAGGAGTGGGCATCATAGCCAGGACTAACGGCATCTGAGGGGGAGGGTCTTAAAAAAGGAAAAAAAAGCTAGTGTTTTCGAAAAGAAAAAAGGATGTCCAGTCATTCAGAGCCGTCTAATTAGTAAGCTCCTTGTCATTTAAGGAGTAAGGGTCGGGCATTTAAACTTGTCCTTCACGTCAGTAAGGCAGCTTGGAGGACTGAAGAAAAAAAATCGCACGAAAGCTACGGTGAGCTCGTGTGAGACCTCAAAGACGGGTCGTGTTTAACCCGGGAGACTTGGGCAGTAGGGCAGTGAACTACGGAAAAGGCTCTTTCCGCTGAATCTTAGCAGAGGACTTTGGAGGAGGGGAGAGCACCACGACGACGGGGGAAAAAAGCAACTGTGAGCCCGTAGGATAGATAGCTGCAAAGAGGGACGCGGGGGGGGGGGGGGAAAGCGACGACGCAAGGCTGGAGGATATCTTGGTTAACTGTGGTCGGGGTGGTAATCGTAGAAAGTTTGGGCGAAAAAACGGCGAAAGCGGGTCAGAAAAGTCTCAGAGAGGGCCGCAGAATGGAGGAACTCAGGGGTATCTTCCGGCTGAAGTGAAAACTAGCTAATCTCTCAAAAAAAAAAAAAAACTAAAATTGCCGGAGGTTGAGGGAGCCTTCTCCAAAATCTCCGAAAACCCGCACAAAGACTCCCCACAACCGGAGGCCGACGCTTGAGATGGTACTACTTCCCTCTTAATGAATAGGACCGCCCGAGGGGGCGGATGTTCTTGACTCAGGGACTCTTCTCTTGTTTTTTGTGCGCTTCCTCTACCTAGACTACAGCGACTGTGATCTGCGGGGAAGAACTATTCGCACAACTCTCCTCTCACTTCAAGTAGAAAAGAAGGAGGCACGAGAAAAGGAAAGAAATAATGGGGACTACCTGGGAATGTTTGGAGGGGGGGGGCTTTTTGGCGGGAACATGGCTTCTGCCAGAAGGATGCCGTCACAGGATGAAAAAGAGAGGGGCTGCTCGCAGGGTGACGTTGTTCACTGGGGTCTTCCAAACTACTGGGGGGGGGGAGGGAGTAAGTGCGGGGGGAAAAGCAAAGTAGGTACGTCGACCTAAAATGGAGCAGGGGTTTCCGATCTTGATCTGGAGACGGATCACTCCAGGGTTTGGAGGCGTCAAGAAACCAGTGGCGACGAAGTCGTTTAATGGCAAGATCCTACATGTTGGTTTAAACAATTACCAGTCACCTGTAAAACAGAGGGGGCGGCGAGGAAACGGAAATCTGTAAAAACCTAAGAAAAAGCTCCCAAATTCGAGGAAAAAAGCTGGGGGGAAAGAGCCAAAGAACTTCTGCCCGCCAAGTCTCTCTAAGAGGGTACGAAGTTAGGGGGTGGGTCGGAAGAAGGTATTAAAGAGGCTCAAAACTAAACAGGGGAAAAAAAAAAAAATGGAATCCTTCCTTAGGGTTGACATACGAGGGAGATTGTTGTCCTGGAAATGCAACGTATCAAAGTGAAGGGGGGAAAACGGAGGGCAGGGTAAGAGGATCCTTAGGAGGAAGACCCCGTCGACTAGTCACGAGGGCGTATCGAAAGGAAAAAAAAAAAACTTAAAAAAAGGAGGCTATCCTGGTCGTTTATGACGCAGGCCTGGGGTGCAAGGTGAAAAACAACTGGATCTCTAAGAAACCCAGAAGGTGGAAACGTAAGCGCTTCTAACCTTAAGCTCCTTTGACTGGTACGGAGGGAAGGGATACAGGACGCGGGGGGGGCTTGCAAAGGGGATCAAGCATCACCGGAAGGGGGGAATTTCTACAATCTCCCATGCGAGTGGGGGGGTCCTTAGAATCAAATGCCCAGAGGGGAAGGGAGTGTAAAAAAAAAGGAGTCTAAAGGTATATCAAATGGGAGAATCCAGAGGAGGGGAAATACCGAGCAAGTCTAGAGGGCCGCTGCTAAATTAACCTTCGGAAAATAGAATTCTCCCGGTGGGAGGGGGGTGGGGGAAAAAAGGACAAAACCGGGGGCGACAGTTGCAAGGAGGGGGGGGCAAAAAACAGTAAAGGTGAAGGACAAGTTTTTATGCCAGCTCTTCAGAAAACTCTCCTGCAAAGAAAAAGACATAGGATGGGGTAGGGCTGGAAAAAAGATTGGGAGTAGACGTAGATGGAGGTTGGTTGGATGCGTGTCTCTCAGGTCTATGGAGAAAATCCCAAAGCCGACCGGAAAAGGGACCACAAAAGGATAACGGGTGCCCCCTGCGAGGTCTACCACGGGAGAATCTTATGACGGTCAAAGAGGAGGCTGGGAGGGACAAAAACAAAAAAGCATAAAACACAAAACAACTGGGGAGAAAGGGGAAAATAGGGGGTTGTGGTGGTCGGACTTTCCACTCCTAAGCGCAATCCTATCGACCTGGGGAGAAGAGCATGGAAAGGAAGCTGGCCAAGAAGGGGAAGAACTCGAGGGGGGCTGGGGAAATCGCAAGAAAGAACTTGTCGAGCTGCAACGCACGAACGCAGACAGGGTACATTACGTCTACAAGAAAGTGTCGGAAAAAGAACCAAGAGGGGTGACACGATGGAAAGGATGATCAAGGCCGACTGCAAGAAAAGGTTTATTGCGACTGTACCCTTCTTTGCATCGAGCAGCAAAAACGGAGAGGCGATTCGACGCAGCCTATCAAAAACAAACAAAAGAAGTCTCTTTCTGAGGGCCGGGGTGAACATTCTGAAGCCGGACAAAGATCGGACGGGGACAGGATGTCACCGTCGCGCTTGTGAAAGGGATCATAATGGCAGGCTCTGTGTTGACACGGGTACAAGAGGCGACCGCTGGAACGGTGGGGATCGGCTTAAAACAAATGTATTTGCGTGGGGGGTCGTAAAAGGCCATGCGGGGATTTCGAGGCTAAAGGGTCCCATACATTGATCTACTAGGAGCACCTAAAAGGGAGATCCCAGCACAGGAGAACTTGGGGGAAGGGGGGGATACCTTAGGTGGATCCGGTCTTGGGGGGGTCTTGTGGAGGACAGGCGGGCGCAAAAAAAAGAAGGAGAAGCATTGAAAGCAACAGCCAGGCATCACAAGGTTGGGGAGAAACGAGGAAAGAGAGCGCGTGAGAGGACTCCGAGGGAGGCTACCTATCAAGGAGGAAAGTCCACTCCTACAACGTTTAAAAATACTGAAGTTAATAAAAGACCGGGAATTTTTAATGCAAAAAGCAAGATCAGAGGTCTCCGCTTTCCTGGTCCTGAGCCGTTGGGTCGACTGGGTGGGAGATGAGGGTGGAGAAAAGGGTAAATCACCCCAATAACATTCTCCACATCTGAAAAATTAGGGATCGACACGGGGTCTGGGGAGTGAAACTTGGCTGTCCGTGGGCGGGAGGGGGGACAGGGAAAGGGACCTAGGCCGACCTGGGAAGACAGAGCGGAAATGTTATGGGGAGGGGTCGGTGGTGGGGAGAAAGAGTAAAGGGGAGTTCTCAACTACCTAGAAGTTGGGGCACGCTGGGTATATCCAAGGACTTATGAGGTCATCATGCAAGCTCCTTAAGTAAAAAGAACGAAAAGGAAAAAAAAAAAAGATCGAGAAAGAATAAAGGGGGGGGGAAGTTAACTTTCGTCCATCCAAAACTTGGAATTAATAGGGGCTAAAGAAGAGAAACCGTGAAAGGGGGGGAGGAATTAAGTCATCTTTTAAGAGCCAAGGGGGAGAGAGACAAGCAGGGACCATAAAACATAAGGAAACTGCCGGAACGTCTGGGCACTCATGGGAAACGGGGAGAATAGGATAGCGAAGGAGGGGATGATGAGATCGTCTAACGATCTTAGGAAAAAAAGGGGCGAGAAAGCCTTCGAGGTCACTCTGGGAATCAGGGAAAAAAAACCCCAAATCTCAAAATTCCTTCCATGTAAAAAAAGGGGCCAAAGAGGGGAAGGGCCGAGGTGGTACGTCAGAGGTCATCCGAAGGAAGCTTACGGGAGGGTCGGTCTCATTAGGGAGAATTTATCACACCTCCTCCCCTCAGAGTGGAGTCTAGAGTTTCGTCGCAAGAAGAATGGAAATCTAAGGGCTGCTACCCACTTGCTTCTGACAATAGTCTGAAAGCGGAAGGATTTAAGACCTTCGAACATCACAGCTTCCTGCCTCGGGGCTGCGGCCAAGGCCAATGCGGCCTATCACTTGGGGAATTCGGGGGATAAAAGGCTAAATTCTCAAAACCTGGGGCTGACAATGAAGGCGAGAATGATCGAATGCTGAGAGAGTTATGGGGAGTCCACTTCTAGGGGGAAAAAAGGTTCGAATTTAGAGGCAGAAAGCTCAATCAAGGACTAGATGTCAGGGGGGGAGGCCTCCGCATTTTACCAGGCAGCAGTTGAAACCAGACATAGGCCGAGGTCGAAAGCTCGCAGGGTGAGCTCGTAGCTGTTTTCGGGCAAGGCAGAAACGGAAGAAGGGTGAGGGAGAAGGGCCCCGTTCGCAATAGAACAGTGGTGAACGGATCAATGAACGGGGGCGGGAATAGCAATGGAAGCCTTGGAAAGTCTTCTTAGCCCCTGGAAGCATGTTGCTCGAACCCAAACTCTTAATCGTGGCCTCTGGGGTGATCTACTGGAAATGACCGGTCTTGGTCTCCTTCTCTAATCATATGAAACGAATTCGCGACGGGAAAGGGACCGTTAGGCCTTGTCCAGGAAAAGATTTCACAATCAATGGGATGGTAGGGTAGGCACTCTGGAGGGAAACATGACTTCTGGGGCTTAGATACTAGAGAAAATCGGTAATACATAGGAAATCAAAACAACACCACTTATGTAAGGGTCTCTAGAATGTCGAACTCGGAGAAGTCTGACGAAAAAACTCAAGTAATGGCCGGGAAGAAGGTCAAAAAGGCAATCCCTCCATCTGGCCAATTCTCTGGGGGTCCCCTGACCGGGCAGGGGGAAAGGGGTAGAGGGAGTAAATCACGGATTAGATTCTCTGACTCCAGGCGTCCACCCGGAGACCTCCATACTGATTCATCGTCCGGGCGCAGTACATAAAAGACTGCAAGAGATTGGTGGCGTAGAAATGGAGGAAGAAAGTGGTGCAGGAAAAAACCTGGACTCCCTGTCCAAGAAACTTAAAATCAGGAAATCAGAGGGGAAAGTCAGTCATTTAAGCAATCAGCATTTGTACCGCGTTCCTGATCGATAAGGAAGGATGTCGGGCACTTCCAACAAGAAAGCAGGTTGAGGGTATCTTTCTTAAAATACCTGGTAGGAGGGGGAACGTACATGGGGGGGCGGAGGAGGAAAGACCGCAAGAAGAGGGTGCCACTTCTGAACCTCAGGGTATCCTGAATCGGTGCGGCGGGTGTAATCAATCTCGAATTGGCTCCAAAAGCTCGCAGGAGGGGCTCAAAACCATGAGTCGGGAAGAGCGAGCTTCAGAGGGTTCGATTTTTGAGCCCTCATCGTAGGGCAAAAGACGTGAAAAAAAAAAGCTCTTGTTGAACAGTTGTGTCAGGGGGGCCTCTTGGGGGGTTGCAGGGAAAAGGGCTTCGGAAGCTTCGCCCGTGCGAGCCTCGGTAAGGGGGAAGCCATTGGAGCCGGACGGGGGATTGGGTAACGTCAGGAGGGATGCAGCCAACAGGAGGCTTTGGGATGCTCTCCGAGACAAGATAGATTCTGCGGAGGGGCATTAATACCACTTCCACGACAGAGAGGACGTCCGAAGAGCGGAAATTGCTGCGCTTACCGCCCATTGGACTCATAAAGGATCTTAGGAAGTGAGGGGCCCGGAAGGAGGCTAGTTGTGGGTGTTCTGGGGTCCCGCGAAATCTAGCTCTTGGAAAATCCAAAGTGGGAAAGAAGAGAGGAAGGGGCAGGAATACGGGGGAATATTCTGGCCTGAATCATTATTGCGGGCGTAAAATAGAAAGGGGGGAGACGGTGAGGCGACCAGGGAACGGCGGTGGACTTGTTTTAGGGGCCACGAGGGAGGAGGAGGACCCACACGGGGAATGCGCCCCGGTCCCGGTGTCGCGTCAGGCGACAGCATGCCTGGGAAAGTGGAGGCCGCAAGAAAAAAACAGAAGGTCTTTCGCAAAAGGCAAGGACCCCGTTAAAGAAAGGGGGGGGGGGACTATATCAGGCAAAAGGCAGTCTTAAAGCGGAAGACTTTTTTCTTAAGGCCTCGGGGGCCGTGGAGCGACCGAAGAGGTCTACAAAAAAGAAAGAAAAGGAAGATTTTGTGACACGGGAAAGCTTTCCCGGAAAATCCTAGCGGGGGACTCTAGGAAAAAGAACTCTGATCGCCTGCCGAAGAGGAAGCGAGAAAAGCACGTGCCCAGGGCACCACAAAAAGGCGTATACAAGGAATCCTGTTAAAAAGCGGAGATCGGGGAGGAATGTATGGGGAGAGGGGTAGAAATTGTAAAGAGACCAGAAAAGGGCAACCTTATCAAGTGCGTGGTTCGTTTGGGTGCCGACAGAGAGAGGTGGGTTGGAATTTAAGGTCCCGTTAGGACTTGCTTTTAGCAGAATGGGATAGCGAATGAAGATTTTATACTCTAAGATTATATATCTCACTCTCTCGGGCTCCCTGGGAATCCCTTGAAGGACTCGGCCTTGTTTGTTTATGTTTACGAATGGGGCCTGGGTCAGGGGTTTAGTGGTGGACTCCTGTAAAAGAGAAAAGAAAAAGAATGGGGGGAGAAAACAGTTATGATAGATGCCCTTCCTCCAAAAGTGCTTTGGGGGCGGTAATTTAGGAAGAGATGGCGCGGACGGGGTCCAGTTCTACGGGAAGTCAAAAAAAGGGGGGGGGAAGGGCGGAGAAAGTCCGAATCAAGGTGTGTTCCTCTACGCAACTTGAACTTCTTTGCGGGAGAACCAAGAGAGGGGGAAATTAGAAAGGGATAAGAACCGAGCTTAAACCGTTCAAGCAACCAGCGATAGGTTGGGAAAAAGAAGGCCAGGTAAAAATGAAAGAAGGGGGAGAAAGGATAATTTAAGAAAAAATTTGCTGGGGTTTTGGTGGAATAGGGACAGGAGTGGGGGACAACTCCTTAAAAAAAAGCGGCTTTGCTCGAAAGAATGGAAGGATACAGAAAGGGGGATGTGAAAAAAAGGGATGGAAGCATCTCCAGATCCCAGGGGGGGGGGGGGTCTTTTTCTGGACAAAAGGGGGGGTTTAATTTCCGAGGAGTGTGTCGGGGGTAGCTGGGGAGGATCCCTATAGAGGGCGACTACAACGCGACTAATTCCAGGCACGGCAGAAAGTATTACAGGGGCCAGATCGGAACAATTCTGAAGCGAGTAAAAGCTGAGTGTGACATTACAAAAGAAAAACCAGATCTCTCAAAAAAAAAACAAAAAGGATTGATTAAAAGAGATATCGGTGTGGGTTTCTGATGTAACAAGAAGACAAGAGGGAAGAACTCAGATTCCTAAAAATTTGGAAAGCAGGGGGTCCAAGTAGGGAAAATTGCTGCCGGGAGGACGGGTCGTCTGCGTGGGGGGGAGCAAGCCACTGTATATCGCTAAAAAAAGAGGAAACGATAAAGAGGAAAATAAAGGGAACAACCGGTGAGTCAAGGCCGCCCACCTCGCGTTCTTCTCATGGAGGGGAAGGATTTCCGAAGCATGTCCGAAGAAACATGTGCAGGAAGGAAGAGGAACTTCTTTGGCGCAACATCGTGAAAAGGGGGAATAAAATAAAAACCAGAAAGGAACAAAAAAGACATGAGGACTGAGAGGAAAGCCTGGTAAAATTGCAGGGACTCCGGCATAGAGACTTTCGGGGAAGGTCTTTAACGCGTGGGTGTTCCCGCAAGCGGGACTCATTCACTCCGAAGGGAAAGGTACGAAATCGGCACCTGTGTGGGGGTAAGGCGCAGTAAAAAAAAAGGAAAATGGGCGGAGGATTCGCCCATAGCCAAGGGGAGGGGGGTTAGCAGAGAGAAATGGGAAAAAAAGGAGAGCCTCGGGAAAGAACTTACACTAGCCAAAAAAAAAAAAGTGTAGAAGACTTTGCATTCTACGGACGTCAAGGGGAATGCGTTTGGAGGGCGGTCAAAGTCGGAAAGGAGCCAAGAAAAAAAACTTTCCAGCCGGCGGGAAAGAAAACATCAAGGGGAAGGACAGCAGGGGGGATGCACCGTAAAAGGGGAACTATCAGTCTTTGTCTATAAATCATAAATTTCGAAAGGACTCACAGGAGAAGAGTCTCAAGGAAAGACGGCAAAACTTTGTCACATTAATGAGCTTGACTGGCAAGAACCCGCACTAGATTGTAGCAAGAGGAAGGAAGGACGGAAACGGGGTACACTTAAAGTTTTGACGGAAAACAAAGGGGGGGGTAGGTGGGCTACTTACTCACCCCCTAACCTTCGCATGAGCATTCAAGAGTAGGGGAAGAGTAGAAAAGAAATGGGAGGTTGTGACCCTGGGTCCCTATTTTCTTAGGGGGGGGACTTGATATGGAGGACAGGGATATAGAGTCCGGGACCGGGTCGGACTACAGTCTGGAATTGAACGTGAAAAGGGGGGGTGTCAGGGAAACAAGAGGGAGGCTATGGGATAGAACACGGAACAGAAAAAAAGGTTTAAAGAGTACGATCCAAAGAGGGAGGTAAGCGGCATTCAAGAAAAGGAAAGGACGGTGTACCGAATCACTGAGAGGAACGGCTACAGGACTCACCGAAGCCGGAAGGGGGAGGGGGGAGGCAGAAATGACAGGGGTTACCTAAAACGCTGGAAGAAAGCCTAAGGGCGGAGTAAAAATGACTAAGCCCTGGGGGAGGACTGGACCCAAAAACCAAGAACAAATACCACTCAAGTCTAACACCGTCAAACGCTTCACTCGGCTTGAGAGAGCTAAGGGATCGTAATGGGTAAGGGAAACGCCACGAAATCAGGGGGGGTGAGAGAGGAGAACGACGAGAGGAAAAGGGGAAGACCTAGGCTGTCGCTGTCTCTTCCTAATCCAAAAAAAGACATGCACTGGGGGGACGGCCAGTACCCCAACGGGGGGAATAGAGGAGGAGTAAAGGCAGAAGGAGAATCCCATCAAAAACTCTTCTTGGTGGGAGAATTCCATGGCGGAATTACGCAAAGATCAGAATCAAAGCGGCGAGGCGATCGTGGGGAGCGAAAAGATCCTAAAAGCAGGGAAGCGGAGAAAAGGGAGGGGGCTGGACCTAGTCGAGAAAGAGACTCAGGGGAATCAGGCCACAGCCTCATGCCGAATGTGTCAAAAAGAAAAAAAAAGGAAAACCGAACTTTTGGAAAGGCGGGCGAGCGTGGAGAAGGAGGGAAAACCAGGGCAAGATTCATAGAAAGAGGGTATAAAACATCATCAGCGCGGGGCGACGGGGGGGTTCAGGAGGCTCCATGATAGCAACCCGAAGTGAAAGCGTAGAATAGTCATAATTCCGCGAGTTCATTGGCCGAAGAGGACAAAAAAAAGCGACAGGGGCCCCCATACGAGAGTTCGAACGAACGAAAGGAGATCTGGATTTCTTAAGCAGTAAGGAAATCGTCGCAGTTAAAGAGGGAAAAGGGAAACTGCGTAAAAATAGGACGCTCGGGGCAAGGACAAAGGAATTAGGGGCCTGATCGCGGGCATAAGGTTCATTCGACTTGAGGGAAACTTGAGAGGAAAAGGTCTACTAACAACGACCGGGCAGGCGAGAACTCTGAGAAGCGACTGGATCTCCGAGGGGGGGAAAGGGAGAGCGCCAGACCGCCTCCTTCGATCGGGCAAAGAACTGGTCTGTAAGGGGGGGGAAAAAGCGAAGGGAAAGAAAGCGTTATGAGGGGAGGTCAAGCGGAGGAAAGGAACGTCGAGGGGCGAAGAAAAGCGCATGACTCCTAGAATATAGACCCCAAACCAATGGGTCGGTCTGAAGAATAAGAGAATGAAGGTATTGACTAACGAGTAAGATATAAAAAAAAGTTACCTGGTCGCCGAAGGAAGAACGCCAGAAAGAAAGGTTATGGGGGTATCTCTACCCCGACTAACTTTCTTTGCAACAGTCTAAGGAGGATTAAGGGAAGAGCTCAGGCGGGAAAAGAAGGGCATCAGGCGATCGAGAGGGAAGGAAGTCATGGGAAGCGTCGTCAAGGGTCGAAAGGTCCACTGAAGCTCAAAAATTTGGAGCCCGACTAATTGGACCAAATTCCCACCGGAGGTCCAGGATGAATTGAATGGACGAGAGTAACAGGGGAAGGACTTCAAAGGGGATACTCGAACTTTTCCTAAAATCAGCACAACACTAATGAGGGAAAATCTAAGGTGGCGCAACTCGCAGCGTCTTGGTGAAAAGGGAGGAAGGGGGGGGGGGGGCATGATTTCATACAGGGCCCGACTCTGCCTTCTTCAACGGGGGGAACCTACGGAAGTTGGGGGGGGGGCTTCTTTAGAATCGATTGAATCTAACAGAGAAGTCGAGCACGGATCACTTATGACCCTTCTGATCTGTTCAAGAGGGGGGGGCTATGTTGGTGGGATGACAGACATAGGTGATACGAAGTCAGCTAGGTGTGGGGGGGGCTTTGGGGGTTTCTTTGCTCTTATAAAGGTATTACAGAGGACAGCTGAGGCTTGAGAAATAATTCAACGCCGCCAGGTCGAAATAAGCGGGCCTTCTCATTCGATCCTCTATGGAGCCAAGATCTGAAGGGATTAGGTCGTGTGAATAGGAAAAAGGGAACTCATCGAGGGGAAAGCAGCCTAGGTAATTCGAGGAACAGACAGGAACGATGCATAAAGAGGGCTTCGGTGGCTTGGCCCTTACGTCGGAGTTTTTGGGGGACCGTCAGATAAACAAAAAACAGAGGAGCGCCAGGGGGAAGAAACGAGGAGACTCTCTAACACAGAGCTTTTCATAATAAATTATGCCGAGAAAAGAGGAGGGGGGGGGAAAGAATGGGAGGACGAGAAACGGGAAAAATGTGGGGGACACGTTGGGGGATTTGCGTTAGGCTCAGGGTCTTCAGTCACATCCGACTGAGGTAGGACTTACCTTCAAGGGATCGTCGGGGGGGGAGAAGATGAGTGGCAAGGGGACAATGGAGGGGGAAGCCCGAGCCGACTTCCGTGTCGGCTCAATTGCATATGGGGAAGAAGTAGACCTCAGGGGCCTGACCAGAGGGGGAAACTGAGCGGGGAAATGTTGGAAATTCGGAAGACACTGCAAAAGTGGGAGCTTCCGGCTTTCTGACCCGCAGGAAGGATCTTGGTTTTCAAAAACGAAAACGTTCCCTGAAAAGTTGGGAAAAAGCCGGTTACTAAATCCCCGGACGAGGGAGGACTGCCGACACGCCAAACGGCGAAAAAAGGAGGGGGAACAGGTCAAAAGCCCAGGAGAAGCCCGCCTCATTGGAACCTGAAGAGGGGGCGGAAATGAGGGGGGAAGGGGGAAACATTATAACGATAGGGAAAAAAATACCCCGGATAAAACACCCGGATCGCCGGAAGGAAATGTCGACAGCCCGCGAAGAGTTGGGGGGGGCCTTTCCGGGAAATCTACCCTTCCAGTCCAGGGGAGAGGTGGAGAGCACTCTAACATGGGTGGAATGTCCCCCCAAAAGGGACGTACCAGAAAATTTGGGAAAAAAAAAGGGGCAGTCCTATGGGAGGGAGACCTCCTATGTAGACCTCTCCATACTAGAAATGGGAGCACTTGTCTGAGACAGGGAAAGTGGTGAGAAAAACTAAGGCAGGGGCAGTGAGGAAGAGGGAAGCCGGACGAGACGAACAGGACAATCAGGAAGGGAAAACCGCCCCAGCTCCTGTTGACGTTTTATGTCGGAGGAGAGTCGGGAGGAGGGGAGGGAAAGTCGAGGCGAGAACCGACGGGATCTTTCGCGGGAGACGAATACAAGGTGGGTTGATTCATCCTCGCGACCTCGGATTGCTGGGGGAAAGAAAAACCAGGGAGAAAGGAGATACGCGGTCCGGGCAGTAAAAAAACGTTCAGAAGGATAGGCCGTATGCCTCCTGAAACGGCGAATATCAATTCTACTTTTCGGTTGGGGAGGGTTTCCGGAGGGCGACGGTCCAAGGAGGAGGGTGAGAAAGAGAGAGACGCAAATGGGGGGGTTTGCCCAGGCCGAGGAAGAGAAAGCAAGGGAGAAGAAAAGGATTTTTTCCTAGGTGAACACCGGGGGGCGCTTAGGTCTTAGCTTTTTTAGCGGGGGAACTCGACCAGGAAAGGAAAAGACCAAACAGACAAGGTCAAGTCCAGGGGGAAGAACAGTGAGAAGGTGGCCAGAGACGTCTAACAAGGAGGAACAAAGTTACTCAAAGGGACGGAGGGGAAGTACAAAAAACCAGAAGCTCTCTAACAACAAAAGGGGGGGGGGAGGAATCGGGGTTTGTTTCGATGGACACGCCGGGACCGCATCCTATTAAGACCTGGTCGAAAAGTGCACCAGTTAGCGGTAGGGGCCAGAGGGGGGGGAGGCGGCAAGGGGGGGGGGA
>Ga0179591_1224460_pt1 | contig 14117 bp, 14 predicted proteins | sample CZOMad2_1_08_16f_FD_182891 | JGI IMG/M metagenome (GOLD analysis project Ga0179591, IMG submission 182891) | Vadose zone soil fungal communities from Angelo Coast Range Reserve, California, USA - CZOMad2_1_08_16fungal (PacBio error correction) | ecosystem: Environmental > Terrestrial > Soil >...
CCCATCTTTGGTTTGCGAGCGAGAGCGATCTCCTCGTGGGCTAAGGAGAGAGGGAGCCGCGAGAAGGAGATCAGAACCAGATGAGAAGAAAAAAAAAAAAAAGAATAACATCAGCGCATCGTAGTGTCGCAACTGCCCTCGATATTGCAAAAAGGGTGCCTTCGTAACCCCCTACAAACCAAGCAGGGCGCCAGCGGAAGGGGAGAACCTAGAAGAAGGTAAGGCGAGGAATAGGAGGGAAACGCCGGAAGACTGGTATCCTCGCGAATCTTCGTAATACAGCGAAGGGTCAAGCAGTAAAGCGTAGTCGGATAAGTGGGGATGAAAAAGTCAGCCTACGGTTCTTCAGAGCAGAACGAAAGAACGACCCACGGAGGGAAGGCAATAGTACAAGAAACAAAGCGCAACCGAGAAAAGGAGGAGGCCGTGTCTTTTCACGAACTAAAAGTGAAAGCAATAATAGCCACGTCGAGTTTGAAGAAGTCCCAGAACAGCAATCATTAGCGAGAGATGAAATGGTCACAGCGAGAAAGAAGGACTGCAGGGAAGCGTTGCACGCGGGAAAAGTTGCGGACTGAAATAGTCTTCAAAATTTTCATAAGGAAGGAACTCAACACCCAGGTTAGCATTAGGGAAGCAGAGGGGGGACGCGTGACTGAGAAAAGGGCGGGGTCGATCTCTAGGGGGGATAACCTCGAAAAACGGCTATAACTCATAGAGGCAGACTCGTGCAAGAAGGGAGGGGGGGGACGGCAACTAAGGACGATCGAAAAAGAGCCGGGGCAATCTAACCAAAGCGGTCACTGAATCGTCGAGAGGAATTTTCTTGAGATGCCCAGCGTTAGGGCGGGGGGAAATGACAGTACGACGTCCGTGGGTTCCCTCGAGACTAACGGAGGAAATCGAACGCGGTCCGATTGATTGAAAGGAAAAGGGGGTTAGCCTATGATGAAGGGCAGATCATACCAAGTAAACAAAAAGTAGGCCTTCGAACTTGTGCGAAGGGTCGCGGGGACTGGCAAATAGGTATTTCGAGGGCTCCACCGAAGAAGGTAGATCATGGGAGCTGCAAGTAGTCACCGAGGCTTCTTCAGGGAGAGGTGGGGGGTGGGGGGGGTCTTCAGGTGATCCAGAGGAAAAAAAAACAGCCGTCAGAAAACACGATGGAACTGGAGGAGAGATTCAGTTGAAGAAGGAGAGGTTAATTCTCATATTAACCCTTCGTAAAACAACGGACCATAAGGACGGGGGAAAAGAAATCGAAAATCGTGTAAAGCAAGAAGGGGAAACCAAGACCTCTTCACGCTCTCCAGAAAAAGCTGCGCGCGATAGCCAGGTCACGAGCCATAAATGCACAGACTTCTGGGAAGAAGAGGGACGGAAAGGTTTAGAGGAGGAGGTGAGATGTTTTTACGTTGAGGAACTCAGTTGGAGGCAAAAAGTCTTAACAAGAAGGTGTCTTTTCCTCAATATCAAGAGGGATGGATCCAGGGGGAATAAACCAGGCTACTGGGGAAGGAATTCAATCTTTGGGAGGAAGGGGGGAGCCACCACTGATGATTGATCAAAAAAAAACGGACGAAAAAAACTAAACCGGGAGCGTTCAAGTGGCCGCGGGACATTGCTTTGAGGGTGGCGCCAGCTGCTCAGCTGTTCCTTGGAAGAGAAAGAGGGGGGCGTGGGCTTCAAAAAGACAACCGGGAAAAGATAGAAATCAGCGCCGCGCTGCGAGGGACAGAGGGGGCACGCACTGGCCGGAAAAAATATGGCCAGCGGACTCTAGGGAAGAACGTAGAGCAGACGGATCAGGAGGGGAGAATTTCGTCGGGGAAAGGGGGTGCGCGGGAAAACTTGACCAGCGGGAGGAAACATTGGGGGAAATAACATGCACAGAGAGGAGACTCGGAATTGGGCGCGAACTAGGAGCGTATGGCCGGCCCGGCACACCCCATCTACTACTTGAAGGAAGAGGGACTCTCACTTCTTGGGCGGAGGAAAGGGCTCAAGAGATGGGCTCCATACCCCAAGAAAAGGAATTGGGAAAAATGGGGAAGGACGACGAGCTCCGTAGGGGGGGGAAGCTTCAAAGTTAATTGGGCGATGACCGACCCGTCGACTGTGCAGCAAAACGGCCGCAAATAAGCGTCGGGGTAACAGCACAGACAAAAATGTACCCGAGAGATGGAAACACCAATCAGGAAAAAGCCGGAACCCGGGTGGACGGAGAGGCGTAAAAAGGGTCAACACGGTACAAGGGAAAAGTGTGACCGGGCAAGAGTGACGAAAGGTACTGAGTCACGAAAAGGGGACTGAAAGGGAGGGGGGCAGGGAAGATAACTGGATGAAAAAGAAACAAAAAAAGCGACAAGGCCCTGGCATTAGGCGCAGCCTGAATTTCTGAAAGGGGTGCGATTACTGCTCCGACCAAGTGTAGAACCAGGGGAAAAGTGGCACTGGGAAGGAGGGAACCTACCCAAGATGGTCTTAACGACTCGGAGCGGAAGGACAGTGCTGCGGACTTGAGTGTCACCAGAGGGAAAGTTCTCCCGGGAGAAACATTAGTCCAACTATCTCAAGCTGAAGGTACAGCACGTCATTCAAAAAAAAAAGGAAGACCCACATCCTCAAGAACGGTAGAAAGCCGTTCCGAGGGGAAACATCCGATGCTTGCAGAAACATTTGAAATATGCGAGGAATATGCAAGGCATAAAGGAACGAAGTAGTATTCTTTTACTACTGAGGCGCGGAGATGGGACGCGGGAGACATGAGGGAAAGTCGATACAGCAGAATCGGTGAAAATCATTATCCTCAGCTGAAAACAAAAAACAAGGAGTGATTGTCCACAGGGGGGAGGGGGGGGTCAAATTACTGCGTGGAAAAGACAGATCAGAATTCAGTCAAACCGGAAGCAGGGTGAGGGGGGGGGGTCAAACGAAAAAAAAAGTAACAACGGGAAACTAATCAAAAGGCCTCGGGAGTTTCGAGGCTATGAAAGTTGTTGGATGATGTAACAAACAAGTCGAAGGTAAGGACGCACGGGCCTTAGAGAAAAAAAGGAACGGATGGGCAGTATGGTGGGTGGGGAAAGATCGGAGCAGGGCCTGAGGGGGCGCGGGGGTTAAATGGGGGAAGGGGGGGTCAAGCCAAGGAGGGGTTGATCGGAGCGGGGAGAGGTTGGGGAACGGAAACACCGCGGGAGGGGATGTGGACCAGGGGGGTGCAGACTTGGCGAGGCAACTTCAGAAGCAAGCCTGTTTGGAGGGTGAGGCAATGAAAGGAGGATGAAAAGAGATTCTGCGAAAGGGGAGAAACTTTGGAAAGGTGGAAATCCGTCCGCGCCGAACGTGAGTGATCATGGGTCGAGGGCCAGGCGCAAGACCGAGGGGAGAAACGCAGAAGGGATACGGCAAACGCGGAAACAAAAAAACGGACGGGGGGCTGTTCAGTGGGAAAAACGTGGGCTGCGGTTGCTGGAGCAGGGTAGAGAGCAGAAGGAAGTTCATGAAGCAGGGGTGGGTCAAAGGGGGGCATAAGGATCAAAAAAAAAGGCGGAAACAGAGAGATGAAGGAATCTTCCTTCCTGCTCAGGAGGGGCGAACTTCTCACCGGAGACAAGTTTCTCGCACAACTGGAAACTCCCGAAAGTCCTTTTCTTGGTGGGGTGGCAAAGGTACGTGGTCCCGCAGAGCGGGTCTAAGGAGATGCGTTTCCGGGAAAGTGGGAGACACCAAAGGAAAAAATCAAACCGGGCCGCGAAAGGTAACTCTCAACTCGGACATAACTTCCAAACGGGCCGAGAGCATATCAAGATAAGGCGTTCAAAAATGGCATACAACAGACGGCCGACCTAATGCCCTTGCCGGTGAAGGGCTCATCCCGGGCCAACAAAACTTGGAAAGCCAGGAAAAGTGACCCGAGATACCCAACGGACGGAAACTCGACCGCTGAACAAAACAAAGCCACGTCGCTTTGGGAGGTACCCATGCACTCCGAGACAAGATGCCAAGGGATCCAAGCCGGGGACCCAAACCAAAAACACTGAACGGCCTAGGGTGGGGAATCCCACAGGATACAGGTCGCCTGAAGACTCTTATCTCCGCTCCAAAATCCAGGAGCAAAAAGGGGAAAAAAAAAAAAGTAGCCTCAGACACGCACAGAAGGGGGGGATTCAGATTCCTCGATGGAAGGTGGACGGTCTGCTGACCACGAACTGCGAGAAGGCACTCCGCCTGCCGCTGGATCAACGCCGGAAACTTAAAAGGGCCGAGGCAGAAAAATACCCACTTTAGTTGGTCAATGGAAAGCATGAAAGGTGCACTGATCAAGCAGAACATCAGGAGCTTCGAGAGAGGAGCAAAGTGACTGGATTGACCGTTCACCAGGGAAGAAGTGGAGGTCGGGCGAGATGCACTGGGCAACTGCTCTCTCGAGTGAAAAAGACGGCAGCTCTGCAGGGGTTGGAGTTGTCAGGCAAGGAAATGCGGGGGGAGGGGAGGGTTTTTTTCAAGGCGGGGGGTGATGTGTCCGGAAGAGGGGCAACCGATATCAGGGGCGAAACTGGGGGGATAAAAAAAAATGGGTGGGGGGGGGGCGAACTGAGAGTGAAAAGGTCCTCAACTGGAATCCGAAGATTACAGGAAGATCGTTCCCGTCGGGTATTTCCGAAAAAGTAAAATGCCATGCAAAACCAACTGGTCGCAAAGCGCTTGTGGTAGACACAGCCGCGCCAAAGGTAAGACAAGCTGGAGAAGAAGGCCCTTTCCTACCGGAGAGGTGGGATCCGTGGTCAAATCAAGGACTAACGATTCTCCCGGGGACATGACCTTGAAAGTAAAGACCTGCTATAACCGTAGACGCTTGCAACTGACCCCATGAAACGTGACAAAGGGGACGCGAGAAGGGGGGCAGGCACTTACGGCAAGGGGATCTTCGGGCGGGGAAAAGGTGGTTTGGGGGCTTAGGAAATTAGGCACAGTAGAAAAAAGACCTTTGTGGCGATGGAAACAAGGTGAGAAGATAAGGCCAAAATAGCAGAAAAGTTTGACGAAGGGACTTCGGGTCCAGAGAAAAGAAAAAAAAGGCAACCATGGCTGGGGGGAGGCGCGGACTGGAAGGGGGGGCCCTGCGCCCAAGCAAAACGGGGGGGGAACAAAAGAGAAGGGGGTAAAGGTGTCTCCTCCGAACCCAAGATATTAAAGGTTCTGCGAGAAGCGCATTTAAGCGCAACTTTTGTGAAAAGAGGGAGGCATTGCGTCATGAAAGCGCGAATCGCGGCTTATAGGAGACAGTCCGGGAGGAAAAATCGGTTCAGTCGAACCGCAAAAATTTTTTGACGCAAAAAGCGCGGGCTCAATTTAGTGCAAGCAACGCGGCACGATTCGAAAGTTTCCATTAGGACAAATGAGTAGAGAAAGGAACAGGGACATGGCGCTTTCTCACTAGAAAAAAAACGTAAAGGGCCTCGCCGAAGGGGACTCGTGAATCGGGATTTGGAGGGGAGAAAAACAGAGATCGATGACTCCGGAAAATCTCATTCCCATCAAACAAAAGCCGAAGGACTATCATGATAAAGATGGATACATCCTCAAACAGCATGAAAGAGGGGGTCATAAGGTCGTGACGAACCGGCAAGGGCGAACAGCGCTTCAAGCACGAAATGAAGAAAATTCCCGCCCTCGAGATCGTTAGGATTGTCAGGAAAGAACGAGGGGCTCTAGACGAGAGAAGGAGCTCAAGAGCGCAGCATTTCCAATAGGGACTGGGGAAGGGAAGGACTTGTCCCCAAAAAGTGGAACTATGGTGGCGGTAGTTTCGGACCTTAGTAAAGATAAAGAAGCTTATCGCGCGATTTGCAGAAAATTAATGGGAGGGGATTGGAGACCTCGCAACGAGAAAAAGAAAAGTCTCGCCGCTCTTGGCTGAGCCCCACACAAATCGGAAGCAGCCTTTCTATACGGGGATACAGGACCTCTAATCGCTGCAGACCGAGAGAAGCAAGCTAGACATCAAACTAGAGAGTATAGGACCTTCAAGAGACAGGTACCCTCTCGGCTCGTTGAACACTCAAACTGGAAGAGCAGCAGATAATGAAGAAGTTAGAGGAAGCAAACAACTGAGATGAAGGGACAGCATCAAAGGAAAGGCTATTATTGGGTTCAGAAAGTGCCTCGACAATACCTACTGGGAGGGAGCGCCATACATCTTTTTGGGGCGGGCAACTCGGGGGTTCCTGGAGAGACTACACAGCCGTTCTATAGGCGTAAGATCGGCTCAGAAGGGGTTCGCATCCGAGGTTGTCGCTGTCACGCAAAGGGGGATCTCTCTATCGACAGGTGACGATTGCTGAAAACTGGCGGGGCAGAAAGAGAGGCCAGCCAGGAAGAGGGGGGGGTCTGAAGGAACGTGGATGGGGCGCCAATGTGCTCCAATACCCTATTGTCATTGACACGCACATCAAAATTAAAGTCATAGGGAAGAAGAGGGGGAAGGCGGGGATACAAGATACGGGGGGGGGGGGGACTAATAAGAGCTCGCGAGCTAAAAGGTCTCTCGCTACGTGAAGAGGGCCACCTGTCTCCGTTTGGAAGAAGCAGGAATTCACTTAAGTGGCGAGGTGGTGTCGGATTGAGAGGCCCGGCTGGGTGGTGGGAGGGGAGGAGGGCGACAAAGCTAAGAGCTATCCAAAAAAAGCATTCTAGGGCTCGCAGAGAGAAGAATGTTCACCTGCTTACTGCTCTGTAGACGACTGTCGAACCAGGGAGACGGAGAGATGCTGTCAGCGAAAAGTCAGGCGTTGGAGGGGGCTCAGAACAGCGGGAGAGGGATTATCACGGGAACAAAGACGGGCTTGCTAGTCGAAAGGGACGTTAGCGGTCGGCACCACTTCCCAGGCCAGGATGAGAAAAGAAGAAGGGAATGAGTATTTCAGGGGACATCCAGAGGTGCTGAGAGTCATCACGCAACGTCATGCGCAGAGAAAACAGAATACAAGGAAGCCGCGCGGCAACAAAAAGGTGGGATCTCACAACAACAAACTGAGAAGGAAAGAGATGGGCCGGGGGTGGACCTCGCGACGAACGATCCTCTTACGGAAGGGAAAGGAAGAAAAAAATGCGGACAAGAGAAAAAAAGCGGGATAGGCCCGTCGCATACAGCAAAGTCAGAGGAACAGTGTAACCTCGCTGAAGGCAAGGATGTTCCGAGGGTACAACAAAACAGCAAAATAAAGACCTCACATCGCAATTAACCTCAGGATATTATATCTACATCGCGAAACAACTGGAGAAGGAAGACTCAACTGGGAAGGGGGGAAATGAGCGAGCGAAACAGTCTTCGACATTCAAGTCATAAGGGAACAAGATACGGATCGTTACTTTATAACAAGCCTGGGCGGGCTCAAGTCAAGAAAGAAAAATAACTGACACCAGGAGACCGAGCCGAGAAGGGAAAAAAATCGACCCACTACCGACGTCGATTCCTTTGCTGAAGACGCCACGTTTGCCAAGAATCGACCACAAAGGAAATCTAAAGGGTAGAATGACGAGAGAAAATCGGAACACGTAGAGGGGGACAAAACCGCCTAGACTCGGGCGATGTCGTTTCCCTTAGGGGGGGTATGCCTAAGCTTTTGCACTGTATGACCCATCCTGCCGGAAAAACCCCTTGTCTGAAGGACGTCCTTTGGGACGCTTACACAAAAAGAACCATTCAAGCGAACGGGGCTGGTAATCGAGCTCTTAGGCATGACTCAAGAAACCAGCGGGGGGGAAACTATCGAGGAACATACTGGACGAAGGCACTGGTCAGTAAAGGGAAGAAGACTCCTCAGGCATCTAACCCTAGGGAAACGGAATCCGATGACCAGGATTGTCAGAGGGCAGTTTAATAAATGCAATTTATTTGGTAACAATAAAGGGTCTGTAACATAAACTAAAAGTCTTAGAATTTCTGAATAAGTCTATCAGAGTTGGGGAACACGCCAGAGTGTCCGCGGGGAAAAGAGCAATGAATCAAAAACCCGTAAAATCTTCGGAGGCCGACGTGGGCGCGTCTGGTCTTACGGAGTGATCACGAGATGCGGATCCGAAGGAGATACTTGTAGCTTTCATAGCAGTCAAAACTAATCTTAGGAGAGGTATGCATAGGATCGTGATGCTTCCATAAAATCGACACGACGGAAATAAGACGGTAACGCAGCGCGCTCTGGGGGCCGAATGCTCTTGGAGAATTAGAACTACTATAAGAAAATACAGGAGAAAGAAGGACAGGGGACCCTTCCCGCAACCAAGAGGGAAAAAAAATCACTATGCTCGCACGCGAGAGGCGCTCTTAGAGCGTCTCAAAGCCGTCAGAAAGGTCAAAAACCGACGGGAATTCTCGATGCGGATGGGGTCATTTCATGCGATTGAAACGACGTTCGCCCGGCAGTGTATGCACAGGAGGACAGAGGCTTTGAGAGAGGAAATCAGGTTTAGAAGGGAGAACGTACCGCGGGGAAGTAGAAGATATATGGCGGGGAAAGTCATCCTTGCTAGACAAACCAGACGGGAGTACACGGCGGAGATCAGAGGCCGCGAAATTGAGCGAGTCAGCAAAAGCTGACAATGCCTGGAATAGAAGCGGGTGGACGTACAAACAGTAAACTAGAAGAGAGCGAGAAGGCTTCAGAAAGTTGGAGAACCACGCTGGGTCAATTATGGCCACTGACACTCTAAAGTAACTTGGGTAGCCTGACGGATAAGGAGAGGACATCGACGCAGAAGGAGATGGGTAAAGGACTGAAGAAACACTGGCAAAAGCGGGAAAACAATGTGGGAGGGCGATAACACAGATAAAAGGCAGAAAGGGAATAGGGGCCGTCACCGGCAAAAACAGTGACCCGGCTCTCGGACCTAAAGAGAAAATCAAAAACTTAGGTACTGACTTGCTCAATCCAGCGTGACGCGTTCAAACCACCAGCTTTTGAATTTGGGGGGAAGTAGCTGGACGAACGCTCACGGCTGCGTAAGTGAATGCAATGGGTTTGGTCTATTGAACGAACAAGGCGGGGGAATCACTCATCAGCAGAGACAATGATAGTCTCCAGCACATACAAACAACCAGAACTATAAAGAACACCTCCTTCAAGTGGACAGTGTAAGAAGGCTATCTTACCCCGTGGAAAACCCGGGAAATCTGTACCAGGGGGGGGGGTTTTGAAAAAGTTGGAGACAGGTCCTATTCAGTTACCACGAGACGCATTTCCCAAAGGTCATGGAAAGGTCTCAAAAAAACAATTTAATGGAAAAAGGTGATTCCCAAAGCTGGGCCCGGGAGGAGGGGGCGCAACCTTGATAGGTGGAAAAGGAATTTTTTGTGCAGGACGGAAGGGGTTGCTACGAAACGCAGGGGGGGGGCGGGGGGGGGGGGGGGGGGGGGGGGGGGGGTCCCATGGGAAAAGGGTTAACTGGGAGAAGAGGGGGAAACAGTAACGATTCAGAGAACCAGGATTACGAGGAAAATCATGATCCAATTTTCTAACTCAGAAGGGGAGAACGAGTTTTTAGGAAAACTCAGCTCACTGAGTGGGTGGACCATCAGATTACCGCAGTAACCCCAAGACAATATGTACTGAACCGCATTAAAGAGGGAAAAGCCAACCGCCGGGGGCAAACGACAAAGGGGAAAATCGAGAAAAAAAGGGAGCCTAAATGCAGCAGTCCGCGGGAAAGGGTAATCTTCACTGGGCGAACTGGGCCGACCGAAGAAAAAAAAAATGAGGAGAAAATCGATCTGAGGAGTAGGGACCAGCAGGATCAGTCCGAAGGCTGAAGGAAAACAGATGCAGGGTGATTGCCGCGGGAGGGGTCAGGAAAGGTGTACCAGCGCAAGTCGGAGCAATAGCATTTGGAAGTTTGGGGGTTCACATGAAAACACCCGAACTTGACCCGTCCGAGGAAGAGGGAAACAAGGAAGGTTCGGCGATGCCTACTGGATTGGTTAGAGGGTTCATCATCGGCCCGGAAGGCGCGAGAAGAAGGCGGGTGAAAAGACCGGAGGAAGGAAGGATTGGGGTTGGGGAAAAGGGGGGATGGAGGACAGTGGCAAGAAAGCGTTCGCCAGATGGTGGGGTTGCCTGCAAAGGAAGTGGGGAGGTGGGTATGTGTGTAGGCATGTCGGTTGGGGGGGATCGGAAAGGAACTTGCTTGGAGTGGCCAGTGGGGAACGTAAAGTTGAGGAGGGGCAACACGGCAAAGGGCTTTCCAAGGACATGTGGAGGTCCAGTTGCGATAATCGGAGGCGCAGAGCTGGCAAAAAATGGTGAAGATTTGAACGACAAAACAAGGGATCCGTCCGAACGGAGAAGTTGGGTCAGGAGAAGGTAAGGGACCGGAAAAACCGGGGGAGACAACGAGAGGCAGGACTTGCAGGAGAAAAACAAAACTGGAGAGGGAGGTCTTGTGAAGTGTAGAGCACTTGTCAACACATTCTGTTTGGGGGGATCAGTACAAATACTAAGGTGAGAAGGGAGAGCCACAACTGGGAAGGGAGGGGGATAAAAGAAAAAGGAAGGTTTCACCTTCACTGGATCCGGAGGAGAAAAAATGCTCCAAAACCAAAATACAATTTCCTGTCCACCTGCAAAGCCGAACCTCGGCCATTTCTTGGTGGGGGAAGGGGGAAGCGCAAGAAAAAAAAAAAAATATCGGTTCCTTCTCAGAGGTGTGACGCAGGTTTCAAGGGGGAAAATGGAAAACGACCCGAAAAGGACGGACACTGGCGGAGGACATGGAATTCGCGCTCGTTCCAAGACTTCCAAAAAACAAAAGACCGATAGCAGGGATCGTCAAGGGAAACCAACATTCGTCCAACGGACCTCCAGGGGAGGTGCCGCCGCCAATCCAGGCCCCTCCTCTGGCACCACCTCACACCAAAAGACCTTCCGATCCCCACCGCCGGCTAAGAGAACACGAGAAGAGCCAAAAGACAATTCCGGGGAAGGAAAAGCCACAATGACTCACACCCTAGAAAAATGGTCCATTGTTCAACCCCATTAAACGGCGGGTTGTGACGCCAGTATTCTCCGGCGCGGACTGCAGATTGAAGACGCCGATAAAAAGAACTTACTTCATAGAGCCAGAAAAACACGTTGCGTAACTTCTCGAGTAAGGGGTTCGGTGAGTGCGGAAAAAAAAATCAACAGGCAATCCGGGCGTATACGGTCTCTAAAAAATGGCTTCCATAAGAAGGGGCGAAGGAAAAGCTCCAGCAGCTTTCTGGGATCAGACATCTTTTCTTAGCTCCTGCTGGAGACCATCGACGAAAGGCAGATTGAGGAGTCATGCAGGCGCTGAAATAAAAGCGGAAAAAAAGAAGCTTCTTCCGAGTATTGGATAGGTGGCGTATCCGAAGGGGCATGCCTCGGAGGGGGAGTGGGTCTGGTCCAGGCTATGCAAGTGGAGAAACGGGGAGGGGGACGGTGGGTTAATTGCTTTGGGGAAATGGGAGGGGGGCAAGCACCAAGATTGTCGAAAATGTTTGATGCTCCACCGGAGGGCAAAAGGAGAGGGGAACAAACAGCAAAGTGTCAGACGAGACGAGCAAAATGGAAAGGAAAAAGAAGGGCCACCTAGGATGGACTGACCCATGAAGCCAGCAACCGTCAATGGTGGACCGCAACAAAGTGGTCTGCCGTAAATCAGAAACCTAAAAATATTCCGGCGCGGAAAAAAAAAGGAAAGGCAACGCGTCCGCGTGGTTAAGGGGGAAAAGAAAACAGGAGATGCTCGACAAATTGACTAAGATGATTTCCCTAGTACCGAATTAAGGGTCCCCACAATGGGAAAGAAATGTATCGTGTGAAACCAGGGTCGCTCAAAGGGGGGCGTAAAGTTAGGGGACACGGCAAGTACGTTGCAACGTTCTTTACATTTGTTGTGGTAGGGTGATGAGAAAACGTTAAGGACAGCAGGAGGGAACCAGGAAGTTTTTGTGAATTCACCACGTTTCGAAGTTGGGCAGGGCGAAAACACAATTCAAAACCATCAGCAATTCAACAAACTTTACCAGCTCAGGGTCCACAAATTCAAGCCATGCTGGGGTTGTCTGGGCGACACGCGCACGGGGTACAGGGTGCTCCTCACTACGGTAGAAGATTGTAAGTCAAGCGAGCCTGGGGGGGTCCAGTGCCGAAGAGAAGAGTAAGAGAATAAGAAGGGTCGCGGAAGAGCGCAAACTCCTTGGCGCACAAATGGTGAAATCGTCTGCAGCTTGGGGCGGAGCTATACGCGATAACGATAGTCCTGGGTGAAAGTCTCCTCCGGATCCGTAAGCTAAAGACAGTCTTTCCGGGGAGGGAGTCCGAGAACAATAATTGTTAATCCATCGCGGTATAAAACTGGAAGAAAAATATCGCGGCTGGGGATTAGGAAATCGGACTTAAAATAAACAGGCCGATTCCATTCAGAGGCAGAATGGAGAGGATAAAGAGAGAAGAAATCAGAGAATAATTCCCTCAAAGCTATTGGGTACAATGTTTAGTTGTCGTCTAGGAGAAAAACCCAGCACAGGCGATGGAAGCACCGTACCCCCAGCTCGGGGGGAAGGAAAAGAATCACTGATCAAGGGGGTCCAAATAGTGGATACAGAGAACAAAATCAATTTTCCGTGATGTTCAAAAGGACAACTGAAACCGTTCTAACAGGTCAGGAGAATACCAGACCTAGGCCCCTCCCTAGAGAAGAGTTCGGAGGAGAAAGGGGGGAGAGAGTCACCTGAGACGCGAATAAAGAGGCAGCGCTTCCAACGATCATGTGGGCCAAAAGGCGCAGGAGGTGCCAAGGGCGAGGACCGGTCAAAAGATGGACATGATGTCGTTGTCCTGCGGAAGAAGGAGGATCAGTAAAATTCAGTAAGATCGCGAGGGATTGAATCGATGGAGAAGGGAGAGTTGGATAAGAAGGACAGTCATCGATCCCATGCAGAATAAGCGCCTAGAGGGGGAGTCTCATTCTGAAGATACATCGGATTAAGGCGGATACCGTGGACGAAGAAGCTGCAACCGCGAAAACGAAGGAAACAGGACACCGCGACGAGGATTACGTGGGGCTGGAGGAATTACGTCACTACATCGGAGAAGACTCGGCTGAAATAAACTAAGGAGACGAAGGGGCGAATCCTGAAAGCAGGGGACTGATCCTAGCAAAACCAAAATCGAAAAGACATCACGTCATAGCAGGGTAGGGCTGTACCTGGCCTCGACAGGGAGGAAAAAAAAAAATAAAAACTAATATCGCTGCCGTGAAAAAGGGGGTCGGGCTCACGAGGAGTTCTGCGAAAGCTAAAAACCCCCCCACAAGTTGGTGGGGGGGGGGGGGGTTGGGGGCCCCCACACTTTTAATCTCTAATCAGGAGGAAGGGGAGGGAGGCTGGGGGGAGCGCGGGAGCGCAGGGAGGAAGCGAAGAAGTCACCGGAAAGAAAAGACAGGTGCGAAGCCGACTGCCGCCAGCGACGAACATTTGACGTGGCCGGAAAAGGAGGGGAGAAAAGGACGACGATAAAAGCTGGAGGCAGTTTCAAAGAAAATCGCCGAAGAAGACATCGAGAAAAGCAATCTTTTGGGAGAGCTCGCTGAGGAAAATTCAGGAGACTTAGGAGAGTGTTGGCCAAAAGAGCGTCCATACGTGAAGAAGCAATTACAAACACTCGGAGAGGGGTTCGGGTGACGCTGCAGTTTGGGGTCGGGAGGACGTTCAGAGCCGCCTCGCTACGGACCCGCTTCATGGAACGAGACATCCTGATGCTAGAGGTTTCCCGGCTTGACGGCGATTTTGTTCGCAGTCGAAGGAATCCAAGGTCAGAGGAAAGATGTGATGACAGGAGAGGGAGGCAACTAAGTGTCTGGAGAGAGGAGGTGATCCTACGACGGGCGCGAGAAGTAATCTCGCTTCGGTGGTTTGTAAAGCTGAAGAGGGGGACCAGGACGAACCGAGTGCTGAAGCAAGACGACTGGCGCTGGGGGGGTATGAACGCTGGTGGCTCATCCAGTGTGAGGATCTTCCTGTTCCGCCCTCAAAAATTAAGAAGCGAAGAGACGCTACGCGAGCGCGGCGCACCAAGCTGGGGAGGGCAGGTTTT
>Ga0179591_1261239_pt1 | contig 14117 bp, 12 predicted proteins | sample CZOMad2_1_08_16f_FD_182891 | JGI IMG/M metagenome (GOLD analysis project Ga0179591, IMG submission 182891) | Vadose zone soil fungal communities from Angelo Coast Range Reserve, California, USA - CZOMad2_1_08_16fungal (PacBio error correction) | ecosystem: Environmental > Terrestrial > Soil >...
GAGACGGATTCTTACCAGCTTAAAGCCTGTGACAACAAAGAAAGAGTACAAAAAAAAAACAAGGTGCAGGACCCTATCCAGAAAAAACCAAACAGAGAGGATGTGGAAGGGCGCGGAGGGCGGCAATGACGGACTGTCACGGCGACCGGGCCGGCCAGGAGAGGAGCGCGGGGCAAGGGGGTCCGACGGGGCGCTGAATAGGCTGGAGTTGTTCGGGGTAAAGCACATAATCAAGGTGGCAAGCGACGACCAGAGAAAAGAAATATGTTCTGTCGGAAAAGTGAGTCAAACGGCAGCGGGGGGGGCGGTTCGCGTATTGGGGGGGGGGGGCACTCCGACATTCAAAAAAAAAAGCCAGGAAGCAAGCGCCAGGGTGACCTTAGGGGTCATTCGAGTACAGGAGGACAGGTGAGCAACGCAACGGGCAAGGAATATGACAAAAATACACGACACCACCAACAGAAGGGAAAATAGGAAAAAACACTTTCAAAAGGGGAATCTGAAGGAAAGGGTGTATAGCAGGGGGACCTTCATCTGGACCCATAGAGACGAGGAATGGAAGAGAATAATGCTTGTTGGAGGTTCGACAAACAAGACAAACAAAACCTGGCAGCTAATGAGTTGTCGCGTTGGTATAGGAGAATTAAAGGGCACCAACAGATGCCTCGTTTGAAATGAGGGAAGGAAAAAAGGAAACAACTATCAAAAAAAAGGTGGGGGGGTGGAAAAGTCACTGTGTGAGTTTAGGCGGCATCTAGACGGAAACACAACTCCGGATTCGTCCAGAGATAAAATCATTCTATCCGTAGCCAAACCATTGAGATCAGAACCTATTAATTTGTTCTGGAGAGCTTTTCCCCCCAACCGGAAAAAATGGACCTACGAAAAAGGGGTTATTTCACAGCCTCTCCAGGAAATGCTCTCTTAGTTTCTCGTTGCACGGTGGATGGGAAAGACAACCCAAAAAATTCAGCTTACCACCCTGGCGTTGCAAAAGGTTTACAGTACAAGCCTACGTCTGGGGACTACAATTCACGCGCCGGATCAAAACCACAACACAAACAACTCTCGCGTTTCAAGGGAACGTGGCGCAAAAGTCAGAGGCAGGTAAAAGTCAGGACTGAGGATCAATTTTACTTTAACTCTGATAGATGGCACAGGGGGCAAAAAATAACGGCTGATCCCAAGGTCCAGGCAAAGGAAACAGGAAGGGACCAAACAACCGAGAAAAAAGTTGGGGCCCCGTCAATTTTAGTAGGTGAAAACCTCCGGCCAGGTCGAAGGGGGCACGGGGGGAAGTCCCCCCAACGCATGCCGGGTAAGCCCCGATTCAAGGTCGGCGTCTATGACATACCGAAATGCCTGCAAGGGTGGGAATGGTGTCAAAAGGGTGAAAAAAGATTCCGGGGACCGGGTCGAAATTGGCTTCTTTGCACAGTACGAGGGGGTCGTGGGCGGGGCACGTGGGGGGTTTGGGATGCCGGGCGATGAGGCGAGGCCGAAGCTCATATAACAAACAAGGAGGAGGAAAAAGGGTGGCTAGGCGCGTGAAATAGAAGGGTGCTGGATCCTCAAAACCCGAAAATCGAAAACGTCACACCTTGTAAGGAAAAGCCAAGGGCTGACCGGGACGGAATCCGGTACTGAGGTGGGGGAACACCATCGTACCCAAACCTAAGGGAAGAAGGTAGGTGATTATCTGATACACAAAAAGAGAGAGGGGGGCCCGATCCCCTCATTCCTGTGATACGGGTGAAGAAAAAAGTGATTAGAAATTCGACCAGGGCGGAGGGAGGCAACCGAAATCTCAAAATGACTGCCCAGCGGGGAAGCGACCAAGAACGCCGGCCGCGTCCTTTGAAAAATTGGAGTACCACTTAAGGGGAATAAGTGTGCCCGGTGCCAGTCGATCGACTCCCAAAGGGGACAGAACCTGACTTGGACTTAGGAACTGCAGGGGGATAGTGGCGACAAAAGTTCACTAAAAAAGACTCAGGACGTACCAGGGAACGCGCGGAACTTTTAGCTGAAGCCAACAAAACTGGTTCGGAACGAATGCCTGGGTCTGTACCTGACACCGAGTGGGAAAAATCCGCCGATAGAACGGTTGCGTATTCTTGGAACTCCACCGCCAGGAAACGGGATGGGGTGGTCGGGGGGGGGGGGGTGGGGGTGTCACACCATCCAAAATGAAAGTTTACTGAATCGAAGACGGCTGCCGGATGTTTCCGGGGAGCGAAATCTGAATCCGGAGGTTGGAGACCGCGGGCGCAGGACCACCATGACCGTGTAGGTTGGCCTCACGCACGCGTAGCGGTCCGAGGAGAAACCGTCCAAGTAGAACTGGTGAAGGTTCGGGAGGGCAGGAGTCGTCTGCTCCCTCCAAGGTGGTGGGGTTCAGGTTTTAGGCGAACCCAGCAATGAGGGGGAAAAAAAAACGGCCAGAGTTGGCCGAGAAGGGGCAGCATATCAAAACAGGAATCGAGTGGCCCTTGTTGGAAACAAAGTCGACATGGGCCAGATGTGGGGGGGAAAAAAAGTAGCGTCGTCCAAGATTTGTGGGGGGGGGGAGCCGTTCGTGGAGTCAAAAGAGCCCCCCCCCTTAGTAAAGAGTAAAAACGTCGGACAATCAACGAGATGAGACTTGATGCCACGTTTGGTGAATCGTCGGTGCGAAAAACCAACAGAAGCAGCGGCCACCTAATGGGGGGCTCACGAAAAAGACGTTGGTACGGCAGGAAAAAAATGAGAGTGTTAAATGGTCACCCAACCCGCATCTAAACCACCAAAGGAATTACCTATAACGCCGCGACTGGAAGAAAAGTGCCCGTTAAGCCAAAGCCAGCAAGCAAGCAAGAAAATAGGACGGGGGGGGGGTGGTTTTTGGCGGATGCTGAAGAGGGGGTTTAAGTACCAGTATGAAGAGCGACGGATTGGAGTGGGACAAGAAAGGGGTAGATGATCGGGACCGGGCAGAGGAAGGGGGAAACGGGAAAGGAGGTCTGGGTTTTCTGGATGTGGGAAAAGAAAAAAGCTGACTCAGGTGTGTTCGGGCGGTGTTGGTGGGGAGAAGGGTATGGTGAGGACCTCTGGAGGTGTCATTAATGAGGGGAATGGGCCTCGATGCCCGGGAACTTAAAAAGGGGTGGGATTTCGGAAGGGCCGGAAAGGGGTCAAACCGCCCCTGCTAAGAGACCCGTATGGGGGGGGACGACACGTGGCGGAATTCCAAGACTCCGTACCCATTTCACTGGTTGTGATTGCTATTGTTGGGTGTTCTACCGCTTTGTGGGGGGGTTACTATCAAACATGTCGTTGGGGAACAAAAAGGGAGTGGGCCAAGGAAAAAAAATCCGGTGGGGGAAACCATCGGATCCATAGGACCCTTATAAAAAGTGGGAACAGTATAAAGATCGTTTAATACGGGGGAAGGGTTGCACGAGACACTATCGGAGGACATAGTAAATGGACAAAACGTTGGACAATGGGGCGAGACCCGGAGAGGGGACGTTTTTGGATTAGCTTCGAAGGGGGAATGACCCGCCAGAGGGGTCGTGAACAAGGGCGGGGCCGCCTCCCTTTACGTCTGACGCTAATCGTGGAAAAGACCAGCTGAAAAACGGGAACCAAAACGAAGCACAGACGAGGCCGATTGCTCGGCTTGCTCAAAAAAGGAAAATTCAACAGCGCGGGGGACGTCGGTAGAAACTTACGTGGAACGACGAAATCCCAGGGACGCAGTCGGGGCAGCAAACCTGCCGGGCAAAAAAGAAGGGGATCCCTTGGGAGAGACGGGGTCCAAAACAAGGGATCGGAAGTGGGAGAGAGTGGATGAGCCAAGGAGTCCCGCCCGTCTTAAATTGAGGGGTCGTTGAACCCGGACAAAAAAATCGAATACACAAACAGGCACTTGACAGCGTCTCGGAAGAAGTCGACCGCCGGAAGGATGGTTTGCAAGAAGGGGGATGGAAATGGACAGACCATTTGGGGGTGAAAACATATCGTAGGGAGGGGTCAGAAATTACGTGGTACACTTTTTGGGGGGGGGGTGTTGGTCTGGGGCCTCATGGACAGGATTCGGACACGGGGAACCCCCCAGGGAAGTACCGGACCAGTTGGACAGGGGGGTGAAGAGCAAAAATTACTTCCTCCCACTGAGCTATACTGGCTTACCAAGATAAACCCCACTTAATACACGAACCTCATCCAATATTCAAGAACAAGGGAGGAACGATCTCAGAAAAAAAGGGAGGATGAGAAGAGAGGGAGACACTCAACCGCGGGAACGGGAGACGTTGGTTATGAGGCTGGTGGGGGGAGTGCCGGGGGGAGAAGGAGAAACATGTGGCTGAAGTCAGAGAAATCTCAAAAAACGCCGCAAAAAGGGAATGGCCGGAAGGGGTAAAGTCGCCGGCAACGGGAGCGAGGAAAAGAGGTCCGATGCGGTTACCATGGGCAAGTCAGGAAAGAGAACGCAATCTGTTTCGACAACCCGGCAGGATAATGTTCAAAGACATGAACAAATCAGGAGGAAAAACAAGTAGAGGGGGGATAATAGTTCCGACTACTTCGGGCACAATTGATGGTGGGGGGGGGGTGCACCCCCCCTGAAGGGTGGGGTTTATGTGATCATGGGCGGCCGAAAAAAGAAAAAAAGAATTAAATTTCGTACGAGAGGTTACGCAAGGGGGGAATTCAGGGCATGCCTCGACTCGGCTGTGGGGGATCCCGTAGCCAAGTCGAGGAAGAAAAATTGGGACTGGCCCCGAGGGTCACTTTTAAGTCAAAAAAAGGGAGAACGACAATCCTACCTAAGGAAAAGAGTGAAGGTGTTCCGTGGAACAAAAAAAAGAAAAGAAAATTGCGTCTGCGCTTAAAAGGTTCATCGAAGCTGGTACGTGGTTCGATGCGCGGGTTTACAGAAGAGGGAAGTGGGGGGGGGAAAAGAGCTCCCTCTTTGAAATCGAACACAAGGGGCGGAACATAAACGTTACTAAATGAACTCTCCAAAAATCGCCAAAAAAAGACGGGGAGGTAGGGGGGGCGCCCAACCTCTATAGTGACGGGCAACAATTGCAGTGGAGGGGGAGAGACCCGGGAAAAAGGGACATGGTAATCTTGCAAAAGGAATGAGTCAAATACCGTGAAGATGAACGATTGTTGTAAAAGGAATGGGTCTTTGGCCGTCAGGGGCAAAAAGCAGGGGGGGGAGGCACAACGCAGGTTTTGTGGAGGGTCAACCACAGGCGAACTGTAGCAAAAAGAAGCAACGCTGTAAAAGGAAATGCTCCACGTGTCGCACCCGATAACCAATCCAGAAATCGGGATGTAGGAAAACCCTAGTCGGAAGGCTTGGAAAGGAAACCACGATTCGACCGGGAAGAGATCCGAGAGCACTTCCCCAGTGAAATTGACATACAAGGGGGGGGGAGCACATGTCTCCAAAAGCACCGCGGAACAAAAATGCGAGGCGTGCGTGTGGAAAGAGGAAATCCTGAAAACAAGAAAAATCACGGAAGGTGACACCTTCTCGCGGCAAGACCCTCTAAAAAACAACAGAAGACAAATCCGACGCACTTACTCAACAGAGGACAACAATCCCGCACAGCCAAACCAAACGACAAATATCCTAGCTGGTGGAAGGCGGCGTCTTAAAAGCAGGGGCTGCCGGGGGGGGGGGGAAGAGGGGAGTGAGAGGAATGGACGCGGAAGCGTGGGGAGAAAGGGGGTGTTGCTCAAAGCACCCTGCATCATTTGCTTCCGGCTGAAGGAAACCGAAAACGAGTTTTCGGGGAGAAGAATACGCGTGGATCTGGCTCGCGAAATACGGTTTTTGGAAGTAAAAACCAAACCTTGGAATCCACAAAAGGCGAACGACCAGTGGAGTGAACGAGGGAACTGAAAACCTATTCGATTCAAGCGGGAGTGAGACACAAAAGGGGAGAGTATAAACACTCGATCCCACCAAAGAGAAAAAAAAATTCCGGGGAAATTGTTAAAAAAAAATGGCCCCAGTGGAGTGAAGGGTTTTTTTGATGACCGGTGAAACGCGGCGACAAACTTTCACCGACGAGGTCAAGAACGGGAGGAGGGTGATCCAAAAACGACCAACAAACCTCAATGGTCAATACTCCGATCGGTGTGTGGAAGGGGGGGGAGCTGAACGGCACCAGATTCATAATTGGAGGCAGCTGGCTTGAAATAGCAGGCTGGGGAGGGGACCAACCGTTACCTTTGTCAGGGGAAAGCCTCTTCTAACCCAATAAGTGTCGCTTTGATAGGAAACAACTTAAACATAAGGATAAAGAAGCCCAGGCGAATCAAGGTAACTCTGGGTTGATGGGAGCCCCTCGGTGAAAAAAACGACCTCAAAAAATCAGGTTGTCAGTCACAGACGTTTAAAGCCGGCCCGCCGTACGTTCGGAGCTTCTTGCTATGCGAGAAGTGGAATAGATTGTGTCGGGCAAAAGGGAACCCCATTCACATCGCTTGAAAAGAGACCCGGTAACGGGGTTCCGTAACAAGGCTCTCGGCTTCAGGACAGGACGTAAGGGCCGAGGTGTTGCAGGGGCGGGTCACGCACCCCAAAAAGATGAGACCTGGTTAAGACTCCAGGACAAAAGGATAATCTTTAGCGGCAGGTATCTGTCGATAGGCAACCGGTTGGACCTGAGAGAAAGTAATCCCATCTGGACAAGGTTACTCGACGAAGGAAAGGGAGTGAACCGAGCTGAAACGATCCCCGTTTCGGAGAGGATAAATTGATCACCACAATGCGAGAGTGTCCTGACACAGTTATAAAGAAGGGACCGTGGAAGGCACCGGGGAGAATTGCATCAGAGGTAAAGACTCAACATAATGAACGGCCCGGCCTTTGAGAAGAACTACTTGGGGTCACAATCGTGGAAGGTCACCTGACCATCTGACGTCATAATGGTGAGGAAAAGTTTTGCGCTTGGATAGGAGGGGCGTTGCCAGGTTTTGGGGAGGCGGGGGGAGTTTCTGGTCCGCGGCCAGCGGAATAGATAACACAACGAGGAAAGAGAAAAGGTAGATATGAAAACTGTGGGCAGCGACGTAATCGGAATCCACAAAAAAAGGCCTCGGGCTCAAAGAAAATCGTCACACCCGGTGGGAAAATCACAGGGAACCTCCAATGTAAAACTTCCGAAGTCCGTGTTAACAAGAAATACAACCTGGCATAGTTGAGGATTACTTTCCGATCGCCGATGGGACTTTTCAGGGGAACAGCAAATGCCGGGATCCTTTTTTTTAAGGTACAAAGGGCTCCCTTGTCCACGCCGTGCTGAGGGAGAAAGGTCTCATCTCAAACGGAGGGGGGAACAATAGTTACTCTTTCATCCGTAACGGACGAGGACTTTAAGCCTTTTAGACGAAGGTATTGTCATACCTTGGACAAGGAAATGATCAAATATGAACTGACAATGGGGGATATCCGTCGGGACGTTGGTCGTTACCCTTCAGGGCAATCCGGGGTGGGGAAAGCCACTAAAACCCCCGTAGGAAGGTGTCAGCGGAAAACCTTGGAGGACGCCTAAATGTTACTGAAACACCGGGAAAAAATTGGGGCTTCAGGAGTTAAGGTGGGGGGGGCTGTGAACTAAAAACGCAACAGAACAGAAACCGCCGCGAGAAAACGTTCATGAGGGAGCGGGGTAACCGAACGAAGTCGGAAAGAGGTGTTTATGTTTGGGGCGAGAGAAAGAAAAACTTAAAGGTACTGGAAGAAGGGTGCCTTGTATAGAGAGTACGAGGGGTAAGGGGGAGACCAATTCTGAATCCTGGTGTCCACAATTCACACAGTTCGCTCCCATCAACAAAGGGGGTCTTTAGGTTCAAGAAAAAAATCGTATCGCGCTGGTTACCGCACTTCAAGGTAGCATGGGTGCCCTGGAAGGACGCAAGGAATACAAAGGTACGGACGTCCTGTCTAACTGATGTTGGGTGCCGGGGGCGAACGAGACGCAGAGAAGGGTGAAAAAAAATTTCCTGAAGTCTTGGACGCGCCTCACAAAAGAAAAAAGAAGCTCACGAAGCTCTTTTGGTTCGTTCCCAAAAAGGAGGAATTGGCCATAAGGGGGGGGGGGGGCTTAAGGCGTCGTGCAGATTCTGAGGGAGGGAGTTAAAGTGGGCGTCACAGCACCCGCGGAAAGTAAAAAGTAAGGGTCAGAACCCACGGCGCGGGGAGAAAAGGAGACACGGTGGGGGGGGAAGCTGAAGGGGGGAGAGAAAAAAAGACGAAGCCCAGCGGAGTTGGATCCGGGATGGCCGAAAACGATCGTTAGAGGGGTCGTCGCTGGCCGAAAGTGATGCAGGGGGGGAGGAACAGGGACAAGGAACCAAGCTATCCGCACCAAAGTATAAAGGGGGGGAAGACCCCCGCGCCGCAACGGGGGAGAAACCGTCCCGTGAATACAGAGAACGCCCTAAAGAGTCCAGGAAAAAAGTCGGGTCGGTGGGTGGGCGGGCGTTCTTTCCTCTTGAACATGATTCCAGGGAAGAAGGGAACGACCCCAACAAAGGGAGAGGCGGGAAGGGAAAGAGAAGCCAAGAGGACCCGCCCATTCATTTGGTCTTTGTTCAGTTCAGGGGACTTCTCAACCACGCGCATGAAAGGGGGGTCCGCGTGAGTTGGGATAATGGGAAGGAACTTATCAATTAACAGGAGTTGCCTTAAAGAGGCTCCCTGAAGGGGGAATTGTCCAGGTAAAAAGGGGGTTTTCCTAACCGCCCACGCGCCACCCTTGATTGTGGGGGAAACAATTGCGGAATTCCCCTAAGCGTCCGACCCCGGTGGGGTTATGGAGAAGGAGATTTGGGTCAGAAAGGAGGGTGTAAGGCCGAAAAAAAGGCTTGGCCCATACGGCTAACCTTACTGGGTCCAAAAAAAAATGAGTTGCTTATCTACAAGAGAAAAGCATCTGTCCCTTGTAAACGATCGAAGAGTGGACGTAGCGATAACTTTTGTTTCCCTCCAATATCTCGAGGAACGACTGGCGACACAAGGGGGGGTGGGGGACCACAGCTCCAAGGGTATTGGGTGAAGGGGGGTGGTAGCGTTTCAAAATTCGACTTACCACTTAAGCCCGTGGCTTGGGGGGAAATTCGGGCGGTACGACAATAACCTAGAAAAGGGTCTAAAAGTATTTACCAGCTGGGACAAGGGAAAAAGATGGGGCGAACTTTCCCCTCGAACGGAACGCCGGCCTCTTCTTGCCGGTCGGTTTGACTCCCACAGGCACTCAACGCAGGGATGCCTTCGGTCCGCTGTTCTTGGGGGGAAGCCGTAAGAAACGGTCCAAGAACCGATCGGGCTAAAGGGGGAAGAACATAATAAACCCTTGGGAGAAGAAAGGGCAGGGTCCGCAATCGTCATGGGGCTTAATTCGCCCCACGGGAACACGCATCAAGGGAAAAGGCTTAGGTCGTAAACGAGAAAGAGAGGAAAAAACCAACCTGGTCCATTGGCCTAAGGTCAGGAATATCGACGCGCCCGGTGTGGAAAGGGGGGGGGAAAGAACAGGCCTGTAAAATGGCGAAACAAGTTTGTGGAAAGGGGGGCGAAGACAAGAGTTGCGTACTGAGTTGGCAGGTCACCCCTCGTCCTGATATTCTGGGAATAGAGATTGGCCAAAGGGACCTCAAGGGAAAAAATAACGCGACGCCATTACAAACGGGGGGAAGAATGGGGGGGGAATTCCTCGAACTTCACCGATCCGATCCTGAGCCCACACGCTCAACAGTAATCCGAAAGAAAAAGGAGAAAAGAAAAGGAAACCCCCGGGGGAGTGACGTCGAGAGAGCAAAACAACAACGAGAAGGAGGGGAAAAGATCACACACTCTTGGGGGGGGGGAAAAAAGTCATTACTTGGTGAGTCTACTTGGGGGGGGGGATGGTAAGCAGTAATCAGCTGAGAGGGCTTCAAACAGATGCCAGGACAAAAGGAATGGGGAACACAAGGTCACTTCCCTGTTAGGGCAGGGAGGAGGTGACGAATCGTGTACGGTCAGGGGGAAATTTTGGAGGATACCGGCTGTCGTAGGCAACCAAAAGCCTGTGAGAAGCATTTCGGCTGTATGAAAAAGAAGGGAATTCGCGGTCGAATGTTCCTCGGGGAATGCTGGTAAACAAGAGAGGTGGGTTAGTTGAATGTCCGGGTTCAACTCAAGACTCATTTTGGCGACTCAAAGGGGGAGGAACCGGTTACCCAGCACAGATCAAGGAATAAGTCTGGGGGATAACGCAGTCGCCAAGGGTTATAGAGATTCTAGTTGGATGGTCGCCCCTCGGAAGCTTCACTTGGTCAACCTTTCGTCGGTCCAAAGGTCGAAAAAGAAAATCCTACCGAGGCATACGAAGGTCCGTTTTAAAAGCCTGAATAAATTTACTTGGGATTGGATCGTTTCGAATATGGGTCACGGGAAATCTTGTACCTTGGTGTCCTGATTACAGGCGTTTTTATCGAGTAAATTAAAGAGGTGACTGACATCGGGGCAAAACGTGTCCCCCCCGAACACTGAAAATGGGGAAGAACGATGAAACGCTAAACTCGGACAACATCTCGGGGGGAGCGGCTGGTGGGGGAGGGGGGGAAAAAAAAGGGCATAGGGGTGGACAGGACAAATCTATCAGATACACAGGAAAGAGTCGTGATTTGTAAAAGGGACGATTTGAGCTAAGCTCTCGGGCCAATCTAAAGAAGACTTGGGGTTGTCCAAGTCAGGGGGGGGGGCGGGGGAAGCCTTTCCCAATCCCTTGTGGGTGGGGAGGACTGAAAGGGGAACAGAAGTGTACAACCACACAAGATCGGAAGTAGCACAGAACCAAACTCGTCGTAAGCTGGATTCCAAAGCCAAAAGGGGCCGACCAAAGAGACCAGTGAGGTATTTCTCGGGCGGGAACCTAGGGTCGCTTCCTGGAAAGCAAAACAGTTTCCGTTCAGGCTAGACCGAGGTAAGGAAATGACAAATCCCAGGAGTTCCGACACCTTTCCGAAAAAAAATGAAAACTCACCAAGGAAAAAAACAGTCGTACCTGCGCCGGCGGGAAATACATTACAATTCCGAAAAAAAAGTCACTAAATGGGAAAGGGGAAGTCCGCGGTCCCGCTCAACTCTAAAACAAAAGAGCCTAGCAATCCGACAAGAAAAGAGACTGATAGGGAAGGAAAAAAAGGCAAAGCAGGCCCCCAGCAAAAAACCGACACGATCGATTTTTGAAAAGAGTAAGGGGACGAGGATTAGCGACCGTGGGTGGCAAAAGGAAGAAGTGCGGCGAGTGAGGTCAGGTCCGTCTGGAATTGAGGAAAGAGCTGTTGGATTGTTAGGGGAAAGAAAATCTTCTTGTGGCGTCAGAGGAAGGACAGATGAAGATCGTTGCGGGAAGGGAAAGGAGAAAGAAGGGCATGCTGTCAGGTGAGGGGGTTTCGTTGTAGAAACCAAATTCAAAACCAACGGTCATCAAGGAAAAAACAAGTTAGCCTTGGAACCGGGACGTGAGTATATTTCCGCGGATGATTTACTAACGACAAATAATAAAATATGGCGACGCAAGAAGCTCCCCAGCGGAGAAAACCAGTGAAAAGGAGGGTTTGGTGGTAAAAACAATTTCAAAAAAGAGAGGGATTGACAGTTTGATTTATATCTGTTACCGGCCGGGGGCGTCAACAGTCTGCAGACTGATGTAACAGAGGAAGTGTCAGTTCGACACCGCAACAAGCGAAGCAACGATTGAGGGGGAGTGATGGGCAGTCAACAATGAGAGGAAACAATTGGTCCCGAGGGGAAGAAAAGGGAAGAGAATTCGCTGTTTACCTACCTACAGGTCAACGTTGATGCTGGAAGGGAGAGACACCTGCCAGATTCAAGCGGAAGGGGGAGGAGTAAACACATTTTGCTATCCCTAAGGGGAGAATTCATAACTCTGAAGGGGGGGAGACATATTTGACCCCAACCGAAACCAAAATACTTGGGGGTACGAAACGGTATTTCAAGAATGTCCCGTCTTAAACTCGCGGTCGGGAAGGTGGTTTCACGGCAGGGGGAGTTTGGGAGGGTAAAGAAGTCACCTTGGCCTCAAAGGTCGACAGGGGGGTCCGTACAAGCTGCAGGGAGTCCGCCAGGAAAGACACACGTCAAAGCGGGGTTGTCACTTGGAAAACAAAGTGGCGCAAACGAGGGAAGAAGGAAGACAGTCAACGTCAGGGGATAAGGGGCGTAAGCTTATCGAGAGGGGAAACGGGCCCACATCAAGTAGGGTGAGACCCTGCAAGGCCCAGGGGAAATGGCGCCGGGGCGTTGCAATCCGGGGGGAAAAGGGGGCCCGGTCAAGTGGAGAGTGGGGTAAAAGAAACGGTGATCACCTCCAAGGGAAGACACTGACGGGGGTTCCTTCAACCTGATCAATGCATATGGGCAACCGATCTAAGGCAAATGATGCCGATCATAAAAGACATTTACCTGAAGGGACGTTGATTGAAAGATGCACCCTCAGTACGGGAGGGCAGATGACCAGCGGGGTCAAGGCGCTGGGAGTTCAGGTGTGGACAGGTAGATTCGTGGGAAGGGACGGTGGGTGGGGGGACGAGTCGATAAATTTCTATTCGTACAACCTCTCATCAGCTCGCAAGCAACACTGGAGGGGGGGAGGAGGGGGTAGGTGCTCTTGTCTACGAAATGAGTACTAATCCGCAAACCACCAGCCACGAAAGAAGATCCCATGCGTAAAGAAAACGGAACTATAACAAGCTGATTTGTCATCTGAAGGAATCCGTAGGCTCTGGGGAAAACCATGGAGAAAACGTTAAAGGATTCAATTGGGATGGAAACTCTGCAGCAGGGAAAAGGTAGATCTTGTCAAGAAGGGTACTGATCTCGGTGTGAATGGGGGACCCCGTCGTCGCGACTCTGCTGAGGGGCACCGTCTCATCGTAAAACTTGACAGGGAAAGGCCAACCCGCGGCCGCCGCGCTTGGGGGAGCATGGGACTTGGGGGGGAGAAGGGAAAACAGGTGTCCACATAGATCAGCGGAAAGGGCACAGGAGACTCGGAAGTGTTAAGGCCAGTTAGGCATTACCTAAGAAGGGGGGGCTCCACGTTTCAAGTAAAGAAACCGGTAGGCGAAGATCGGATTGCGACGGGCATAGGTACGGACACCTTCCTAAAGGGTGGGAGGAAGGGCTCGGGTGCCCTGGGGTTGGAGGGTGGGGGGGGAAAAACCACCGGGAAAATACCTCCGGGGGAGAACGTGAAGGGTGGCAATTACCTAAGGAGGGTCAAGGATGTGGTCTGGGGGGGAAACAAGGCGCACAACAATGAATACTGCATCGACGGGCGGAGCCTTGTCGGATCTGCGGAAGTCGTGGGGGGGGGGGGACTCGGCTCCCCCCAAAGGAAAAGAGACGGTCAGGAGGTCAATAAAAAGAGTCGGAAATCGACGAAGAAAATGCAAGGTGGAAGTTCATGAAGGAACGGAGTACACGCGAAATATTCGGGGCGAGGAAGGAGGTGTTGTTGCAGGAAACGAACCCCGCATAAGAAGTTTAAAATCACATATTGGGACCGACCCTCGATAAAAAAACATAAAGCCTCAATCATATCTAGGGTGCCATGGTTTTAAACGACGAATGTGTAAATGTGGTATAGGGGCGTCGTCAGTAGTTTAATGGAAAGGTGAGGGTTGCGGAAAAAACCGCCGCGGATCTGGAAATAAGGGCCCCCCTCACACAAAAAGGGGCGGGAGGCTATGGGAGCCTTGTTTTGCTGAGGGTCAAACACCAAAGGAAAGAGCGAACAGGCCACTTTAAGAAGGGAGAAAAAAAAACGATCGTTAACTGGGCGTCCTCGCAGACACTGAGGAAAGGGGCAGGGTCAAACACACGAAATCTCCAAGCTATCCGCCCAAAAAGGAAAACCCCATCATCGCCGAGCAGCTCGAAGCAAAAAGGGGAGGAAAAGTACGCGCACCCTCAACTTACCTTCAAAAAGAGGTAGGTGTTGGAGGGGAAGAGGCTGTTCGGTGGTCCCAATAAATTCCAGGGGAGGAGGTGATTGGCGCTTGTCAGGAAAGTCCGCGTGGAAGGGGAGAGGGGAAGC
>Ga0179591_1318952_pt1 | contig 14117 bp, 12 predicted proteins | sample CZOMad2_1_08_16f_FD_182891 | JGI IMG/M metagenome (GOLD analysis project Ga0179591, IMG submission 182891) | Vadose zone soil fungal communities from Angelo Coast Range Reserve, California, USA - CZOMad2_1_08_16fungal (PacBio error correction) | ecosystem: Environmental > Terrestrial > Soil >...
CTCGCACTTGCTAAACTCGCCCGCTCGGAAGATAACGTGTCCTCAATTCAGAGTCGGACGAGGTCCAGTGCACGATCGTTGTTTGCTCGTCGGGTCTTGATGAAGGACAAGAACAGGAAGGACAAAGGGGGGGGAGGCACCTTAAGTGCAAATTAGGGGTAAACGCAAAGCCGGAGCTCGACGTCTAAAAAGCGAGCGACGAGGGGGAAGGTTCAGAGGGCGGGAGGAAAAGGAAGAAAACCAGAATCTGTCTATCTCTGTCTATCTCCAGAACACGGGTTAGGAATCGGCGGTCGGAAAAGGAGTGCCTCTCGTGAGTATAACAGGAGGACGAGCATGGGGGGGAGGATAGATCAAGGGCCTGAATGCGTCAGTTCAGGGTGTGCGAAAAGTCCTCTATGTTCCTCGCTAATAGGGGAGTTGTTCGGGAGAAAAAAACGACGCGGGACATGGTTCTGCGCTTGTCGCCAGGGCCTCTATCCAGAATCATAGGGTTCAGGAACGAGGGGTCAGAGTTGGGGGAGAGGAAAAAGAAAATAGTTGGAACTGAAGCACGTGGTGCCGTCGCCGGCGCCGTTCTTCCAAGGATCCTTAGGAGTGACAGGGGCTCCAAAGGAGGGGGTTCAGCCGCCAGCCGGGTCGTCCTATGCCTTCCACAGCGTGGCCACCGGAAGACAGGGAGGGGGGGGAGAAGCCGGAGAGGGGGACAGGAAGTCGGAGGTGGGCACGCAGGTCTCCTCTCTCGTCGGTAAAAAAGGGAAAGCCAGGATCCGAACGGCGTGCACCAGGAACACTTATATCTAGGTCAAGCCCAGTGGTGTTCGTGTGGGGTCTTTGTGGGGGGGGGGGTGGGGGGGGGGGGGTGGGGTTTGTGGGGGTTTTGTGGGTGTTTTCTTGGTTGGGGTGGGGGTGGGGGTGGGTGGGGGGGGGGGGGGGGTTGGGGGGGGGGGGGGGGGGGGGGTGGGGGGGTGTGTGTGTGTTTTTGTGGTTGGGGTGGGGGGGGGTTGTGTTTGGGGTTGGGGGTGTTTTGGTTGTGGGGGCCTTGGTGGTGGCGTTTTGGTTTTTTTGTTTTTGTTTTTTTTTTTTGGTGGGGGGGTGGGGGTGTTGGGTTTGTTTTGTGTCCTGTGTTGTTGAGTTTTTTTGTGTTCCCTGCCTCAAGAGCCCTGACTAGATAGAGACCAAGGGGACATGAAAGGAGGAAGAGAAGAACAGGTCTAGAAGAACGCGGGGCTGGACCCGACACATTATTTTGATGGCTCACCGTGGAGGGATAGACATGGCCTTAGAGGCTTGAGAAGCTGGAAACAATTAGCCCGACACAAGAAGTCTTCCCCCTTCTGATTTCAGGGAGAGGAGACAAAAGGGAGGCCGCTGCAGGAAAAAAATCCACGAAACGCTAACTCCTGGAAACCGAGAGGAAAAGACCAGGTAAGAGGACTTCAGGTCGAAAACCATGCCTTCCCTGGACCGCTATTCTCTCCAGGATTTTAGGGACCATCAAGAAGAGATGGGGGGAGGCGGGGGAGGGAGGGCCGTGGAGTCGTTTGGACGGGCCACGTGTTCTTTGGTCCTAACTCTATACCATCCTCCTCTAAACTAGGTAGGAGGGGAGCGAGGATCTAAGTAGATCTCAGTGGCAGGCTCTTTCGTCCGATCTCCTGAAGGGTTTGAAAAAAGAGCTATCAGGAAGGAAAGGAGTCGTTCTTCCAAACTTCGGTCTCACTTTCTCTTCTGACTTATTAGAGAGAGGGAGAGAAAGCTCAATTTATATTAGCCATCGAAAGAAACGGGCAGCGACGTACGCCTCTATCTTCACTCAGCTCGATATTAGGAAGAGAAAAAAGAGGAGGGCAGCCCATAAGAAAAAGGGAGCCCATGAGAAAAGGGACTATATCTACGGAGTGCCCGCAAGGAGAAGGCGGTGGCCTTATCTTCAGAGAGAAGGAAGGGTGGAGGGAGGATTCTATAACGCCGGCTGGGTGAGACGAGAGATGGGCTGTTTCACTACCGGAAGATGAACGGGGGGTTAAAGAGTGAGGACGGGGGGGGGGGGAGGGAGGGCTCTCCATCTCCAGAACTGGTAAAGGGGGGAAGAGCTCGGGTCGATGCCTCCCCCTGCTCCCAGCTTTTAAATCGTTTATAGGGGGGGCCATTTGGGAGATAGGTGGAGAGGGAAAGGGTGGGAAGAAAAATGTACTCTCTCTTTCCATAGGAATGCACGCATCAGCGACGGCCAGCCTTCAGCTCAAGTTCGATTAAGTCAAGAGAAAAGGGGAAACTGGGGGGGAAAAAGAGACTGAAAGTACAGGCAATTCCATCCCGGGGTTGCCTCTATGTCTCGAGTCTTACTCTAAACCAATTAGAGAATTCAGTGCAAAGGAAGAGAAGGACGGGGGCAGAGGGGGCGGGGCAGTCACTTGGTTAGATCTTAAAATTCCTGGGCGGGTTTCTATCTCCGTAAGTAATACGACGGGGGGGGAGGACCATCTCGGACATGGGAGAAGAAGAAATCGCGAGCGAAGGGGTTTATTAAGGAAGGGAGCTCTTAACTCGAGCGAGATCCACTTTAACCTGACGCGGTGGACCGCGCCGCCCGCAGAAAGTATCTCTCTCAACAACAACCCCACGCTGGATGGATCTCAAAGTCCAGCTAAGGTCCAAAAGGAGGGAGGAGGAATGAAGCGGCCTCCGAAGCGAGAGAAGAGTGGGAAAAGAGGCTCAGGATCACACCTCGAACATCGGCTCGCCACCCTTGAAGCTTACTACCCCTGCGCCACCTAAAGAAGAGGGAGTAGATAGGGAAAGCCTTGGAAAAGAAGGAAAGAGCGAAAAAGTAGAGGGGGAAAACAACTCTCCGGTGCTAGACACAAATGCCCTTATGTTATCCTTAAGGAACTTGGGGGAAAGGGAGATCTCTCTGGAGAGAGAGAGAAATGAAGAGATTGAACCTTTGTTACTGAATTTCGCGCGGGGCCGCGATGACCCCGTGCCGTCTCACGGGAAACTCCAACTTCTGACTGAAGAAAAGGGGGAGCTTGACAAGGGAAGGAGGAGAGGGGGTCGTGAAGGAAATTCGACCGAGCGGACGTTCACCTGCGTTTCCCGCGCTGAAACCGCGAGGGGAAAAATAGAAGAAGAAGGGGGGGAGATTCTTGGAGGGCATAATCCGAACTGCGCTGTTCTTTTCCACTGAGCTACCAGACCACTTGGGAGCGGCGGAAGTCTAAGGAACTTACATCATACTAATCCTGCACCGACCCATGACGTCGACAACCCCATCCTTTTCTTACTTCAAAGGGTAAAAGAGGACGAAATATGGGACGACTATAAGTCCTTCCTCCCGTGCCGGGCCGCCGGACGTCGCACCGTCTTTCTTCAAAAATCTCGGGGTCGAGAGCCAGGGAAAAGTGAGGAGAAGGAGTCTCGGCGCTACGCAGAGGTTGACTCGGCATTCTGCCTTCTTAAAAAGGCTGAAAAGGAATACGAGGAGGAAAGTACCTCCCTACGCACGTCGAGTTTGAGCGTCCATCGCTCTGGTCACATGGCTTCTCCTACGGAGAGAGGCAAAAAAGGACTAATGGGGGGTTTCATAACATCTCAACAGCAGCATCGTTGACGTAAGCCGGAGAAGGGAGAAGGTTATTAGTACAACCGCTAGCTAGTGCTCCTCGCTTACAAACCTCTCCTTCTACCTCTAAGAGGGGGAGAAGAAGGGATATCGAGAGGGTTCAAAGTCCTTCCACACAGACCCCTTACTCATGATCGTGTCGACATCGCTGTTCACAAGTCCAAAGGGAACAGGGTGGAAGAGGTAAAAAGAAGTAACCCCGACTCTTGCTGACGGGTGATACAACTCCCGTGATCTTACCGGGCTCATTCTACTAGAGAGAAGAGGGAGGGGGGACTATAAAAAGAAAGCTCTGCCTCAGCCTCCTGGATTTCGAGATGGAGCGACCTACTCGAACTGGGGAATCGCTTTTGAGATAGTACACGCGTCACTTTTGAAGGGCGGAGAAGGAAAACTACTGAAAAGGGGGCTCTGAAGAATCGGTGAACATGTTCTCGTTTTTCTGGGGCCTCTCCGAGCATTGCTGTGTCCTCCCGGATTGCGGGGATCAAAATCGGAAGACGACGGAGAGAGAGAATTAATTCCGCGTTATTCGTCAGTCGACTCGCTTCTCTTCCGGGGGAAGAGGCATAGATGACAGAGGGGATGAAGGAGGTTTTTGCTACCTCGACTGGCTCTATTCTCTCTTCGTCTCGATCAAGGGAAGGGAAGGTCTACGCGTCGTTCCACCGTCCAAGGCGGATACCTCTTCTGGGGGGCCGCGAAGATCCTCAATTACACCACCCCTCCCCGTCGAGGAAGAAGTGCTGAGTCGTGGTATCTGCCGCCAGCTTTCAAAGGGGGGAGGACCTTACATGGGGGGGAAAAAGTATCCAGTATCTTTACTCGGAAGCGGGGGGGGAGGAAACGCGGGAGAGGAAATAATCCTCCAGCAACGTTGGCGCGGCAGGGCGAAGAAACGAAACGAAAGGCGCGAGTAGGGGGGAACACTAGGTGGGAAACGCCCCCCGTGCAGCTTTCTGCGGACGGGAGACGCGGCTCGTCACAATCGCGCCCCCACTCCTCCCTACCCCTCACCAGGGAAGGAGGCTTTCTCGCGTATGGAAATCTACAGCAGGATCTTCTAGAGACCCGGGGGACAACCAGGAAGGGTCTCAAGGGCTGCGGCACGTGACTCCTCCCCAAAGTCCCATCATTGGAGGAAAAAGACTTGTCAGAACTAAGTCAGTGTTTAAGCCGGGCGAAACTCTCGTGCTCCTCTGACCTCTAGCCACCAAGGGAGGTAAGGTGTTCGGAAGGGTCGACTTCAATAGAAGGATGTGCCTTCACGCGCTGAAACGGGAAAACGGAACAGGGAGAGGATCAGGCTTTGGACTTCTAGACTGGCCTACATAAAGGCGTGCCTGCCTCCCACTTTTCTCAAGCTTTTGCTCAGCAACGAGAAAAAAATGACCGGAAAGGCACTAAACGAGAAAGGGGACTCTCTCATGGACAAACCTCGGACGTCCCTTTATATCTCTATTAGGGAACGGTCTAGAGAGGAGGAAAAAATATCTCTAGAAACACAAAAAAAAGGGGGGAAGGAAGGGAGAGAAAAGTAGCAGTAAGATGAGGGTAGTACCTCCTCCAAGCTCCGTCGTGATCCCTTGACTGTCATTCCGCTACTATGTACATGGAAGTTAGGTTCTGTAGGGGCAGGGGGGTCGGGAGTAACCAGGTTCTTCAAGGTAAGCAAGTGTAGCTTTGTCCGGCGCGACGCAAACCTCCAGGAGAGCAACGTGGTCGATCCGGGAAGCGCGAGGAAAATCTTTTATAAAGGCTAAGAGGGTATCCGACTACACTTACGAGACGGCGGCGAGCGAACCTACCTTGGCTTCAAGGAGAAGGAACTAAAAGATGGGAGAAACTGGGGGGTTCGTCTGCCTCTGCTGAGAGCTGGGCTGGAGGCTAAGGCCTCTTAGCGACTGAAGGGGGACTTCACTGGGGGGTTAGAGGGAAGAGGGTTCGAAGGGAGAAATGTCTGATAACTACTCGCGGTCGCGGGCTTGCGAGTCCGCCTAAAAACTGACGACAGGGGGGAGATAAGCGCAGGGATGCCAGTCAGTGTACACTAACTTAGTTTCCTACAGTAGATTTGCTTCCTGATGGGAATTCAGGAAGCTGAGGGGGGGGAGTCGGCTCACGAAACTTTGATACCAAAAGCCCGGCGAGTGAGGGGAGCGAGGAGAGAGGCAATTGCTACCAGAGTGCAAAGGCTACCTTGTCCTCTGTCAGGGGGAAGGCAAAAGAAGGAAAGGCGTGACTCTCGAAGTTGGGGTTGTTCGGCGCGAGCGTGTCAGCGCTCTATCATTAATGTAGGGGAGAAAGTACAAAGGCGCACCCTGCGCTACTAGCGGTAGATGTAGCGCACTTCTGACTCCTAAGAGGGGGGAATAGGGGAAAGTACGAGCATCCGCGGATGGCGCTCCCAGACCTAGGAAGGGGCAATCTGGGGGAAGGAAGGAGAGGGTTGGATTCTACCGGGTCGGACATTCCTTGTTCTTAGAAACAGCAGCTGAACCAGTGGAAATACACACTAGTGGCACTCCAGTATGAGTGCCCCGTCGCGCGACAGTCGCCGGTCTCGAACACTAAGTCACAATGAGGGGAGAGGCGAGGGAAAAAGGGATTTTCTTACTTCGGCTAGGTTCGGTCTCTGCACAAACCGGCCTGCCGCGATTCTGGATCCATTGATCAAAAAGTAAAAAAGCAGTAGATAGAGAGCCTTTCGATGGGGCCAGGTGCGCAGGTACCACGGGTGTCGTTTTTCCGGGGAGGGAAGCTCTAGGGAGGGAAGAAAGAGGTCATGAGGGGAGAATGTCTCATGTAGTCTAAAAAACGTGAGCGATTATGGTTCAACACTTTCTTAATCGGGAGGAAGGGAAGGGGATAAAACAGAACCGCGCAGGGGGGAGGGGATCGTAGTCTTCGGACCAAACCCGCGGCTTCTTTCTCATCAGGATATGGGGATCAAGTAGAGACCCCTGGAAATATAGATATGGCTCCTTGGTCGCCGTGGCCGCTTTGAACAGCCTTCTCTATATAGTCTCCACCATTCAGGGAGGGCGACTTCGGGGGAAAGACAGCAGGGTAGAACATGAAGAGAGGAACTCATCAGCGTTGGCCGCGCGCCCCTGCAAAAGGTTGGGGGAGTGCATAGGAGACTGATGTGCGGCGATAATCACGGTCTTGTCGACGAAGAGATGGGCCTGTGGCCTTCGAACGTCCGGGCGTGCCAGAAAAAAAAGGAGAAACAGCCGCGAGAACGGTCTCGGGGAAAACGGGCCCCCAGGGCCTCCGCAGTGTCAGCTCCCACGCAGCACCTCGTTAGAGAGGTTTTCAACAGGAGAAGTTTAAAAGGTCGTCGGACGAAGGAGGAAACTATTTACCCGACCGCTCGTTCGCGAGGAGTCGTAGAGCACGGCCTCAATCCTACGCTCCTTTCCCCTACCACGGGGATAATCCTGGTGGAGTGGGAAGGGAAATCTCTCGAAGGTAAAAGGGGGAAGAATCGAACAACTAAAGGGGGGGACTCTGACTCTACAACATAGGTAGGCTCGATATCTCAATCCCCCCCCTACCCGCTGGCCTTCAATTCCACTTCTATCATTTGGCTACCTTTCTAGACTGAGGAATAGGGTTGGATCAGGGGAAGGAAAAGGGGTCTCTATGTGAGGGAGGGGGTCCTAACTTCTTTCGACGTATTTTTCTCCGCTCTTTGTGCCGATCGCGATCGTATGTGTATCCCTTACCTCTTCGCGAAGGCCGCCTCGGGGACTGGGAAAAAAGGGGCGGAGAGAGGGTTGGGGAAAGACTAACCAGAAAAAGAAAAGGATCAGCTCTGAAACAACTTATTAGATATATATTAGGGTTTGCGCGCTGTCCACCGTCGAGGGCCGGCCGTCCGCCGAGCAGCCTGTACTACTTGACCACCATCGAAGGAGGTCTCTCAAAAAGTAAACAGGAGGAGACCAACCTACGCAAACGTACTGCTCTCTGGCAATGCCGCTACATTCCGGCATACCATACGCCGCCTTTTCTAGCCCTTCCTTCCTTGAATAAGGGACCAGGGGGGGATTGGGGGAGGAGAAGAGAAGGAGAAGAGACGATCGACAAAAAGTGATCGATCTGTCAACGAGTAGCGCTGCAGGGGGTACCCGTGACTCTCTCAGGAACCACCTCGCTCTTGGAAAGACCAATGGGGAGGCGGATGAGGAGTTAGGGAGTGGTAGGAGGGGGGGAAGAAAAGGAATTAGAGAAAGTTCGTGAACTAAGGGGGAATTGGGCACCCGGCAGTGTCGACGACCTGACCACTCTCTCCCTCTCAGCTCAAAAAAAGGTCTCTCTCGTGAGGAAAGAGAAAAACAGGGAAACCTGACAGAGGGAAAAGGGAAGTACCACCTAGGGGGGCCGAGGGGGAACCCGAGTGTAGCGCGCGTCGCTACTCTACATTCCCATCAGTGCACCGTCTTCACAGGAAAAATAGAGTGAGAGGAAAAAAACAAGTGCGGAAGGGGAGAATCGACCGCACTTTCTCCTGGGAGAAGGGACCGAAAGGGGAAGGGAGGGGAGAGTCAAAACGCCTGACCAGTCACTGGGGGAAAGGGGAGATCGTCTATCCTTTTGAGCGACGCGCCACCGAAGCGTGGCCTCTCGGAACGGCCGTCTTCTCTTCCATGAAGCATTTCTAATTCCGGAAGAAGCCCAACGGCGTCCGGATTGAGGGTCCCTATTCACTGGGAGGGGGATCTAAGGGGACCTACGGTCTACGTTTCACGAACGACAAAGAAAGGGGGGGGGGGGAAGACTAAGGATCGAGAGTTTATCCGGTTTGGGTCGAGACCCTGCCACGTAGGACGTGTTCAGACCACCTAGAGGGAGGGGAGGAGGGGATAAAAGGACAAAAAAGGACATCGGAATCAAAAAGTTACCGGGGTCAGAATCACGGCGAGCTCTTCTGCTGTCGAAAAAAAACCTACACAAAAAAAGGGGGGGAAAGGAGCGCGGAAACGCTCAACCAGGGAGAGTAGGGACAAAGTGTCGTCAAAAACCTCCCATCGAGAAACGTTGGCTTTAGGTATCCCCCCCCTTGTATCGGGAAAGGAGAGGATCAAGGAGGGAATTAATGGGGGGGGGTGGAAATTGTCAGTAGGTTATCGGATGCGACCGAGTTTCTCGCCGCGATTTTTTAAAACTGGGGAGGGGAGAAGATTAAGCTGGGGACGACCGGGAGTCAAAGAGGAAGCCTAATTCAACCTTTGTCCTGGACTAGAGGTTGCGTCGGCCTTCTCAATCCTTCGAATCAAACGCCCCTTAGGAAATAGAAGAAAGGAAAAGCAGATTAAGAAAAGGGAGGGGAAGGGCCCAGGGTCGCACGGGCCCCTCAGGTGGCGCGGCTGCTGACGGCGAAAAAATCCATTATTGGTTCTAGGCCAGGGAAGTGGGGGAAGAAAGGGGGAAATTCTACATGGATCGAGTCCGAATAGTTCCGTTCTAATTTCCCCGGGGGAGGGGGAAAGACGGGATGACAAGGGAGGCAGAAGACACCATCCATCCTCTGACCAGCGAACAGGCTGGCTGACCGATTATCGGCCGTGCCCGAAGAAAGATGGGGACGGGGACCAGGGGAAGACGAGACTGGGACTTGGGGCTAGCGATCGCCTCGCAGGTGAGCAAGTCACATATCCTTGGAAAAAGAAGGGGCCCCGAAAGCATCTCAACTCACCAGTCCCAGGTCACAGCGTCAACCAGATACCGATCTCCTCGGAAAAAAAAGAAAACTTATTGCTGGGGAGGTCAGGGGGAAAAGAGAAGGGAAACAATGACTAATAATCATTTGTTTTTCCCCGACCTCTGGATCCTGTATTGCCGACACCTGGTGAAAATCAAAAAAATGAAGGGAAGGGAACCGAATCCTGGATCTCCTCCACCAGGCTTCCAACCTCGTAAAGAAGAAAAGAGAAACAAGGCTACAGCTGGGAACTAAAGGCATCACATCCCGGGCCGAGTGGCACTTCCGCTATCAAAGTTTCAGTCAGGGGGACTTCCGGGGTTGGAGAAGAACATTAGGGGAAATACTTTCCGCCACGTGCGCCCCACGCGCGCTCTGCAGGCATAACCAGGTAAAGGAAAGCCACTGACGGGGAAGGGGGAAAAAGGGGAAAGTCATCCGGATCAAAACCCCGTCTCATCAGTACGTAGTTCAAGTGGACAGTATTCATTAGTCTTCACCGACTCGGCTCGCGATTATTCCCGGTCCAGCTAGAGGAAAGGAAAAGAGCTCGAAAAAGAAAAAAAAAGGGGGGAGGAGAAAAAGTAGTCAGGGTCTCAGAATTATAGACCTCCTACGTCGAGTCTTTACCTACTATCTCCTTCGTAAAGGGGGGGGGAAGTCTACTAGTGGGTCAGGGAAGAAACGTTTCGATTAGTCGGCTTAACGCCGTGCTCCGGCGGCACTCCTTATTGGATCCTCTTCTATAAAGCAAACCACAGAGAGAGACGTGTGGGGCAGAAAAAGTCGGTGAAAGTAGCTGGGTCGACTTGGCGTCGCCCAGGACGAACACCTGACCGCCCTGTTGCTTATCAACCTTAGTTCAGAGGGGAAGAATAGATCAACGGAAAACGAGGTCGACTTGCATTGCCTTATTACGGGGAAGCGATCACTGGCCAGGCGGCGGGCGAACGTTCTCGGTTGCCCTTAAAAGGAACAGTTTGGAAGAGATAAGAGGGACTAGGGGGAGGGGGCAGAAAAAAAGAATCCGGCCTGGTTTGGTCTATCCACGGTGCCGACAAGAGCTACCGCGTTAAACAGGCTCTTCTACTTGAAAATCAAAAGATCTGGGGGGTACCTACAGAGGGCGCAGGGGGGGGGGGAGGGGGGAAGGGGGCAGGAATAAGGGTTCGGATCTTACGAAAAGGTCTTTCTCAAAGGCAGGTCCCAAGCCGGCCGCATCGCGGGGTCGGTCCTCAGTTCCCAAAGACCCACGTACCGGAAAAAGGAAAAAAGAGGCAGGTGACATCAAAGGAAGGGGAAGGAGGGTACGGGGTTTTTGTGCGATCCGTGTCAGCCGCCGATCACGGAACGCTAGACCTGACCCCTTCTCCTCGAAAAAAGCTTTCAAAAAAAGACTAGGGAGGGGATGATGTTCTTGCACTTCAGAACTCAGCCGGCTGGGAAAATCGAGACCGCAGGACCTATGCAGACGCCAGAAGGGCGTTTTGCCATACCTCACTCTTCCGGGCGATCAGCTAGGGGGGGAAGAGGTCTTCTATGTGAACGACCGGGGGGGGAGAGCATGTAATTAGGGAGCATCCAGCCGGTAGTAGCCTGGACAGTTTCTCGCGCATGCTTGGCCCTTCGAAAAATCGTCCTCTTGAACGCTCAGGAGAAACTCTCTTGGAACACGGAGGGAAGGAGAGGCAGGTCGCACTATAGCATGGGGGTGACTCGCCCATAACCGATCATCGTCGTTCGCCTGCACTTGACCTTCTCTCTGAAAACGCGCCTCAGAAAACTAGGAGGGGAGAAAACGGACGGAAAGAGAGAGGGATAGATTAGAGTCAAGGGACTTTGGGCTGGCAGAAAGTAATGTCGGTGGGGCGGGTAACGCGCTAGCCTTCTCTCATAGGTTGAGCAGATTTTGAAGTCAGAAAGAAAGAGCCGGAGAAATGAGGGGGGAAAGACGGGATGTCTTCAATTCGTCTCTAACTCGACTATCTTGATCTATACTAGGCTGGACACCACTGCGGTCTCTCGCGGATCTCAGGGGGGGGGGATAGGGAGAGAATGAGAGAAACGCTCACGGACCATAGAAAAAAGAGGAAATATCCTTCGACATCCCTCTAGCGTCCATGTCGTCGAGGCCGGCTCCAACCCGATCTCCATCTAGCTCTAATAGAGATAATTTAGAAAAAGAAGTAGAAAGAGAAGACGGAAAAGAGGTGGCCTCTCTGCACTTCAAAGAATTGTTCGGCGAGTCGTCATCATCTCATTCTTCAGGGGGTTTGGGAAAGGGAGGCCAGCCCCTGAGTGGGGTAGAAGAAAGATAAATGGTCCGGGATGAGGACACTTCATCCTTGAGATGGCTCCTATCCCTCTCATTTTCCTTGCCACAAGGAGGGAAAAGAAATGTAAAACCGGAGAAGGGCGTGTTTCGGCTTACCACCTCGTTGGCCGCTCCGAGGTAAAACCCTGTCCATTTTCTTGCGTGGGCACTTTTGCAAGAAGGTTGAAAGAAAAGAAAAAAGAGGGAGAGAGAAGTCAGGGAGGGGAAAGGCCCGCAAGAGACTCCGGAGAAATAAAACGGTCTAACCTACGGAAAGTCGACTGAAACCGGTGGTTCAAAACAGTGACGACAACATCGCTCTCAATCAAAGTTTACCTCTGTTGGAGAAGAAGAGGAGAGAGGATAGCTCTAAAAAGACCGGGTCCTTGAACGGAGCAGGACGGGCTAGCTTTGCGCGGCGGCTTCTGTTGCTTATCCGGAAATGGTCTCTCTTGAATGTTCACGGGAAAGAGCAGAGAAGGGGACGGCGGGGGGGGGGACGGGAGTGGGTAGGACCGACATTTGACTAACAGAGATATTGATAAGACCGCTGGCGCTTACACTTCGTCGCCCTCTTAGACGCCTTGCCAACCTTTTACATCTCCCCCTCAAGAAAGTTGCAAAAAAAAGGAAAAGGGAAAGGAAGAAAAGGAGACAAAAAGGGGGGAAGGGAAGGGGGGTTAGGTCTCTTAAAAACCTACTTGCCTTTCCTTCTCTCGACCAAGTTGTCAGCGGTACGGAGGATCCCAACCTAGACTATCTTCTCCACCTGGTAGAAGAGACCTACTTCTCCGAAAGGAGACTGAGAGGAGGAGAGTAAGATTGCTAATCGGAAGAAAAACATACTCCGAAGCTACACGGTGCGAGCACCCCGTAAGCTCCTCCGGTGAGGAAATAACCTTCCTTTTTAGAATCATAAATACTCTATCCCTCCCGGAAGGGAGAAAAAAGTGGGGAGGGGGATCTGAATAGAGAGGGAGGAGGCTAGCTTCCCGCTTCTGTATCGGTAAAAACTCCAACTTCTGGCTAAAAAGGGGGGAGATAAGCGACTGGGGGAAGAGGAGGGGGGGCCGTTAGAGGGAAGAAGGCTTCTTAAATAGAGGTTGGCGGGCGGCGGGCAAGCTGACCTTTAAAAAAAGACTTTCACCATAGTGAGAGAAAAGGAGGGGGAGAGGAGAGGAGTGACATACTACCCGCTCAGAAGTTTCCGTCCGGGGGAACGCGAAATTCCCTTTCTTCCTTTCTAGTCAAGAAAAAAAAGAAGTTTCGCGGAGTAGTTGGGCCAGCCAGGTCGACACCCCATCCGGGCGCCTCACGGCCAATCCCTCACCTTCACTAAAGTTGCCGAAAAAGACTCCGGCCTCACGGTCAACACCATCTCTTGCACGCGCTGCGGCCTTCTCTCCGTGAATTAAAGGGGGAGAAGGGAGAAAGGAAGTTAGAGACAGAAAGGCAAGGTGACTTCTTGCCTACTGACGCTCTAGCTGCACCGACCCCAACGTCGGTGAGGAGAGGAGAGAAGAGCGGGGAAGGGTAGAGGAATTGGCGCTGACGATACGAACTGCGCCGATCGCGCGTGGGGTGTTTCGCGCCTCCGGAAGTCTAGGGTTTACGGGAGACCAGTCTACTGGAGAAATGCGTGCTTGACACCAAACGATGAGGCTCTTCTCTAGACCCACCAGCCGAGGCAGAACAAAGAAGAAGAAAATTCTTTTCTCACGGCCCACCGACACAAAATCTTGAGCAACGGAAAATGAGAGACAAGGAAGAGGAGAAAAGTAGTAAGGCATCGGGAGCTTGCCTTACTTCTCCCCTGAGGGGGGAGGAAAAGACGGAGGGGAATCCACCGTGTCATGCGACGAATCTGCTCTCGCTATCCGGCCATGGCAAAAAAACGGGGTGAGGGCGAAGGGGGCGAAATAGGAGGGTGAAGTGTTTCTGTTTACCGCGGGCCACCTTCCGCACGGGTCTACTCAGGGGAGGGAAAGAAGGAGGGAAAAATACACGGGATTCGTCTCTTCAAGTGGCTCTACATAGAAAGAAAAGGGCGGAACGCGGAAGAAATGAAAACCCATAAGAGGGTACTCTGGGGAGGGATTTGGAGCGCACTGCTCTTCGCCTGCCGAGGGGCTTCCTGTTAAAGATTCCATCTATTAGAGGGGGGGGAAGGGGGAGTGGGAAGGAATGAAGCCCTAGTCGTCGGGCACGCTCTTCTCCGTTGGTGAGAATCTGTCAAAGGGAAGGATCTATCTTAAGGTCTCCCAAACTATCATGAAAAGACTCTGACGAACCTGGAGGGATTGAACTCCTTAGGGAGGGCAATTTATCGGGTTGCCACTTGTCTAATCGACCAAAAAGACCGCCAGTGTCGTCGGCCTTTACGTGTTTACACAGGGGGAGAGAGGGAAGAAGACTTCCTACAGGAAAAGCTCGGAGGAAGCGGAAAACCTCGCGCGGTCGGACCA
>Ga0179591_1378290_pt1 | contig 14115 bp, 12 predicted proteins | sample CZOMad2_1_08_16f_FD_182891 | JGI IMG/M metagenome (GOLD analysis project Ga0179591, IMG submission 182891) | Vadose zone soil fungal communities from Angelo Coast Range Reserve, California, USA - CZOMad2_1_08_16fungal (PacBio error correction) | ecosystem: Environmental > Terrestrial > Soil >...
CGCTCAAGCAGAGAGAACGAACCGAGCATAAAATGCCAGGAAGAAAATCTTGCGGAAGGCCGAAGATTTTGCATAGAGGATGACACGCACTGAAAAAGGGATTGGTCAAAGAAGAAGAATTACGCGGAGGGCTACCTTGAAAAACTGAGATTCTTGGAAGATAAATTTTCTTGGCAAGATTCGAAAGGAAAACCCACCGCCAACAAGCCACAGAAGCAGTCGGCTTAGGATTTCTCGCGTGGGTTCAGGGGGGGACGGGAGGGGCGGGGGATGGCAGAAAGTCTAGGCGCTGCATCAGACGATGAGCTGAGAAGCTTTAAAGAACCTGTAAAGAGTAATCCTGTAAAAAAAAATATCTACAAAGGGAACGTGAGCGGGATTCCCACGGGAAACGGCGGGAAAACCAACGAGAACGCGGGCGGAAAAAGTGTAGAAGCTCTTTCAAGGGGGTAATGGGGGGTTCACAGAAGCGATTAACAGAGATCGAGCTCGTGCAAAGTTCTGACCATAGAATTTGGCCTACTGGGGGGAGTCTAGACGTTTGCCGGGGCGGCGCCCACAGATGGGAGAACCGAAAAATTAGCTGTGATTCCAAAGGGGAAAGTCATGGATCCCTTAAAAATGGCGCAAAGGGGGGTCGAACCGATATCACGAGGGGGGGGACCAAAGGAATGCGGACATACGCTTAACAAGGAGGGGTCTGAAAATGAGGACGGGGCACCTTTCCTAAGACGAGAAGAAACAGAAAGGGTGGCCAGTAAAGAGAAATAAGGCAAACCCCCCTGGGGGGGAACCCAAAAGTTTCCCTGTAGGGTCCGGACAGATCACTAGTATCCCCCTTGGGGTCGGGGTCATGTGGAGCGATAGGGTGTAACTGGACCCAAAATGTGGGATCCTACGTCCTATGCTTCTGGGGGAGAAAAGGATGTCGGGTGGGCAGAGACCAACGAACGAGGGCTCGGCCATACGAGGAGTGGGTTCGGGCTTACCGACTCCGCGTACTGGTTGACGGTGGGAAGGGACAAGACCCTTTTGGAGATAAAAAACGGTGTCGATGACAGGAAATAAGAGTATCGAGACTTAGCCGCTGAATGTGAAACGGAGGGGCAAGTCTAAGTTACAAGTAAAAAGCTGTTCATGAAAAGAAGGGGGTTCGACTTGAGGCACTGAGAGGGTGATCTCTCAGGGGGGAAGTACGATTCTCGAGACATAGGAAGAGCCCGACCGGACCAGGGGGTGTTTCAAACCCGAAGCATCGCGAATTCTGGAGGGGGGAAGAGTTTAAAAAGGCGAGTGTTTCTCAGATGGGATAACTTTGCAGCCGGAACCATAAATCGGCATCTGGTCTGTGGTTTCCTTTTGGGGGTGGACTGGCGGTCGCATTCCGGCGAGCACCAAGGGGAGACCTCGCATAACTTAAAACGAATGGGCATTCTGGGGCCCTTTCCTCTCTCAACCTTCTGCAAAGTGCCCGAAGTGTACCCGGGTCCGACAGTGGAGGCTGTTGTATTGGAACACGATATCACTGGGCGGGGGGTGATGTAGGATCTGCGTGCCGAAAAATTATTGGCGTCAGGGGCTTGTTGGGGGGGCGCGTGCATTTTGAGCGGAGTTCTTTTTGAACGGCACGTCCAGAACTACCAGGACTACCGTTGGGAGAAAAAAAAGATCCCCCCGAGTTTCGATAAGCCGGCTCAACGTGATGAGTTTCGAACCAGGCATCTTACGGGGGGAAGGTACTCTGCCGGCAGGATCGCGCCATGGGCTTATTCGAGCAAGGAATAGCAACTACTAAAGACACCAGGCATAGAAAACCGCACTGCCCGATTTACTCGGGGGGGGGGGGGGGAAAAGAAGAATTTTGGCCGGAGTGCGGGGCCGTACGCAGGCTGGGAATAGTTGATTAGAACCCAGACGTCACGATAGTCAAAAGCAAAGGGGATTATCCAGGGAGTCAATACTTTATAAAAAAAGAAAAAAAGATCGCTGTCAGCAGACTCAGGGATCACTCCCTTACGAAATGAAGGAAAAGCTACTTCCACTGGAAAGAAGGCCGGGGGCGATCAAGAAGGGGGAGGTAGAACCGCGACCAACTCCAGGGACAACTGGGATACTTGGGGCGGTCCCCTTGTGCCATCTCTGGGCAAGAGGGCAATCCCTGGCTTACTGCCCTCCCCCGATTCTTCTAATGAAGGGGTCTGATGTGTGGAGAGCCATTGTCAGTCAAGATGAAATTGCCTAAGGAGGCGTCTTTTCCGCTTGTGGACAGGGAGCCAAGATCATGGGGAAGAAGTTTTTCGGTGGAGTTCTAAATGCAAGTGAGATCGGGGGCAAGGAGGGGGAGTCCGACATAAATAAGCAACTGGGAGTGCAGACCGAGTAGTACGATAAATCATTTTCTCGGACAGAAAAGCAGACGTGTCGCCGACGGGCGGCCAGGGGCCCAAAGGCTGATTAGGAGATGAATTCAAGCGCGGAGTCCTGGAAGAGATGGAAGCTATGCGCGCAGGGAGAGTATAACCGATAAGCAGGGGGAGGGGTTCGCGGGGGAAAAAGAGCGGGAAGGGACACATTGAAAAGAGAATCATGAAGAAAGAAAGAGTCTGAGGGGGGGGTTCAGCAGGCGTGCCGGGTGTTTGACCGAGATAGAACACCAGAGACGAACACGGGGGGGGTTCTGATGGAGGGGAGAGGGAGGAACGGGAGGAGGAGGAGAGCTTCTTGGAAATTTTCTCCTGTTTTTTAATGATTAAGAATCTGAAGGTTGGTCATTGGGTCGACAAAAACATATCTTCTTAGTGGAAAAGGGTAATGAGAACATGTCTATGCTGGGCATTCGAATGGCAGGGGGAAACATTCGAACTTCCGCATACGAATTGTGAAAATATTGAAGGCACGCCGCCGTGTCCAGCCATCGAACCTTCTTCAGGGAAGGCGTGTTGGTACCAGTGAACCGATTGTTCCATAGGGACCTAGGCTGTAGAGGACCCGGACTTGCAAAGAAAGGGGCCCTTAGGACGTCAGTCCTCTATCCGTGCAGGGAAAATTCAAGTGTCCGGTAACCGGGTTTTAATAAGCACGTTTTGGACGAGCCTGGTTCAGAGGACTGAAAGTAACTGACGCAATCAGATTAGTCTCTCTATGTGGGGGGAGGGAGGCTACGTAAATCGAGAAGCTTTCTATTGCTGGTGGGCTGGTCAAGCGGGCTTTGTATATTGCTTTCTAATCAGAGCCTGAACCCAAAAAAAAATTCCTCGTGTTATAGACAGGGAAAACAATGGAAAATGGTAAAAATTCCCCATGTATCCGAGAACCCTTGGTCTTCCTAGAAGAACCCATCTCAACGGCAGGAAAGATTTGGAATTAATCCGTAGTAAGTCAAAAGAGGGGGGGAAAAGACTCTTCTAACGGCCGAACAGGTTGCTACGCCTTTTGGTCGAGCGAACGGGGTAGCCCGTGCTCCGGACTCTCCAGGGAAGGAAGATTCTTCTGAAGGGAAAAGGAGCTAGAGTCCAACAAGAGGCCGGAAAAACTAATCCATGGCAACGTTTTGCTACGACTATCAAGAAAACCAGGGGTGCCGGGAGGCCTCGTCCATTGGTGGAAACCGTCGGCTCATTAAACAGAAGCAGAGAGGAGGAGCAGGGCTGCCGCAAAGGGGGAGGGCCTGCTTACCGCAACATCGTTAAGCCGCTTGTTCGCGAATGTCATGGGCTGTCAGAAAGACAATCTCGTAGGCAGTTAGGACAAGACGGTCTCCGCTTGAGCGGGCAACTCTGAAGATCGTTCTCGGTGCTAACAGGCAATCATGTGCTCGCCACGTTATGGGCAGATCTCTTCGATGAGTAAACACCCACTCCTTACCGTAAAGAAAGCCTTATCAAAAACAAGCGGCAGAACTTTTAGAACTCTCCTAATCTTGTACGGAATTTCACAAGAGCCAGTGCGGTTGGAAAAAGAGAACACGAAGAACTAGAACAAGGGCACGTGGGGGACTAGAAGTGGGGGCGAGTAAGGAAAAAGCTTCGGCAGATCGGGGCCTCTCGGAGAGGGCGACTTCCGGCCAGGACGAATGCCGCGAACATCGAACTGCAAGGGACGAACGAGAGACTACTTTAGCATGGTTAGGAAAAGGAGGGAATTTAAGGAGAAGCTGAGAAAACTCATTCGAAGGTCTGGGGGGACCCCGGGCTGCTTGCGGTGAAAGAGGTTCTCTATCAGGATGAAGATTAGCCTCTATCAGAGGGTGGTTATTAAGTAGGATAAAGGTCTTTTAAAATAACAAGGTTTTGTGGGACGGTAAAAATTAGAAGGACCCTTTCTTAGTAGTGACAGGAGGGACTGGCTCATCTTCCAGCAAGGTAGGGGGCTTTTTCATGGACAAGGACTACAAAAGACCCAAAGCGGCTTCATGAACATAAAGAATTATGAGGAAGGGTCCCCGCGAAGGTGTGCGGTTTGAGGATAGAGAGGTGGTAACCCGTGCCTCCGACGCAATGTTTGACAGAGAAAGGCCCTTCTTAAAGAAAATGGACGGGTGAGCAACATAGCGACCGGGGACCATCAGGACTCGCCAGGACCCTGAGAGGTACCGGGGGTTTCAGGTGTCGCATCTTATGAGATTGCTTTGTTGAGGCGAGAAAAGCCGGGGCGACTCAGCGTGGGTCGCGATTGTATCGTTGGACAGCCGTTCTGTTTTAGACTTCTCGACGAGTCGGAGGGAAGATTAAAACTTACACGTACCGGAATATCCAGGCAGAATTGCGCCATGGACTAATTAACGTTTTGTGAGCACTCGTTGAGAGAGACGCGGGACAAGACGTCGTAAGAAGAAAAAGCCAGTCTAGATGTTTTCAGAAATTTATTAGGGCTCGAGCCGGCCTTTCACGATAAAATTGAAGAAGCAACTCAACCGGAAAACAAGCTCACGGCAGGTCAAGGGAAGAACATCACGACTTAAACTTTGGTGCGGCATGGGCCGTCGTGGCACCGGGAGAGGGGAAGATCTACGTGATGATTTGAGGGTACTGCTTAATAGGAGGTCAGAACGCCGAGATTCTCATCGCGTAGTGGATGCCGTACGGATCCTAATCGCCTGATCTGCATCCCTTGGAGGCACGCTCACTGGTTGACAAGACCCACCATCAAGAGAATGAGGCCGGGGCTTGTGGTTGGGGCGTGGGGAAGGGAAAGGTTGGACCATTACATACGGAAAACATCTTTACAACGGAGAAATGACTCCGCTCACATGAAAAGACGGGCTACGTAACCTAGACACTTTAGTGACGCCGTTTTCACCTTCAGGAGGGTGGATGTCCAATCTCGTCGGCAGAAGAATCTTATATCCGAGATCGTCGCCGTGGACACTAGAGGGTCGGGTTCTCTGCAGGAATGTCCTGGAACGACTAAGAGGGAAGATATCGACAAACGGAGGAAGGGAGGGAAAGTAGAGATCAGACAGTGGAGTGCTTCGGGTATACCGACAGAAACTGGCACTATAGGGGGAAATGGGACGAATCGTTGGCGAAAAAAGGGCAAGTTCACCTAATCTAGTTGCCAAGAAATCTATTAGGAGGGGTAAGGACCGGAGAAACATTTGATCTCGAGCGACCTTAGGATTATTCGGAAAAGCTTAGCGCAGCTGCGGGGGCTGGGAAGCGGTTGTCAGGAAGGATTTCAAAAGAGAAGGAGATCCCACCCCACAAAAGTAAGAGGAGTCCGCTGTTTGGTCAAAAAAGGACGGTGTAGCGAGCATTGGTCAAGGGAAGGGCTATATCATGTGCAGACATGAGAGGCGCTGGGTCCAAAGATCACAGGTGCGACCTAGTACGAGCACACCTGTCAATGTGAAGCTCATCATCTTAGTCCCTAGATCTAGAACTTGAGGGGAAACAGAAGCCGGTCCGGACAGAAAACAACCTAAGAGGGCGAAGAAATGACGCCGAAGGTTCGCAGTTTCAGGGTGACGGGGGGTACAAAATTTTCTCGGAGAAAGGCTCAGCGAGCAGAAGTGGGAAGAAGCAACTTAAACAAAACATCTCTGGGAGAAAAGGTTTTGGGCTTCCTCTCAGTTACAGGGGGGGAGGCGCCACTCGGTTTTGGAGAAACAGGAAGATTTGGGATTACATGTGTGGTTCTGGTAAGTCCGGACGCCTTAAAGTGAGGATAGAATAAGTAATACTCCTAGAGGGGGAGGAATTCCGGAAGGTCGGTGTCTTGCTCAAGATCTGCCGTCGAATGTCAGGAAAAAGGGGTCGACTGCGCTTCTCGTGGATTAAAAGATAGAGAGCCCCCCCACCTGGTGGGGTGGGGGGGGTTGTCACTTCACTCATCCAGTGGAGAATCGAGCACTTAAAACCCCCGGGACATAGGTAACTTCCAAATTGGTAAAACGGAGCCAGTCGAACAAACCAGTTCACAGAGCAGTTCACGGAAACATCATGAAGATGGTTTCATACGTCGGTCTGCAGGCACGTAGGTTAGACGCACGATAATGGTCTAATCGGAGAGGAAGTGGAGGGAAGTAGAATGCGAAATGGAGGAGGCGGGGGGGAGGAGAGGAAATAAGGGGGGATGGGTGGTAGGGGCCCCACGTGAACGCATTGTTCGGGGGGAGGGGAAGGTCGGGCGTGCAAGTCGCTTGCCATATGACTTTACCGAACGTCGCCTGTCTCCTTGTTCGTCGGGGCGGATCAAATGCAAATGTAGGAGAAGTCATTTGATGGACAGATGAGAGCCCGCTGCATACGACGAGAAGGTAACAGCAGCCCGAAAAAAGTATCATAAAACGAAAGTTGGGAGGGGTCGTCTTCCGTCCCAAAAATGAGATCTAGGCGAATACACTTCAGACGTGCGAGACCAATAGGCACGGCATCAACCGCAAGAAGGGGTCAGGACCCCCATCTAATGGCTGGAGCTCGTCACGTCCCATTTCAGGGTCTCCGAGGTCGCGGGTCACGGTTATCTCTAGAGTCGTCTTTCTGTTAGTTTCTGCTGAATGAGCGCCAGGCTTCGTGCATCTTACCGGTATATCCCTCACCAATAGGTCAGCAAGGGAGTGTTTAACGTACGAGGCAACGCTTCGTCACAGGGTCGCGGCCAGAAATTCTGGGTTTCAAGTTGAACCGCCTGTGGGGCAGACGCTGGGCACGTGTGTTCGTACCAGGAGGAATTGACAGCACGGAGGCGAGAAAAAGCGTCTGTCCGAGGGGTTTTATGCTCAGATGTGGGGAATGGTATAATAGAAGTGGGTTTGAAGAGGCCGCCGGGATGACTCACAGCCGGGGGGTTTGGGGGGAGTGCGGTCGAAAGGAGATTGGAGGTACGCGACAGAACGCTCGATAGGGGAATTGTGTCTAAAACCGCAGGACAGCTGACCTGACTTTTTCCGTGTTCATAGCCGGCGTAAGCAGAAAAGTTAAGATCTCCGGAGAGCACTAGGCTTTTGGAAAAGAAAACGAGTCGGGACCTGTGCGAGGGCCCGTGACGAAACACCGTCAGGGTGCGCGTCTCGGGAAGCACTTCTGCGGCGCGACGGTCATGTGGCTTGGGATGTAATCCAGAGTTAGGGAACAATCTAGCATCAGACGCTGATGGAAAACAAGGGAATGATATTTAGTGATCTTTTAGTGCAATACTGGGCGCAGAGTCCGAGCTTTTTATCGCAGTCGACTCATGAGAGAAGCCTTCGCAGGAATTGAAAGGGAGGATTCCCCTACCTTGTACATCTTGGCGTGACGCGGAGCCGTGAAATGAGACCACCCGTCCGCGCAAGAAATATAGATCACCTTTTTAGTAGGCAGGAACGAGGCCGGATCCATAATACAGAGTTAATTCACTAGTTCTGCGGAAGAAAGGAGGATCCATGTTTACAGAGGGTGTAGACAGCCAGGCTTCGACGTAAAAGGGGGGCTGCCGGGGATGCGGGGAATGTGCGCTTTTGCATCGACATTAAATGACGGTTGGGGGGGTCTGCAATGGCCGAAAAATCGAGGGGCCATAGCTGTGTCAAGTCGAAAGGGCTTCCTTCAGCGGGGGAAATGTGGCCTAGACAAATAGCCGTCAAGTCGGTGGCATTTTCCAGTTCCGTAAAACCTTGTCTCAGATTGATGACAACAGGGGGGACACATTGACTCGACGAAGATTTAGTCAGAGTGGAGGGCTCGTTGGCCATCTTAATTCTTGCATCATGAGAACTCCTGCACCGCGAGTAACAGGGTCACCGAGAGCAGAGGTAAATTTCAGGGGAGAAACTAGGGTCACATTGGAACGCAACTCTGGCCGGGAAGAATGCTCCGGTTGTCGTTCCACTCCATGAGTCATGAAAATGGGTGACACATAGAGAGGAGCAGGGGGTGAGAAGCGAACCTTCCGTGTTCATGGTGGAGGCTCAGGCTGGTATGGTGGGAGATGTTGTGCCAGATCGCAGAGAAATCGACTATGTGGATGGAGGATCGAATCAACACAACGGAGAGTGTCTCCCAAGAGGAGATCGCACACATGTGCGGCATGGAGGAGAACAAAAGCTCACGGCCAGAGCTAGTTTGTCAAAAGCCCGCACGCCAAGCCGGCCGTCCGAAAGATAGCCGGCATTAAATATGAAGGACTTACGCTCAGTAAATGGTTGACCCATATTGTTCTCACAAGATTCCCTCGGCTTAAGAGGGAAACGAGTTACCTGCTCGTATCGAGCACGAAAGCGTGCGGCGCTCGGATCGACCTTTCTTCGCCAAAATTAACTTTCACAAAGGTTTGGAGGCCCGTCCGGCCGGCAAAGGGGGAAAGAGGAGAAGGGTTAGGGATCGCAAGAGCGCAAACTACCCGACGCCCAAATGGCTGGCTAGAAAAGGAGGGGAAGGGTCTATGTAAGACGAGGTTCTCCCTCAAATCTATGATATTGGGCAGTCACACGGAACCAAGACCAAGGTCCCGACGGGATGAACTGGAGGTCTAAGCCAATGGTCTGGGTATTCCCGACCCAGATCCTGACTAAGTGGATGGAATGGCGGCAGGAGGAGTAGCTGGGCAAAGGTATATGCAAAAGAAAATTCTTCGGTACTCTAAAAAAAATGGTTCTCGAGAGTTTTTGCGGGCTGAAGGGGTAGCATCGGTCAAATCGGAGGACCACGACCTGCCATCTTTAAGTGAAGGGACGGAGATAATTCTTCTTCCTGGAAGAGATCCATGATGGGAAAAAGCCAGTAAAAAGCGCGTCCATTGTACAACTTCTGAGACTAGATCAGCCAAAACTCTGTTCAGGTGGCGACAGCCGCGTCGCTGGTGGGACATCCACGTCCCATTTGAATATTACAGGAGCGAAGCCCGGAAGAAGGAATTCCGAAGCAACGGCGTGTTGCCGATGTACCGGCAGGCCATAGGAGTTATTCCTTAGACGCGGGAGGGACAGAAGTCATGTTATAGGAATAATCATGAAGACCGTCCGGCCATCAAGGAAACATCAAAGGTCGAGTGGGGGCATGGTGACACTAGGCCATCTCCTTCTCACAAGCACGATTCGACGCCGCGAGGCTGAGGGTCAAAAGAGTGGGAGTCGAGAACTGGCGCGATTATTAGACCAGAAGGCCTGCATCCCAGAAGTCAATGACGACCACGTCGGCAACAAGACATTGACCTCGCATGAAGGAAGAGAAAATTAAGAGCGTCAAAAGAAAAACACAAATAGCGGCGGGTTGTGAAAAAAGACGTAAGCTGAGTACAGGACGGGACGTCGATTGGGGGGGATCCGAGGCCGTCCAACGACATGCATGGCAATAGTTGCAAGTCAACTATCGGCAAAGTGGTCGTCGCAGCGCACGACTGGCCCGCGACCACAGAAAGCTCCCTCGAAAGGGTCTCTTGGGGGCCTGGCGACAGCTGGACCATGGAACGGGGATAGAACTTCACCATTCGATGGGGCTTCGAAGCCACCTTAGGGGGGCGGGAGGGGTGCACTATTTGAGAGAATCGCTGAAGAGTATCGGGCTCGATCCAGTGGGGGGTTAACGGGAGGAGGAACCAACTTGAAATTTTCAGGACCCAGGGGGTTTTGGGTGGTGTGTGTTGGGGTTGTGGGGGGGGGGGGGGGGGGGGGGTGGGGGGGGGGGGGTGGGGGGGGGGTTTGTTGGGGGGGGGGGGGTAAGGGGGGGCGAGAGCTGACCCCTTCTTCTCAGGTTGGACAGGCGCAGCACCACCGGATCATCAACCAAATGTGAAGGGGGGGAATGGCATTTTGCCGAGAGACAAGGGGACCCTAAATCGCCACTTCTGGGGGCACCCGGTCCAAACTGTTTAAACAGGCAGCCTGACCATGGGGTTCTGTTAAGTCGGGGGACATAGGTGTGAACGACAGAACTCGCTGGGGAGGTTCAGACGCAGATGCAGGGGGAGGTAATCGACGGTGTACCAGTGAAAAGGAAGAGAGGACCTCAGTACTAGGTACGGGGACCCTGGTCGGGATGGTTTTTTTAAAAGGGGGTTCGAGCGGGCTGATTTTTCGAAGTCTGGGCAGGGAGGAGGGACAAAGGTTGCCCGGCGCTCTGCAAGTCCAGGGGGAGACTAACGCAGCGGTATGGGAAAGACAAGGGAAAGGATAGACCTGGCACCGCGGAGGAGATTACGTCGCGGAAGGGGAGGTGGTGAGGATCTATTATCGTTACGGTCCATGAAGCAAAAGAAGGGCGGGCTGGTAGCCACCAGGTGTGTAAGAACGGAGGAAACGCTTCTTGGAAGAAAAGAAAAAAGGAGAGCACTCTTTTTTCGATGGAGAAGCAATGAGCTAGCGGAGGAAAGCAGGGGTCGATCTTGAAGGACCGCAACCCGGCGGCTCAAAGAAAGGCTCAATTCACTTGAGAGCAGAAAAGGTTGGGGACGCCTCTTCCGCGGAATGTAAGATATTGTAAAAGGATAGTATGAGAGCTGGAAAATTACTAACCATTGGACAGGGAAGGCCGAGGCGCAGACGCATCGAATCGCGCGCAGTAAAGGTCCGACGCCTCATAGTTCAAAAAGCGCTGACGGGGAAGAAAACCGTTACCTGGAAAAGAAGCAGCGAAGCGCCTTAATGAACGTGGTTCTGGGGATTTTTCGCAATCAGGGGGTAACACCGATCCTGAACAAGAAGTTCAATCAAATGTCTGCACGGCCAGAGAAAGGTCCTAACGAGAAGCATGAAGGGGCGTGGCAACGCGACCTACAGGGGGCATTCTCATCGTTTGAGCAAGAAATGATTATTTAAATCGACGTCAGGAAAAGTTGCAAGTCATGAGGAAACAAGCTATGCAAACAGTTCACGCATATGCCGTTTCTCTTCAGGGAATGCACGTCCACTGGCGGGGGGGTACCTATCTCACCAAAACAAGAGAGAGAAATGGTCATCCAGGTGTCAGCTCGACATAAAGAGGAAAGAAACGAGCCCGAGCTTTGGAAAATGGGGGGCCTAAAAGGTATGCAGAATGTTGCCGATGGAACGAGTTGGCCATCAATAAAAATATTGAAAAACGGCCGAGACGCAAACGTGTATGAAACACGCAAGAAGGGTTGCTTCTGGGAGCCGTGGACCGCTTGCAGGCAAATTGACGGACAAGGGGGAAAGTAGTTTCTGTCCACGATTAAATGATCCGCCTCACCGCAATCAGCTGCGGTCGTCGAGGTTTCTCAGGTGGAAAGGTGGTAATCCTGGTGGAAAGGAACGGACATACAGAAGGCGCATGGCCGATCGAAGTAAGAAAGGTGCGAAAGTTCGCCCACGGAAGCATCCTTACAGATGGGCGCGTCCATGAAAAAGGATCAGTCAGGTAGATCTTGGACTAATCTCGTGAACGGAAGGACGTCGCGGGGCGGAACAGAACCAGAAGGCGCGAAGGAAAGTGACACGGGACTAAGATGGGCGAAGGGGTTGTCCGGTTGCGTGAGTCAAAATTTTTGAAAAGAAACGCTCGCATCGAAAAGATCCGAAAAACGATTGCTCAAAAAGCGACTGGGTTCCGACTGGGTTGTCTGGCTCCGCGGGGGGAAGTCGCTACCAGACGCGGGTGAGAACCCGAGGTGTGGGAAAAGATTGTTGAGAACCGGTTCCCAGTTAATGTTACTCATTTTGTGCGGTCCGCAGCCGCCCGTGCAATCTGCCTCCGAGACTCGGCCTATCCAGGTGAAGAGAAGACTCCTGACCAAGGCGTCATTGGTCTCACCGCCGAAAGAGCGAGACTCTCTCCGGGAAGAGGCGCCAAGCGCATTGAAACGTCCGGGACCCAGGGGAATGGGGGTTAGGATGCCGACTAAGCAACCCAGAGCACGAACAAACTTTGAAAACCCAAAGGAAATAGTGAGAGGGAAGGTCCACCGTTCTCCGGTGATAGGGGACTGCGCAGATTGGAATAACGGCGGGTCAATCAAAGAAAGGGTCATTTCACAAGGCAATCAATGCCACAGGAAAAATAGGGACCTCGCCAAGGAGAATCAGGATGCTGGCTTTTCCGAAAAAAAAAACGTTGGCATAGGGGGGATTTCACTGAAAATTCAATGTCTAAGTCGACCTTGAGGACGATGGAGGACCGCTTTTTCAAGACGACGAAAGAATACCTGGTCAAGATAGAAAGTTTGCCCGAGAAGTGGTTCATAAAATAGAAAGTTGATCCGACCAGTCGAACTTTGACCAGGCCGGGAATAGTCTACATGAGACTTCCGACAAGATGATCGGCCCCATATGCAACTCAGGAAATTCAGAAAGGTTGGGTAAAAGGCAAACATCTGAGAGAGGGACGAATTCCAGTTCCAAGAAATGGTAGGTAGTAGAATTAATCTAGCAGTTGTCTTAGGGGTGAGAGGTGGTCGTCAGATCTCGGAAAAGAGGAGAACAACAAATCTGCCTAGCGAAGAGACGAAGAACCCGATTGGCAACAGTCATCTTTTCCGTGACGGCGATAAAATGTTCTTAAGAGTGTCCGGTCCCTGGACGCGGGGCCGCCGTTTCGCTAGGTTTTTGCGTTGGCGGACAGAAGGATCTCGGCTTGGTTGGGAGAAAGGAAATAGGGAGGTCCGTCGTGCTAGACAAAACCGTGGATGGTCCGCATTGTGGGGATCCGATGGAATGGCTAATTAACCGGAAGTGACTGTGGGAAAATCGAAATGCTATATCAGACCTCCACGTTTTCGAAGAAAAGCGGGGCGTGCTCGAGAAAGACTAAGAGGTCCAATAAAAAAAGGAAGCGGAGGGGGCACGGTGGAATTTTCTTCTGCAGCTGGGTACTCTATATGGCATGGAGGAGGGAAGAACATTAGAAAATGGAGTGAACATCGTTTCGACTACAAGTCTTTCCGGGGGAAGAAAAGGGGGGAATGAAAAATGGGGGCGCGTCTATGGGGTGGAAGGCGCCTCTGGAGGTAATAGGAAGGTTAATGTATCCTCGGAGGGAAAAACAGAGACACTCAGCCTCGCGGACCAGCGGCTTGTATGGAGGGGAATGAGTGACGTATAGGCAAGAGAAAGTTGACCCCATACCGAGACTTGTTGAAAATATTACACAACTAGCCCATTACTATGATTCAGGGGCTTCAATTAAGAGCTTATTCGGCAAGAGAAAAACGAGTTAACCAGAAAAAGCGAAGGAACTGGTTGGCTTCGAAGGGGCCCGGCTGGTGCATCTCTTACTTGAGGAGAAGACTTCAGGGAGAATGCCAAGCACTTAGAGTACGGAAAGGTGTCGATTGGAGGGGACCATGGCTTCGGACTTAAAACAACTGAGGGTCCTTGGTTACTGGGTGAGAGAAAAAAGCATCGTTGGGCAGGGAGAAGAGTAGGAACTATCCTCCCCAGCGATGGCTAGAGAGAAGAAGCTCCTTGGAGGGAAGGTTTCGCGCGCCTAAATGCGATCGCGAAATAGGATTGCATTGTCCGAAGGAACTTGAAGAAGAGTAACTGGATTGGATGAACAGTTAAACGGAGAGGGAAAAGGGGAAAAGGGTCGATAGATCCAAGAAGACGGAGATCTTGCCTCGCAGTAAGTAAGGAACGTAAGAGGTACTGTGTCACAGAGGGAGAAAAGTTTCAAGTTACACAGCTCAATGCACAGAAAAAAAAGGATTTCTGAGGGATCACGCAAGGGGAGTGCCTGTAGTTGA
>Ga0179591_1389745_pt1:10000-14112 | contig 14112 bp, 4 predicted proteins | sample CZOMad2_1_08_16f_FD_182891 | JGI IMG/M metagenome (GOLD analysis project Ga0179591, IMG submission 182891) | Vadose zone soil fungal communities from Angelo Coast Range Reserve, California, USA - CZOMad2_1_08_16fungal (PacBio error correction) | ecosystem: Environmental > Terrestrial...
AGTAGAGTTTTGGCCTGCAACCCGTGGGCCGACAGCAAGATGTTTGATTTGTCAATTTCGACTCCTAGTCATCCTCGGCGGCGACCATCCGCTTGGAATGGCTGGGACGGCGCACGGAAAGGACGAGAGCGCTTGGGCCGACTCCTTCCCCGTGACGACTCGTCGAGCTGCGTCAAGATTTCGCGCGGCGTGGGGATGCGGTGAATAGCTGCTGTGCCTCCGTGCCCGCGTCGTTTGCGTTCCTGGTCGAGGATACTCTGGCAAGCCAATGCACTCCCGCAGATGTAACGTCGCCAGGTCCTCGACCAGGGGGTCCGACGTCCCCTCGATACCGTTTTGCACAAAACGAACAGAACGCGTTCTTCTTGGTTGTGCCGCCGCTGCGTGTATGCCGCTGATGTCCCGGCCCGTGACATTCGAAACCTCCTTCCCGTAGGCGACGATCTTACGTACGCATGCTCGCGAGAAAGGATGGTGCCTTGGTATGTCTATGGTGTCCGTCGCTCGACGTGACTTGCGATCGTCGGCCCGTCCCCGACCTCGATTTGGTCGCTACCGGTTCACCGTGCGTTCCGGATAGAGCTTCCCTTGTCCCCATTGTCACTGTCGCGCCCATTGGAAACCGATGCGCACAATTTCTTTTCTTCCTTTAGTCCGTAATTCACTACGTCCGATGGCGGTCCTCGTTCGCCGATCGGAATTAGGTTTGTGAGCCGCGTTCGGTACGCGGCTGCATAACATCCGCGCGCGCCATGCCTGCTGAGCTAGCGCGCGTTATGTTCGTCGTCTTAATCGTATGGGTCTTTTTCATCTAGCGCAGCATCAGTTTGCCGTGCTAGCGTCAGTCTTAATAGTTCGTATTCTCGTCGCTGAGAGTACCCCCCCGTCCTGGATTCTCTGACTTTTGTAAGACAATTCACTAGGCCCGGTTGGTGTCGTAGAACCACCGCGCCACCTTCCATGCGAGACAACAGCCGATCGGCCGATAAGGCGAATAATTACCGCAAACCACAAGGGGCCGTCGTCTGGCGGGGTCGGTCGCTGGCCGCGCGATTCGGAGGGCGCCCTGCTGTTGTTTCTCCTTCACGACACTTCACGCCGGACGAGCGCCGGCGCGGATTCCGGATGGATTGGCGCCAGGGCAGCGCTCGGCGGTGTGGCCCGATGGCTCGCGCTTCATGCCCTTTCTCCCCTACGTCGCGAACTTTCAGAGCCTCAAACGTTACCTATTGCTGTTCGCGGCGGCGAATCATCCCTGCTGTTCTGGCTGTGGCTCACGAACGTCGCGCGGGCCTGTTCGGCGCGGAGGTCAACGCCGTTCTGACTGAGGACACCCGCGCTAACGGGCGATGTCCGGCGGTTGGCGCGATCCTGTGAGTAGCTGAATTGCCGGTACCCTGCGAAAGGCGCAGAGTCGAACCGGCCGCAAGGAAACCCCTCGCCGCCCGGCGCTGGTAGTTTGACTCCGATATTTCCGAAACCGAACGTCACCGCGCTGAGGCGGAGGGAGACCAGATTGGGTGGCGCTGGCAAAGGAGGACAAGGTTGAATTCGAGGGATAGGTGAGTCGAGCGCTCCCGAACGCGATGTTCCGTGTAACTCGACACGATTCACATCGTCTCGGGCACGTTGCCGGCAAGATATTGCGCGCTCAGGATCCGCATCCTCCTTCCCGCGACCGCGTGCGCCTGCGAGCTCTCGCCCTAAAAACGACCCTCGAACGCGCTCGGATCGTCTACCGGCAAACCGCTGATCACGGCATCGCGAGCGCTCCCTGATCGAAGCAATCGCGGCCGAGCTGGCCGACATCGCACCGGGCCGAAGACGCGCCATGCACCGAAGAAGGCCCGGCTCGGGGGCGAGCGTGTCCCGCGATCCAGGCTCGGTGCGCGGGATCGCGGCGACCCTCGGTAGTGGAGGTGCGGCCGATCTCTGCGGCCTCCTCGGTCGACGCGATGGTTGACGGGGTTCACTTCCTCCTGCAGGAGGGCTGGCGAACGCAGCCGCGTCGACGCCGACGCCATGGCCAGTGCGCTCTCGGACTCGCCGCGGTTGTAGCCGACCCGCGATGCCCTACAATATCGTGCTGGGACTTGCCCCGGGCTTCGGGCGAGGCACGAGCGCTCGAGCTCGTGCGCTGGCCAACGCGCTCGGGGTGCAGGCGGCCAGCGCGATCGCGGGCGCTACGTCGGTCGCCGCCTCCGCCCGGTGCTGACGCGTCTCGGTCACGGCGGTCGGCTGGGCCGAGGCCGCGGGCGAGCTCGTCACCGCGACGGTGCGATTAGACGGGAAGACATCGTTGGGCGTCACCGGAATCTCTGGGCGCATCCGGGGGGCCGCGCCTCTCGTGCTCGTTGTCAAGCGGCGCGGCACGCCTCGCGCGAGGCGGCGCCAGCAGGCGCGCAGACCCTTGCGCCGCAGTTCGCGAGGGACCGCGCTGGCCGCGGCGGCGTGCACGCGATAATCGACCTCTCTGACGGCTGTCGACAAGACGCCGGGCAAGCGGGCCGCCGCGCGGCGGTTCGTCGCGGCTGCGGCTCGCGTACCTTCGCCCTCGGGGATTTTCGTCGCCGAGGTCGTCGCCAATCTCGGCATGCCGGCCTGGCGCATGGCCGCGCGGGAGGCGGACTACGACTGTGCTTCTGGCCCGCCCGAGGACCGCGCACCGGTCGACTGATGCGGTGGGCTGGCGGCTTGGCGACGTGCGGTTCATCTGTATCGGGCGAGTCCTCCCCCGCCGGGCCGCCGGGTGTCCACGCTGTCAGACGGCGGGGAGAGGACGTGCGGAGCGAGGGATTTCGAGCACCTTTGTAATCTGGACGCGCCATGACTTCCGTGCGGGGTTGGGCTCGTGAGCCTCGAATCCGCCCGCGGCGTTCTCCGCGCCCGTCAGGCGGCGAGCAGCCCCCTCCCCGTGGCGTGTGAGCCGCGCGTACACCAGCAGCCGGTTTTGGCCGGGCTTGAACAGTGGTGTGCAGCGAGCCGCCCCAGGCGGCTGTAGCCCGAGTTGGAGACGGCGGCATCGACGTTGGTGGGCGCGACCACGCGCTGAGCCGATGACCGTGTAGGTGAAACGCGCAATAGGGCATGTCCACTTGATGACGTTTCCGGCGCCCAGCGAGTCGATGTGGCGAAACGACGGGGCGCGAGGAACGTCGTTCGATTGCCCTGCCTTCGATCGCGGGTCGTTCCGGGAACACCCTGGACGCGCGTTTCGCTAGCACGCCCGGGCCGCTCTCAGGGGCTTGTGGCTGGGTCCGTTGACGTCTACGACGTAGCTTGCGCCGATGCGCGGGATTCCGATGCCCACCGCGTCTTCCGGCGCCGGCGTGGGCTGGAGCTCGCCGGCCAGATACGCGATGCGCGTTGCGCTCTTCGCGAGGCTCGCGAGCCGTTCGCCGCTCATCTGGGTGGGAAGGGGCCGCGTCGACCGTTCGCAGGGCGCCGCTGAGATGGTCTGGCGGAGTTTCGCCGTAGAGCGCCGAGAATCGTCTCCTGCCACATCAGTATGCCCGCGTCGATCAGCGCAGGGCACGCCCAGCATGATCAGGGCGATGGCGTAGGGCGCCATCGCCAGCGAACCGCTGAGAGCGGGCCCTTTGCGGCCGGCTGCTCGGTCGGGCGCCGGCTTGTCACGCTCGAGACCGACCACGCGTGGTCATGTTCGTGACTAGGCTACGGCTGCGGGCTCTCGGGTGAGGTTCCCCCGCCGGGGCGTGGTGAAGCTCCAGCTTACGTCGGACACGCTCATTATCGTCGCATACCGACCCGTACCACCAAGCGATCCGGGTGCCCCGGCGTCAGGACTCGGTCCCGGTCGTGATCCCACCTCCTCGTCCCCCGTTCACGCAGGCGGAGGCGAGATCCGGCCACGCGTCAGCACGGCGACGACGCCGCAGCCCAGCGCAGGCTCCAGAGGATCACGCCGCCCAGCCGCCTGACCTCCTGCGAGCGCCAGCACGGCCGTCCACGCCATCCGTCCGGGTCCGGAATCTCAAGCTGAATGGGCTATAAGACGATGACCAGAGCACGCGTCCAGACCGAGTGCGATCAGCGACAACGATCCCGCCGGCGCGGGCGCATCTCCTCGGCGAGGCGATCATCACCATAGG
>Ga0179591_1243270_pt1 | contig 14111 bp, 22 predicted proteins | sample CZOMad2_1_08_16f_FD_182891 | JGI IMG/M metagenome (GOLD analysis project Ga0179591, IMG submission 182891) | Vadose zone soil fungal communities from Angelo Coast Range Reserve, California, USA - CZOMad2_1_08_16fungal (PacBio error correction) | ecosystem: Environmental > Terrestrial > Soil >...
ATGATGGGGGAAAGGGCATCCCCGGCCCTTTGTGGTTTTTGGCTCCAAGGGAAGACAGAGAGGACTGCCTTCGTCCTGCGCTCGGCGGGAGAAAAATGCGTTTTTCAGCACAGATCAAGTGAAAAAAAAAGGGCAGGTAAGGGGCGAGGAACGGGAAGCAATAGGAGATTGGCCCTCGAAACCGGCGGGACCCGCAGGCCTCAATCCTGCGAAGTGTCAAAGCAGGTTTTGCAGGAGGTTGAGGCCATCGAAATAAAAGGCACAGAAACAAGCCCTCAAGAGGGCGAAAAAAGGAGAAAACCCGCTGTTAATATGCCAAATGGAACCTCAACGCCGCACCCCAAAAGGCAAAGACACAAGAAGCCGATAGGGAGTGAGGAATCGGAGGGGTGGGGGGAAGGAATTAATTGACAAACAAAATGGAGGGGGGAAGGGAAACAGCGACAAAAATCAATTATTCCCGGACAAAAAAAAAAGGTACGCACACTTCCCCGGTAAGCTGAAAAGAGGCTGGAGATGTGGGGTGGGCAATCAGTGACGGCCGTCATGCTTTCCGCAAGGGGGCACAACTCATCCGGCACGGAACGAAAAAAAGGAGACGCACTATGCTACCGCTCTAACGAGCAGAAAGATCAAGGAAAAAGGGTGGAGGGCACGGAAGAGGAGGGGGTGGGAAAAACGACCTCGAGTTCATCATCCCAGAGAATAAAAAAAAAGTAAGAGCCTTCTGTTTCTCAGAAAAATATACCAGGATTCGCGGTTAAGGAAGTGGAGAGAGGGCCAAAGAAAAATAGGGTTACTCCAGCCTATCGGCGAAAGAAGCTAACTTCGAGGCTTTTACCATGATGACCGCAAACTTCCGCGGAGAAAAAAAACCTTGTGGAGTGGGAAGGGAGGAGGAACCTGGGATTCGCGATGGGGAAAAAAAAAAAAAGCGATGCAGTTGCCCGAAAAAAGTGGAAAAGGGGGAACATCACGCTCAAAAGGTGCGGGAGAAAGGAGTTGGGGTTGGGAAAAAAAGAAGATTTTCCAAAGCCGGATAAGCGGTAATATCGCATCGCCGGGCAGGGAGCTCTCCGTTACCCGCCGAATAGGAAGAGGGATGGCTAAAAGGCTGGGAAAAGAGAGGGTTCTGAAAAGCCAGGGGTCAAGTGTGCGAACACGGTCCTGTGGAGAAAAAGAAATGGACTTATATGGTTGGACCGAAAATGTCCTACTCGAAGAAAAGAAAGGGAACAAAACTACAAGTGTAGAAGTAGAGAAGCTGTTTGAATATTGACATGAATCATAGGGGAGGGGGAGACGGGAACTAACGAAGTGTCCGGGGGTGCCCTTCTAGGGAGGCTACACTTGAGAGATGGGGAAGTCGGGGGTCATCAGAATCCAACCCTAAGTAAGAGTTGGATGGGACGACTCCGTCAAGAGCAAATCGAACTGTTCAGAGAAATCGGGGGTAATTCTAGTTTAGAAAGATAAAAGGGTCAAGCAACGTATACAACATCCCAGAGAAAAAAGTGAGGAAACTATACTTTCGGATTTATGGGGAAAAGAGAAGGATTGATTCCTTCTTAGTGAGGGACTAGATTGTCGAACTGTTACAAGGAATGGAACACCCAACGTCTTTTGGGGACGCATAAGACCGTTGATCTTGCCATGGTGGGGGAAAGGGGGAAAAAACACTCGCCCTTTCACGAGAGACAAACAAAGGAAAAGTCCGGAAGGGGTCAGAAAAGAACCCTCGGTAGTCGTATTTTCGGGGAAACGGGGTCGTGTGGACCATGAGGTCCAAAAAAAGACACCGTCAAGCTAAATAACCTTGCCAGAAAAGACAGGGCAGAGAGGCGAACGTGGAACGGTTCATGGATAATGAGGATGGAAATTGGACTGGTTTCGTCCTCAGGTACTAAAAAAAGCCCCCTATTGAAAATTGATCGAACTCCACCCCTGAAAACAATTTCTCCCTTGGGGGTCTCGTTGAAGTAGGGGGGAAGATTTTGCCATTAGAAAAGGGGCATCAGAGGAAAATTGAGGGTGAGAAGAGACATGCCGAAGTACCCCCTATAACCTCAATGAAAGGGGGGGACCTATTTAATAGGGGGAGTCAAAAGAAGGGCATGGAATCACGAGGTGGATGGGATAGATCGACCGGTTGGGAGAGAAGAGGGAGATCTCTAACCTGGCAACGTGAAAGACGATATACAAGGGTTAAGAGAGGCAAAAAAATGAGTGTTACTGAGGCGTTATTGACCGTTGGGGGGGGGAGGGAACAGGATACGAGCTTTGCCAAAAAATTTCATATGGCGATGGAGAGATGGGCAAGTGGCAGGATTGCCACCGTGGCACACCCAGCCGAGGGATTCAAAGGCAAAGACAAAAATGTTCAGAAAAGAAAAGGTGACAAAAAAGAGGGGGGGTATGATGAGTTGGAAAGTGGTAAAAAAAAAGGTGAAAAATGGTTACCAATGCAACAAACAAGGGGGGTTGTTTTCTGGAGTGGGGGTAGGCGGGAGTAAAAAAAAAAACAGGCCGTTAGGTGTGAAAGGTTGCAAGTGGCAGGGAATGGTTTAGGTCCTGAGTGAACGCCTAAAAATGAAGAAAATGCAAGCTGCTTGGCCCACGGGGGAAGGACTAGCAAGCCTCGTTTCTAAAGGGAAAAAGGCAGTCCTAATTGGGAAAGGAATATTATGGTCCAAATCAAAAACACTTTTAAAACAACCATGTATATGAGTGGTTTCTCAAGAAGGGAGAAAAAGTGTCACCTTGCAAAGTAGAAGAAGTAAAAGGGCATGAGTACCCAAAAAATATTGACCCATGCTTGCAAGAGAGGGGTAAGGTCTGGAAATTTGTGTTCGTATTGGGGGGGGGGGTAGTTGTCCTGGAACGGCCCATTAAAGAACGAACCAGAAAAGAAAAAAAAAATTGTTAAAATAAACCGAGATTAGGGGGGAAACAGGGGGATTAGACTGCGGCGAGCGAAGGAAAGGAGAATGGAGAATGGGAATAAAAAAAAGGGGGACGCCCAACCTTCTAAGGGGCCTGAACCACAACAAGGGGGGGAAGGGATTGGTCTTTGCTGGGTTGTGACCTATGTACAAAAAGGAGGTTACCGAACGGGTCGTGCTGGCGAGGCGCGCAAGGAGGATTGAAAATCTGGGGTTTTTCACGGCGCGGAGAAAAAAAAAAAAAAAAGAGAGAAACAGAAGAAAAACACCACCGGTGTTGATTACAAACTTTTTCGGAAGAGGAAAAAGGAAACCACTCCTCCGCCTAAGAGGAGGGAAGAAAACTGAAGTTGTTTGGCCCGAAGGGTATTAGAAGAAGGTACGGAATTACCATGGAGATTAGGTTTTTGGAGAAATGACGGGAAGCCCGGAAGTCTCCTTACTGGCCCGTACTGGAAAAAGGGTGGTTAGAGAAGAAGATGGAAGGGAGTGGCAAAGTCCTAGCCGGAAATGGCGCGCGGGAAAAGGGAAAAAGAAGGTATCTAAGAAAAAAACAAACGGGAGTCTGGAAAATTACAAGAGAGAGATACTATTGAAACTTGGTAAAAAAGTATGATGAGACTCCCTTCCTGAGAGAACGAAAAGGAGCCCAATCCCATTTCCAGCGTATATGAAGAAAAAAAAAACCGGGAAGACAGAAGGAAAGACGCATTACTTCTGACCAGTCTGGGAAAAAAAAGAAAGTACTGACCACAGAACGACAGGAAGTCGAAAGAAAAGGTGGGCACACCCTGCCAGTGTAATGAAAGAAGAGAGACAGGTTGCCGGGTTGCGATGAAGACAAAAGGTTCCAAGCCCAACGTGGGCAAGTGAGAGTGTGGGCTGTTCTCGACACGATGTTGGGGGAGTAAAAGCGGTTACAAGAAAGTAAGGGATCCCGCCGTTAGGCGTCAATTAAGAACATAACTTTGTAACCTAGGGGGTGAACGGTAAAGTGTAACAAAAACCAGAGGGGGGGAAGTTAACCTGCAAACAGGGCGGGGTTTGGTACCTCGACGACAGAAAGGGATAAGTTTCGTGCAAAAAAGCAGCCACTGCAAAGATACGCGCATCCGTCAGGAGGGGCCATTCTCCCCGCAGAGAGGGGAAGGAAACGTTTTACTGGGGGAGAAGGAACGAGAGGGGGTTAAAAGAAATAAAAGGTCCTGGTCCCCAAGAAATACGACAATAAGAAAAAATACAGAACAAAGGAGAGAGAAAGCGTGTGGTTCAATCGTGGGAACTCAAAGAATTATCTCAGTAAAGGCCTTGCAAATGGTGAAAGAAGTCGGTTATCGTCTGGAGAGAAAAGCAGACTCAATGGTTTCAGGACAGGTAGTGGTGACAAAGGGATGGGCTTCACCTTAAGAATGAACAGGAATCCCAAGAGTTGTTGCTAGTGCAGGGTGTCCAGCCTCTGGAAAGGTCGGTCCATTTCGTAGGGTAACCCGCCCAACCCAAAGGACAAAAAAAACCTTCAACTTGACAACAGAAAAAGGCAACCTGGGTTTTTTACTAAAAAAAAATAATAACCACACAAACTCCAGAACCATCAAAAAGGTGCAGTTTTCAAATTCAGGGGGGGGAAAGGCTGGGTTTCAATTTAAAAGCTCAAGAAAGAGGGAAAACTTTGAAAAGAATTTTTTTTAAACAAAATTCTGGGGCAATGGGACCCTCCGGCGGGGGGGGGAAACGGCTCCATACGGGACCACTGAAAAGGGGAAAAGATTCCATCTGAAATTTTTGCCCACGGGAGAAAAAAGAAAAGTCAAGGAGACAACAAAAGATGGTTGCCTCTCTTAAAGAGTATAGATAAAAGTAAGGGGGAAAACAGGAGAAGAAGAGAAAAGAAACGCCGGTCTCACCATTTCCTAGATAAAAAACAAAAGAAAAATCGGGGGAAAGCCCGCCACAGCCAGGAAAAAAACCCAGATAACCCTCGAACACCAAAAGAGGGGATATCATCGGGGTGGAAGGTAGCCAAAACAAACTAGGGGAAAAGAGATCTGACCTTGGGTAGGCGGGAAAAGGGAGCAGAACGGGGGTGAACGTAAACCAAATTAAAAGGGGGTGAAAAAGGGTTGGCAGGAGAATTTCAATCGGCGAGTGACAAATCGGGAATGAATAGGAAAGAGGCAAGGAAAACCCTTTCAAAAGGGGGGGAGACTTCTTACGGTAGAGGGAGGCGGAGAATCGAAGTGGTGGAGAAATACTTTTCAAACGGGAAAAAAATGTGAAACCTAACGACGATCATATGGCTTGGGAGATACGCCAGTACTGTGGCGGTTGTGAGACTGAAAAAGGGATTTGGGTCGGTGGGGGGAATGCAGCTAAACATACTTGGAAAGATGGGAAGGGAAAAAAATCCTGGTTGGGGTCCATGCCCACCACCGTTCAACAAAAAAAGTGAGGAAATACCGAAGGCCGAAGAAAAGAGGAAAAAAAAAGAAACCGTCTGGGCAAAATCAGGAAGCCGAAAGAAAGAGGGATGCACTTTAAGGGTATGGGAGGGCATTTGTCCTTCCTGCATTGGAGTTCCGGCTAAACGGATGCAAGGTCTTCGCCAGGCGACGAGAGGGAGCTTCCTCCCTCCGCCATTACTCAAAAGGAGGGTTTTGGATTCTGGGAGGAAGGGAAAACGTGATATAATCTGAGCCGCAGAGAAGTTTAAACAAGGCGGAAGGGGGGCGGAGGGGCTGCTTAAAAAGAGAGGAGGGAAATCCGGTTCAAGATCACAGATTCGGGGAAAAGGGGGGCCGTGGGGGAGGGTGAGGGGAGGGAAAAGACCTGGCGTTTCAAGTTTAGAAACAAGAAAGTCAATGGAGAACCTGGGACAGGAATCCTAACTAGCTCCAAACTGGCTGGCTGGAAAGAATTGTCGGGGAAGCCGGGCGCGGAAGGGAGCCCAACTGGGGCGTCAAAACGAGAACTCATCCTTGCTTAGAAAGAAGAGAGCGCGAGCCGCCTAGCTCAGAAGAATAGGTTAATACGGTGAGGCAAAAAGGAAAAGCCACCGGGTTCAGATGACCGCAAGAAGGGAGAGGGCGAAAGGAAAGTGTCAAGGGAACCTGTACAACTGTGACAGGAGGCAAAAAGAAAAAAGACAGGGAAGACCGTAATAAGGCCCAACAACAGAGGGGGGGTAGACGCTAATTCGGCGGGCAGCACAAGGGAAATACTCGGGAGTAGGCCCTTGTGAGAAGTGATGCTAGGGTTTCTACTGGGGGGAGAAGGGACAAGCGGCAAAAACGAGAAAAATAACTATATAACGGAGGAGGCAAAAAAGGAGATACCCAACTTGTGCTGGGAAGGGAAGGGAATGATAAATAGAAGGTCGGGGGGGGGTGAAAGAAAAGCGGGGACAAGCCAAGTGGTCAGGGGAGGGAAAAACCTGTTTCATCTGCTCGAGACGGGGTGAGATAAATCCTCGTCGACAGGGAAACGAAGGATCTTTGTCCAAAACCGGCAGGAAAAGGAAGCGAAGGCCAAGAAAAGAGTGGGGAGAAAAAAAAAGGAGGAAGGGCTAACTTTGGGGTGGGTTAGGAAGGAGGGTGGTCGCCTTGTGGAAATAAGGCAAAAAAACAGGTTTGGTTGGGAAACTACAACAAAGAGTCAGACCTCAAGAAAAAAAGCGGACTTCTTCAAGGAAGTACCTTGGTGGTGGGTGGAAGGGGGAACCTGGGGGTCCATTCGGCATAAAAAAGAAGGGGGAAAAGCGAAAAGCCGGGCGGGACGTGTCTGAAGGGGGGAGGACAGAACCTAGGAAAACTGAAAAGAAAAAGGGAAAAAAAGGATACAATGAGGAGTTTCCCAGCCGCGTAGGGGGAGGAGTCAGAGATTAAATTTAGGACGCCAGAGACGATCGGAAAAAAAGGTGAAGTTGGACTGTTGACTGGAAAATATTAAATAACGGAAAAAGGAAGAAGGAAAGGAAAACCGAAAAATAGGTGGGGGAGGAGGGAAAAAAAAAAGGCGGGAGCTTCAGGTCCAAAGATAGGTGCAGAGAGCAGAAAATGAGAGGATGAAAAAGAGAGAGAAGGAAAAAGAGAGGGGAAGTAAAAAAGAACCAAAAAAAAAACTGGGAACCAAGAAAAGCAGCAAGGGGCGAAATGGGAGGAAATCTTCTGACTCCGCTAGGTCTGAAAAAGGAAAGGGTCAAGCAAACAGAAGTAAAGTGGTCAACCCAATGAAGGGGATGGGGTTCGTCATAACTTTCAGCAGAATGGGCATCGATCCAGCCTGCAAGGGTAAAAGCATCAATCTCCTTCGAAGTTGTGAGAAGTACTCTTTCATTTCCTGCTGGGAAGAAAGAAAAGGCATCAAAAAAAAACCGAAAGGGGGGGTGACAAAATTATGCACTAAACACCCAATCGGGGAGAAGCCCAAATGGGACCCACGTCTTTTTTGAAAAAAAAAAGCGCAAACAAACCAGAAGGAAGAAGAGATGGGAGTGAAATCTGGACCGGGGGGGGGAGAGGAAGGAACTTTCCAAACAAAGGGCTTGAACAGAGGAAGAGCTGACAAATAATTAGAGTACCCCAGTCAAAAGGAAAACTTCGCACACGGAACGTGCCAGGAAGCGCCCAAAAAAGAGAGGGTGGACTCTGGTCAGCCGGAAAAGGTGAGAGGTTGCAGACAAGCAAGAAGCACACGGGAAAGCAAAGAGGTTTCTCGGGAAAAAAATATGGTAACCTCTCATACGAGAATATGAAAGGCAGAGGAAAGTTGATGCCCCGGCCTGGGAGAGGTAACCGACCTCTTGAAGAGAGGAAAGTATACCATAAAAAGACAAGGAGGGGGGGCGCAAAAGACTGAGATCCGTGATTCAGTGCGAATATGGCCCGGCGCCAGAGAAAAGAAGACTATCGAATCAAGGGGAGGAGGAAAAGTCGAGCGTTGTAACATGAGCTGGAAGAAAAGATTCTAGGGAAAAGAATCCGCACCGTGGAGTGTGGGTAACGGCTTCGGTCGAAAGTAAGGGCGAATTGGAAAAGGGCGCGCGGGGCCAAGGAAAAGTGGTTCTATCTGAAAAGGAAGCAAAGCTTGCGGTGAAAGCAAGGTGGGTCCGGGGTGAAAGGAAGGATGAAAGGAGGATGGAGATAGTAGCTGATCTCGCAGTCCCCAAAGGGGAAATCCGGTCCACGGGGAAAGGGCGAAAACGGGAAGCTGCAAGGAGGCTAGAAGTGCGGAACCGGCACCTGGCCTGGTTTTTGTAGACACGGTAACTATGGAAAGTATTTCCTGGAAAAGGGGGGGAGAAGGTGACTCACGCACGGCAAACAAAAAGAAAGAACGGAATACACCACAAGGCAGGTCCACCATAGAAAAAACAAAGGGGTGGGGAGGGGGGGAAGCCTGCATACAGGGGGGCCTCACGAAAAAGTTGAGAGGGTTTTTTACAATCCTAGGGGGGGGGACTTGGCGTAAATTAGTAGGGAGAAATAATAATCCAACGATATCAAATGTAATCGACTGGCCGGAGGCGCCGGGTCCTATTTCGGTCAAAGGGGACGCCCCGCCTCGAAGGCAAAAATAGTAGCCAGAGAATCAAGGGTCAGAAAGGATTACAACAGAAAAAAAAAAATTTAAGGAATGACGAAAGGGGGGGACTGATTTTTCCTTAGGGTGAAAAAAACAATTAGTGGTCGGGGGGAAGTTGATTCTTCCTTCGATTGGGCAGGGGTTCCGGGGGGGGAAAACCAACCGGGCTTTTACGACCAAAGGTCAATTTGCGATGAAAGTGTAAAGAAAGGGGGGAAAAAGAACCCTTGCGGCCAATGAAGAAACACAGGCCACAGTCCAGAAGGGGACCAAATCCAGTGAAGCGGGGGCGGGTGGAGGGGGGGAAAAGGGAAGAAAAATGCCATCACATTCCGAGAAGTCCGAAATTCAATACCGGAAGAGAACCTTGAACCAGGGTCAGAATAATTGAAGGAGAAATAATGGAAATGGTTCGTAACTCACTCAAGAACGGGGGGGGGGGGGGGGGGGGGGGGGGGGTGGGGGGGGGGGGGGGGGGGGGGGGGGGGTGGGGGGGGGGGGGGCCTGCACGCCTCGTTGTGAAAATCAGCCTGTGGTGCGAAAGCGGAGAGAAACTGTCGTCCAAACTTGTTTGGTGGGGTGGGCTCGTTACCGGGCTAGGGCTGAATGGGGTTCCTTACAAAAAAAGAAGTGTGAAAATTGCTGGGGTGGGGTCTAAGAGAAAAACCCGAGGAACCCGATATCCTCCGATGACAAAACGGGAAGAGGGTATCGGTTCTGCCTAAAGGCTTCAAAGGATCCTGATTGGGAGAGGGGTCTGTATCAGCTACCTTTTGTAGGAAGTAGAAAGGGCTTCTATCTACATGGTCAGAAGGGGAAGTGCATACGGAGAAGGACGAAAGGTCTAAACAGGAGGGAAGTGAAAGAGGGAGTGACGTCAGTTTGGTGTTTGAAGGAAGGGGAAGAAGAGACGTTTCAAAAGAAAGAAAGCAGGGCGGAAAGTGCCTCTGGCAGTGGCATGTGGCACACCCCGCCGGAGGGAAAATGGGGAAAAGTGCAAAAGCATCAAAAAGTCCCGTTTTGCAAAAGGGCTGAGCAGGGTCAAAACAGAATGGGCAAACAGAAGGTGCAAAAAAAGGAAAAGGGGTGATGGTTTCTTGGAGGGGGAGGGGAGGAGGGCCAAACAAAGGGGGGGGTGCAAGGGTCAAGGTGCAGTTGAAGGGGGGGGATGCTTGTTACGGGCCGGGAGTGGAAAAGCCAGATGGCAGACCAGGGCAAGAGGGAAGGGAGAAAAAAAAGGAAACAACGCGTTGTCAAAGGGGTGAGGACAAAAAAAGGGAAAAAAGATTATCCTTGAAAACTCAAAAAAAGAACAGAGAACGGGAAATGACTGTGTTCTCAAAAAAAAAGAAAAAGAACCCAGGGGTGACAAGGCCCTGAGATCATTAGGAAAAGGAAGCCAGCTTGACGCTGGGGGGATGTGAATTGGGAGGGAGGGTTCATAGTTGGTCTTTGAAAGGCAAAGGGGGGGAGATGGCAATCCCAAGGAAAATCTAAAACGGAAAAATTTTAAAAAAGGGGGGAAAAAGGAGCGCAAGTGTACTAAAGCGGCGGCTGAAGAAAGAAAAAAAAAGGGGGAAAAAGGGTTGCTGTAAGAAACCGAACGTGCCCCCCGGCGCCTATGTCGAGCCGTACAACAAGGCCCGGGTGACGGAAATTTTGGTGTTTGCCAAAGAAAGGTAAAAAGAGGCACTTTTGAGACGCGATTTGCGCAAGTGAATGAAAAGGTGGTTAATGCTCGGAAAACAGAGGGATCATAAAACACAAAAGGAAAGGACCAGCATGTGTCAGTTTGCAACTCGTTTTGCTTCATAAGGGGGAAAAAAACAATCCTCCAGAAAGTCAGATGGGGGGAATGGAAGGGGTTGCCAGGGTTATTTTATCAACGTGAGGAGAAGGTGATGAACATTGTGCATTTGAGTGGGGGTAAAGAGTCAACTGACTTTCCAAACGCTGGCAGTGGAAGTTCCGGCTGGTAGAGATATGAGTGGGAAGTCGGAGTGGGCGAAAAAAGTCCGATCAAAGGAAAAGTGACAAGAAAAAGAAAATTGTAACCATGGGTAAATAGGTCGAAAGAGAACAAAAACACAGTAGTAGTAGAAAATCGATAAATTTTAACCCTTTTGAAAGTACGGAGGACGGAAAAGTCCGGCTCTAAAATTTGTCAACCAAAGAAAGTTCCCAGAGGACTATGCCCAACTACCTAAAAAGGGAAGAAAGGTGTTGTTGTGGGTACGGGACCAGGGGTCGACATGTACGGCTGACAGGTGTAAGGGGAAAAAAGAAAATCTGGCCATGTTAAATTCACAGACGACAAGGACAATAACACAAGGGAAAAAAGTGTCACCAGTTCCAAGTCCTTCAAGATATGGAAGAGGAAAAGGGTGGGAAAATTAAGCACAACGAGTTGGCCAAGCAAAGGTCTACGTGTTTGTTCGGAGTAGGGGAATTCTATGTTTGTGGTTGAGCCGCGCGGGAAAAAAGCGGAATCCCGCCTGGCGCGCGCGGAGAAGTCAGCAGGTTTTACCGAGGACCGCACGTTTGTACAAACAAATTCCAACGTCAAACAGGGCCTGGGGAAGGTTACCGACGAAGAAAAAAAAAAAGGGGGGAAAGGGGTCTCTCCCATCAGCCCTGCTTCAGGAGGCAGCCGAAGGCTCCAGCCATGGCAAAACAAGCAAAAAGTTACACCTTTTACACCGGGGGGGGAAGGAGAGATTTTTACGTTTAAGGAAGTTGTCCGCAAAATTAAGGGGGCCAATACCAAACCAATAAGAACCAATCATAAAAATGAAGCGCGTTGGAATCTTGGGGCAAGCATACGAGCAACCTTGACACCGGGGCACGCTGGCGGGGGGAAAAAGGGAGAACAAAAGATCTAGGGGGGGTTTTCAAGAGGAAGGGGGGGGGGTTTCAATGAGATATTTCTTCAAACCAAATGGAGAAGGACGAGTCAAGCGGATCAAAACAATGGGAATCTAACTCATTTGGGCCCAAGCCTCGGGAAAGGGGAAAAAAAACGCAGGGTGGACAAAAAAAGCCCTTGAGAAAAGAAAAAGACGAAACGTGCAAAAGGCAACCGCAAGGACCGGGTGAAAGCAAGCCACTCCATCAACCCTCAAAGCAAGACTCCACCAACGGGTGTTGCACTTTTGTTGCAAGGGGGGCTGCAATCAAAACTCAGAAACGGGAAAAAAGGCCGGTAGGGGAGGGTGTGGGAAGGGGTTGGACAACTTTGAATACTTTAAAGAGAGGGGGGGGAAGCTAAAAATCCTTACCTATGACATCGTCCGGAGGGGGAAGAGAACATGGGGTGAACAGCTCGTATCATCAGAACACACGGGAAAACAATCATTAAAAAAAAAGTTTGTCTGACTCTCCTAAAATTCTCAGGATGACTCACGTCTTCGAAGGGGGCCGACAACAGAAACGGCAAGTCTCCACAGTCAAGATAGCCCGACAAAGACTAACCTTCGGATTAAAAAGAGAAAAAAGACGGAAGCCACCTAGAACTCTAGGCAACCCCAAAGGGAAAGGAGATCGGTTTTTACATCGGGGTTATCAGAAAAAAAAAAGTGGGCCAAACTATCTGCTGTGGAGGAGGGAAAAAGGAGGAAGACATCCATGTTTTAACTAAAAACAACATGTCTAAAGGGGGAAAGGTGACAGGAGGAATAATTTGGGAAAGGGGGGGGGAGGGTTAGGCGAACATTAATTTTTCATAAGTCAGGAGGAAAAAGAAAGGTCCCTGCGCAAGCTCGGTATCGTAATTTATAGAAGAATAAGTTTAGGAAGCGCGCCGCAGGGGCCAAACAGAAAACCGTTGTCCCGAAACCTAACTCAAAAGTAGGGGGACACCTCTACTGAAGGGTAGGGCCTCAGTGCCGCCGAGGAGTTTGACGGGCAAGAAAGGAATGAAGGAAAAAATCCTTTTGGAAGGGAAAAGATTGGGGTGGGGGGACCACCCAGTCACCAGTTGCGGGCAGAGAAGAAAGACCGACTGAAAGTCCGTAGGGGGCAAAAAGCCGAACCCGAAATTATCGTGACTTCAAACTGAAATGGGGCGGGGCTGTGGGAATAAAAGTCGATTTCAGGAGGGAACCGAGGGACGATCCTTAAAAGGCAGGAGGGGAAAAAGGGAGAAAATGGGTCAACGAGTCCGCCCGAGCGCTAAACTTGTCTTTTGGATTAAGGGGGGGACATCCCCAAACTACTGGCTAATAACTGAGCCGAATAGAGGGAATGGAAAAACTTAAAGGACTGGGAGGGACTTGGGGAGTCTGTAAAAAGTAATGACGTCCTTGTCAGAAACCCAAAAACGATCCGGAGAACCCTTTGAAGTTACATGGTAGGGAAGGAAGAAAGGAGGGGGGTTCCTTTGAGACCCCTATAATGAAAAAAGGTCCGTATCCGCCTCATGGAACGGGTTCGGCAAAAGAAGGCAAATGTAAGCAATTGATCGAAAGACGGAGAGATAGCAACGGGGAAGACGCAGAGGGAAAGGGAGGAAATTCTTACATTCGGAGGCTCGACGAACGCCCTAGGGAAGACCTGCTTGGAAATCTAAAGAGAAACACAGCAAAGGCCAAACTTGGGCATATAGCCGGAGGAAGGGTACTTGAAGAGAGAAAAGGTTCCAGTGCACAGACGCGCAAGGTGGACGAAACGAGAACTGCAAAAACGGCAAACCCGCAAAGGGGAAGGGAAGGAAAAGTTCGAGGGCAAACATCTATGGTGAAAAATCAGAGGGTCGGCGGAACCTTTTGTCTTCGATAGCTTGAGTACGTGGGGGGGGGAGCAGGAGCCTGGGACAGTCGGCAGTAAACGCGAATCACGGAGAAAGGGGAAGAAAGCATTCCCTGGTGTTCTGTAGGAGGAAGAATGATATAGGGAAGGGTCGTGGGGGTAAAGAAAATCGCCAGAAGGGGCCATCACACTTGGAAGGGATCAAAACTTATCGTATAGCATGGTCAGAGAGAAAATCCGCGCCGCTTCCAAGAAAAGGGAATTGGTGGGAAAAAACTGCGAGAAAAGATACAGGAGAGAGTCCAACAGCGCCGCCGTGGGCGCGAAAAAAGGGAAAAGAAGGGTGGAGAAGTGGTGGGGTTTGGCATGGGACAAAGGGATGAATACGACTTTTTGCAATCATTCACATAATGATGTGTTGGGGGGGGCAAGGAAAGAAGACAAAACCAGATTCCAGATTTCCTCAAGCAGAAAAGAAGACAGATGAATTCATGACCTGTGTTGTGGGGCGGGTGCAGTTCCATTCGGCTCTCAAGGGTGGAAATAAGGGGAGGAGCCAAGCCGGGGGAGGGGATTGTCTCTGGCCTTTTAGGGCTCATGGCCCAAAGAGAAAAAATAGGGTGATACCTACTTCTGAGACTGAAGCAAGGGAGAGAAAACGGAGGGGGGTCTGTTCTAGGCCCAGCTAGAGGAACGGGAAAAGATAATAATTAAAAAAAAAAAAATTGGTGAAATGAAGGGACTTAACCGCATTTACAGGAAGCGACCGACAAGAGAAATAGCCGGAAGATATATTAATTCTGGCGGCCAAAAACGGGGAGCAAAAAAGAGATAGGTAATTCC
>Ga0179591_1263843_pt1 | contig 14110 bp, 17 predicted proteins | sample CZOMad2_1_08_16f_FD_182891 | JGI IMG/M metagenome (GOLD analysis project Ga0179591, IMG submission 182891) | Vadose zone soil fungal communities from Angelo Coast Range Reserve, California, USA - CZOMad2_1_08_16fungal (PacBio error correction) | ecosystem: Environmental > Terrestrial > Soil >...
CCAACGCCAACCCCAAACCGACTCGGGGACATGAATTGATCGACACCATGGAGCAAACAAAAAAAAAATCACCTGTCGCGGTCCTCCAAAAGCGCCGAAGGGGGCGATACGTGGTTCAAGCTGAAACGGAAACTAGGATGGGGCCTCGAACATGAATGGCACGGAACAAGACGGCATCCCGAACTAAAAAGGGGAATGCAGAACGCACGACTTCAGACGGGAACCGAACGTACAGGCGAGGGTCAGGGATCACACGCACGGGCGAAAAAAAAGGGGGTCCAATTGCGTAATTCCCGAAGGAGGGGAACAAAAAAGGCCAGGGAATCCGGAAAGCGTAGCCGGCCGACAGCTTCAACCCTGGGGAAATAAAAAGAACGCGCCGCAGCTCAGAAAAAAGGAGAGATTTCCTGACTAAAAGTCCGAAACCTGGCGCTGAAAAAAAGGAAAAAAATCAGACCCTCTCGGACTCCTCGGCAACGGCAAACAAAAAATAGATAGGGGGGCACCACCGCAAAAAAGAAAGCGAGGAGCAACCAGGGAAAGTGACAATGACGTTGACCGGGCCCACGTTCGACCGGAAAAAGGCACGGGGAAATCCCGACCGGAAAAACAAAAAAAAAGGGGGGGAATCAGCATTTTCAAACGCTTGAACGATCAAGCTGCCGAAAAAAAAAAAAAAACCAAACGGGCACTCTTGAAATCGGAAAAAAACATCAATCCCGCCGGCGGACAAAGGCAACGGAGGGCGAAAAGGTCAAAAGCCCGAGGGGGTGGCCACAGTGCTTCGGCGGAAAGTCACGCCGAAGCTACGAAGAGGACGACTCGCCGCTCTTCAGGGGGGAAGCGCGCAGACCGCCAAAATCTCGACCAGGGGAGCAGGAAATTTCCTCACGATGACCGGTGAGGGGGGCGGACAAGATTTTCAGGGAGGGGGAAAGACGAGGAAAGCGGCGAAGATGGATGCAAAAAATTCCAAAAACAGCAAACAAAAAAATACCAGCACATCAAGTGATCAGGAAAACGGAAGCGGTGTCGATTCGCGGGGGGACAGCAAAGCATCCCGACCAGAGAATCCAAAAAGGATGAAAGGCTAAAACTACCCAGATCAATATAAGCTAGGAAGTCGCCTAAAGCATCCGAGAATGGGAACGAAAAAAAAAAATGCAGAACCAGGGGGGTAACAAAAGAGAGACGCGGCCGCTCTCCTCCGGCCCCAGGAGCACCAAGGGAGGACCGCTTCTTGTATGCGCTCGGCCAACCTCAAAAAAAGAGCAATCGCCAGTTCGACTGAAAGAGCCGACATTGAAAGCGGCCGAGAGCACGCGTGGTCTGGTTCCGACACGCAGCAATCAGTCGCGAAAGGGGGGAGTCCTCCTCCCGGTGGGGTCACCGATGCCTATAAGGAAAAAAGCCAGGGAAAAGGGTGAAAGGGATGCGTCGCTGTTCGTTCAAAAGACCGTAAATCGGGGGGTCAAGGAGGGGCATTTTCGACCTATACGCGAGAAAACACTGCTAACGTTTAAAGGACGCGACGACGTTTGAGATAACGTCGGCGACGATTCCAAAAAGTCGGGGAATCGCGTCCTGTGAAGGAAAAAAGAAAACCTTTGCATCGGGCAAAGGTTCGCCAAAAATGAAAGGGTCCGGCGGTCGGAAAGAACCTTCCTCTCCGAAAAATCAGGCAAGGGGCCAAAGGGAATCAACAAAAAAAACACTGCACTCACCGCTATGTACGAGTATCAGGTTTCCAGTGCCGGCAAGGGGAAAGAACCGGGGGGGGATCCTACTCAAAGAGCCAAGAGGGTAATCAAAAAAAAAAGGTCGGAAAAATTCCTAAAAAAGTCCGGAATATTCCTGAAAGACATCTCGGCACCAAAAAGGCAAACTCAACGGACCAACGGAGTGGATACTTGGGGGTTACAGCAGCCAGACCGGAGGCTATCTAGGTAAACTGGCACAGAGGAACCAGAAATCGAACCTTACGGGTTCACGACCAACGGACCTTAAGGAAAGAAAAAGAACTATTCGGCAAAAAACTTAGAATCGTGCTCCAAAAAAAAGGGGGGACCTGACCTCGTGGTAATACAACGTCTCAGACATAGGGAGGAGCCTCCGTCCAAGCGTCGAGGAGAAAAGTAAAAAAAATAAACAACCTAGCGTCCCAAAATCGCAAAACGTCCCCCCAAAAAACCTTCCAGGGAACTAATGTCGAAGGGAAGAGGGGAAAACTCCGCGAATACTGAGAAGTGAGCCTCTCTCAAAAGGGAGACTGGGAGGGAGGCTCCCTCTGACAAATAAAAACGAAAAAGCGGATCGAAAGGACCAAGGTTCGACTACAAGTAAGAAAGGGAGGTGGTTAGAGCGACACAAAAAAGGAGGTGGTCAAGCCAATTTAAAAAAAACCCATCGGCTTTAAATGAAAAAAAAAAGGGGGTGGTACGTTGAGGGGTGTCAAGAAGACTCTATTACCCATCCGAAAAGGCAGTTTCACCGGGGGCCGGGGGAAATTAACGTAACGAAGAACTGAAGCGGAAACGGGGACGAAATACGAAGAGAGGAAAAAAAAAGCTGGTCCCGCGTTCAAGGGCACGCGAAAAACAAGACGGAAAGGATGGGGGCGAAAAAAGGACGCTAAAGGAAATTCACCGCCACAGGGCGGGGCGGACGGATCAAAAAAAACGGGGCCCTGGTTACTGACGAAAAGTGGGAAAAAGGAAAAACTCAGAAAAAAAAAAAAAAAAGGGGAGAAAGCGAAGAGAGCCGGCGCAACGGCGGGGAGTTAAAAGGCAAGACTAAAGCGTCGTCGACGCAGACACTGGAGGGGGTCAGCTGGATCGTTTCCGTGGAGAGTTCTATTGTTGGGTCAAAAAAAAGAAAAAAAAACTCACCAAAAAAAACGGGAAGATTTAACGAGTCGCTTCAGGGGGGGGCCACCGAAAGAAAAAAAGCAAAGCATGGAGACCGTTTATGGGGGACACGGGGAGCGAACACACCTGAGTGGGGTGGGAGAGCGGCCAAAAAAAAAAAGCACAAAGGAAATGGGAGAAAATAAGCGAGGGGGTGGTTCCACACGATGGAAAACCGAGTTTAGGGAGAGGAGAAACCAAATCAATGAAGGCGGGGGTAGTCGAAAAAAGAGTGACCGTAAAGGGGCTGGCGCTGTCGAACTGGCAAAGGCAAGCGACAAGAAAACAAAAAAAGCGACGGGTTTCGACAGAGAAAACGAAACGCGGGATGAAAAGGGGTCCCAGCCGAAGGGCAGAACAGCTGCCTTGGAAGACGTCAGCGCTTGCGAAAGGGAGCCCGCCCCTTTTTCCGGAAAGGGACGGCAAGCCCCGGGGAGACAGCACCGATAATTGAAAAGAAGACGTTGTGGGACTTCCTGGCAAGAGAAGGTCGGATCTCTTCAGCTAGAAGGGCCGATAGGTCCAAAGAAAAGGTCGGTACAAAGGGGACAGGGCGATCAGCAAAAAGGGGGGGAAACCTAAAGTCGAACGAAGCTCAGAGGGGTGCCGATGTCAAACTTTTGAACAAGTAAACATGAGGGAAGCTGGGGCCGGTGATGCCGACACGGAGAACTTAAAGCGATCAAAACAAAGATGAGGATCCCGAAAGACATTGGCCAATCAAGGGAGGAGAGGTGTACCCCAGGGGGGGATTTATGTCCCCCTCAAAAAAATGGGGAAACGTGAGCGCGTAAGCTTGGGGCGCCGGGTAGAGTGCAAGGGGGGTTGACCCCGCCTGCGGAAGAAAAAGGCGGGGGGAGACGCGGGACCAGTCATAAGGCGCCGTTTGGAAACCGAAGTAAAAGCAAGGGCGACCGACGTCGGCCCCCATCAGGGACTCTGCATAAGGGCCCTCTAGAAAGAAGAGGATCGAAAAAACTTAGTCAAGGATAGCGACACCGTTGCGCCCATACCGGAAAAGAAAACGAGCAAGGGGTGGGAAAGAAAAAAATGCGATAAACAAGGGAAGGAACAGTAAAAACCCCGCGGGGGAAAAGTCCGAAATTTTAAAATCAGGAAGCCCAGCAGTTCAGAAACAGTCCGGAAAAGGAGCGCGAATCCAAAAGGGGAAAACCCCTTGCCGGAAAACACAATCCCTTAGGGAAGCACGATGCCCAACAAGGCCCACCATCCCCAAGCTGCCTTCAACTGGCCGAAACGAAGGCTCGTCTATAAAGGGAGATGGGATGCATTGCGGGAAGGGAGGGGACCGAAAAGAGGGAAAATACCACAAGGGACGAAAAAAGTTCAAAAAAAGGTGCCATAGGGGATGAATCAAAATGGCCCTCTTAAAAATGTTATGCAGGCTCGAATAGGGATTGCTTGAGCGACACTACGGAAAAAAAAAGTCATTTGAGAAGACTTGGGGTTCGGAAGACATAAATGTTCGATACGCCGGGTAATAAGGGGAGAGATGAGGGGGGAGCAACAAATCACGAAAAGCCCCTGGGCCAGATCTATCAAGGGGACAGACCTTGTAGGGATGGAAAAAGGGAAAGCATACTGGAGCTCTTCCAAGAGTCCAAACGTGGGGGTGAAGAAGGAGAAAAAAAAACTCCTGGGGGCACCTCCGCAAACGTCAGGGAGAATGCAACCCCTGCGGAAGTGTTAGGGAAGGGGGGGAGAAAACCCCCACATGGCCCGGGGACGAACACCAATGCAGGCCAATCAGACACTGGGGGGAGGTCGTAGGCACTGTGACCCTGAGCGACGGGAAGGATAAAAAGGAGATAACAGGAAGGGGTTCCAAAAAAGAGGGCACCTTAGAGGCCAAGGGGTGTGAAAGGTTTGGGTGGTTAAAAATGTCCCGGCGGAGGGAAAGGTGGGTGGGGCCAGGAAAGCGGGTGGTCAGGTCCCCTTGGAAAAAAACGCCTTTCCTGCGGCCGGGGAGAGGGGAACCACCGTGTTGAGAGGGAGGACCCCCGGACCGCGTGAAGGTGGACGGTCGGAAAGTTTCATTTAAGGAAAAAAGGACGGGGAAAACACAAAAGGACGTCCAGTGTCACCTGATTTGCAAGGATACTAAGCGGGTGGGTGCACCCACCATGAGAGCATGGACAACCCGTCATGCTCCGTCAAGAAAAAAAGAAAAAGTCCGAGGGAGGGTGGAATCTTAAGGAATGCCAGCGCAAAACGGGGCGCACGGAATCCCTCAATCGAAAGGGGGTTGAAGAAGCCAGGCCGCGGAAAGACAGGACCCTTGAAAAGGGGGGGAAGATCGCACTGACAAGGGAAAAAAGCTGTCCTTATTGCGAGCCGGGGAAAGAGAAACGGAACCGCTGGAAAAAAGTATTGAGGGGGCAATTAGGAAGGAAAAAGGTCCTGAACTCTGGGGTGATCGAGGACAGCCTACGTTGAAAAGGGGGGGGGGACCCAATCGAAGTGACGTTAGGGAAAACTGGATGGGGAAAAAAACTTACAAGTGTGTAGGGAATCAAAGAGCGAGGAATCGCCCGAAATCAGATGCCGTTTGTTTCGCTTGAGGAAAAAAAACAAAAAAAACATTGCTGGGGGGAAGACTGTCATCGTGAAATCGCCAAAGGGATGCGTCAACGCGGAAGAGGCCCAAAAAAAAAAGCGAGAAAGGAAGGGGGGGGTTCGTTCAACGGTTAGGGAAAAGGAAAATAAGCGGCCAGTCCCCCCTAAGTCTTGGGGGGGGGGATCGAGAACAACGAGGAGGGACGTAGAAAGAAACTCCGGACTCGAAAAAAGGCTGCGAAAGTGGAGACAAAATATTTTAAGAAAAAAAACGAGCGGGGATCGGCGCCGCAAGGGAAAGGATATGTTTCAAAGGGAAGGGGGAACAGTAAGACAAATGTTGGGTCCGAGCGAAACCGTCATTCTACGGGGAGGAGGATCGGGGAATCAGGGGAAGGATAGAAACCAGGAACCTACGAAAGAAAGACGACGCGGGGGGGGGGAAAAACGACTACACTCCTGAAAAAAAAACATCACGAATCAAGCGAGGAAAGATTCTCGGGGTCAAAAAGGTGCCGAAGAAATAGAATCGTACCACTCCAAAAAAGGAGGAAAAAAAATAGCACGATTGTAATCCCCACCAATAGGGGAACAACCTGAGCCGGTATCGACGAAGATCCGGGGAGAGAAAAGGGGAAATGATAGGAAATGAAGCGAAAGGTCGCAGAGGGGCGCGTCCTATCCATAAAGAGGAACTCTCACGTGAGGAAAAACCCCCCCTTACTTTTTGAAAGGAGTAGAGACAGGGGGGGGGGGGAAAAACCCACAATCTCGCGCAAAAAGAGGTGATCACTTGACTTCAAAAAAAAAAAAGGGACAGGTTTCGGACGCTTGCAAAGAACATGCAACTTTAAATGCGAAGAAAAAACAATACGCACGGACCTTGGTAAGGGGGGTTAACGCCTTGACTATCATCGGCTGAATTCACAAAAACGGTCCTGAACACCGAAGGGGAAAAAGGAAAAACAAGACAAAACCGCCGTGCGACAAACGAAAAAGAGGAGTTCTGAGAAACCATTGGGGTGGTGAAAAAGTTAGGATGAAGATGCAAAAAACGGGTAGAAGATTAAAGAAATGGCGAAGCCACACCGGAGGGGGGGAAACGCGCCCCGCCTCCAGATAGACGAAGCACTTAAAAAAGGGGGGGGAGCGATAGCTAAAGATGGAGGTTTCTCTAATATGGTTGAAAGGGGCAACCGACGAAGAAAGAGGATGCGTTCAAAAGGGGGAAGACTGGAAGAAAAGTTGGGCCGCGGAAAATCCTGGGGGGGGAAGAGGACGCTGCTCAAAATCCGGGGGAATGGAACAGAAAAAAGGACCGGAAAAAAAAGCACAGGCGTACATAGGACTACCCCATAGGATGAAAAAGAGGGGGGAGGGAAAAGGCAGAGACGGCAACAGCATAAAATTGAGACAGAAAAGACAAGTGGGGGCTACAAGAGAAAGAGGGGGATTGGCGGCGAGAGACGGACTCCTTCAACGGCGAGGGGATTGAGATCCGTGCCCCGAAACAAAAGAAGGAAAGAGAACGGAAAGAAAAGCAAAGCAATGTCGCCTTTGAAGAAAAAGAGCCGAAGTTAGGTAGTTCGAGCAGAAGGATGTGTGTCCAAAAAGAGGGGGGGGGGGGCAGACTAAAGCTATCCGTCTGAAAGACGGAAAAATTCTGGGGGGGAAAAATGAACGTATCTCGGGGAAAAAGGGGGAAGCGCAAAGTTGTAAGGATGGGGGGAAGGGTTCGGGCTTCATAGGGACAAATTCCTTCTAGTTAGAGGGGATAAGGGGCCGGGGGAAGGGGTTCATATCGGAGTAACCGGCGAAAGCGGTGGAAGTAAAAGAACCGGAGCTAAAAAGACATTCACTCCATTTCCTCTAGAGAGGAGGGCAGGCGTCCTATAGGGAAAGAGGACAAACGGCCGCCAGGACGTGTTCGCAAATATCAAGGGGTCGGAAAAGGGAAAATCGAATCCGCCCAGGAGGGGGAAAAAACAAAGAAAACTGCAGGGGGGCGGAATCGATGGCTGGAAACCAACGCACTTCAGCCAAAGGAGGGAAAAAAACACTCTAGGGAAGGGGGGGAAAAAAGGTTGGGGTGCAAAAAAGGCTGGGGAGGGGGGAAGAGAACCTGATGGTAAAAGCGTCTAAAAAAAAAACTCTTTCATAAGATGGGACAATATAGTCAAAAAGCGGGGAGGGAATCACAAGGAAAAAAAGGGGACCTGACTACCCTCGAATAACAAAAGGCACGCCTGGGAAGCCATACTTTAAAAGGCAGCACCATAGGGTGACACAACCGAATAGAGGAGGGGGGACGGAATCTGCCATCGGCTATCAAAACTGGAAGTGGCTGAAAGAAGAGGGGGGACTGCGCAAGGGAACGGCAGGGGGTGCCGCAAGCCAAAGAGGGAAAAAAAAACAACGGGGGGAAAAACGCTTAAATTTCCACTAAAAGCCCGGAGACCAGGAAGAAAAAAAAAAGTTAGTACCAGGGATCTCTGACCTGCGCGACCTCAAGGAGCGCGACCCCATAAGAAGGGGGGGGACAGCTTGGGAAAGGAAGCTAGAAAGGAAACTCTACTACGCAGAAGACGATGACAAAAAGGAAAGCCGCGGGGACGGACAAAAAAACGCGAAGGGCAGGCGTGGCAGAAAAAGAGAAGGCCGGGTTAGAAAGGGTAATGTACGACTTAGAAAAGGGGAGACGAAACGGTAGATGGGGGGCAAGGAACCCATCGGTTTCAAAGCGCGGGAAAAAAAACCCATAGACAGGTGTTTGGAAAGGGGGAACGGGGGGTGTGGGGATGGGTGGGCGTGACGGACGCAGAAACCATCACTCGAAAGGTGTAAGGTGCAAAAAAAGGGGGAACAAGAACGAGCTTGGGCAGAAACGCAACTATGTCTAAACGTGCGGAGGGAGGGGTGCAAGGGGAAAGTAAGGAGGGGGAAAAAGCATGTACAACCTGAAAAACCGGGGAAAAAGACTGGGGGGGGAAAAGAAAACCACATAAAAAAAGGGGGGAAGTGAGAACGTTGCGGACCTAATCTCTCAGGAAACAAAACAACCTAGGAAGGGAAAAAAGGAAGGGGGGAAAGAGGAGACGGAGTGGCAGAAAAAAACATGCGTCAAAGATAGAGGGGACGGCAACCGAAAAGGAGTGGAATTCAAAGGGAATCTTGGAAAAAAAAGAAAAAAAAAAAAGAACGTTAGACTATGGGGTCACACACTCGAAAGAGGGGGCACTTGTTGACGAAAGAAGAGGGGCGGAAAAATTTTTGCCAGCCACGGAAAAGGTAAGCTGACGGAGGAAACAAGTTTGAAGAGGCACCGGAAAAAATGAAAAAGAGTGGTGAGAGCCAAGACCACCATAACGAAGAGAAGAAAAGAGAATGTGTTGGTCAAGAAGGGGGGTGAAAACCATGGGTGGTCCGCTGCTAGATACAACGCCCGTCGCTTGGGGGGGGGGGGAAGAAGAAACGTGAGGTCCTCGCGTTACTTTGGGAAAAAAGAGAAACTGGAGGGAAGTGGGCGCTAAATATATGCACTCTTCAGGGGAAGGAGGTAGTAAGTTCGAGGTCCTCTTGAGGAAATGGTTGCAAAGGGGAACAGAGTCACAGGAGGACGGCACAGAGAAGTCACGAAGGTGTTCGAGGCAGAGGACACAGTCACGCGATGCAAGGGTCCTTAGAAAGGGGGAAAGAAGCAAACGCGGGAAAAATCCGTAGGTCAAAAAAAGACAGGTGTCGGAATTGGGGAAAGGATCCTTGTCAGACGGTCGACCCTTGGGGGGGGGGGGGGGCGAATCATGGTTCGTCATGGGTCCGACATTAAAGAAGGTACGGAAAAAAAAAAGAAAGGAAAGCGTGAAAATTATGCACGGGGCAACAGGAGGAGTCGGCTTCGGAAAAAAATGTTGGAATAAAGGGAAAAGTTTCATTATACGAACACGTCAGTTCGAAGAGAGTTTCCGGATTCCAGGCTTTAAACCTCTGGGGGGAGGGATAGGGGTGTCCAAAGAAATCTTATTACAAAACATAACATAGGACATGTTAAAACGTTATCGAAGTAGACGTGGAGAAGGGGGAACTCAGTGGCGTGGGACAGGAAAGCCAATCGGGTAAAGGAACCACCACCTGAAGTGGGTGTGGGGACAATCACGTTAAAGGATAAAGAAAATTTTTGTGAAAGAACCTGGACTTTGGGCGAAAAGAAAAAACAATGAATCACACGTTAAAGAGAGGGGTCCCAAGGGAAAGAATCGATCATCCCTTATTACGTCGCGGGCCGACGGAGAGCCACACCGTCCGAAAAAACGGGGGCAAAAAAACCTTGGGGGGGGGTCATAGGAAAAGAAAAAACGCCGCAGGAAATCCGCAAAGACGGAGGAAAGGGGGGGAGGGGGGGAGAAAAAGCCAAGAAGGCCAAAGGAAGGGGTCAAAAAAGCCTGTCGACCGGAACGCAGCCGAAGAGGAAAAGAACCCGGACCCAAAGGGGGGGGAGGCCTTATTACATCCAGCTGAGAAGGCGCACTAAGGAAAGGTTGGGGAAATACCAAAATCCCCAAACGGGGCTGCTACAACCCCTTAAAAGGAAGTTCTCTACTTGAGAGGGTTGAGGAGTTTAAAAACAAGTATTTGGGAAAGAGAAAAGGGCGAAATGGAAGGGAGGGAAGGAGGAAGCGAAGGAAATCCTAGAAACGAGGAGCATAGGACGCTTGCCCGTCGGAAACTTGGATGGGACGGCCGCAAAATAAGAGGGAAGGGGGTCGCGGGCCAGAAAAATATTCACTTGGGAGGGGAAATCTGGGGTCCCGAATGATGCAAAAAGAATGTGCGTGGAATCGGACTGGTAGGATCCAAGAGGGATGAGCAGCGAATCAACGGCCCCTTTTCCGGGGGGAAGAAGAAAATGAAAGACCTGAGGCCCGGGCAAAAGAAAAAAAAAAAAAAAAAAAATCAAGCGGACCTCCCCATAACACAAACTCCAAAAAAACCTCCCCGGAACAGATTGGGGAACGGGAAACTCTGTTCCGAAAAGCAAACTTAGAAAATGTCAAAAAACTCGGACAAAGTGGACGCGTGTCGAAGATGACGCTGTCGAGAGGCGGAGGAAAATGAGGGGGACACCCGTAGTGGATCCTCTGCGGAAAGAAGGAGTCATATGCTCCGCAAGGTGAAAAAAAAGGGGGATATCAGGTTTGGGAAAACACTCTTTGTCACGAAAAAGAGAGGGTTTGATTGTTCCTCCATTCTGGGTTGGAAAGGGGGGAAAGAAGGAAATCAGAAAAAGGGGGGGGACACATTCTTAGAAGTTCCGGAAAGGGGAAGGGTAGAAAAAAGGCCGTTGGGCATATAGAGTACAACGCACGAACGACTCGTAGGCACGGGGGGGATTTCCCTGCCCCGGGGGACCGGGGGTCCAAGTCGTAAAGGGGGGCACGGGCCCCGGTTAAAAGTCAGTTACAAAGGATTACGAGGGGAAAGAGGTGGGGCCCCGGGGGGGACCAAAAGGAGAGATCCGGCACGACCGGGATATCCGTTGCCGATCGGACACGGGAAGGGGAGGGGGGGGGCAAACTCCAAGAAAAAACCCAAAGGGGGGAAAAAACTCTGAAAAAAGAAGAGACGCGGCCCGAGACAAAAGGGGAAAACGCAAATGTTCAAGAAAAAGAAAGGGGGGTTTGTTGGTGAGTCGCCGTCAGCCTATTGCGGATGCAAGCAGGTGTCGACCTGTGAAAAAAAAAAAGGCCCAGGACGAAGAAAAATGGACTGGCCCGCGTTGTGGAGAGGACAGGAGAGAGCGGTGTCTTAGGGGGGAAGGGCGATCGAGCTTTGTACGGAGAAAAGGAAGGGGTGGTCAGAAGGGAGGGGAGGGCGAATCAAGACCGGAGCAATTTGTTGAAGGGGGGGGGGGTCGCGGGAGGAGTCTTGCAAGGGAAAGAGGTTTGAAAAAAGAGACAACAACGCAACCAGGATTGGAAAAGGGGAGGAAAACGATGCAAATGTGCTTGAAACGGGAACAAAGAGTGGACAGATACACAAAAAGGTAAAAAAAGGGAAAAGCCGTCCTAACAAATCTTCGTGGGGAAGATTCGAAAAACGGATAGATTAAAAGGAAAATATAGAGATCCAGAGGAGACACGCAAAGGGAGGGGGAAAGAAAAAGGTCTCCACAATCACTTGAGAAGGAAAGGAGGAGGGGGGGGAAGAAATCGAGATGAGGGTAATGGAACATCCCTTCTTGCGAATCGTGGTGGGAAGCTACGGGAAAGAACGAATGTTGGGTCTACCGGAATGAACGGCCGAAATGCGCTTTCTCTATACCGAAAAGAAGGGTATAAGAAAAGAAAGGAACATCCGACAGAAAAAGAGAGAATTTCTGGGCGTAAACCGAAAGACACGAAAAAAAAGAGAAAGGGGGTGGGTCCCTATCACAAGTCAAAGACCAAGGTCTCAGTAAGTGACACCAAGAAAGGGCAAGAAACGTCTGAAAAAAAAATCACTCTCCAACAAGAAATAAACTGGAAAATGAAAGGGAGGGCAGCTGAAAAAAAAAGAACGGGGTATCTTCTTAGGGGGCCACTGCATCACAATCCGAGGGGCTAGAAAACAAAACCCCCTACTCAGGGTCTCCGGCGGAAAGAAAAATCACCGAGACTTAGGGGTCTATTAACAAAAAAGGCTGAGATCGGGGAAAAAGGGGGGGCATGAAAAAGAAGAGGAGAAATGGCAAACAAAACCGCGGCAAAATGAGCGAATCTGAAAAAGAAAAAAAGGGGGGTCAAGGCAAGGTGAAAATACGTAAATCAGGAAAGGGAAATCAATAAAACAACAAAAGAAAAAAACCTAAAAAGGGAAAGGAAATACCGTCGGGAATCAACGCAACCGACGAAGAGAAAAGGGAGGAAATGGGGAAAGAAGGGGGGAAACACAAAAGCGCCGGGGCGAAAACCAAAGATTTAAGCACCGGTGTGCAAAACGGCCGGGAGCGGAGGAGCGCGGAACGGTGGAGGGGGAAGAGAAAAAATCCCAGTCGACGCGAAGAGAGGGGTGGGACGGACCAGCGAAAAGCCCGATCTCTACTCAACCGTACATGGGCCTCCGAAATGGAAACGTTCTATTCAGTGAGGAGGGGGGGAACCAAGTGGAGCCAGACCGTCACGTCAAAACACGATACTATATCTCAGGATGGGAACATGGAGAGACAGGAAAAAAGAGCAAGTCCGAAACTCGTCCAGGGCAGTGGGAGGATGCGCCAGAAAGGCCGCCATAAAGAACCGACACAAAAGCTGATAACAAGGCATGTGTCGCCTCGAAAAAAAGAGGAGAACAAAACCATGCAGACGGGGAAGCGAGGAGGGGGAGCGAAGCATACCGATAATGGTGGGCGGAAAGACGACCTCCCGGGGGGGGGGGCAGACTGTCAAAGCGAATCAGGCGAAAACCTGAACCAAGATACATGGAAAGGGCAGCTTCCGCCGGCTAGGGTATTGTAAAAAAGCAGAGGGGCACGGAAAATCCCTTCAAAAGAGAAATCAAGTCTCCAAAGAGAGGGGAAAAAGCTCCGGAGGTGAGGAACCGAGAGCAGGGAGGGGGGATGGTGGGGCCGAACACAAAGAAGAGGCGCCGGTCTGAGGGTCCCCTCCTGGCAAAAAAGGCCAGGGGTCAAAAAAAAAAGGGAAAACGGAATAAGAGCGACAGGCGCCCAAGGTTGAGGAAAGGCTTTAAAAGAAAGGGGGGAGGGCTCATATAGGACCCTGTCTAATCCGACAGGGAGGGGGATTAGTTGGAAGCCGTGAAGAGGGGGCGAAGAACCAGCGCCTTTGAGGGTCAAGACTGGAGGAAAAAAACTTTTAGTACGGGGCGCTAAGACGGGGGACTAATGCGATGACGGGGGAGAGATCTAGGAAGACGACGAGTAGAAAAAGGGAAAGACGGGACGCCGCTTTTTGACAAGATAAAAGTCTAACGGAAACTTAAAGTTCGGAGGAACAGAGGGAAACAAAAAAGAGGCCAAGTGGGGGAAAAAAAAAAAAGGCTATTGAACTGTTTCACACAAAAAAAAAAACAGTCTCTCCAAAAAAAAAACCGGCTACAAAAAAGAGTAGAAGACTGTGTGGGTCACATTTCAAACGGCAGGAGAGTGAGACTAATATGGTAAACCCGCGACGACGCACCGTCAAAAAAGACCCCGGCCAATCTGTCTTCGAAGAAGGAAGGAGCGCCCACTGCTTAAAGGGAATACGGCCGCAAACAAAAAGCAACAGGTGGGCCAGGGGGCCTAAGGAAACTTTTCCACCTTTTCATAGAATCACCTCTACCTCCTCTGACGGATACTACGTTTACCTTAGATCAGGGGGGCACCTGCTGGTCTACAAAAACCACGGGCGAGGCCAAGAGTCGGCAAAGCCCCTGAGGGGCGCAGTAAAAAAAAGATCTCCCGGCATCTTAAAAAAAAGATACGAAGAAGAGGCTCCGCAGGCGCAACGTCCAGTGGAGATCGACCCAAGGGAGGGGCACCTACGCAGGAGACATACGGTCCCGCCAGTACGGGGGCCGCGGAGAGCTCTAGGACTACTACTAAAAAAGAAGGATGGTCTCAGCAAACGCGCGCAAAAAAAGATGCAAGGGAG
>Ga0179591_1326362_pt1 | contig 14110 bp, 17 predicted proteins | sample CZOMad2_1_08_16f_FD_182891 | JGI IMG/M metagenome (GOLD analysis project Ga0179591, IMG submission 182891) | Vadose zone soil fungal communities from Angelo Coast Range Reserve, California, USA - CZOMad2_1_08_16fungal (PacBio error correction) | ecosystem: Environmental > Terrestrial > Soil >...
AGCAACTCCGGCGGAAGGCGTTACGCAGAAAGAGGAAGAAACAAAAAAGGAGGAGAATAGGATCAAGTAACTGGCCTTCATGGAAGCGCCTGGATACAAAGAAAAAAAGAGGGTCATCGCGGAAATCCAAATTCTTGCAGGGGGAGGGATGACAAAAGGCAGCAAACGCCGCCGTTGAATAGGTGTGCTCGCCTATCATGTGGCCCGCCCAACGAGAAAAAGGAAAGGGCGGCAAAGGGATGGTGAGTTAGGGCCACGGGGCTAATATTGTCACCGGGGGGGGAGGGGCGCTCAGAACTTTTCAACGACTCGTAACGGGGCGATGAGCAGGAGACAAGGGAAAGTCATACGGCAGGCCTTGATTCTTATTCGGAGGACCTCTATTGGGAGACGGACCATATCTTAACCGTCAACAATCGGACCATGGACTGTTCGGGAGAAAGGTCCGATCCCGGGACGGGCTGGGCCTAACAAAACGTGCTGGGACTGAGGGGGACGAATTGTGAGGGGAACACGCCAGAGCATCCTTCCAAAAAAGAAACCGAAAAAAGGGACGGAGTAAGACGATGGAAGACGACTTCCTGACGTGTGAAAGCGATCGAAAGCATGCAAAAAAATAGAGAGAAAGCCCCCGGATCAAGATAGGGGGAAGAGAGGGCCCACGTCAAAAACTCATCCGCCTCCGACCGCTGGAGAAGCCGGAAAAGCGGGGTACAAACAGTGGCCTGAGCCGCTCGCCGCCTGGCCCCCTGGGCCAAGTAACGAAGGAGAAAAGTCCGCCTACAGACCTGCATTGTCCAATCAAAGAGAGGAACTATTACCACCCGTCCGGAGGGGTTCCTGAGTGAGAGATGCCAAAAGTCAAAGGGGGAAGAAAGAAGTGGGGGTGTACGTGACTCGGAGTTGACCCGGCCTGAGAGTTCGCAAAGGAGAAAAACTGGCATTTGTGGAGAGGGGGAGGTGCACCACGCAGGAAAAGAAAGAAGGATAAGGGGCCTCTGACCACCCTCGTGCTGGGCTCGGGGCTGCAGCGGGGCGTAAAGGACGGTGGGGGGGAAACTGAAAGATGACCGCTTTAAAAAAGGGAGTTGGAAAACACAAGAGGAAAATGTCCGAGTTCGTTGAAGGCCTCGAACGTGAAGGGAAGGGACGGTCCGGAGGAAATCTGGACACTACCCTAAAGAAAGCGAAGCAGGAGGAGAGATCCGATCGCAAACCTTAGCGCCAACCCGAGAAAAATGGGTCTCTTGGAGGAAAAACCAGGAGAGAGGTAGCCCACATCAAATCGCAATCTATACGCCTGTTAATGGTTTAATGTCCGCTTGAAATGAGGTTGTATTGGAACCAAAGCCAAGCCAAGCCGGGAAGAAAACTCGAAAAGGAGAAGGAGGGGCGCCGCTGCAGTTAGGATGTCGAAATACGGGGCCGGGGACAGGATAAGGACGACAAAAATCGAAACGGGGATCGGGACTTCGCGTTATAGAAAAAAGGAAGCTCCGCTGGGGGGAAAAACTTCGCACGACACGGAGAAATGCGACATCGTGCCAAAACGGCCTTCGAGCCGGGTTAAAACTCAAGGGGGGACCGAAGCCTGGTAATCCTTTCGTAAGCAAGGGAGGTCGTAAAGCCCAAACAAACAGGGAAAGGGCTAAAGAGCTTCCTCACCTTGAAAAGGAGAGGTTGGGAAGAGGGTTACAGCTTGCTGGATCGGGGGCGTCTAGAAGTAAAGATTGTAGTATGGACAGGAAGCCCGACCGGAGATAATCGGGGAACCCTGGGGTGAAGCATAAAACCGGGCGTTCATGTGACTCATCGAGGATTGGAAGGGTATGTTTAAGAAAAGGCAACCTCCGTCCACCCACCCCTTAAATCAAACTCTGCGCGGTAGGAACTCCTGGGAGGTAGGACTTCGGAGCCGCCAGTTCCACGCCTCGGGAAAAAAAATGCGTAATAAAATCAGCTGTGCGCTGAGGGCGGGAGAACCAAATTACGACACTGAATGAGGAGGCGGGGAAACGTTCGAAGGCTTGTTGTCCTAGAAAGGAAAGTGCGGCTTTACGAAAAAGATAACTCGGGACAATACGACGTAAGCGAGCAGTGGGGAAGAAGGAAGTCAAAGAAAAAGTAAGGAACAAAGAAAAAACAGGTACACGAGTTCCGCACTCAAACAAGGGAGGAATGGTCTCCTCCAGTTGGAGCTGCGAACAAGGGCCCGAGCTATAAGCGGAGAAGAGAGAAGACGTCACAAGTTCTCCATCAGCAGGGTTCGGGCAGGAAGAACGCCACGGTCAGGGAGGGGGAAAGAGAGGAGCCCAAGGGATGCTGCTGCCGCACCCGGGTAGGGGGACGTGAAGGTGAAGAAAATTAAAAAAAAGCAAGCAAGCGCCTTCCGAGAACGGGAGCTTCAGCTAAACCGAACACTGACGACTGGGCGACCTCCATTGACCCAGCGAGTATGATCTGGAGAAAGAAGGATTCAACCCTTGCCTGGGCGGGGAGGTAGCGGCGCAATCATTGGGGTATAAGCTGGGAGGGGACAAGCTGCCAACGCAGTCAGCAAAAAGACTAAAACCAGATTGGAAAGGGGGAGGGGAAATCTTCTCACCAGGACAAAAAATTTCAATCATCCATAAAGAAAATCAGAGGACATCCCGTGCAGCGTGGAAGTCCGCCGCACGACATACACTTGGGGAGAGGAAGATCACTTGAAGAAAAAAAAAGCTGTATGGTCAGGGGCGCCCAGCCGGAAAGCCTTCACCTGCGCCTGTCTAATACGAAGCAGCCAGGATGCGAGAAGGCTCCGGGGTCATGTGTCTCCGCGGAAAAGAAGGAACAAAAACTATGAGACGACTCGCAGCTAAGCAAGAGGAGCACCGGGCATACTCCAAATACTTCATATTCCATCCTCGAAACCTCCGACAGAGCTGAAAAGGAATCAATGCAGCGCCTCTTAGTTGCCATTCGCCGCTCCAAGAATCGATGCGGCGCAGGTCTTCCGGTGGCCCAAAAAACACAAGGGGGGGATCGATCGAAAACGGCGACGAGGAAATGCAAGCCCCAGAGGGGAGGCTGGGGGAACTCGGAAACCGTTTGGCATCTAAAACCCACTGATCTACTCGTCCGCCGGAAGGGGGGGGCACTTCATTTAAGACAGCAGATGGAGGGGGAGCACCCAGGAATCAGAATTGAGCGGGGCCCTCGCATGGTAAATGGGGGCTACCAAAAAAAAACAACGGGGGAGGGAAGGCGGGGATGCCCTTGTTCAACACTCTGTTGAAGACTTGAAACACACGCCGGTCTCTCGGGTTTTGAATGGCTCACGGGTCACCTGCATACCCAGGAAGAAAGGGGAATCCTAACTTCTCGAAATTCAGAAGGGATTGTCACGAACAAGGTCAGAAAAGGGAAGCAGGGGACTCGACTTGACACTGGCCCCGGAGACCGTCACAAAGGGCGGAGGGAAAAAAAGGAGGGGTGGAGTAGGGTGGCAAGCGGGTCTCAATCAGCAAAAAAAAGAGGAGGGGGAGAGAGAGGATACCACTTTAACAAAAGCACGAAAAAAAGAAGTTCCGAGAAAAGTTTGAGTCGAGACCAGACAGCTGGCAGTTTTAGTCGAGTGCTAGTAGCGGGTATGACTTCTTCCCCTGGGGAGCCGGGGATCAAAAGCTATCAGACCTATGACGTACTTCACGGGCTCCTGGGGTAAAGGAACCTGGTTCAACGAAAAAAAGGGGATGAGGTCAGCTCAACCACGAGGTCGACTGGCATTGAAGAAAAGAACGCAGCTTTGTTGATTCGCGACTGCCACAATCCATCAACGCGAGGTAAAGAAGAACAGGTCACCATTCACTGGTTGCCCCCGGCAGGGGAGGGAACCGCTCCTGAAAAAAAATAGAACAAGAAAGGAAAAAATAGGATATCAATCAAGCGGTGTAAGTAACATACTTCGGCAACCGGCGCCCGAAAATAGGTCACAAGGGACGGAAGTGGGATGAACTCCACCTTGTTGATTTAGCAGGGGAAGAAACGACACGGGGAGGCTGATCTCTGTCGTAAGAAACAGGCTAAGAGGCGCGGAGAAAAAAAAGATCGGAGAGAGGGGGAAAGGGACGCAGGGGACGGGTCTCTGCCGAACTAAGGGGCAGGAGGCGTGTACTAAGGCCAAAGGGCTCCGAGGGAATGGAGTCGTCAGTTTCGTCCTTCGTGAAGGGAGGGGAGAATCCATGGGGAAAAAAAAGCCAAGGAAGAGGGGACGCAAAGGGTCGGTAGTCGAGGATTCTCTCAAAGCGAAGGTGAAGCTGATCCGGATGGCTGAAAAAAAGAAAACGAAAGAGACACGTGATAATTGCATTCCACGTATGTAGTGAGGAAGATAAGACCCTAGAATGGAAAGGGTAATGTAGCGGGGAGGGAAAGGGAAAAGGAGGAAGATGAGGGGGTCCGGGGAGCAAGGATCAAAGGCAACGTCTCGAGCTCGCTAGGAAGGAGATGGCTTGGAGTCCAGTCCAGCTTGCCCTGGACGATGGAGAAGAGACGCGCCCAGGGGAAAAATTCCGCAGGCAAGGGGAAAAAAACGGACGCCTTGGAGGAGTGAAAACGACTGGCGAGGAGCGGAAGCGGCGAGGGAAGAGCAGGCTGCGAAACAAAAGGCCAATTCCGGGACGACCTGGTTGAGGGCCAACAGAAAAGATAGCTATCAAGGACCACGACCTACCTGACCTGTTGGGAGTTTTTTCCAAACAAGCGAACCCTGTGAGGAAACGAGAGAGGCGTGGGGTCGCATCGTCCAAGTAGTCAAGGCCGTGGTTAGCCGGCCCAAGGAAGTGGAAGAAAGAAGGCGACCTGGTGAGCGGACAGGGTACGAAGCTTTTAATGGGATCGTAGAAGGCGAAGACTTCGAAAACAAAAACCGTGACGGGGGACTGAGCGGGGGGGGCGCAGAGAAAATGGTGTCAGAACACTCTGCACGTACGCGGACAAGGACACCAAGCAATGGTCGAAAACTAAGCGACGACACTGCCGGACGCGGTCAACGCTCCAGAAAGGAGCAAGCGCAAGCAGGAGGGGGAACAGAAAAAGGGCGGTAGGAGGGAACCACGAACGCCTCCTCCAACCTGGGCGCGGCCTACACGCCGAGTGGGGAAGGGGTGGCGGAATTGTCAAACCTAACCACCGTCCTAGGGGAAAAGGACGACCATGGAAGAAAAACTTATTCACCCTGAACAAGGGGAAGGAGGAATCTAAATCAGGAGGCTACGTAAAAGAATTCCCCAAGGGTAAAGAAAACATCGGGAGCCAAAAAAGAACAGTAACCAATCGGGAACGCGGGAAAAAAAATCTTGGGGAAGATGGGAGGGCTAGGGCCAGGCCAGCTCTCGGGTGCGAGCTCAATCACCAAAAGTGGCGCCAGGGAGCCGCGAAAAATCGGTGAACCCTGGATTACGCGCGAAGCGGTGGACGATGTCGCAGCAGAAAAAATTTGTGAAAAACCAGGAGAAGGAAAGCCGGCGGCAGGGGACGCATTAATCTCATTCGACGTAGATCAGTGAGGAAGCGGAGTCGCTGGGAAAGTCCCGGAGATGCAACGCTCCGACGCTGAATGCGGCGCGAGCTGTGGTACGGCACAAAGTCATAAGGCGGGGGAAGAAACCGCGACATGAAAATCACAAGATGAAAAAAGGAAGGTCGAAGAGGAGGTCGATGGAGGGGAAGGGAACCGCCGCTAATTGGTGACTACACTCGAAAAAGGAGGGAGGGGCTGATGGGGCCGAAGGTGATGGATATCGGGTCTCAAAGATCAAAAGAACTAGAGGGGGGAGAACATCGAGCGGTTTGACCTAGGGGGCCTCCACGGGGAAGGAAGATACTTAATTGAGAGTGCCTGGAAACGAACTCGAAAAAGAAAAACTGACCCTTATAAAACTAAGGATGGAGTAGCAAGGGGCTCCCACAGTAAGAGGTAGGCGCAATTACGCCACTACGACAAAACCTAAAAGCCACGAGGGTTTGATTTACAATCCGCGGATTCGTGCAGGAGTACTTCTGAAAGAGACCAAGACTCTAAGAGGTCCTCGAAGTGTCGAACTAGGCCGCAAGGGCTGGTCCAGGCGGAACGCACGTCAATCAACGGCCTCCATGCTTTCAGGACCCTCACCGGGGAAAACGTAAGGGGGGGGTACTGGGGGTTCATCGCGGTGAGAATTAGATGCGAATACTGGCAAAGGCGGGTATGGGTGGGTCAGTAGCAGAGAGCCCAAGGAAAGTAAGAGGGGGATGACAAATCCGCCCGAAGGCTACAACAAGGTCATGGCGTGCATGAACGGGTGAATAGGACAAAACGTCTCGACGTTTTGAAACAGTGATATCGGAAGAGAATGGCCTTCGAGGACAAAAAGGAACATTGACTGAAACCCATCCTGCACGTCTGGCGGATAGGGGTTTCAAGGTGATTAAAGGGGCGCTTCGTGGAACTGACTCTGGCACCTGACACAGGGAGGCCCAGACCAAAAAGTTTTGGGGGGAAAAAGACAACGGGAATGAGCACGAGATCAGGAGAATGGCCAAAAAGGAGGGGGGGGCGGCATGGATGGGAGCACGAAACCATCAGAGGAAGAGAAGGGGGGGGCGAAAATCGCAGCAAGAAACAGTTGTACTGACTGTCCTGCGAAACCCCGTCCCCTCTCCCTTGTTACGTGACGAATAAACAGAAGCGTCAATAGCCAACCATGACCCAGAAACTCCAGGAACCAGTACTACGGCAAGCGACAGACTGGAGGAACCCGGGGCTGGTGAAACTGGCCGTCGAGAACGACTACACTCGTGCTGCCCGGTTGGCAGACCAAAACAGACGACGGAACGCCGAAGAAAAGAGGGGAGGTCCAGCAGGGGGAAACGGAATTAGACCGCAGTACGTCGGAAAATAAAGGGGCGGGCTGCTAATAACGTGCAGAGTCACACCAGTGCTCCGCAAGCGAGAAAATAGAGCAACACCACATGGGATGGGGGAAGAGAGAGATGGAAAGAAAGAGGATGAGCACGGCGGTGGAAACAGCTGCAAGGGAGGCTCAAATAGGAAAAGGACGGACCGCGGTCCGCACTTAAAGATGGAGCGTCAGCCCCCAGCCCAACAAAAGGGTGAGGTACGCAGACCTCCACCGTCAAACTTCGCGGGATGCCCCCGAAAAAAAAAGGTAGCGTGGGGGAGAAAGAAGGTTAAAAACACGGCACGCAGGTGGCGTCCGGACTGGGGGGTCGGAGGTCGTGAGGGTTTCAGGGGCCGCACCGGGTGGGGCGAGAAGTCATTACCGTAAAAGGAGAAAGGGGGGGGAATGGGGGGGGGAATGGCGACATCAAGAGGGTCAAAGGATCGACATCCTTGATTGCAAACATGAAGGTGACTCCTAACTCTAAAAGATTTATGGAAAACCCCCATCAGGGGACAAAAAGGGGACTTTTCGTAAAATAAAGTCTCGCTAGAGATTAACGAACTGGGAAGGCCATAAACGTGAGGGGTCACCTTGAGGAAGACCACGTGTGTGGGCACCGTGCATAACATAAACAAAAAACCGTTGAACGTGCCGAAGGTCCCGCCCGTCCTGAACAGGGGGGTGCGCAGGCAACAACGAAGCAGAAAAAAATATCCCTAAAAAAGGGAAAGAGCGGTGGGGAGCTGGCCCCGACTGCAGAGCCTCCTGAAATGAGGAAACGATGCTCTGCTTACACTCCACAAAGGCATTGCCTCGGAAAGGGGGAGCGCACAATGGGAAAGGGGGAACAAGTAAGCCAACCTGGACAACACGTCTTGCTCATGATTGTCAACTCACCAGAAGTCCCTCATAAAAAACAAGGGCTGGACGAGATGTAAAGTCTCTCATTTGGGAGAGAGTTATGGGGAAGGATCTAGTGACAAAGGGGGGGGGGAAGGGGCCGAGGTCGCCACGTCTGAGGAAAAGCAACGAGCATTGTGAGGTCGGAAAGGAATCGCCACCACAACGAGGAGAGGCTCTGAGAATCTCGTTGGGATGGGTCGGGAAAACTGAGGATTAGGGGTGGCATGACTACAGGAATGGGGTGCGCAAACGGACGGGAATCTAGGGGGGAACGATTGGGGGAAAAGTTCTTGCCCGGCACCTATCCTTTCCGGGGGAAAGGAACTCGGGAAAAAAGGGTAGGCGGAACATGAACGGAATAGACAACAGCGCGGTGCGAGACCATCAGGAGCTGCTTTGACAACGTAACGAGATCCCGAGTCGCAAAAAGGTAAAAGACTCCATAAACTTAAAGTGCGCGTAGGACAGACGAGCGGCGGGGAGACACCGCGACCAATAACTGCATCGGAAATGGATTAGGGGTGAAGTGAAGCTTGATGTGAGGTCTGCTGTCCACATCCGTATACATGACGTGGACCTTACCACACTCAGAAATACGAATATGGAATTCAGAGAAAGGAAAGTTATTAAAGGGGCTCAAGCGGAAGCGCTGTACAACGACGCCTGCGCATAAACTTACGTCTCGGATCGAAAAAGTCATGCTAAAAGGAAAAATCGGGTGAGGCAGACATGGGGGAGGGGGCCCTAAAATGGGAGAGTGGCTAATCTGTGCCAAAGCGCCAAAGCGCAGGGGGGAAAACCATGAAGTCCGCCGTCGAGAAAGAATTGCGCCAACAAGGCGGGTGCCGGGGAAACTCCACCAAAACTGAGAGGATTGGCGAGCGTAAAACAGCACCTCAGAGGGGGGAAGGGCGTGGAAAATCCTGGGTAAGGGAGACGGGCGAATTGAAACATTGGTGGGAGGACGGCCAGCTTATATGGAGGCAGCGGAAGTTCGGATGCAAAAAGTGCAGGTAATGGTCTGGGCATCCACAGAGGAGGGTCTGTGGGAGGGCCCTACGCCACAAACGCCGGCCCTCCCGATGCAGCGTCGCCGGCTCACCATGTTCTTCAGGGGAACGAGGCGGGGGGGAGGTTCCGCCAGGGACCAGCAAGCGGGGGGATAAAGGGCGGGACCCCCGCTTGTTCGGAGGGATAAGCTGAGAAGAACCTCAGCAGAAGAGAAAGGGCGGAGGGGGAAAACTTCGAATCTTTGTGTCCTTAGAAGAGAAGTGCAAGACAGAAGGGACACTTCTGGCACCGATCAGGCGGGCGCTGGGAAACGGGGGGGGGGAACCGAGGATGATGAGTCGACGACTCACCATGGGGAGTACCGAAGGCGAGCTAAACAGAGCCAAAACTGGGTCCCCTTGGAGCGTCGGAGAATACGCCTCGAGAGAAAGGAAAGAAAAGGGGAGCCAAGAGCAGCCCGTAAAGGGAAGAATCAGCGGAAAAACTCGCCACATAGGTCATTATCAAGCGATGGAACGCAAGAAGATCAGGTGGGGGACCCCCTGAAAGCAACACGGAGGGGACGTGGAAAGGCATGGGGGGGGGGGGCCACCATCCTATCCCAGTTCACCGAGACCGGAGCTGAAAACCTACGATACCGAAGACAAGAAGGAGACGAGGGAATCCGTCCGTGAACTCAGATGTCCTGATGGAAGGGGAGGGTCGCAATCATGTCAATCTCAAAAAATCTGGGCAAGGACTTACCAATCCGGAAAGAAATCCAAGCCCAATAGGCCAAAATACAAACCAAAAAGCGAGAGGTCGGGAGCATTCTCTTCCCCACAACAGAAAGCTTCCAGGAAAAAAACATCCCTCAGCTATCGCTACCATCACCAAGAAGAGGGGGAAAACTAGAGGAAAAATAAAGTGCAAATGACAAAATTTCACGGGCGGCGGAGGGGGGGGCGCGAAAAGGGAAAGTTACGCAGGAAAAGGAAAGACGGGAGAGGATCGATATCCCCAGGATGCGCCTCGCTGAACGTGAGCCCAGTTCTCCGGGGGATGATCACCGCCACGCAGCCAAAAAATGCAGATCGAAAGACTCCGAGGAGAAGGGGGCTGACAACAACCAAGCGTCGCCAGAGGGTGCAAACAGACCGACCAAACAAGCAAGTCCTTCTTCCCCTCTCATCGTCATACACGCAAGAAATTCACAGTACGCCAACCGAAAGGGAATTGCGCCTGCGGAAAGGGCAGAGTAACGCACTGAAACAAAAAAAGGGCGGGGGAAGAGCATCGAACGCCGACTAAGCCACCCGCAACAGGCTTGCTCTTCGATCCGAACGGTTGCGGTCAGGACCAATATAGAATACCACCCTACCCAACAAACCCTGCATAAGCCTAGTGGTGGCCGTCTGTCATTACGGGGAACTCCATGCAGACTGTCGAAAGCCAGTGTCGGATACCAGACAAATCGAGATTTAGGGGATGTGGGGGAATTCCAGAAGAAAACACACAAAGAGGGCGCGGGGATGCCCTGTCAGACAGATACGAAAGCGGGGGGTGGAGGGCGCCTGGAGAAAAGATCCTTGCGCGTGGACACAGGTCCTGTGCAGGCAAATGCAAAGTCAACCTAGGTCCTGCTCGATCCGCGAAAGGGCAGCCTCCCATTGGGAACAGGTGTCATCCCCGAGCGGTGAGAAACGGGGGAAATGCCCGCATTGCCGTACGAAAGGGGGCCGCACTTACCACGGACGTGGAGGGGAGGTCGTCGTGGCAGACTAGTATCAGACGGAGGGGGAGGATGAAAGAGAAAATAAGCAATCGAAAAAACTCAACACTTGCCGCTGCAGCTCACGGCGCAAAATCCGCTGGGCAGTGCCATCGAGTAAATCGGCGGGCAGGTTGGACAAGGGGGATCACATGGGAAGTGGGTGGTTGTCATAGGCCAACCTTGACGATGGATGAAAGGGGGGGGTCCTATTCAAGTCCTGGGTATACGAAGCCGGATAGTGAAAGGCGCAGAACCCCTTGAGAGCGTTTGAAAGTTCAGCCCCAAGGCGTGGAGAAGAAAAAAAAGTCTAACGGAGTCAAGGTCTAGATCACGGGGCGCAGCCCGCAAAAAGTTCCAAAGGACCAGAAGTTGCAAACCACGGCTACTAGTAGAAGGAGGAGGGGGGAGGCATCCCGAGCGGCACTCGCGCGCTGGGGGGGAAGGAGGTCGAGGCCTTGAGAGAGCCAAAAAATTTGCTGTTCATGCCAATTACAGACGAACTCGCAGAAGGCGCAGGATAAGGGCGCTGCGAAGGACAACTCGCGGCGCTGAAGGCAAGATGAGCTTGGAAGAAAAAAGGATCGCTGGGGGGAGGGAGAGAGAACAGCGTGTCAGAGGGTTGAGAGGACAAAGACTATAAAGGGCGAAGCGTCAAGCTGCGCATGGGCTGGGACTTAGTGCCGCGGAGACCATGGGCTGTCCAAGCCTCCCCGGTGGCGCGCATATGGAGGAGTCGATAGACCAAAACTCCCGACGGACAGTGAAGGAGTGGAAAAAGAAGATGGAGCTTCAATCCGCGCCCGCATTGATAATGTCAATGAGTAGGGAGTGTCACAAAAGGGACAGACGATGGGCAATTTATTTAATATGGATGTGGATTAGGATGAATAGGGTTGGGAAAGAGAGAAAAACAGGCAACAGAGCTCTTAAGGGGGCTGGAGGGCTCTACTTGGAAGGTTTGGAAATGCCATGAGAAGACCATGATGGACAGAGCCCTCCGCGCCAACTTGGAGAAAAATCATAGGGAGACTCAGATGGAAGAGGTTCAACCCAAGGAGAGTGCGGAGTAACTTAAGCTCCGGCGAGCTGGCGCGGGGAGGGACTTTTGGGGGGGCACAAAAGGCCCGAAAGTAACGGGAACTGTTGCGGCAGCCCCCCATAACAGGAGGACGCCCGCACCGACAGGACATAGGGACGAGGGGAACGCAGAGAAAAAACTATTATACGGGACTGGATGGACTCGGAAGTCTCTAAAACGCCATCTCACCTGGAAGCGGGCCGTTGGGCACCGCCGCTACAGGGGGATAGAAGAAAGGGGGCAAGTCCGAGAATGTGCGAATTGAAGATAGGCCCGGGTACTCACGACATTGGGGATCCGAAGCCGAAAAAACAGAAAGACCCACAAGAGACGCCATCGTGAAACTGCTATTGGGGGGGAAAAAAGATTGTCCCGGGGGGGGGGGGGTGTAGGGCAACCGAGCAGTGAACGGAGCAACGTAAGGAACAAGCCTGGAAAAAGACCAAAAAAAAACGGAACGCCGGAGGTAGGGTTGGTCCATCCAGCCACAGGGACAAGCGGAAGACCTAAGGAAAAAACAAATGGAGAAACCGAAAAAAGACGCAAAGACCATGGGATCGTATACAGCCATGAGGGAGGGAAGCGGTTGGGAAAGGAAGGGGAAAACATCAGACCATCCTCATGCCCACCAGTCAAAAGCACAGAAAGACACCGGCCAAATACAAGAGGACGACGACAGCTCAAGCCGACATAAAGGGAAAATGGTTTTCTGGACGCCCACGCTCCCAGTACAAATTCGGTAAAGCAGCACATCCTCATCCTTAACGGGCTGGCGCCTAAAAAACTCAAGGGGTTGGGCTCAAGATCCGCCCGCCGTCTGGCGCCAGCTTAAGGGCCGGAGGGAGGCCCAGGGGAATGGCTCCGGAAAAGGCGTGAAAATGGAGCTCATAAACAAAGTGGATTGGGTGGACCAGGTCGGGGCCCCAGGAATCGAGGCAGGGAGATGCAGCGTCTTACTAAGGGAAAGAGGGTGAGACGGCTGGACGGAAAGATGCGAAAAACATCTACCGGGAAGAGGGAACTGCTTCCGACATTTAAACAGGAGGGTGGAGGGGGGGCATGGGATGTTGAGGGCGCAATACCGGGGCACCGAAGGAAAGCTCAGTAGAACAAGGAACCGGGGAGGTAGAGGGAGGGGAAGGAGTGGATCGGCGGTGGCACCGTCGCTCAGGGTGGAAACAACAAAATAGGGTGACCGGGGAGGGTGGGCGCTCAGTAAGAGATCGGGGGGATCTCAAAAGGGGAAAAGGAGAGCAGCCAGGCGGAGCAATCAGAGGGGGAGAGGAAGCAAAGGGGGGACGAAGTCATCTCTACGTCTTGAGAGTGGACTGGTCACCCGAACGCGCCTCGGGCAACAAGTGGGGGGGGGGGGAAACGGAAAAGCTGCTCAATAGGTGGCGCCACCGGCTGTAGTAAAAAACGCCATAACTCGAAAAAAGAAAAGCCACAGTTGAGGGGACAAAAGTCCATCATCCGCAGTTCTGGTCGGGACGGCCTAAAAAAAGATCCCCATGCTGAATTCAGTCAATCGCCGTGGGAAAGGAACGCAAGCAGGTTTCAACAAAAGACAAATCGGAAAAAGAGGCTAAAAAAAAAATGCGTGAGATTACATCTCCGAACGGACAGGAAAGGGGGGAAACTGATAGCGGGAGGGGGACAGAGAGAAAGGGCGAAAGCGGACTTGAAGACCAGGCGGCGCGCCAAGTCGAGGCAGAAGGGGAGGTGAAGCCGAAGCCCTATTCTGATAAAAGGTCAGGAGGCGGAGGGTTCAACCGTTGGTCAATCGTCAAGATCCGGACGTGGTGGGGGAAAAAGGGCTTACAATCGCCTTACGGCTTGTCGGGAGTGGACGGGGAAACATATGCAAAGAGAGGGGAGGACATCGAGTTGCTTCCCTTTGGTGAGGGAGAGGTGAATTCTGAAGGAGGGAACTTCTGCCCGGGAGGCGCCAGGACCCAACGAATCGGGGAAAAGCGCGAAGAAGCGAACCGGGGGATACTACCAGTCCCTGGAATCGAAATTGGTTACAACCTAGAGGGGATCAAAACAGCCATCAGTAAGAAGACAAATAAAGGAGTCGCCTCGCTCTCACATGTACTGACTGGAAGGGGGGGGGGGGATCCACCTTCCATCAAAAAGGGGAAGGTCATTCTACCAGTTGAGCTCTTTGTCGGAGATGACAAGGAAAAAGGGCCCGGAACTGCAAAATCCTACCACCAAGTCATAACGCCATAGGCGCCGCGCAACGGGCGTGAACATGGAGCGTGAGCACATCAAGAAAAGCTGGGGAATGCGGAAGGGGGAACATCCCTCAGCCGAGGAGTCACCTCGCGCGACTAAACTGGGTGGAAAAGCATCTTACATGAAGGAACTGGGAAAAAGAAGGGGCGGCGGCATTTCTGCTGGACTAAAGGTGAAGGGGAGCCGGGGCACCGCGAG